>Ga0315310_10000567_pt1 | contig 23898 bp, 20 predicted proteins | sample TDP5_MG_FD_203630 | JGI IMG/M metagenome (GOLD analysis project Ga0315310, IMG submission 203630) | Freshwater sediment microbial communities from Lake Towuti, South Sulawesi, Indonesia - TDP5 | ecosystem: Environmental > Aquatic > Freshwater > Lake > Sediment | place: Indonesia: South Sulawesi...
TCAAGATTGAAATTGCAGACGAATCCGACGGTGGAATGACCCGCGTCGGGTTAAAAGACGTAGTCACACCTGCGATCTGATCTGAAGTGATCGCAAGGTCGACTGGCTGGTTGAAACCTTCAAGAGAGGTCACTGTTATGACCGAGCTGTCAGAGTCTCCCTGCTGAATTGTTAGAGCATTTGGGTTGGCTGAGATTGAAAAGTCCGGAATTGTAGGCGGAGGTGGCCCCACGATGACCATTAGCAGAATCTGTACGCTGTGTGTAAGAGAACCGTTTGTGGCCGTTACAGTTATCGTGTATTCATTTGGTTCTACATCAGGAGAGACTTCGACTTTCAATGTAGAGTTTGTTGAGCCGTCTGGAGGGGGAGAAACCTTAGACGGGCTGAGTGAAAGTATGACATTCGAAGGAGCGTCTGTGGTGTTTGTCAGAGTCACCTCTTGGTTGAAGCCATTTCTCGAAGTTATCGTTATGTTTGCCGTGTCTGAGTGACCCTGTTGGATTTCTAGTTCGGTTGGGTCTGCTGTGATCGTGAAGTCTGCTGTAGGTGGGGGAGGCGGAGCTATGCCTTTGATGAGATCGATGATTTCGTCCACAAGTTTGATCAAGTCTTCGGGATCGTCAACCCAGGCTAGGATTGATTTTCTGACGTCGTTTTGCATTTTGTTTAGAGCGCCGTTGAAGGCTCCCCCTTCTATTTGATGGATTACTGCGTTGACTTTGTTTACTAGAGCAGGTCGTTCAGCCTTGACCTTGTCCCTTAGTTCTTCAAGTTTGGAAATGATCTGGCTCGTGCTTTGGCTAGTTGCCGACCAAACAGCCAGATATGACGTCGCTAATGCTATGACTAGGATCAGAGTTACTAAGATCAGTTTTCTCTTTATCATTCCTATCCACTCTCGATGAATCTCTTTTCCTTCGTCATGTTTTATGTCGTTTTTGCTCAAAAATAAATGGATAAGGTATTGATCTATAGAAGCAGAATTAATCGTGCCTCATAACATTCTGAATGCTGATACGTTAGAAGGAGTTAGGGTTTTTGTCTCCAAGCTCTGAAGGTCTCATACCACAGTATGCAGGCGCTCGATAATCCAAAGATAAGGGCGAACACGCTGTAGAAGTTGATGTCTCTTAGCTGTGTCAGAAAGAAAACTAACAGTGTAGTTAGCATTGCTGCGTAGAATATGTATCTGGGTAGCATGAGGCTTCCGATTTTGGTAAATTGCCTGAGGACGCCAACGCGCACCTCTCTTTTGAGCTTGTATTCACCGTTTATTTTTTCAGCCAATCCTAGCTCCTCGAGTTTGGTTAGGTGGTAGGAAGCCAAGGCTGGACTTGAAAATTTCAGGGCACGCTGCACCTCCCTCACGCCTATGGTGTTGGTTGGTGATTTGAGAAGCATCCAATAGACACGCAGGCTGTTTCCTTTGAGTTCGCTCTCTATTTTCTCATCGGTCATATTCAACTCGACCATGCATCTGGTAGCTTCACTCTGTGATTTTAGATTAAAAATAAAAAAACGGGGGATGGGAGGGCGAAACTCCTTAACCTGTGGTCCCGACGCCGACCATGTTGACCGGCGTCTTACGTTTCCATCTAGCCGCGTACAGCATGATTGCTGTAGCTGAGACTACGACTATAAGTGCAGCCATGAGCTCCGGAGTAAACGGTGGCAGCATGTACTTGCCTATTACAACAGGAGTCTCATTAGCTCCACTTGGCGCCTGAACTGTGTATTTTGGTGTGTTGTCGACGTTTGGCACGTCAACTCCGATGCTTGGGTCGTGTTCTAGGGTGCCGTTGCCGAAGTATGGGTAGCCTATGAAGAGACGCATGTGGGCTCCTGCTGCTATGTATGCAGCTTTAACCGGCACCATGTTCACGTCGCCTTCGTTGGGGTAGCCTGTTGTTTTTGCTGAGGAAACGAATCGGAAGAAGCCGCCGAGTGTTTTGGTTTGATTGGCAAATCTGAGGCTGATGTATTTCGGTCTTGAGAGTTCGATTGGTGTTTCTCCTTCGGTGGCTGTCTTGTTCGCTGTGATGTCTTCTGTGTGGTCTTCAATTTCCATGTGTGTGGTCATTGAGTGCTCTTCGATTTCTTCAGGCTTTTCCTGTGCTATTGACAGGTTGCTTATGTTGAACGAGGCAAGGTTTACCCATAGAGCAAGTCTAGATCTTCCCTCTGGAATGTTGATGTTGAAACCTTCTTCGCGCAACTGGGCTACTAGTTGCTTTATTGTGTCGATATTCCAGACCCACTTGTTAACAACAAAGTCCATCTTCATTTCGCCGGCGTTCACCTTATAGGTAAAGTCTGTGCCTGAAAGGGTTTCTTCGACAGTTTCGTTGTAGATGCGCACGCGGATCATTATGTTGTTCTCTGCGAACTGCAGGTTTTGCATCCAATCTGGTAGTTCGACGAGTTTGAAGGTGAAGGACAAGCCGATGATTTTTCCGTCGGGTGTTGTTATATTGCCGATGTTGCTTAGAGACCAGCGTCCAGCGTCGAATGGCAGGAAAGGCTTGTGCCATTTGGTTTCCATCTCAAGCCACATCTGGCTCATTATCTGGTGTAACAGCATCAGTTTATACACGTCGCTCATGTCCATCCAGCGGCTTTCCTCGGGTTCAAAGTACCAGTTGCTGAATCTTTCACGCCAGATTTCTTGCCATGCTTCTCGGATACGGTGATAATATTCGGCTTTGGACGGTAGCAAGATGTGTTCGAAGGCTAAGTATTCGATAAGGCCTTGATACTTCACAACATAGATTTGGTCCGGTGCATTGTTGTACCACCAAATGAACATCGGCTTCCTTCCGCCAGATGGGAACAAAACAGTGACAATCTCAGACTCAAGCTTATACCATGTGCCTGGAACAATTCTCAAGTCATCGTTGTCGTCTTCTTCTGAAGCGTAGGTCTGAGGAGCAACAAGAGGCGTAGCCAGAGAAACCAATAGAACAGCAAGAAGGCTTGTTGCAAACCAGTCTCTTTTAGTCTTCAATGTACTTTCACCTTTTGTTCCAATTGACGCTGAAAACGTGGATGCGGAGTGTGGGTTCATGCTGGTTGGCCCCCACGCGTGACTGCGTGTAGAGAGAGAAAGAAGATTGGCTGTCCCATGCAAGAAGATGTGAAGCGCCGCAATCATGCGTGCCTGAAGCCATTTTGCCCACAATCTTTCGCGAGTCGATTTCTCCTCGTTTTCAGGATTTTCGACAAAGATAGCTTAGAAAGAGCCTCTTTTAATCAAATCGTTTCGAGAAACCTCGAACTTCTATTGTAAATTGTTCTAGGAGCCCCGAACTTCTAGCCCAAACGTCCCGTAAGAATCAACACGACGATGTTAAGGTATAGGATGCTGAGAGTGACAATGATTGAGCGATCTAAACGGAGTCCTTTTCCAAACGAAAACGCAGACGAGAGCAGCAGAAGGGTCCAGAACTGAAGTATGAGGAGCACGTATCGAGACAGCCATGAGTAATCAGCTGGAATAGCCCTGTAGATGAAGGGAAAAACGGCTAGGGGCAAAGCTGACAAACCCAAACACGCGAAAAGCTGCAAATCTCCACCTGCTCTCCTAAAGATAACGGAGAGGATGATCTCAGCCAGCAGAAATATGCCTACCCAATAGAAGATGAATATTAGAGCGACACTCTCAAAGCTGCGGCTGGACGGAAAATAGAAAAAGAAAATCGGCTCAAGCTTAGCCAGAGCCGCTCCGATGGCGCCCACAGCTAGGGTAGTAGCGGCAGCAGGCAAAGAGAACTCTAGGCGAGTCGTTTGAGCGAAAATAGGCGAGAGGAACAACCAGCGTCCCAGCCGATGGCTCAAAGCTTCGCTTCCTATAGTCAACGCCGGCGAAACATTGCCCTCTCTAAGCGAGCGATATAGTAATTGTCCACGGTCGTTTAAACTGTATTTTCGGTTTTTGTCCTGAGTTACAAAGTCAGACAGCATGTCAAGGTGATAATAAACTGTGCCCACACCCAGGCCGAGGTTGCTTCGCAACTCTTTGAAGCCTACCTTGCCCTGCTCACCTAACATCTCAATAATCTTCCGGCGAGCCGGATCACGAAGCAGGGTATAATAACGCGAAGCCTGATCGCTTATGGGCTATCACCAATCTCTGCTCATTAGAGCCTATTGAATGGAAGATTTCACTTTTAACCGTTAATGATGAAAGTTAGGTTAAACTAAGATAATTGCGCTCCTTTTTGCTTAATTTTAGGGCTTTACTCGGCACTTGTTCAATTCGTTGTACCATGGTGTTCAAAAGTGTTACATTAAATTCAGCATTGCTTAACTTTGATAGTTGGAGCGTGAAGACAATGGCAAACGGCGCTCGTAACGTTGGAGTGTTCGCGGCTGCAGGCATTCTCTTAGCTACTCTAATAATAGGAAGCGTGGCGATAGCTGGATTCAAGTTTCCAGCATTGCGGCTACCTGGATTAGCCTCAAACAAAGGACGACTGACAATACAAGTCACAGATAAACCAGTTGAACTGGAACACCTCAACATCACTATTGATGAACTCTCAATTCTGAAAGATGAGGGTGGCACAGAAAAATGGGTTGACCTAGAATTGCTAGGTGATACGCCAATCTACTTTGACCTATTGGCCTTAAAGGACGTGTCGATGACGCTTTCTGACACCGAAATCCAGGCCGGCAACTACACCATGATCAGAATGCATGTCCTGACAGCGAATGCAACATACCCAGACGGTTCAACCATCGAACTGAACAAGGTGCCCAGCGAGTACATAAGAGTCATACTGCATCCTCACCTGCACATGACTAGCGACGGCCAGATCACGATAACCATCGACCTCGAACCCGACACAGCCAAAATAGCCATCAGCCATAGCTTAAACCTCAAGCCCACAATGAAAGCCATGGTGGGTTAGCTGACAAACAAAACAACCTCCTTTTTTCTTCTCAGGAAGAGTTGGAAGCCGAAGTCACTACCTAAACCTATTTCTGCAGCATGTTGACACGCGTCTTTAATGCTTCCAGTAGAAGAAGGCCTTAAGGGTCACCTCTCCTTCTTCCACAAAAAACAGTAGCTTGCACATCTAAAAGCCAATAAACGGGGTACGGGTTGCGAGTCTCAGCCGCCCTGAACTTAGCAAGTCAAATGAAATGCAGCGACAACCCTTTTGGTCGGAGCTAACCGATTGTAGGCGTTGCAAGCGTCTCTTGTACCCTCAACAATTAGCTCAACATTCTCAGACTTCAAGCGCTCCTTAACCTCATTGGAAACCTTCATTAAACCGCTGTAACCTGTTCCAACTATCAGCACTTCTGGTTTAGCTTCAAAAACAGTCTTCAAGTCTTCAACACCAAGCTTGTGTCCTTCTTTGCGCCACCAACCATCGACTACTCTATCGGGATAAATAATGAGATCTCGCGTGTATTGCTTACCGTTTATAGTGATCTCACCAAAATCATAGTGATCAATCACGTTACGGCACTCCATCCACAGAGAAAAGAGAAAGCGCATCCACGCTATTGAGGCTTTCCCACGCAGAAACCGTTTATTACGAGGTGAACCAATCTCCTTAGTGGTGCATCGGGATCTTGGCTAGACGACCACGCAGACCCAGACCCTTCTACAGTGCCGAATGCCGAAGCTGCACCATGAAAGGAAGCTTCTACTGCTGGCGACAGTGCCCATACAACACTTGGCGGAGACAAAGAATCGAATGAAGACCTCAGAGGGCACATCTTCTATGAGGATCATAGGCGTAATCTCTGACACCCACATACCGTCCAGAGCTAGGAACCTGCCGCCCAGAGTCTTTGAAATCTTCAGGGATGCTTCACTGATAATCCACGCTGGTGACCTAACGCAGTTGAGCGTGATTGACGAACTACAGCGGCTGGCACGGGTGGTCGCCGTTCGGGGCAATATGGACTCGCCCGAAGTGAAGGTGAAACTGCCAGCCACAAACACTGTTCAAGTTGACAAATTCAAGATTGGCGTGATTCACAGTCTCGGAATAGTCGGTGCCAGCGGAAAGATACAAAACGAAGCTAAGATGTACAAGTTGAATGTGCTGGTTTTCGGACACCTTCACTCACCCTCAATCAAATGGGAAAACAGCCTATTGCTGATCAATCCCGGCAGCCCTACCAGTCCAATGCTGCCGTTCATAACCAAGCCAACAGTCGGGTTGCTCAAGATTTCAGATGGGAAGATAGAACCAGAAATAGCCCATGTCTGATAGCAGAAATTCTCACTTTCACTCTGGTCTCTCAACCTCATAACTGGCTGATTCATCAAACCTCTTAAATCAAAGATCGACCGTGCTCTCCCAGTCAGGGAGCGTATCCTGCATGGCAGATTCATGTCAGAATCCTTGGAACGGCAAATGCGCCAACAGCAACATCGAAGTCTACATCTACTACAAGAACAAGGTTCTGCCACTCTGTCGTCGTTGCTGGACTGAAATCGCGGACAAGGACATAGAATGGTGAAAACATGTGCAAGATCGACTTGAACATGGCTCGTTCGCAGATTGGACGCAACGTTAACCTCCACTTGAAAGACGGCTCAGTTATCGTCAACGTACTGATTACCAATGCTGGACGAGATCTATGTGGCTTAGAGCCTAACTTGGGCATGCTCCATTTTAAGATGCCAACTCAGAGAAAGACATTAAGAATGCCTCTTCGAGAAATCGAATGGATGGAAACCGTTAGCCGCTATTTCGCTTCCTAGTGATTCTCCTTAAGCTGCTGCCAGAAGGTCCGATTAAGAACGCAACCTGGATCTGGAGCCAACACGTCATTAAAGTAGTTGTATGCCCTAGCCCTGCAGCCACCACACGTGTAACGGTATTGGCAGCTCCCGCAGTTCTCCTTCAACTTGTCCTTGTCTCTGATCTCCCAGAACAGCTTTGAATGCCGCCAGACCTTTTCAAAATCGTCTTTAAACAAGTTGCCGACCTTCATGGTTTCATCGTGCGGGAAGAAGACACAGGGAAAGATGTCTCCATTGGGTTCAAGCGACAAGTAGAATCTCCCTGCACCGCAGCCGCCTATGAAATCTGCCAGTCGAGCCAACTCACCGCTCAACTTAGGGTTGTAGAAGTGAGTAGGCATAACGTGTGGTTCCTCACCAGCCGCAGCTGAGGCAACGACAGCCGCGTCTCCAGCAAAGGCAGGGCGCGCTTCAACCTCCTGCGCAATGCGTGCAAACTGTGGAGCCGTAGAGAGTACATCTACGCCTCCGCCTTTCATCTTGTTCCAGCAAATTTTCAGAACATGTTCGCGTTCATCTGGCGTTAGATCTGACTCTATTATGTCTGATCCGCGGCCAGTTGGTACAAAGTTGTACAGCATGAACCAGTTAACGCCCAAGTTCGCGGCGAAATCGATCAGCGCTGGAATCTCGTCCACATTGTAGCGCGTTCCAGTGGTAGCCATCTCAACGAATAAGCCTTCGGCCACACAGTTTCTTATGCCTTCCACGGTCTTTTGAAACGTGCCTGGCACACCTCTGAAAAGATCGTGTGTCTTAGGATCAATTCCATCAAGGCTTATCTGGGCAAACTGTAAACCGGCTTTCTTAAACTCTCTGACTTTTCTGCGAGAAGAGAAGAGAACAGCGTTTGTGGCGACAGCCGTGAACATCCCACGATCAGAAGCGTGTTGGATAAGCTGTAGAATGTCTGGTCTGATTGTGGGCTCGCCTCCAGAGAAAGCCAGTATAAGCACGCCGGCGTCTGCAAGAATGTCAATGCCTCTCATGGCCTCTTCGGTTGTGAGTTCATCTGCGCCTTTGATGCCAGCGCTCTCATAGCAGTGCAGACACTTGAGGTTGCAGGCGCGGGTGATGTTCCAAACGACTTGGAAAGGCGCTCCTGGCACATAAGGACGCCGAACGCCAAACCAGGCGATGCCCTTGATAACGTTGACTAGACCTCGTCGCCAATACGGATCTTTGAATTTTTCATTCAATTGCTCCCGCGTTATTCCGAACCCTCGGCGAGCCACGCTCAAGATAGGCGACAACACGCGACGTGAAAGTCTGCAGGAGAAACAAGCATCTTTTCGAGAGCCCACGTACAGTTCAAGGGCCACGTCCAGTCGGTTAGCTCCGTCTACTTTGCAGTTTTTGGAGAGTGCCTTCAGAATGTTCCGTGTCAAGGGGTTGTCTGCTACGGCTTTGAAGGTTTGGAGCGTCCCTACGGTAGCACTCTCGCCCATGAACCATCCCACCTCGGGCTTACAAGTTAGGATTTGAGTTTTTGCGCTGATAAAGTTTGTTTCGAAAACAAAGTTTCAGGAGGCCTCCACGTTTTTTCGAACAACAGATGAGTGTTAGCAGGATTCTACGCAGACTTGGCGGTCTGTCATCGTGCGGAGGTTAAGCCTTGTGGAGGCCTAAAGTGGAAATCCTCATTGTTGTCTAAAAGACTTGCTAAGAATCTGAGATATACAAACCTAACATACTTGTGTTGCGCCCGAATAAAGATAGCTTTGGCAGGATTCCAACCTTCAACATTCTCAAATGAAAAAGTCTTGAATTGACACAAACGTGGCAAAGCTTCAGAAACCAAAAAAAGGGGAGTTTGGTTGAGGGTGCGATTTCTTAGCTGTAGTAGATCTTTATAGTCCACGAGTCTGTGCCTGTGTAGATGGCGTAGCCGTTGATCAGAATGTAAAAGCGTATTATGTTCAGCCCTGTGATGGTTATTCTTTCCGGGGAGTTCAAGGAAGCTCCTTCGTACGAGGGTTCCCATATCCAATGTGTACCATTGAACCATGTAGCATACATGTCAAGGTCGCTTGCTGGATATGTGGTCCAGTCGTTTTCCCACCAGAGTTCAATGACAACCTTTGTTGTTCCCAAAGGCGGATATATGGAACCGATCGTTGGCACTTTGATCCACTGATCTTGGACTATGGTGCCTGAATACTTCAGGTCGGGAGCAGGCGGAGTAGCGCTTGTCACTGTTATAGTTATGTCTCCAGACAATGGACCTGAGCTTGTCCAGTCATTTTCGATAGTCACCTTGACGTATCCTGATTCAATGCATGTATATCGAGTGAGCTCATCCCAGAAGACGCCGCTTACAGCCCCTGACCAAGTGGTTACGTCATCTGTGATGTGGAATACAGCGTTGCCGAAGACGTTAGCACTGTCAATCCAGTAGAAGTATCCTGTCCTCTTTGCGCTCTGGATGTAGACCTCAAAGCTGTTCAATCCATATGGGTTTCTAATGTTTCTCCTGACGTTTTCTACCTCTAACGTTATGGAATCAGTGTTTTCATCCACTGTGAACACAAAGTCCAGTTTATGTCCGGGCATCAGGTCTACAATGGATTCACTGTACACACCTGAACCGACTATTGGAACGTTAGTTATGTCCATCAGACTATATGTCGGCGGAAGAGGAGTAGGCAAGTCTCCCAGTGAAGCGTCGTGTTGCAGACTTATCATGGCGTTTGCAGCATTCAAGTATCCAGCACCTTGGTCATAAGTTGTGTAGCTTGGCAACCAAACGGCACCGCCCTCGACAGCTTGCTTATAGTCTGTGGGAGATGCTGTGGGCGCGTATACTTCGGCGTAGCTGTTAAGCAATGCAACGGTGCCCGAGACTGCAGGCGCCGACATGGAAGTTCCTGAAGCCCATCCTAGTCCCTGCGGGTCAGTTGAGTCTGGCATGGCTGACAGAACCATCATACCTGTTGCCGAGACTGTTGGTTTGTCTCTGCCATCAGACGTTGGGCCACGACTGCTATACTCATAGATCTGGGGTGTGTCACTCGTGAAGAGTTGCCAGCCTATGCCTTGTTTGCCGTAGTAGTAGTCCCAATAGACTCTTGTGTTTACAGGGTGAGCTGCTAGTGCAGCGGTTATCGCTGTGTTGGCGGTTCCGGGACTACCCACGGTCATTGGTGCTGGTCCATCGTTGCCGGCTGATGCGACAACTGTAATTCCGATCGACGTAGCGTAGTCTACAGTCTGAGCTTCTAAATCGCGTCCGTCGAAGACTGTTGGTCCGCCAAGGCTCATGCTAATGATGTCGACATCAGTTCCATCGAGCTTCATGTCGATGGCGTACTCAATGCCGGCAATGATGGTTGATGTGGGCGCGCCTTCACCAGTGTGCGGGAACACTTTGATGGCGAATATCTGGGCCAATGGAGCCATGCCGGTTAATGGAATGAGGTGCCAGCCTGGATATCCGATGCTTGACGCTTCTTGAGGTGGTGTAGCATAGGTTGAAATGGATCTATAAAGCGGGTGGCTTGACTGAACAAGTATTGCTCCGTGGCCAGCCAGAATGCCGGCGACGTGGGTTCCGTGCCAATGGTTGTTTGGGCTACTCCAGCCTTCATATGGAGTGTCAACATCAGCGCTGAGGTCCACTCCACCGATTACAGTTGGTGGATATGGAGATCCAAGGTCGGCTAGCATGAAGTGATTCTTGTAGACACCCGTGTCGATTATGACTGCCAGGCTTCCTTGACCAAAGTTGTTAGTGAGCCAGACGGGGATTGCTCCCATGGACACGGGGTTCCAGTATGTTGTTGGGTCGACAGTCATGAACTGCTCCGGGGTCAACGGTACTCTTAAAGTGTTATAAGTGTTGGTGCCGACAGCGGATTCAACTATTGGGTTCTTAGGTGAAAGGGCTAAGTTGTAGAAGTCACGCCCATCCATTGCATTCTTGTCTACCCATGTGCTCTCACTACCTGTCCCATCTACGAATGGTTTTCTATAGGATGGCGTCTGTTTCTCGTCGAGATAGATCTTCTTGACAGCCTTGTTTTCTGCCAGCAACGCTACCTTGTCTGCAGGAAGAGTCGCAGCTAAAGCATTGATGTACTTGTATTGGAAGCTGACCGCGCCGCCCAGTCGACTTATTTCGGCTACAACTGATTCGTAGTTGCTTCCGTAGGTTTCAATGAGTAGGTTGACCGGTGTTTCTATGGCTGAAGTGGCCTCTAACACTGCTGGTGAAAGTTTTTGAATTGGACTTGGCAGTGGGGGAACAGGGGTTGTGCCTACATTTGCCTTTGTTAGTACCAGTCCCATGGTCATCATTGAGACAATCAACATTGACATTAGAACAGTTGTTGAAACAGTGTTCTTTGGACAATAATATGGTCTAAGCATTTCTCCTTTCTCCTATAATTTTTGCGCAAAACGATATTCAGTTATCTTTCCATTTGAGCTTTATGGAACTAAATTCCATTGATCGAGAACGATAACGAGATAAAAGCGTTATAAGCATGTTGACTGCATACCTCTGCGATTCCAAGGGGAAAAATATGAGTCACGATGAAGGATTTGAAAAAATCAATATGGAAATGTTCCAGAAGTTCATGGGCAAGAATCCTCATTATGCGACATTCTTCGGCTTGCATGACCCGTATGACTGGGAGATGCCGGATGGAAGCGCCGAAAACGTATTTGAAACCCTCGATCTGACCAAAGAATGGGTTGACAGAATAAGGAAATCAATGAAGTATGAAGAACTCAGCAACGACCACAAAATAGACTGGAAGGTAATCGAACACACGTATGAACTAAATCGGTTTTCAATCAACGAGCACCGGGTATGGGAAACTAATCCCGATGCCTTTGACGAAGTTGGCGGCGTCATCTTCGTAATGCTAACCCGAGATTACGCACCTGTCGAGAAAAGGATTGAGGCAATCGTTACAAGATTAGAAAAACTCGCGAGATACTTGGAGCAGTTTAGAACACGCTTTGAGAGGTCGAAACCCGTAAGGCTTTGGACTGAGGTCGCCATAGAAAGCTGCCAGCAGATTCCGGGGCTGTTTCAGTTTATTATGATCGCTACTAAGGGAGTTATATCCGAAGAACTTCACAACCGATTGACAAAAGCTGTTATGAGTCTTCAGCAACCAATGAAGCAGCATCTAGAGTGGTTAAATAGCCTTCTGCCCAAAACAAAGAACGAGTGGGCTCTCGGCAAAGAGAAATTTGACAAGCTCCTCAAGATACGCGGCTTAGGCATGACTGCAAACGAAATCTACGAGTTGGGAGTCAAATATCTCAATAAGCTAAAGCAAGAAAGAACTAAGCTGGCTGAGCAAATTGCTTCAGGGAAAGGCATCGATGAAGTGATGAAGCTCATTGAAGGCAAAACACCCAAAACCTTCGAAGAAGCCCTGAAAGCAACCAAAGAGGCAATGGAAAAGTCACGTAAGTTCATAATTGAAAACGATCTTGCAACCGTTTACGCAGACGACAAGCTTCATGTTGAAGAAACACCGGCTTTCATGGCACCCCTGTTGCCTTTCGCCGCTCTGATACCGCCAGGCAAATTCGACAAGAAACAAGAGGGAATCTACATTGTTACCCGCCCTAAAGACAACGAAAACTTGGGCAAACACCTTAACTACCCAGTTATTCCGGTAACAGCTGTACATGAAGGCTTTCCAGGGCACTTTCTCCAAAGTGCAGTTTCCAACAGGGGCTCATTTGTCCGCCTATTTGCGGGTGGAACGGAAATAATTGAAGGCTGGGCTCATTACTGTGAGGAAATGATGACTGAGCATGGGTTCATCAAGGGTCTGGAATCGCAGTTTATGAAAGTGAATGAAGGGATCTGGCGTGCGGTCAGAATCATTGTTGATGTGCAACTGTCTCGTGGGGAGATAGCCTTTGATGAAGCCGTGGACATGCTGATGAAAGAGGCAGGAATGTCTAGGGAAGGAGCAGTGGCTGAAGTTAGAAGGTACACGATAACTCCAGGGTATCCGCTGTCTTACCTACTGGGCAAGCATCTAATTCTGCAACTGCGAGACGACATCAAGAAGAGGATGGGCAACAGTTTCAGCGAGAAGTTTTTCCACGACACTATAACTGCTAACGGTGAACTGCCTATAGCGTTGCTTAGAGAAGTCTTCGACTTGAAACTCGCGGAGCCAGGAATCAAGTAACACCGCCTTCCACAACCCGGTTTCTCAACACTCCAATATTTTCAATCTCTATTTCAACGACATCGCCCGATGAAAGAAATTTCGGTTGAGGTTTCATCGCAAAAGCCACACCGGCTGGTGTTCCGGTAGCTATTATGTCACATGATTCCAGCGTCATCACTCTGCTTAGCTCGTGAACAACTTCGTAGACGTTGAAGACCATGTTACGCGTGGTCGAGTCCTGTCTTAGTTCTCCGTTAACTTGTGTGCGAATCCGCAGGTTTGTTGGGTCGCCCATCTGATCTGTGGTTGTTATGCATGGTCCAATGGGCGCGAACGTGTCGAAGCTCTTTCCACGTGTCCACTGCTTGTCCTTGAACTGAATGTCCCTGGCAGACACGTCGTTGAAGCAAGTGTACCCAAAGATGTGATTATTTGCGTCGTCAACTGGTATGTTCTTGCCCGGCTTGCCTATTATCACAGCCAACTCTGCCTCGTAATCCAGCTGTTTCACGAAGGGCGGCTTAACTATCGCTTCATCTGGCCCAATGACCGTCGTGTGAGGCTTCAAGAAAATTATGGGTTCGTCCGGCAACTGAGCTTTCTGCTCAGCCGCATGGTCTCGATAGTTTAAGCCGAGGCAGATGATCTTCGGCGGCGAAGCTACTGGCGCAAGCACCCTGACTGCGTTTATGCCGAGAGTTGCGTTCTCTCTCTGGGCCTCGGTTGAGTTCTGAAGCAGGTTGTCTAATGTGTCTATGCCTTCGGTTCCGGCAGAAATCAACTCGCTTATATTCGGTGGAGTCTGTTGCTTGACAGCTTTGGATAGCTCAATCACGTCTAGGACTTCAGAGGAACTCGTAAGCAGGCCGTATGATTCGGCTCCAGCTCTTGTGAAGCGGACGAGTTTCAAGCTCTCACTTTGGGCTGTTCTGTAGTTATCTTTATCATTTAAGCCATTACTCTTGAGTTAGGATGAATTTCATGTCTAACGTTGCCTCTGGCAGATTCGTGGTTCAGAAACATCAAGCAACTCACCTGCACTACGACTTTCGCCTTGAGATGGATGGTGTCTTGAAGAGTTGGGCTGTGCCTAAGGGGCCTCCAGCGACAACAGGCTTGAGAAGACTCGCAGTGCAAGTGGAGGACCACGCCCTAGACTACATCGACTTTGAAGGCAAAATTCCAGAGGGCGAATACGGCGCGGGCACTGTTGAAATCTGGGACAAGGGCACGTACACACTGAAGAACAGAACAGACAAGATGATTGAGATCACACTGAATGGCAAGAGACTGAACGGAGGCTATGCACTTGTACGCTTCAAGGATAACAACTGGCTTCTCCTCAAAAAGAAAACCTAAACTCGACACATTGAAGCTTCATGAATGGATTTCCACTACTGTTGCTCCCACGTAGGCCCATTTTAAGTTCAGCCAATAGTCAAGATCTTCGCTTATCATCCTGATCGTGGCTTGTAGACCTTCAGCTGTGAACTGAGCCACCTTCACAGTGTCTGGTTTGAAGCGAAAGCCCCATCTGTTATCGTATCTTTCAACGATGCCGCCAACCCACCTTCGGGTTTCATTGTTCTTTAACTGAACAAGCTCTGACCAGACCTGACTGCTGGCTGGTTCAACCGCCATTCTGTCTCCATTAATGTCTTCGATCACAGCCCAACGGCTGGTCTCATGCTTTACAGCGCTCAACATGTTGGCATACCAAGCTGCAGCCGGCACGCCAAAAACCACCGCCACGACTAGCACAGTACCAACCACCAAATGCCACCCTCTCATTTTTCGTCATCCTCGCTACTGACGTAGGTCACATAGGTAATTAATTCTACGGCTTAGAACAAGGCTAAAGCGGATCACTAAGGAGTTAGATCCAATCACAGCATAACATTGTTTCAAGGATGAACTACACCAACAGTTACAACTGAAATGCCTCGCTCTTCAAGGGCAGATATGAACGGGTTGATCCCAACGGAGTCACTGGCAATGTGTCCCGTAACGATGAGGTTGCCCACACCGTCAGTCCTCAGGCGTTCTAAGTCTGCAGCGCTGATGTGAATGTAAATGAGTGTGCCTACGCCATGTTTGAAGTAGGTCTTAGCCACTTCGTAACCACCGTTTGTGCCCGCACCATGCGAGACGACAACTTTGCCAGCTAAGTTTGAGACTTTGCCCAAGTGAACCATGATATCAGTTTCTGCGTTCCTAAACTCTGGAAGCCTCAGCAGGGCCCCAACAATGTCTCTGACCTTAGCCTTGGGATTTTTCTCTGCTGTCTGTCTAACTTGCTCACTCATTCTACGTCTGCCTACCTCGTCTAGGGGCGAATGGATGCTCACGTAGGGCATTTTTAGAAATCTGGCAACTGAAGCGGCGTGGTCGTAGTTTCTGGAGTGCATCTCGACCTCAAGTGAAGCCATTTTAGCCTGAACTGCTTGCTCAGCCTCCTTCAGTGGCACGCCAGCTTCAACCATCTGGTCAACATGGCGTCTGAACACCTTGTAGAAGTTGATAACAGCTGAGCCGCCTTGAGGATGATGCGAGATAACAGCGTCACAGCCTAGCTGCCGGGCTAGCAAGAGCTCAGGCACTCCTGCGTCTATGCCAAGCAACACCTTCTTGATGCCTCTTCCTTTAACATGAATGAATGTGTCCGCAGGCATTTTCTTGAACTGAGCCATTTCTAAGGCGAGTTTCATAATCTGCTCAGTGCTCACCTTCATTCTTTGATTCCTCTCAGTTGGTCAAATTAACTCAAGACTAGATTTGTGGCTTTCGCAGCAGACCTGCAGCTGAAAAAAATAAAATGTCAAAAAATGAAAGGGTGATGACAGATGAGAACGTAGAGGTTATTGACTGGTCAGAATTCTTTTTTCTAATATCTTCTTCTTTGTCCTCTTCTCTTGGCCCAGCAATCGCGGCAATACACGGGTCTGTTCGGATCGGGTTTGAATGGAACTTCACATTCTTGTCCACAGTCCGCGCAGGTAGCCTTGTGCATTTCTCTGGGCTCTCTTCCATACGACATTCGATGATTCACTCCTATGTTTTTAATTGAACAAGAACAAGATTTCTCTAAGAAGATCAGTTCTTGTACGGCTCACATATCAACACTGCAGCCTTAATAAGCCTTATCCAAACAGAGCCGCGATGTTGAATGTTTTTTCCATGTTGAAACTTGTGACTTCAGGTTTTTTAAAGAGAAACCAGCTTGGCCCAGCGGACTGCGAAAAGAACTTTAATCTCTGGTTCCTTGTCAGTACCCGAATAACGATGGACACGTTTGAGAGGGCGTTAAAAACAGGGATACTGTTCTTCTTCTGCATGCTCAACGCCATAGACATGGTTCAAACTTGGACCTTTCTGCGAATGGGCGTCGAAGGAAATCTTTTTGCAGTAAATAACCCTACTCTGTGGTTCCTTTTTAAAGCCGCCATCAGTTTCGGTCTTCCTCTAGTACTGTACCACTTGGACGCATACCTAGACGACAAGTCAGATGAGGGACTTTTTTCATACTTGAACCGGCTCGTCAGCCTTGTTTATCTAACTATTTTGTTTGCTGACATTTTCTTTCTCATATTAGTTCTGAAAAACATTCATATCTTAGGCCATCTTCTATCCTAGCCCCTCAGGGATGTAATTCACGGGACCAGTCTTGCCGCGTTGGGCGAAGTTTCTAACCCTCTGTCTCAATAAGCCCACGCTATCTATTTTGGTTGCATCAAACTTGACTCTTTGCCCTTCTTCATTTTCATGAAACTATAATAGTTCCGTAGAGGTCCCCTTAACTCGAGAGGAAGGAGCCTCTCTATCGTGCTTTCTCTTGCAGGAGAAGCTTATGGCTCGTTCTAAAAAATGGACATATAAGCAGTGTGCTCGCTTGTATATTGGTGGAGCGCTTCTAGTTGAGGGCTGAGGAAGAAACCAAGCTAGAGTTTCAACTACGTGGCAAGGCTTGGAAGGTATACTGGCTTCTTCTAAAAAACGGGTGCCCCATGAGCGCCAGAGAGGTTCAACGAGCCCTACGCTTTAGCAGCCCTAGTGTGGCTCAGCATCATTTGGAACGACTATGTGAGTTAGGCCTGGTTCAGAAGCAGCTGTCAGGCGGCTCGTATGTTTTGACCAGCGATGTTAAGGTTGGTGTTCTTCGACACTTCGTGAAGCTTGGCAGGCTTCTGTTCCCACGCTATTTCTTCTACGCAGTCTTCGTTACAACCCTGTACGTCATCTATCTTGCATTGTTTATGCAAGGCTTTAGCCGGGAAAACCTGTTCATAGCTTTCTTCGGCGCGGCTGTCTCAGCCATCTTCTGGTATGAAGCTGTTAGAGTGTGGATGTTGAAGCCCGTCTAGGTTCCAGAACGGATTGTACTAAGAATTAGCATAAAATAAGACGGCTTGCTTCATGACTAACCGGTGTTTACGATTGCAGAGTGAAGTTAAGAAAAAGACTCTAGCATATGGAGGCGCTGCCATTCTTTTGGCACTGGTGCTCAGTGTAGCATTGTACAACTTCGCTGTGGTTCCGGAAACTCCTACCCCTGGACCTGGACCTGGACCAGGGCCAGAACCTGAACCACCTGAAACCGAGAAGACCTTGCAGAGATTCACTTCATACGGAGAGCTGTTGAATTTTATCAAGGCAAGTTTGACGACCCAGCCACGACAAGCCTACTTTAACAGCCCATGGAGAGTGGCTTGGGCAGAAGCGTTAGCAAACTCAGCGGCAGTGACTTATGTCGATCAAGCCGTGAAGGACTACTCACGCACAAACATCCAGGTAGCTGGCGTTGACGAAGCAGACATTGTTAAGACCGATGGCGCATACCTTTACGCAGTTTCGAACAACACGCTCTACATCTTGAAGGCTTATCCTCCACAGGATGCAGAGACTCTTTCCAGAATTAGCTTCAACGGGGATCTAGGCGAAATCCTGCTGTACGGAGACAAGCTAGCAGTCATAGGAGGCTCGGCCAGGTATCCCTATTACGCATACGTTGGCCCGGCTGTAATCGTCGATGACAAGACGCGAGTTGAAGTCTACGATGTCTCAGACAGAAGGGTCCCTACTTTGACGAGAAACTTCACGGTGAGCGGCAACTACTTCAGTTCAAGAATGATAGATGAATACGTGTACCTGATCGTAAGTCAGCCTGCATACCTTCTCTATGACACTTTGGTGCTTCCCAAGGTCTACTCTGGAAGCGATATGACTGAATTAGGCCCATCTGAGATTAGCTACTCCAACATCACTGACTATTACTACGCGTTTACGACTGTGGCAGCAATAAACATACAAGACGATGAGCAGGAGCCAACTCACGAGACATTCCTGCTAGGAGCAACAAGCAACATGTACGTTTCGGTCAACAACATCTACATAACCTTCTGGGCCATAAGCGGAGGCACACTGATACATAGGATACACATAGATGACCAAACAATAAGAGGCGAAGCAAAGGGAGAGGTGCCCGGAACAGTGCTCAACCAGTTTTCGATGGATGAGTACAACGACCACTTAAGAATAGCAACAACTAACACGGCGTTGGGCACTTCTCAGAACAACCTGTACGTAATGAACATGAGTCTAGATGTTGTGGGTAAGATCGAAAACATGGCTCCTGGAGAATCAATCTATTCAGTGCGATTCATGGGCGACAGAGGCTACGTCGTGACCTTCAGACAAGTCGACCCATTCTTCGCAATTGACCTCACAGATCCCAGCAACCCCAAGGTGTTAGGCGTCTTGAAGATTCCAGGATACTCAAGCTACCTACACCCGTACGATGAAACTCACATCATAGGCATAGGCAAAAACGGCTCTAACGTTAAGATGTCGCTCTTTGATGTCACCGATGTTACCAACCCGCAGGAAATCGACAATTTCCAGGTCAGCGCTGAATGGTCAGATTCGCTTGTATTTAGCGACCATAAGGCGTTCTTATTCAACAAGACAAAGAGTCTATTGGTGTTGCCTATAAGCAAGTCTGGCTACGATGTCACTAAAGGCTACGTGTACTGGCAGGGCGTCTACGTCTTTAGAGTAACCACAGATGGGTTTGTGCTTAAGGGGCAGGTAACTCACGCAGAGGGCGAGGGTCCACAGCCTTTCTACTATGGCTATTCAGACTCATACGAGATCAAAAGATCGTTGTACATAGAGGATGTATTGTACACTGTATCTGGGGAAAAGGTCATGATGCACGACTTGAAGACGTTAGCTGAACTTAACCAAGTGGAATTCGACTAAATCCAGTCTTCCGTGTGAATTGCACAGGACACACATTTGCCTCCAAAAGCAGCCTCCACCACTTTTATTCATATCTTAACGCTTCTACAGGCTTGAGTTTCGAAGCTCGCCAAGCGGGATAAACCGCAAAAACTACGCTTACTATCAAACCGAAAGCTAAAGCACCCAAGAACACTGTGGGAGTCAGAACTGGCGTGATGTTCAATCTTCCGCCACCAGCGCCTATTGCTTCGCCATCACCGAACCCAGCGGCACCTCCGCCGCCGCCTCCACCGATGATTGAGAATCCGAATCTTGCAAAGACCTCTGCCAAAACCCAACCTGCAGCGATTCCGATCACTCCGCCAATCAGCCCGATTATCACCGCCTCGCCCAAGAAGATCAGAAGCACTGTTCGGCCGTTCATGCCAAGAGCCTTCAGTATGCCTATTTCCCGCGTGCGTTCCATAAGGGAGACAATCATGATGTTCATTATCCCTATGCCCGCAACAAGTAGCGAGATGCCAGCAATCCCAGCTAAGAATATCTCTATGAACGAGAAGATTGTTTGAATAGTGCCAAGAACAGCCGTCGAAGAAATAACCAAGACACGATTGCTGAAGGCACTCCTTATTGCTGCTGTTGCGTCCTTGATGGTTGCGTCATTGCTGTTTTTCAATTGCACAATCATTGATTGAACTTCCTCGGTTGCAAAAAAGCCTTGAGCCTGAGAAATCGGAATGTAGACTCCCGTGTCAGACGGGCCGCCCAAGTTGAAACCGCCTATTTCTCCTAGAACTGCTACAACGTGGCCAGTGTAGGTTTTGTTTTCACGAGTAAAACCGCTTGTCACGATGGTGTATTTGACTTCGATTTTATCGTTTACATTGATTATGTCTGTTCCATTCTTCCACGGATCGTGCACTCGTGCACCAATCACAATTGATTCATTATCGGGGTTTAAGGGAATACTGCCAAGATCAGGCCCCGCTACGAAAGTGCTGCTGTAAATACTCCGGTACTTGACAAAGTCTACGCCTGCTACGTTAAGCACGTATGTTCTAGTTGTTGAATTGAGGTAGCACGCTTTTTGGATTATTGGAACGACTAGGGTAACATTTCCTGTTTCTTCAATCGTTTGCGAATCATTAACGAAAAGTGGAAAGCTAGACCCACCCCCTAGACCAAAGCCTCCTTGACCGCCGCCGGGAACAACAAGGAGAGTGTCAGTTGCGAAGCCCTTCTCCAGCTGAGCGGTTATTGCCACTTGAAAGCCTTGGCCAAGCGAAAGTAAAGCAACAATGGCTGCAATACCAATAACTACACCCAGAGTTGTTAAGCTTGTCCGAAACTTCCTCAATTTCATAGCACTGAAAGAATAAGAGAAGACATCTCTTGGTCTCATATCAGTTCAGCGCCTCCTTAGTTATTACGCCATCAAACATCTGGACCATTCTCTTTGTTTCGGCCGCCAAGTGCTGGTCATGCGTGACCACTATTATCGTCACTCCACTCTCTTTGTTGAGTCTTTTGACCAGCTCCATTATTTCGTTGGCAGTCTTGGAATCTATGTTTCCTGTTGGCTCGTCCATCAAGAGAAATCTTGGATTGTTTGCCAGAGCTCTAGCGATTGCCACGCGTTGCTGTTCGCCGCCGCTCATTTCAGCTGGTTTGTGATTCATTCGCTCTTTCAAGCCTACAGTCTCAAGAACGGATTCTGCCTTCTTTCTTCTTTCAGCTCGGCTCATGTTTGCTATAGACATGGAAAGTTCAACATTTTCTCTTGCTGTGAATCGGGGAATAAGGTTGAAAAACTGGAACACGAAGCCTATTCGGCGTCTAAGGTCTGCCAGCTGGTTGTCACTGAGAGTGGAAACGTCAACACCTTCAATCAACATCTTCCCTTCAGTCGGCTTGTCCAAGGCTCCAATCAGGTTCAGCAGAGTCGATTTACCACTTCCAGACGGACCGAGAATGGCAACGAAGTCGCCATTTTCAACCTTAAGGTTCACGCCGCGCAGGGCGTTGACGGGAACCTTGCCGAGAATGTAAGTTTTCTTCAAGTCGATCGCTTCAACAATCGTCGTCAACGAAATCATCTCCACATTCGTGTGTTTTCGTTTCCATTTGTCATCTTTGGACGTGCAGTCCTCAATGTTTTAGGACGCGATATGTGGCGGTAAAATATGAATATTCCGATTCTATCTACGTATTGAGAGAAGATAGCATTCAAAAGAAGAAAAAACGGGCGCGCATCGGCTTAAGGAAACGCGGAAAGGTCACATACGAAACCATGAACCTCTTTTGGCTCTACAGAAACTATTCTGCCCAGTAGACCCATCCTTTTGGGGTTTTAGCCTTTTTCAGTACTCCTTTTTTCACCTTTCTGTTCATGGAGTCTGCGATTTTGTTCTCCTTGCCCTTTGACTGTAGTCTTCTGGCTTCTAGTGCTTTAGCCACTTCCTCAACTGTTCTCTTGTTGGGAACTTTGAAAAATCCGGTGCGGAGCAGATTATCAAGCTCGTGATAGGCGTGTCCACCCCATGTTTGAGGTCCTCTACGGCTCGGTTGTAGCTTCTTTTGAGTTTTTGCGGCGGACAGAAATTTCTCCTTGAGTCTTTCAAACGAGGCTCCTATGATCTCAATGTTGTCCAAGTCTCCTTCGCCTAAACCTCTACTCGCGAACTCCCGTATCACAGGAACCTCATCAGGATTCATGCCAGCGAGAGCCACACCAACTGTTTCAACCGCCACCGCGTCTCTGCCCACAAGTAGAGTGTTCATTTGCACTGGATTGTCTCCTGCGCCCTCCCAAAAGTGCGTCCCGTCCAGAACAGCGAGATCTATGCCTCCAACTGCCTCACAAACATCGGCGAGAAGCACAGGCAGAACCTTGTGATACTTCACCTTCTTAGCTGTGGGAATGCATCCGAACAGATTCTTTAGAATACTGCCCTTATCAAAGGAACGCAATATGTGTGTGCTCACCAAAACACTTGGCTTGAAGAGTACATGTGACAGTTTCATTTCTTGATCGGCAAGTCTAACACTCTTAGTATCTGCGTCGTCTGAAAGGCTGAAAGGAACAACTCGTTCTGAAAAGAGTTCCTTCCACAGCTGAAGCCTCTCAAGAGCGCAGCCCTGATAATTGTCAGAGTCAGCCAGAAAAATCTTCGGGGCGCTATCAAAACTGTTAACAATGGCATCAACCACGCTGACCGACGCATGGTTCCCTGCTCTGTGACTGAAAACTCCAACCTTGACAACCACTGGTCTCTCGGCAGTGTTGAGGTCATCTATTCCACCGATTAGACGAATAGCTTGCTTCAGAGATTCTATCTTATGTCCATCGAACTCAACTACCGCGACCTTTGAAGTTAATACCAAACCCGCTCACACAGCAGTCTGAACATCCACCAACAAAAACCTTCTTATCACAACGAATTATCGTCAGTAATCATCGAGTCAACCGTGGAATGGCATTCTTTTATTTTGACTTCTTTTCCTGAGATGAATGTACCAATTCTCTTTACTTCAGCGTGTATTTCTCGTAGTGCTTTTCTTGAGCATTGCTGAATAGGAATATTTTGACAAATGATTCCTCGAAATCCCATATTCCGATAACGTGCCCGTTGAGTAGGCGAGCGCGAATCATCTGAAGTCAACAGAAGTTGGAAATTCCACAAGCAATAAGAACGTAGATTCTAATAATATTCCATTGATAGGTTGATGCAGAGAGATCTTCTTGGCGTCTCTTGAGCGTGGTCGCGTTCCGAGCCCTCGTCCTATTGCTGTAAGAGAGATTCCGCTCGTAGACAGAGTTGAAGAAATGAAACTCCTGAGAGAAGCTGTTGACAGGGCAGGTCACGGTGAGGGTGGTCTTGTTTTTCTACATGGTGAGGCAGGAATTGGGAAGACGAGGTTAACCAGGGAATTGGGTGCTTATGCGCGCTTGCGTGGAATGCGGATTCTCTATGGTAGATGTCCCGCGTTGTTTAGAATGGATGGTGTTCCGCCTTACGTTCTCTGGAAGGAAGTGGTCAAAGACTATTTGGAGGCATGCACGCCTGAGCAATTGTACAGGGTTATTGGGTACTATCCTGTAGAAGTCTCCAAGCTGGTTCCTGAGCTTAAGCAAATGCTTAAGACTATTCCTGATTCATTTCCACTGAATCCTGAAACAGGTCGTGACCGACTTTTTGAAGCAGTCTCACAGTTCATAACAAATATCTCCAGAGAGACCCCGTTGCTGGTCATTCTTGACGATTTGCAGTGGACTGACGAGTCTTCGCTTTTGCTGTTGCATTATCTGGCTCGAGGAGCCTACAAGGAGTCTCTGCTTCTTCTAGGCGCCTATCGTGACACTGACGTTGATGAGAAACATCCGTTATCGCCGGTCTTGACGGAGTTGAATAGGGAGCGCCTGTTGCAGTTTGTTTTGTTGAAGCGGATGACTTTTGACGATGTTTCCGAGATGATTAGACAGACACTAGAGCAGGATGATGTGCCGAAAGAGTTCTGCGAGCTTGTCTACGAGAAGACTAGGGGGAATCCCTTCTTCTTGGAGGAGGTAATAAGGTCTCTCAAGGAAGAAGAAGTCATCTTTCGTGAAAAGAACAAGTGGAAGTTCAAGCAAGTTTCCAGTATCGAGTTTCCGGAGACTGTTAAGAGTGTTGTGAAGGCGAGAATCAGTCGCTTAGATGAGGAATGTCGGAACGTTCTGACTATGGGTTCTTTAATTGG
>Ga0315310_10000568_pt1 | contig 23887 bp, 27 predicted proteins | sample TDP5_MG_FD_203630 | JGI IMG/M metagenome (GOLD analysis project Ga0315310, IMG submission 203630) | Freshwater sediment microbial communities from Lake Towuti, South Sulawesi, Indonesia - TDP5 | ecosystem: Environmental > Aquatic > Freshwater > Lake > Sediment | place: Indonesia: South Sulawesi...
AGGGTTCCGGGTGCTAGGCGAACATAAAGGATTCACAGAGTCTCACGTGGTAATCATAGACGTGACGAAGTACGGGCTTGGCGGCGATTTGGAAAGGAAGCTGGAGAAAGCGAACATTATCCTGAATCGGAATCTACTTCCATGGGATATTAAAGAAGGCCGGCATTTCCAGAACCCTGGAGGAATAAGAGTCGGAGCGTCGGAGGTAACTAGGTTGGGGATGGGAGAGTCAGAGATGATTGAAATTGCTGAGTTCATGAAGAGAGTCGTCGTCGATAATGAGGCCGTTGAGAAAGTTAGAGGCGATGTGGAGGAATTTAGAAGAGGTTTTCAGAAGGTACACTTTGCATTCGATACAGCTAGAGACGCCTACGAGTATATTCGCATAAGATAACGCTTGCTTTCGTTTTCAAAGTTTAAAACAGCGTCCCAGATTATTGTTCTAAAGGGATAGCGGTTGAGTCGCAGAGAGAAGAGGCGTCGAAGCGAAGCGCCGATGCCTGCCGCAAGCGCTGGGCTACTCAGGTTTTTCGAAGAAGAGACGCTCGGCATAAAATTGAGACCTGAATTAGTAATCTTGATGGCAGCAGGCCTTATAGCAATAAGCTTAATCGCTTATCTAGCGTTCAAGTGATGAAGATTTCTAGTATATTGAGACTTTCGCAACACCCTTTATTTTGAGAAATTCTGGAACGAGTTCTCCAAGGATCTTAGTCTCAGTAACGAGTGTCAATTTCGGCTCAGGCGAGAGCTCCGGGTCGTCGACTATCGCTTGTCTGATGCTTATGTTCTTCTCAGCGATCAATGTAGCTGAACGGGCGAGTATTCCCGGGATCTTCGCGTCTACAGGCGTTATCTCCACCACGCCAAGATTCAAGTGTCGAGCGATCTCTTTCAGCGAGTGTCCTGCTGACCTTATGTTATTGAATATGACTTGGAGATCTGGGTTTCCTTCAATAGCTTTTATCGTCTCAGTTACGGTTCTTCGATCAACCTTTGAGACTCTTGCGATTCTTATCGGTGGGACCTCTATCTCATTGCAGTAGATCTTTCTGTTCCGTACGCTTAGGCCGTTCTCCACGAGGAGCTTTGCGACTGACAAGCGTTCTGGATGGTTTTCTAGGTATTTTGCTATCCTATTCCACATGGGGTTCCACGCGTACAGATGTGTACGCGGAAGTTTAAAATATTTCCTATATCCCCACCATTGTGAAATATTGAAAACGGCGAGTGAAAAGGCATGGCATCTAGGAAGATATTATTAGACGAAGAGGAAATACCCAAGCAGTGGTACTGCATACTGCCTGATCTGCCTAGACCACTTTCTCCAACAATAGAGCCAGACAAGAGGGCGCCTGGACCCGGAATCGTCCCTCGGTTGTTTCCCAAGGAGATTATTGCCCAAGAGTTCAGCAAGGACAGATGGATATCCATTCCTGAAGAGGTGAGGGAAGCCTATCGGCTCTGGCGACCCACCCCCCTCTTCAGGGCTGTTGGGCTGGAGAAGGCTCTAGATACCCCCGCCAAGATTTACTACAAGTACGAAGGCGGCAGCCCCCCAGGAAGCCACAAGCCCAACACCGCCGTTCCACAGGCATACTACAACATGAAGGAAGGCGTAGAACGCATTGCTACGGAAACGGGGGCTGGCCAGTGGGGCTCCGCCCTAGTCTTCGGCTGCATGACCTTTGGGCTTAAATCCACCGTGTATATGGTGAAGGCAAGCTACTATCAGAAGCCCTACAGAAGGGTTCTAATGGAGCTTTGGGGCGGCGAGGTATACCCAAGCCCCAGCACCAAAACAGAGGCTGGCAGAAAGATCTTAAAAGAAGACCCTGACAACCCTGGGAGCCTAGGGATTGCCATTAGCGAAGCCGTAGAGGACGCCCTCGTTCACGAGGAAGCCAATTACAGCATAGGCAGCGTCTTCAACCATGTCCTTACGCATCAAACCGTGATAGGTTTGGAGGCTCAAAAACAGCTTGAAATGGTGGATGACTACCCGGACGTAATATTCGGATGCATAGGCGGAGGCAGCAGCTTCTCTGGGCTCTACTGGCCCTTCTATTACGACAAAGTTTCGGGGAAGGCCCCGAAGAATATAAAGTTCGTAGCTGTTGAACCCACGGCTTGCCCCTCCGTTACCAAGGGAGAATACATGTACGACCACGGCGACACAGCGAGGCTAACCCCGTTGATTAAGATGCATACCTTAGGCCATGAGTTCATACCGCCACCGATCCACGCTGGAGGCCTACGCTATCATGGTATGGCTCCTACCCTATGCTTGCTCGCCATGGAGAAGAAAGTGGAAACAATAGCCTACAACCAAGTGGAAGTCTTTGATGCCGCCACGCTCTTCGCTAAAACTGAAGGAACGATACCGGCTCCAGAGCCATCCCACGCCATCAAGGGCGTCATCGACGAAGCGTTAAGATGCAAGAAGACAGGCGAAGAGAAAACCATTCTTTTCCTGCTGTGCGGCCACGGCCATTTCGATATGCAAGCCTTCGACGACTACCTGCAAGGCAAACTTCCACCCTATGATTACCCACAAGAAGAGGTGCAGAAGGCTATGAAGAAGCTGAGGGAACTGTATCCATGGTTAGAAACCCTGCCTTACTAACAGATACTCTTCCATTTCCTTTTTTCTAGAATCCTTGGAGCCACTTTGAACTATAGTACAAGCGAACCTGTGAAGTATGAGGTTTTAGAACCCAAATGAGTGGAACCTACAGGAGTGGGGATCCGTGATGACAGCTTTGCAGACAGGCGCTTATCCGTCTTCTTAGAGGTGAGTTGCGATGCCAGAATCTTCACGTACGGTCCTTTGAGATTTATCGAGTTTCAGTTTCAAAGAAACGTCTATAAGACTACGAATTGAGTTTGCTTTCCTTAGCGGTTATGAGATTTACGTGGAGTGGACCTATTGAAAGCTGAACCTGCCTGTATTCCGTGTATTCTTCATGATGTCTTCTGCACCGGAAAGCTTGCAACGAAGAACACAAGGGTGCAGATGGCGATTATGAAAGAAGCGAGCAGAGTAGTGGCGGAGAAAACATTAGCTAGAGTTACCCCCTCCCAGCTTAACACATACGCTTACCGAGTCGTGAAGCGTTTGACCGGCGTCAGTGATCCCTATAGAAGAATTAAACGCGTATGCAACTCTGTTGCGATGAAGATTGTCAAGTCTGTCGAAAGAGAACTTATGAAAATGAGGAATCCTGAAGAGAGATTCAGACGATGCATCCTATATGCGATTGCTGGAAACATCGTAGATTACGGAGTCATGGGGCATAGGTTCAAGGTTTCAGCAGACTTGAGGAAGGGTCCTGAGGAAGCTGCCAAGCAAGGCTTGGCGGTTGACGATGTTCCAAAGATCTTCAGAAAAGTCAGATCATCGAAGAGTGTGCTCTATCTACTGGACAATAGCGGTGAAGCTGTCTTCGATGCTTTATTGATGAAAGAGATAAAGCGGTATGGTCCGCGAGTTACCGCTGTGGTTAGAGGTGGCCCTGTATCGAACGATGTGACTCTGGCTGACATTTCGCAGATAGGCTTGGATAAGGTTGCTGATGAGGTTATCACTACAGGCAGCGATGCGTATGGCGTAGAATTCGCTAAGGCAAGCAGGAAACTCAAAAGAATGCTGAAGACATGCGACCTGATAATAAGTAAGGGCCAAGCGAACTACGAGGATGTTAGCGAGATGGAGGACAAAATATCGGGGTCGATCGCTTATCTCTTGAATGCGAAATGCGAGCCGATGGCACGAACAGTAAGGGCTAAGATTGGTGAAAACATAGCAAAGTATGTTTAGCACAATGTCTCTTGCTTGAAGACTACCTGCAGAGCAAGAGGGAGTTTCTTGTGAGCAGGCATCAAGGAACGAGAAAGGCACAAGCACTCTAGGAACAATGATAGAAGATTTGCTAGTGACCGCGGAAGAAGAGGCAAGTCTTTGAGGAAATCCCTTTCACTTTCAATGGATGAACTGGAGCGGCTGAGTAGATTCTTATCATACATTTTGCGCCACAGGCCGAGAAGGTTCGGTCTTCATCCTGATGGTGATGGATATGTACCGATCGGCAATCTGGTGGCCCAGATTAAGAAGAAAGATCGCTGGCGTTGGGTTATGAAGCAACATATCATGGAGGTTGTGGAGAGGTCTGAGAAGAAGCGTTTCGAGGTGGTAAGCGATAAAATAAGGGCTCTATATGGGCACACATTTCTGACTGAGATTCATTACCAATCTGTTACTCCACCTGAATATCTCTTCCATGGAACCGCTAGAAGAAATATAGAGAGGATTGAGCAGGAGGGGCTTCTACCTATGAAGAGGCAGTATGTGCATTTGTCGGTAACACCGGAGGATGCCCGTAAGGTAGGACTGCGTAGAGATAAGAACCCTGTTATTCTTAAGATCTCAACTCTAAAGGCTCATAATCAGGGGATACATTTCTACAAGACCGGGGACCTGTTTCTTGCGAAGAGGATTCCGAGAGAATACCTTACGATCGCGTGACATTGCGAACTGAAATTGCAAGCTGTCGTCATAGGATCGTTTTGAATTCTACAGCTTCTTCTATCGTTTCCAGCGCCTTGACTCCATCTTGAATCGACGGGGCTGGATGGACGTTGTGCTTTACGGACGAGATGAAAGAGTTCAACTCTTTCTCAAGAGGAGGTTTCCAGGCGATCGGAATTTCCGCATTGTCTACGAACAGTCTCCACCTGTTATCTTCAAAGAAGGCGTAAACGACCTTGTCTTCAAATTGAAGTACCCAACGGCGAACTTTAGGTCCAAGACAATCAGATATGATCATGGCTTCTATCCCACTGTTGAACTTGAGCTCTAACTGCCCAAAATGGAATCTTTCCATGGAACGGATCACTGTTCTTCTCGGCTCACCCAGCATCCAGCGGAGTAAGTCCACATCGTGAATGGCTAAATCCTTCAAGACGCCTGTCTTCTGCGCCACGAGAGTGGGGGTTCCTGATCTCTGGCAGAAAATTCTTAACGGCTTCTTCAATGTGCGTATAACAAAATGAATTTTCCGAAATACTGGGTTGAATCTTTCAATAAAACCGACCATGACGATGACATCGGGGGTTTCTCTGGCGACCGCTTCAATCTTTCGCGCTTCCTGTAAGGAGCTCGCCATCGGCTTCTCGATGAAAGTGTGTCTTCCTGCTAGTATAGCTTTTGAGGCCACGTCGGCTAAAGATTCAGCTGGAACGACTACATCAACGACATCAACTTTTTCGATCAAGCTGTCCAACGAAGGTGTTGAGTTGGAAAATTTCGGGTCGTAGATTGCTTTTACTTCGATATCCGCATGTCTCTTCCATATATCGTAGTGCCTCTTTCCCCAATTTCCTAAGCCCACTAAGCCCAATTTCAGCTTTGGCATCCACTATTCCTCCTCGATCTGTTTTCTGAGTTCGCTCGGCCAAACTCCAAGGTCGCCGTTTCGAACGACCGTATCCCAAGCCTCCTCTACGTCTTCTACATCAACTTTTCTCTTCGTATGGGAGGCAATCCAATTCGCCTGTTTCTCGATGAAACGGCGCAACTTGTCCTTCGAGACACGTATATTCTTCATGAATTCCTGAGTTTCTTTAGAGTCCAGCAATTCGTTAAGCCTGTGATCAGCCTCGCTTGTCAGTGGCAAATCGCTGGGCGATTCGAGCGGTTTATTTTCGAGCTTTCTAAGTTGGCTCAAGAGTTTCTCCTGATTCAATAGAAAACAGTTCGAAATTTAAAGTATCGGAAATCCGAGGTTGATCGTACAAGATAGAAGTTGTGGATTGTCCTCATAGAGCAGTATAAAAAGGGGATTGCCTACGCTGAATGTAGGATAAGTGAACCGTGCATTTGAGCAAGAATGGGTTTGCGGCGCTTGTGATCATTGCGCTTTGCCTTAGCACGGGCCTATTAGCTTTCTTCTACTTCAGCGTCCTTCAGAGCATATATCGGGAGAGTACGACTGGACAGGACGCTTATAGTGGGCAGACCGAGACATTGCTTCGCGAGGTCTCAGGAAAGATGGTTCTAGTGAGAGGGCTTTCTCCACCACAAAATATACCTTTGAAGGTCGTTACCCTCGATTGGGTTGAAGAGAATTGGGGTAGAAAATTTGCTGAAGAGTCGTCAAAGGAGTTGAAGGTCGAGGAGGAGATCTATAAAGCGCTTTTCCTTATGCCTCAGAACCTTTCTCTCGCTGAAGTTATGGTTGAGCAGTCTGGAGCTACGATGGCGGCAGTGTGGGAAGGCGATTTATACGTTGTTAGAGAGTATTTCAATCCATTCGACAAGGTCTCTGCAGAACGGACGTTAGCTCATGAGATTATGCACTTGATGCAAGAAAAGTACTTCAAGAATCCTGAAATGCGTTTTCACGATGAGCTTCAAGCGTGGGCTGCTCTAATAGAGGGAGATGCAGGCTTTACCTCGGACAAGTATATAGAAGAGGCGACGGCTACCCCCACGGTTTCAAACGGTCTTACATTCACATCCTTATTCAACAAACTGTCAGTTGCGACTGGCCTCCCATCCGTGAAGATGCCGGAGTCGCTTATTGAACTATGGCTCTTCCGGTATAGGTACGGGGAGAGTTTTGTCTTAGCGCTATACAAAGCAGGAGGGTGGGAGAAGGTTAACGCGGCATACGTGAATCCTCCTCTAACGACTGAGCAGATCTTGCATCTGGAAAAGTATCTTGAAGGCGAGAGTTTTGTCTTGGTGAATTCTATTCCATTGAATAGTTCGGATTGGAATCTTGTTAAGACGGACAGGTTCGGCGAGCACTTCATACGTGTAATGTTGAGTCGCCACATACCACGAGATGATGCTGCAAAGGCCGCTGAGGGATGGCATGGAGACAATTTCACGTATTATGAGAAAGGAGAAAGTCGTCTATTCACATGGAAGATCGTTTGGGATACTGAGCGCGACTCGGTTGAATTCTTCGATTCATTCATTCAAATGATGAATGCTGTAGGTGCTCATCAGATATTGGCGAGTGGTAGATGCCCTTCGAATAACACGGTCTGGTGGAAAGCCGGGGATCAATACGTTTCACTGATGAGGAATCAATCGTCGGCAATCGTTACAGGCTCCACTGAACTAAGCTGGTCACAAAACAATTTGTATACAGAATCGTCGATCAGGTTTTTGTCCACATCCCTGAGCTTATGCGACATTGATAGATCGTCTTTAGGAACTCGAGACAATAAGTATCGATCTACTCGGTTTAGAGATGGAGCGGTTGAGCTTGGGAGATTAGGGCGAGCTCCTACTCTTTTCTTCTTGTTCTCGATGGTTCTGACGAGAAGACTGGGAGTCCACGCAACATCGGCATGACCACTAGCACACTTAATTGAAGAACCCTAAAACCATCAAGCTCTAGAACTGGAAATTCGATCGCTGGAAGCCGAATCTGCCTTTTAATGGGACATACAGGACCTTGTCGACGATCCTTTCTCTAGTTTTTCCATTCAATTGTTTCTCTAAGAGAATTAAGTCTTGTTCGCAGTTTGGGTAGCCGACTGGGGCTGCAAGCTTACCTCCGAGTTTCATCTGGCTGATCAATGGCCTTGGGATTCTTGGGCAGGCTGCTGTTACGCAGATTTTGTCGTAAGGGCCTTCTTGTGGATATCCAAGCGATCCGTCGCCCAAAATTACGAGCACGTCGCTATATTGACGTCTTTTCAGATTGTCTGTAGCGAATTCGTAAGTTCTCTCGTCGATCTCAATGGTGACCACCCGTCCCTTTCCGCCTACTATCTCTCTAGCTAAGGCCGCGCCATATCCGGACCCTGTTCCTATCTCTAGAAACCTATCATTCTCCCTGAGTTCTAACGCTTCATAAAATAGAGGGTAGCTATGTGGACAAGAGATCGTGGCCTCCTCGCCGGGGATGGGCAGGGGAACCTCGACGTACGCATAATCTCTGTAGTCTTCTGGGATGAACTCTTCTCTCGGCACTTTGATCATTGCTTTCGCTATTCGTTCGGAAATTAGAAGGTTCTGCTCAACCAGCCATTTGGCCTTCTCTATTCTCTCTGCTTCAAACTCTTTCCTAGTCTTAACTGACTTCTTTGGAGGAGGAACTATCCATCCCATTATCTCGAACCGGCGAGAGAATTTGAGAACTACTAGAAGATTTGCTTGATCAACACTTTATTTCTTTCTTCGAAATCTATTTCAATTTCTTTAAGGGTATGAAGCAGTTTCTCGACCTGCTTGGAATTATGTGCCCGGAAACCATCCTCAATCATTTTTTTCATGAGTTTCTTTAAGCTTAATGGATCAACTCCTTCGCAGTCTTTCAGTCTAGATATATCGATTAACAAAGCATACCTCACTTCACGTCGAAGAGAGGGGTGCTCAAGTAGCGTTCGCCAGTGTCCGGTAGAACTGCGACGATCACTTTGCCTTTCCCGAACTCGTTGGCTTTCTGTAGTGCAACGAACATGACTGCGCCTGAACTCATGCCGACGAGGAGTCCTTCTTTACGTGCTAGCTCTCTTGTGACTTCAAAGGCTTCCTTCTCGTTCACGTAGATGCGTTCGTCGAGTTTTCTGGCATCGAAGATGGAAGGCGGGAAGGGTTCCTTCATGCTCCTCATGCCCTGTATCCTTTGGCCGAAGACAGGTTCAACGCCTATGACCTTGATCTCAGGGTTGTATTCTTTGAGCCGCTTTCCCGCGCCCATAAGCGTTCCAGTCGTTCCCATAGCCGCTATAAGAGCGTCGAGCCTTCCGCCAGTTTGTTCGATGATCTCTCTTCCTGTTGTTTCATAATGCGCCAGAACGTTGTGAGGATTGTTAAATTGGTCTGGAAGGAAGTATTTCTCAGGATGTTCTTTAGCCATTCTATAGCTAACTTCAATCGCGCCTGGGGTGCCTTTCTCACCCGGCGTTAAGATGACTTCTGCTCCGAATGCTTGGAGGATCCTCCTTCTCTCTGTGCTTACGGATTCAGGCATAACAAATAGTGTTCGATATCCTTTGACAGCGGCCACAATGGCTAAGCCGATGCCTGTGTTCCCGGATGTAGGTTCAAGTATTATCTTGTCTCTAGTTAGTTTACTCTCCTTCTCTGCGAGTTCAATCATATATTTCGCGATTCGGTCTTTGACTGAACCGCCTATATTGTATTGTTCCAGTTTTGCGAGTATGGTTGCATCATCCTCTTGGGTCAGCTTGTTGATTTTGACCAGCGGAGTGTTGCCGATTAGGTCTAGAGCGTCACGCGCAAACATTGTGTTCACGTGGGTAGGTGCAAGAGATCTATTCTATAACGCCGTTATATAAGCCCTCGGTCCGCGTCGAGCATCCGGCTCTTCCATGTTAGCATGTAGTAATAATCACTCATGCTTGCTTGATGCATTCTCGGATCTCGTCGAAGTTATAATCTAGACAGCACAGTTTCCGTCTTTCGGTTACACGGACCTATTCAGACGGTCTCAAAAATAGGGGCAGAACGCTTCCTTTTTCACGAAGGAAGATAAAGAGGCGATTTCCTCGAAAAATCCTGAAACACTTGTAAAGGTGTTGAGGATGAAATTTGTAGGCGACACCGTAGCGTACAACATGTTGTATGGAACGATAGGCACTCTAACAAGCTTCTTCATCGCGGCTGAGGTCGGTGTTCCTATGATACCCTTCGCCAAATATTATGCCGCCGCAACTATCGTCTGGAACATAATCAACTGGACGACCGGTGGAATATACGGAAGATTTCTCGACAAGTGGCGTTCACTTTGGCGGTCTTCGTGGGAAAGGATATCCAAGAAATCGGTAAGAAGCTGAAAAGAGGGCGGACGGTCGTCGCTTGGAGGACTAACTGGAGAGATATTTTGTGCGTAAGCTATCTATCTAGTCGCCATACCTGCTTGAACTCTTGAAGGGCTGTCCTCTCTTCGCTGCTACGTATACCATTAGAGCCAAGACCAATCCGGTTAGGGCGGGTAGTAGAAAGCTGACCGGATCAGCTACTTGACTAGGCATATTTTCCCCGGGACCTGGAGCCGTATACTTCAAATCTACTGGCCCGTTTTGAGGGACTTGGAAGCCTACAGCTACCGCTACTAATGCAAGAATAAAGCCCGATAGTGTTGACACGATTTCTCTGCGAATCGCTTCCACCAGCTTTGAAAGAAATAGCGGTCTTGGCAGGTAAACCAAGACTACGCGAACGTATAGTCAACTTGAACCGTCACTGTCAATTCCAGCTCTCCGGGGATTATTGGTGTGGGTTCTGAAGCTTTCACTTCGTACACAGCGCTATACGGCTGATACATCGGACTGATAGAGGCGTAGCTCTTCCCTGTGATAGTCACTCCCAAGGCGCTTGCAATCGCTTGAGCTTTGGCATCTGCATCGCCAACAGCCTTCTTGATTGCATCGGTCATTAACTGTGTCTTCCTGTCTTCAGAGATGGTGAAGAAGACGCCGGCCACCTCATTTGCACCAGCACCTACGGCTACGTCAATTAATTTGCCGACCTCAGATACATTCTTAGTCGTTACTGCGATAGTGTTTCTACATTCATACCCAATGAGAGTCTGCTGACCATCATAGCTGTATCTAGGTGAAAGATTGTAGCCTATCGTCTTAACATCATCCTTGGAGACACCTGCATCCATGAAAGCTTGAATAACCTTAGTCATTGTTGCAGCATTGCTCTGCTGCGTTTCCGCTGCACTGATAGATTGAGTTACGACGCTTACGGTCACTTGGGCGATGTCGGGGGTTGCCCAGACTATGCCTGTGCCTGAGATGGAGATTACATTAGTTCTAGTTTCAGAGCCCTGTCCAGTAAACGGCGGGTTTACCAGACGGCCAGAGTTTGGTAGAGCCATGCTGTATGCGTAGTACATTGAGAAGCCACTGAGAGCGATGAGGCCGACGATAGCTAATATCGTCAACTTGTAGAGCCGCGAACTCACTTCCATGCTCAAGATTTCACCTCCTTTACTAGGCGTTGCGGAACAGTCTATGTTGCTGGTTTAACTTAATTCTAGAGATTGGAACGCTCTGTTCAGATCTTAGAACAGTTGGAAGTCACAGTTTTCACGGGTTTAGCGAGGAGAATACGGGAAAGCACATAATGCTTGCTTTGCGATAGATTCAAATTCAAAGCGTGACAGATTCTTTTAGTGGAACTTGCTGAAGGTGAATTCTGAAGGCGGTTGAAGATGAGTGTTAAGATATGTCCGAGATGTACTCGCTTGAACCCCTACTACGCAGCAGTATGCGCTCACTGCGGGCTCCCCTTCACCGAAGACTATTATCCACCGTATTACTACTCTGCACCGATACGAGGTTCAACATTGAGGGCAATTTCAATGATAGGATTCGCCGTGTTCGTCTTCGGTCTCCTCGGATGGCTCTACGTAGCTTCATTCAAGATAACGATACCTAACAGCTCAAGCTGGCCATTATCAAGTTGGACGCCATGGTTGACTATGGGTGATTTCGGAATAATATCATTCATAATCTCTATAGCTGGACTACTCTTCTGGACGATTCTCTTCGTATCAGCAAGGGAGCGATACTAGATCCCAAGGTCTGCAGCGAGCGAGACTGAACAGCGATAGGTAGGGCTCTATCTCAATACGTCAACGAACTTTCTAATTCTGTCTAGTCCTTCAACTATACTTCCTTGGGATGTAGCAAATGAGATTCTGAGGTACCCTTCACCAGAGGAACCGAAGGCGCTTCCAGGTATAGTCGCAACCTTAGCCTTCTGAAGTAGCATTGTCGCAAACTCTTGAGATGAAAGCTTGAAGCTTGAGACATTCGCGAAAGCGTAGAAAGCGCCCTTCGGCTTATTGCACTCTATTCCAGAAATCTCATTGAGCCCCTTGACTATAAGATGTCTCCGACGATCGTACTCCTCCAACATTTCCTTAACGCAGTCTTGCGATCCCGTTAACGCTTCTACAGCAGCCTTCTGGACAGCAGCGTTGATGCAACCGTAACCGTAAGCAACAACCTTCTTTACGGCTGTAACAACCTCTTTGCTCGCTGCGATATATCCAATACGCCAACCAGTCATCGCGTAAGTCTTAGAGAAAGAGTTGACAGTTATCGTTCTATCGCTCATGCCTGGGAAAGATGCGATACTATAGTGACGTAGGTTGCCGTAGACAAGCTTCTCATAAACCTCGTCAGACAAGACAAGCAGATTCCTCCTCTCAGCAACTTCAGCGACAATCTCCAACTCTTCTCTCGAGAACATATTGCCCGTAGGATTATTTGGTGAATTAACAAGAATTATCTTAGTCCTATCAGAAACCTTCGATTCAAGAGCTTCTCTTGTCAACTCGAAACTCGGGCCATGTAGAGCGCAGGGAACCTTGATTCCTCCAGCCAAAGCGATAAAGCCATCATAGGTCCAAGCAGGCTCGATCAAGAGCACCTCATCGCCAAGGTCTATCAAGGCTTGGAGCGAAGCATAGATTGCTGCATAACCGCCATGAGTCACTAGCACCTCATTCTCCGGATCAACATCGACCCCGTTTTCTCTTCTAAGCTTCCGAGCTATCGCCTCACGAAGCTCAGGGATCCCAGCTGTATTCGTGTAATGCGTATAGCCAGCATTCAGAGCTCTTATCGCGGCCTGTTTAATGTGGACGGGAGTATCGAAGTCAGGCTCCCCAACATGGAGGCCGACCACTCCAGGCGTAGCGGAAATGGCGTCCACAAGCTTCCTTATAGGTGAAGGTTCAACAGCCAAAGTTCGTGCTGAAGCTATAGATCCCCCTCTCATTCTGAACCCCTCTCTCCAAGCATCAAGAAGTTCAGCTAATGAATCTATACGCTAAAAGGCTTGTTCTACGACTTCGAACATATGTTCTAAACTTAAGATTAATGACTCACCCGGTTCTTCATCAGTAAAGGGAAGAAACTGGGATGCGCAGAAACGTAAGAATCGTAATCGTCGTAGTTCTTCTAGTTTTGGTTGGGGTTAGCATAGTCGTCTACGAGAGATATTACTACACGCACAGCAGTTCAATTGGAGAGATTGTAGCGAATCCAGCGTCGTTCGACAATAGCTTAGTCAAGCTTCGCGGCACGATGGTAATGGTAGCGTTCCAATTCAGGGTACCGATCCTGCTCAAAGACTCGACAGGAACGATCTCGCTGACGTTTCCGCAGGAACTAGACCCAACGCCATATTTGTTCTCGGACGTCACCATTGAAGGAAAAATTCACTACCAACCAGGAATAGTGGATGCACCTCAAGTCTACGTTGAAGTCGCATCGATTCAAGGTCCACGAACATACCTGGAGGTAGAGTGGAAGAGAACAGGAGGGTTCGCGGGAGCCGATGATAATCTCACAATCGGCATAGACAACATAGCATATTATTCAAGCAAATTTCATGGCGGAAAAACGTTTAAAGTGGATTTGACTCCTCAACAGATCAGAGAGATCAAGAGAATTATCATAGAAAACAACTTTACAACCATAAGCCCTGAAAGCTACCAAGCAAGGCCTGGGGCGGCAGACTACTTCACATACGAGCTTACGATGACAATACACAAGGAAGCAAGTGTCAAAACGACTAAGACTATAGTATGGGTGGATGAATGGGCCTCCGAGACACCGTTGCCAGATCAGTTGATTGCGATACAGAGAGGATTCGAAGCATTCATAAACCAGATACTGGAAGTCGGAGGCGGCGGCATCGGTGAAGAAGAAGCTGTAGCCATAGCTGTAAGATCGATCCTTAATACATCGACATTCAGGTTCGACGGCTTAGAGGAAAGATTTGAGGTTATCGAAACTCAGAAGATAATTAATGAGCCTCCTCCTTACGGCTATTCTTGGATTGTCAGAATCGTATTCTACACAGCCCACCCTGGCCACGGTGACAGAACGGGGCAGATCCTCCTGCAAGTAATAACCGGACATGAAGCTATAGTCACTGTAGGACAGAGGGGCGAAATCATAGCAGCTATATGCGACCGCATTTGGGATCTCTTATCAGATAAGGAATTACCTCAACCAGCCACGAAACCAACAAGATTCATAGCTGTAGTCAACGAAGGAAGGAAGCTGGACGTAGTTGTAGACGTAGATGTAACCGACGGCGTAAGCGAAGAAGAAGCGCAAGAGATAGCGCAAACAACATTCTTAACGGTTATGGGGAACACGACCCATAGACTAGACTCACTTACCACGGAGGGGCAGCTGATAAAAGCGCATTTCACATGGGGCGTAAACCAAGAAGATCTAGGCCATATATTCGATATGACAGTCGACTTAACTACACTGACAATAATAGTTACACACTGTAAATGAAAAAGGAAGAGGCTCTCCCTACTCCGAAACTCGGTCCAGGTAGAGCTTCTTCTTCCGCGACCGCTGTTAGGTCGGAGGATCTTTACGTGAAGAAGCATTTGAACCAAGAGGCGGAGTAGCAGTTTAACCCAGCTTCAATACCTTCAATTCGTCTATGAAGGCCTTCCTCTCCACCTCATCCTTGTGTATTCTCTCTTTCACACGTTTCCAAGCTAGGGGGCAGTTCTTATACTTCGCTTTTGCCATCTTATGGATCGCTTGATCGATCTGCTTCTTATTCTCATTTGTGACCTTAACGCCCGCTTCCTTGAAAATATCTTGGAGACGCCTAAAATAGCAGGTCATAGTGAGATGTCAGTGCCAATTCAGTATTAATGTTTTTACGAAGAAAAAGACGCTGGCAACTAGATCTATTATGCGGTGCCACAATCCTTGCGGAAGTCACTTGATATCTGGAGGCGTCGAACAACTTCGTATTTGTGTGGCACAAAGCAACACTTATATATTCAACCCCTCCCGAATGTAGAGAATTGGGGAAGCCGATGGAGATACATGGAAGAAGCGTTCTTGGAACACGAGCGTTCATATTGATGATTCTATTTCTAGCATCTATCTCGCCTGTAGCAAACCTAGCCTCAGGCCAAGAGGACAGCTTTACCCTTACAGCATTACCAACCTCAATAGCACTAAACCAAGCTGGGAACGCAACGGTAACGATCACAGTGACACCTAACGGAACCTTCAACCAAATGATACACTTCCAACCAGCGAACGTTACAGGGCTACCGGATGGAACAACGGTTTCATTCCAACCTGAACAGGTAACCCCGCCTGCAAATGTGACCATGACGTTCACGGTATCCTCGGAAACCGCTAACGGTTCCTACACAGTAACTGTATATGCCTTATCAGATTCAATCAATCAGTCAGTATCGATTCAACTCATAATAGACCATATCAGCCCAACTACACGCTTGATCATAAAGGGTGTCGCTGGGTCTGAAGGCAAATACAGGTCAGACGTATTTGTAACATTGACAGCAGAAGATAACGTGGACGGTTCAGGGGTCGCAGAGACAGCCTATAACATAAACAATAGCTCATGGATACACTACAGTGAACCATTCTTAGTCAACCTAGACGGAAACTTCGCGATCCAGTATAACTCAACTGACTGTGCCGGAAATGTAGAGCAGACAAGAACGGAGAACATTACGATAGAGAAACCGATCAAGATAAACAATGACGCCATATATACAAATTCACCTACAACGACTCTAATGCTCTCAGCAGAACGTGTGATGCCAGACGTCATCAACATGTCATTCTCAAATGATAACGCAACTTGGACAGAGTGGGAACCATATGATGACAGAAAGGCTTGGAGTCTATCGGATGGAGAGGGCCTAAAGACAGTTTACGCGATATTCAGCAATAGAACTTCTGATGTTTCGCAAGCCTACTTCGATACAATAACTCTAGTAACAACACCACCGAACACTACGGTTTCTCTGTCCGGGACGATGGGAAGCAACGGCTGGTATATCTCAAATGTCCAAGTCGAATTCCAAGTTAATTCAACAGCTCCACTGAACGAGACACGGTATCGTCTCGACAACGGCACTTGGGAGAAATATGATCAACCGATAAATATTACAACCGATGGCCAAATCTTTGTAGAATTCAACTCAACAGACAAAGCTGGAAACGTCGAAGAGACCAAGAACATAACGGTAAAAGTCGATAAGACCCCACCAGCGATAACAATAGTTTCTCCGGAGCCAAAAAGATACGCATTCAAAGAATCCATCACAGTATCCTTCCAAGCATCAGATCCAACATCAGGTCTGGTGAATGTCAACGCGACTCTGGATGATGTAGCTGTTGAGAACGGCTCAGTCCGTTCAGATCTACCGCTCGGCGAACACACTCTATCTGTGATGGCCGTAGATCTTGCTGGCAACAATGCCACAAAGACTGTGACTTTCAGCGTTTCCAAGCGGAATGAAGGTGGAGGGAACGGTGATAAGGGGAAGCCGACTACATCGGCAATCTCTGTCACTGGTTTGATAGACACAATCGACGAAGGGGTCGAGAACGGATTGATCGATAACAGAGGAATAGCGCGGAGCCTAATAGCGAAACTTGAGGCATGCCAGAAGAAGATTGGCACTGGACAAAACGAGACAGCGGTAAACATACTCCATGCATTCATAAATCATGTTCAAGCTCAAAGAGGTAAACATATAGACGCCAATTTTGCGGATGAACTGATCGAGCAAGCAAACAGTTTTATCAAAGACTTAGAACCTGCAAGCTAAACCTCTGAGTTTAAGAAGAGACTTGGATGGCCTGCGGGCTCCTCTTTCTTTCTTTTCTTGGCTTTCGCCTCGAGTTGGCCTATCAATCTCTGGAAGAGTTGTCTTTCCTCAGTTAGAGTATCAACTCTAATCTTCAAGTCGTCTCTTTCTCTCTCGACTACTACTACCTGGTCCTCAAGTAAATTGTTCCTCTTAACCAAAGCGTTGTTCTCATCTGTGAGACGTTGGATCTTTCTGCTAGCTTCATCAAAGTTTCGCTTAACCTCTTCTAGAGATCTCTCAACCTTCTCTTTCTCACGTTGCAACCGCAAGTACTTTTCATTTGAAACAAGTCCTAAAGGACACATACAGCTACCTCGAAACACATCTAAGACTAGGGCTCTCGTTCAAGCTAAAACGCTTGCTACCCGCAAAATGCTCTTCTATCGCTGGAGACGATTTGCGAAAAATAAGGTAGGGTGGCTAGCTGGACTGGTCTAGCAGTACCGCTGGCAGTATGGGCAGTACCATCGTTTGGAGGCTGGATCGTATTGAACGGGCATGAGGCAGATTGGGCAAACAACTCTTCTTCTCCAAAATCCGATTCCTCGACTGGGCCTAAGACGAGGAACCCACCTCACAGGTCTAGCGACTGCGGGCCGTGTTGGCGGCGGGGCTCCCCTCCCGGCGATTCCCAGTACAGGGAGGAGAACAGCGACAGCAACGAAGACAGCGAGGAGCGCCAGAAGCAGGAAAGGAAAGCCGTAGCCGCCTGTTGTAATTGTTACATAGAGTGGTTTCAGACAGACGTTATTGGTTTCGTTGGTCTCTGTAAGCACATTGGCGGCGTCAACTTTTGCTGAGATATTGTAGGTTCCCGGCGTAACGTTCGTAGTATTCCAATTGAAAGTGAGGACTGAAGAGGCCGCAGCGCTCAATGTGACTGAGCGTGTGCCTATGGATAAGTCGTTGTAGTAGACCCCGACACTGAAGGTTTCGGATTTGGTGCCGAGGTTCTTCACAGTAACATTGACCTGAACTATCTCACCAACAATCGCAGATGTCTTTGAAGCAACTTGTTCAACAGCTGAAAAATCGCGGACAATTATGCCCGGTGGGAGATCCATAGTGTGAGACGCCTCAGCTAAAACGTATTCAACTTTAGCTTGAACAACAGTTGTGTCGACAAGCACGTCCTTGATCGCGTGGACGGTGAATGTAACTTGCCATATGTCGCCAACGTTCAATGTTCCTACATTCCAAGTCAACTTTCCATCTTGAACGCTTGAAGGTGCAACGGTAGCATCGTTGTTATAAGAGACGAGCGTTGTCGGCAACTCTTCGCGGACTTTGATGCTGGTTCCGACGATCTTTGAAATCTCTAGAGAGATCTCGGTGTAGATCGCTTGAAGATCTGCGCTAGTGGGCGCGAAATAGTATTTCCCATCTGTTGCGTTCGCGATGCTGCTCAATAAGTTTGCGTCAACATCGTTGCCCAATCCGATTGTGTAGATTCGAATTCCTGTTGCGTTAGCACTGACGGCCAAATCTATTATGTCATCTGCTTTCGTGTTTCCAGTGGTAGGTCTTCCGTCTGTGAGTAGGATTTCAACTAGCAGAACATTATCTCTGCCCTTGGTTTCAAGTTCATTGTTGGCTTTCTGAATCGCTTCATAGATATTGGTCTTGTCAACCGAAGTCAACTTATCAATGGCGTTCTTGACTGTAGTTTTGCCATCTCCAGTCATAGTCGTGAACTGCACTTCGATTATAGCTGAACCTGCGAAAGAGATGAGTTCAGCTCTGTTATTCAACCCTTGCAGGTCAACAAACGTCTTCGCAGCAGTTTTAGCATCAGCAAGCTTCTGACCTTTCATGCTGCCAGATCTGTCAATAAGGAGCACGATATCCGCGGGTGTCGGGGCCAGTGCGGGCTCACCGATGCCTTCGAGACGAATCTTTATTGTGAGATCGCTAGAGGCCTTAGCGGAGCTTGGCGTTATGGTTTTGGATGCCTTGAGTTGCGGTGGAACTGCTGCTTCAACAGAGCTTGGAAATACCAAAAGGGTTCCTGCAACAATTAGGAACAGTATTAGTATTCCTTTTCCAATCTTCATCTCACATCATCTTTGAGAATCAGTTCGAAAGGCATTTTAAACCTAAGATAAGGCATAGAAGGCACTTATGTGTTTCGTCCATAATCATGGGCGAAAGGCTCTAAGAATGCGTCTAATTTCATTTCGTTGCATTGGCATACCTCTTCATGGCGTTCATCTTCGAAGTATACTACGGAGAGGCGGTATGGTCTCATTTCTGGAGTTTAGCAAGCCCTCAGCCGTCTACGCATATTTAAATGAAAAGACTGTACTCGACAAAGGTAAAATATAGTCGTGAAAATTCATAAATCTCTTATAGCGTTTCAACGCTTTATTTGGTTGACCACCTTTTTCACCACTTGTGGTGGTTTCCTTAAGGAGCCGTAAAGCCGGCTATGATTTAAGGATCTAGCCCATTCTTGCCTAGAAGTGGAAATCGTCCAGAGAAAAATCAGAATTCGAATAGTCTTCTTTGCACGAATGCTGGAATTGGACGGGCGTCAACTCCAAGTTTCCTCTGCAAGTACGACGCGAACATATTTGTGTACCCGGTGAAGGTGTAAACAGTCTTCGCTCTCGTTGCTTTGACAAACTGCGTAAGCTGCTTGAAGTCAGCGTGGCTACTTAACGGGAAGGCTGAGAGGCATTCCAGAGGCATTCTAACAGCCCAACCAGTTGCTACAGCTCTCACAGATCTCTCTACTGAAAACGACTGCGTGGAGGGCGTCGTCACGCAGACGCAGGCGCCTCCCTCCAAGATCTTGGCAGCCTCGTCATCAGATGCACTAGTGTACTGTAGCCGTATCCCTTCGTTCGAGTAAGTCTGATTCACCCTAGCGATAAGAGGATGCGTGACCACGTTTAGCTTCGTGTAGACATTGAATAACCTCACGATCTCTTGCGCTTTTCCAGCTGCGTAAACATGAAAGGTTGGGACTCTCCCTTCCCTTGCTTGCTGGGTTGCCCATTCAACAATCTTTGCATAGGTCCTATCTCTATGAGGAAAGACATAGAATGGATTTCCGTAAGTGGCTTCGATTACTAAAAGATCGCATCGAATTTCGTCAGCGGGAAAAGTCGTTAGGGTATCAACGCAGTTAATGTCGCCAGTATACAGAATGGTCTTCTGGGGTAGCTCAACTTTAAATTGGATAGACCCAAGAATATGTCCAGCATTCAAAGCAGATACTGCGGCATCACCTACCTTGACTCTATGCCTAAGCTTGACTTCTTTGAAGTTCCGAACAGTCTTCTTGCGTATATCCTCAAAGATCTTCTTGGTCTCTATGGTTGAATACTTGGCGGCACCGCTTGAGAATCCGAAGGTATGGTCTGCATGCGCGTGAGATATGAAGACGTGAGCATCGTTTTCCATTAGACTGCCAGGAACGGGGTCGAACACAAGTTTTGCCTCTTTCGTTCTAACCGTTACGCCGCCGAGCCATCCTATCTGCTCACCCTTAGCTTCACGATTTGTTACAGAATGATTCAGCTTCAAATCCAGCCTATGCCGATATGTCACTATTTTCTACGAGAGGCGTAGAAGATTCTCTAAAGGTTTTTGATAAAATTTCTTGAAGCTGAGTACTCATTCATCAACGTTCATGGTCAGAAACAAGTTGATGATGACTTCATTCCGATGGAAGAATCTCCATTCGCTGCACAGAATTCAGATTGATAAAAATTTCGCTCTTTTTATGACGGGAGACTATTTGAGGGAGAGGGTTGGCTAAAGTGCTTCGAAAGATTACGGCATCTGCTTCGGAAAGCCAGATTCCGGGGGGTGACCTTGAGACGGCCGATAAGGTCCCTTCAAAACCATGATCTTTATCGATCGTTACTATAACCTTCTTGTCGAGATGCCGCTCGGCCAAATGGAAGATATCGACCATCTTAGAACTCAAGTCGCGAGGTTCGGACATAGTCATCTTCATCATTGGTAGGGAACCGAGTGAGAAAAGTCTTTTGGAATTACCGCGGCTGCTATAAGTCCGTCAGCGACTGGGCAACGAGGTTTGTTGATAGGCCCCCAGCTTTTCCATCTCTTTGTTCGTCAGCTTCCTCCTCTTGATCTTTCTCCCATCCATCGCTACTATAGCACTGTTCCCTAGAGGATCTTTGATAACTAGAGTGAATTTGATGCATCCATCTCGTGCTTCTTTTATTCTTTGCAGAAATCTTTCAGCTCGGTCCTTTTTCTCAGGGTCGCGAGCTAGCATGCGGGTAGCTTGTTCAACTCTCTCCAAAACCCCTTCGACATTAGAAATGAATCCTTCAGCCATGAGTCCAGGGGTGATGAGCACACCCAACTCAGGTATTTGAATGGTGGCGTTGCTGGAACGTACAACGGGTATTTTCAAATCTTCTCGGCCTTCTATCGACGCGCTTATCGAGGTCTGTTCTTGCGCATTCAAGCAGATAACATCACTATGTTTAGAACCGCAGTTGGCGCAAATGATAGTAGTAAGTAGAACAGGCCCAAAGTGCTCTACATCATATTTCCTCTCCTTCTCCATTAGACTCTGGATACCGCACACAGGGCATTTTACCTCTGGGATTTGGCGCGTCTCAGAAGACACAACTGTTCACTTCTTACCGTCGTTCTTTTAAATTCGGGGAAATATATCAGTGATGCCCTCTATCCTCAGGGGATTTACAGCTCTGAAAGAGATCAGATTTCACGGACGCGGCGGCCAAGGTGCGGTTACGGCCGCCGAGCTACTAGCGAAGGCAGTTTTCAATGAAGGGAGATACGTTCAAGCCTTCGCCCTTTTCGGGGCGGAGAGGCGGGGAGCACCGGTGAAGGCTTTTGCGAGGATCGACGACAAAGAGATCTTGATTCGAAGCCAAATCTACTATCCAGATTATGTTGTTGTCCTCGATTCAGGTCTACTCGGAATAATCGATGCGACGGAAGGGCTGAAAGAAGGTGGACTAGTTCTAATAAATACTCGCAAAAAGCCGGAAGAAATCCAGGTTGGAACAAACTGTAGGTTGGCGACGGTGGATGCAACGGGCATCGCGCTTGAACTGAACCTCCTCATAGCTGGGCTTCCAGTGGTTAACACCGCTATTCTAGGTGCTTTCGCAAGAGCCACTAATGAAGTGAAGCTCGAATCTGTCACTTGCGTCATCAAAGAGACTTGGCCAGGAAAGATCGGTGAGAAGAACGCGTATGCGGCTGAACTTGCATTCCAGAAGACCTTTCTAGCCAAATAGAGTTCTTAACCTTAACGTTCGCTGCGAGCAACGTATTTATTTCCTTCAAGGTAGTTATCAAGCGCCCTCAAGAGGCGCAGTTTTGTTGGAACACGTTAAGCAATCGAAGAAGCAGTTCGATATGCCATTTACTTGCATATCGATTCCGACGAAGGGATCTGCAGGAAGGACAGATACTTGGAGGACGTTCAAGCCTGCGATCGACTTGAAGAAGTGTACAAAATGTCTTCTATGCTGGGTTTTCTGCCCTGAAGCTGCTATCGAACGTATGGCGGATGATACTCCGAAGATCGACTACGACTACTGCAAGGGCTGTGGAATCTGTGCAACTGAGTGCAAGGTTAAAGTGATCTCAATGATCCGTGAGGAGTGATAGAATGCTTAACACTATAGTTGAGACTGGAAACCACGTTGCAGGGTTAGCCGCACTCGTAGCCAGAGCTCAAGTGGTAGCAGCCTACCCAATTACGCCTCAAACCCAGATAGTTGAGAAGATAGCTGAACTCGTAGACTCAGGGAAGATGAATGCTGAGTACATCTGTGTAGAATCTGAACACAGCGCAATGTCTGCATGTATAGGCGCTTCAACAGTCGGAGCCCGGACATACACAGCGACATCTGCGCATGGTTTAGCTTACATGCATGAGATGTTACACTGGGCTAGCGCCGCGAGATTACCCATAGTGATGGCTGTAGTCAACCGGGCCATGGGCCCCCCTTGGACTATATGGACGGATCATGGAGACTCTTTACCGCAGAGGGACACAGGTTGGATCCAAATATACTGTGCATCAAACCAAGAGATATTTGACAGTATAATTCAAGCATACCGAGTATGTGAAGATCAAAGAGTATTAATGCCAGCCATGATCTGCCTAGAAGGTTTCATTCTATCGCATACAAGTATGCCAATAAAGATCCCGGACCAGAAGGAAATAGATGACTTTCTGCCACCTTTCAAGCCAGGCTGGATACTCGATGTCGAGAACCCAATTTCACATGGGAACATAGTTTCGCCAGAATACTACATGGAATTGAGATACTACATGCATGAAGCCCTAGAGAACGCTAAGCAGCTTATTCCCAAAGTCGCTAGAGAATATTCAGAGAAGTTTGGTCTCCCGGAATACGGCGGCCTAATCGAAGAATACATGTGCGATGACGCTGAAGTAATATTACTCTCCATGGGAACTGTCGGTAGCGAAGCCAAGCTGGCTGTGAAGAAGCTTAGAGACGAGGGATACAGGGTAGGCTCAGCGAGAATAAGAGTTTTCAGACCTTTTCCACGAGAGGCTGTGAGAGAAATGGTGGCGAGAGCTAAAGCCCTCGCTATTATTGATCGTGACATAAGCTTCGGAATGGAGGGAATACTCTTTACAGAGATAAGGAGCACGCTATGCGATCTACCCAAGAGACCGTTAACGAAGAACTTCATAGCTGGACTTGGCGGAAGAGATGTAACACAAGGCGACATAGAGGAGATAGCTAAGAAGACCTTTCGAATACTCGAGACCGGAGTGGGCGTCGAAGGTATAGAATGGGTGAATATCAGGAGGTAGTGAAGAATGGTCATGCTAAAGGAACTGCCTAAAGAGGAACTCGTACTGCCGGGGAACGCGTCGTGCGCCGGCTGCGCAGCAAACCTAGCTATGCGCTTAACCTTGAAGGTTATGGGTAGGAGAACGATCTTCGTTGTACCAGCCTGTTGCACAAGCGTAACTCAAGGCCAATTTCCATCATCCTCGCTCAATATTCCTGTCTTGAACATCGCGTTCGCGACAACAGGTGCAACAGCATCAGGTGTAGTTGCCGGGCTCAGGATGCGAGGGATTAAAGATGTGGCAGTGATAGGATGGGCTGGGGATGGAGGTACAGTTGACATAGGAATTCAAGCATTGAGTGGAGCAGCTGAAAGACGAACAGACTTCATCTACATCTGCTATGACAACG
>Ga0315310_10000570_pt1 | contig 23838 bp, 24 predicted proteins | sample TDP5_MG_FD_203630 | JGI IMG/M metagenome (GOLD analysis project Ga0315310, IMG submission 203630) | Freshwater sediment microbial communities from Lake Towuti, South Sulawesi, Indonesia - TDP5 | ecosystem: Environmental > Aquatic > Freshwater > Lake > Sediment | place: Indonesia: South Sulawesi...
TCCGTTTTTTTTATAAGCGATTTGCAAGCTGAATTACCCATAAGCGACATGGGTATTGTCGGAAGATTTAAAGCCAGGAGAAGGGGAAGCTTTCCGCTGGAGAATTATTGGACAGGCTCCTAAGATGAGGTAAAAAAATTTGTTAACAATAGCGACCCCAAATCATGGGACTAACCTAATTCCGGGCTATGACAATTTATTAATTATTCTTTTAGGTACTGCTCTCCTTATTGGCTTTTTAGCATTCTTATTAGATAAATCTGGATTACTTGAGGTTGCACTTATAGTCTTATTATTTGATATAATCTTATTTTTCATTGGTGCCGGTGGGATAAATGCTTTTGCAAAACAGGCTAGACAAATGCATCCAGCAGATTCTTTCATTCAGAATTTAAATGAAGGCGATGAAACCCCCTATTCTACCACTGATAATACTCCTTATAATCATATTACGTGGAGCACATTTCGTGGACAGGGCCAAGGGGGCGATCTTGTATTAATATTGGCGCAAATTGCTTTCTTTTTCGCTTTTAAATTCGGTTCCAATGATGGGCTGGTAAATGAGGATAGTGTCCCGCTAAATGCTTCTGACTGCACCAATTACGGTCCATATGAACGCAACCATAATAAAATGATCGAATTTGATGGTGCATTTTATGATGACCGCCAATATTTCAAGGATATTTATTTTGTTCTAACGAATGAATCGATTCCATCTCACATTACAGAAAATCTGCCCCAAGATCAGATAGTATTAACTCTAAAAGTTCCCGTACAGACGGAAGCTAACGTATCCTTTGAAATTGATCTCCTCGTCTATAATGGTATCTATAGGACTCAATCCCAGAGTATATACGTTAATATCGATTTTCTCCGAGGAGACGCAATATCTACAACAATATTTATTAAAGAAATGATGGTCAATTACTATCTAAGTAGTTATTATGTTCATTACAAGGTCCTTGCCTCCGAGTTATACCCTGGACAATGGGTTGAAAAGGCAATTACAGTAATTTTACAACAATATTCTGGTTATTTATATTCTATCAGATGGTTATGGATTACTCTTTATAGAAGTGATAATACTGAAATAATTCATTATTTCTATAGTATATATGTTGGACCATATATCCCTTTCCCCCCTGAAATTTAATATTTTTTAGAGAATTTCAGAATCTTTATAAAAGATTGAGAGCTGAAAATTTGAGGGAAAAAAAACCCCAGTGGAAAAGTCCCTTAACAAAAGGGGTCATCAAATTTTTTGCGATTTGGCATTTCAGCCTCAATATCCCCATTTTATTTTCCCTTCTTCTCCCTTGGATTGATGGTGCGAATTTTTTTGAACTCGCCTTTAGGCAATCACAAAATATATTATTGGTTGATCGGGCGTTTACTGCAGGCATTGCTTTATTCGCTTTGTTTGGAGTTAATCTTGGGATACCGGAAATTCTTTGCATTAGCGCTGCATTTGATCACAATTTGGTCCAAGCCCAAAGAAAATTGCACCATGCTTGTATAGTTTTTATTCCTATACCTCTCATTTTTTTAGGCTTAGGACTTACTTTATGGGGGATTTATGGAACGCCAGGGTGTGGGGGTCAACTTTTTGTTCTTATTCTTTGGCCCATCTATAGTTTCATTGCGCTTGTATATATAATATTTTTAATTATTGCAGATATTTTAAAATTTTTTCCAAAAGAGCAGGTATAAAAGGATAAAGAACATTGCTAAGATGAGGGCAGAATTAATTTATTAAGAACGCGGAAGCCGTTACAAAAGAGACAAATATTGAAGTAAATCGCGATAAAGTTCGCTATTATGCAGAAACACATCTATCCTTAGAAGAATATCTGGAACGATTCCCTACTGATTTCCATTATCTACTTGGAACCATTACTCATAGTTATCTAGAAGGACTATTTTCTGAAACTATGCAAAATATGGGAATAAAAACTAAATCTGAAGCACAAATTGGCGAAGATAGACGAATTGATAATTTAATTTTCATCAATAGAGAGTTCAAAGAAAAATTTTCATACCCATTTCCAAAATCAATTAGATATATTGCAGTTGATTATTCCATGGATGTTTCAAAAGTAAATTTTAAGGTGAAATGTGAGAAGGGATATCAATCTAAAGATACTTTTCTTTTTTATGTTCCCATATCCTATGAAAAAGGGTCTTCTGATTATCCAATACCCCCCGATGTGCCCTTTAAAGCAAATATCAAAGTCCTTCCTATCCTCGATTTCATAAATTTTTTCAATTTCGGAGAAGAGTCTCGTAAGAAGTTCTTTAAATTCATCAATAAAGCTATAGAAGCTAAAAAGACGAGAAATAAGAAAATTCTCATTATGTTAGCGAAAGCCGTGAAAAAGTTTAGTTTTTTAAAAAATGAACAAAAATCAATATATGATTTTTCCTGAATTATAACATTATAACAATCGAGTCAATTGAATAGTTCTGTAATTAATTTTTCTGTTAAGCAGTGGGATCTATAAGAAATTGAAAATAGTCTTTTTAATTGATGAAAAAAGTTTCTGATCGATTATCATACTTATGAAAATATTTTAATGGCATAATAATTCTCACTATAATCAGTGCTTTTTAACTCCAATAAATTATGATAATAAAAAAAATTAGGTGTTTGCATGTTTAAGGAAGATAAATTGAAGCAAATTGAGGCTGAATATAAAAAATATCAAGCAAATATTGCAAAAATGAAGCAGCAAGATGAGAAGTTTGAAACTGATGCTGGAATTGAAGTGAAGCCCCTATATACACCTTTAGATATCAAGAATAAGGACTATTTAAAGGATATTGGATTCCCTGGCTCACCTCCCTTTGCGCGTGGCGTGTATCCGACCATGTATCGCTCACAATTCTGGACAATACGTTTGTTCTCCGGGCATGGAACCCCTGAAGAGACTAATAAACGTTGGCATTATCTTTATAACCATGGAGAGACTGGATTCTCTGCCGCAGTTGATGCTCTGACATTCAATGGTATCGATCCGGATGATATCAGGGCGGATCTCGAAGTTGGCACAGCTGGCGTGCCGCTCTACTGCATTGATAGTATGTTCGCACTTACTGAAGGTCTGCCTCTCGATAAGGTCAGCGTTGCACTCGTTGTTGAACCATTTTCTTCTGCCCCCATCTGCGCCTCTTATTTCAATATGGCAATGCAAAAGGGCTATGAATTGAGTCAGGTTTACGGAACCTGCCAAAATGACCTGTGCACGCAGAGTATTGGATATGTAGCATACAAGAATGTAGCCCCTAGACATCTTTTAAGATTGGCTTGTGATTTGATAGAGTGGTGCACTGCACAACAAAACGTGCCGAAATTCCATCCAATCAATTTTACGACCTATAATTACCGCGAAGGGGGGATTGATGCAATTCAAGAGATCTCCTTCGGATTCGCCAATGCCATTGCTCATATGGATGAATTACTTGGGCGAGGCTGGAAGATCGACGATTTTGTAAACCGATTAGCTTTTCATCTTTCCGCCTCGCGAGATTTCTTCGAGGAAATAGCGAAATATCGGGCGGCACGGCGCATTTGGTATCAGCTTATGAAAGATAAGTACGAGGCGCAAGATCCCAGATCATTCCAATTCCGATTTCACATCCAAACGGCGGGCAGTTCCTTAACACAGCAACAGCCCATGGTGAATATCATTAGGACAGCATACCAAGCGCTTGAGGCGGTATTAGGCGGTTGTCAGTCGATGCATACGAATTCCTATGATGAGGCGCTCTGTTTGCCTTCAGAAGAGGCGGTGCTGGTGGCATTGCGCACGCAGCAGGTCATCCAAGACGAAATTCGGGTCACAAACACGATAGATCCCATGGCGGGGTCTTATTATGTTGAATGGCTGACAGATGAGCTCGAAGATCGGATTTGGAAGTATATGGACAAAATTGAGGGTGCCGGGGGCATCGTGAAGGCCTTAGATTCTGGATGGTTGTATAGGGAGATGCGAGATGCATTCAAGAAACGACAGATGCGAATAGAGCTCGGCGAGGAGAAAGTAATCGGTGTCAATCGGTATGTAATGGATGAACCAATTTTTGAGAATGTTTTCAGAACAAATCCAGAGGCTACGCAAGTGGAGGTAAATCGCATTAGAAATCTGAAAGAGCGCCGGGATAATGACAAATTACAGACGATCTTAGATGAGCTTCGGAAAGTATGTGAGGCTGAAACGAATGTACTCCCGATTATCATGGATGCAACCAGAGAGGGTGCCACTGTAGGAGAAATTTGTGATATTTACCGAGAAATCTTCAAGGTATGGGAACCGCCTATCGTTGTTTGAGGTCATGATATGGCAGGTCCAATTCGGGTCTTGATGTCCAAGCCAGGAATTGATGGGCATTGGCGCGGGATTGTCGTAGTGTCTCGGGGATTGCGAGATGCAGGCATGGAAGTGATTTTCGGTGGATTTCAGACGTCTGAGCAAATCGTAGAGACGGCGATTCAGGAAGATGTGGATATGATTGGGCTCAGCATCCATTCGGGGGCGCATCTGGGGTACACGCAAAGAGTTGTGCAATTGCTGGAAGAACGAGGGATGAAAGACAGGTTCTTGCTGTTGGTAGGCGGGGCTATCGCCACCAAGGATTTTGAACCCTTGAAAGAATTGGGTGCCGCAAATGTCTATGGTCCTGGGTCCTTAATAAAAGATATCGTGGAATTCATCAAGGAACATGTGCAAAAGTAGGTTTCCTCCCCTCTTTTTTTCTTTAACCCTTTTTCTTTTTTTATCTTGTACAGGTAGAATTCTATCTGTTTTTAATGAGAAGACTATTAAACCAGATTTAGTATTCCTTAAGCGGATTGGTGACGAAGTGTGCAATTAGAGAAAATCGAGGAATTGATAGAAAAATTCAAGCAGAAGGACAAGGGTGCGTTAGCGCGGCTAATTTCTTTGATTGAGAATGACCCTGATATGGCGAGTGTCGTTTTTAGTCAGTTCGACCCGCCGCAACAGCCCTCGTATATTCTTGGCATCACAGGACCCCCTGGTGCGGGGAAGAGCACCCTGATTAACCAGTTAGTCGAAAAATTGACTGCGCAAGGGAAATCGGTAGCGGTTATATCGGTTGATCCTTCCTCGCCCTTCAGTGGGGGAGCGTTCCTTGGGGACCGGATTCGCATGTCAACGAGTGTGCAACATGAGCTATGTTTTATGAGAAGCATGGCGTCGCGAGGGTCCGTTGGGGGATTGTCAAGAGCGACCTTCGATACCTGCTTACTTTATGAAGCATTCGGATTTGAAATTATTATCATTGAAACTGTGGGGGCGGGTCAAAGTGAGGTGGAGGTGCTCAAATTTGCGGATACAATCCTAGTTTTAAATGTACCGGGCTTAGGAGATTCGATCCAATGCCAGAAAGCGGGGATTATTGAAATTGGAGATATTTTAGTAGTCAACAAAAAGGATCTCGGCGGTGAAGAAATTGCCGTTCAGCTCGATCTGATGTTAGATGATGCCGTCATGTTCATTGGCGAATCGGGCTGGCGTCCTCCTGTGGTCCAAACCAATTCGATTTCGGGCGAAGGTTTTGATGAGTTGATGGAAGAAATCTGGAATCATAAGGATCATATTACCCTTTCTGGGGAATTGGAGGCAAAACGAAAGAAACGGATGAAAGAGAAGTTAATGAATGTGATTCAATATAAAATCGAGAACTATATTTTGGAGAGGATATATCCAAATATTGAAGCTTCTGTGTTGGACCAAATAAATCAGAATCAATATAGTGTTTATAGTATTGCAGGAGAGATCTATAACACTTTTGTGTCCCAATTGAAAGGAAGCGACGAATAGTGAGTAAAGAGCGGAAACGCCTGAAGCAGGGGTTAGTCCAAGTTTATTTTGGCTCTGGGAAAGGGAAAACGACTTGCGCATTAGGGCAAGCCTTTCGGGCTATTGGGCACGGATTCAAAGTCTATATGATTCAATTTATGAAAGGGAATGTGAAGTACGGCGAAATCAATTCGGCAAAAACTACGAAGAATTTTACCATTCGCCAATTCGGACGCCCTGATTTAATTGCAGAACCAGAGTCCATTGACATTGAGGAAGCCCAAAAAGCGCTTGACTTTGCCAAAGAAATAATTATGAGCGATGAATATGATATTGTCATCCTCGATGAAATAGGCGTTGCCGTTGATATGAAATTGCTTCCCGTGGAGGATGTCTTAGACCTCATAAAGAATAAACCAGCACATGTGGAACTCATTATCACGGGGCGCCAAGTCCATCCGAAGATTTTGGAAGCCGCGGATTTAGTGACTCAAATGAAACAGGTAAAGCACTATTTTGCGACGAAGGGCGTCGAGGCTCGCTATGGAATTGAATTTTGAGGAGATTGGAATGGTACCCGAAAATTTAGCTACGATAATTGAGGAACTTATAGCGCTTGCGGTGCAGGAAGGTGCCGAGAGAGATTTAACCACCTATATAAGTACTGATAAAATTGAAGTGGCTGGTTTCTGGCCCCGGTGGAAATGCACCTTTGGCTGCCCAAATTACGGGAACTCTTTATGCTGTCCGCCCTACATTCCATCACCTGACAAAACCGCCGAACTAATCAAACAATACACACATGGATTGCTAATCGGATTTCGAGGCGTAACCGAAAATTTATTAGAACATCATCGAAATATGAATAAGACCATTTATACCCTTGAGAAAGCTGCCTTTTTTAAGGGCTTTGTGAAAGCGATCGGACTTTCGACAGGCACATGTCTTTTTTGCAAGAAATGCATTATTCAAGAGGATTCAATGAAAGGAATCCCTGCGGATGTCGCACGACGGTATTGTCGGCATAAAAACAAAGCGCGCCCCTCGCTGGAAGCTGCGGGAATCGATGTTTTCACTACTGTCCGAAATGTCGGCTTCGAATTAGAAGTAATTAATGAAAATAATTTAGAAAAAATGAAGCATTTCGGGCTTATCCTATTGGAATGAGTTAAATACAGAGACAAAACCCAAAACTTTAAGAATATTCCTTTGTTAATGAATTTATTATTTTCTATACTAATTTGAGTGAGTTGACACCAAATGCCAGTTACAGATGCGATAAAGAAGCAAATTGCAGTACAGAGTTTACTCTTCGTGAAAATATGTCGAAAATGCGGTGCGAGGAATCCTTTAGGGGCAACTAAATGCAGACGATGTCATACCCGACAATTACGACCGAAGAAGAAAGAAATTGGTAAGTAAACTACTCAGAACCGAATGTACTTTCTTTATTGAATCATCTTGATGTGAGTTCTAATACACTGCAAAAGAATAATTTCAAATTTTGAAATTACTGCCGAAAGGAACAAACTGGACCTACTGTGGTCGCCCCATAACGGCGTCGAATTCCATTTTGGGCGGAAATAATAGAGCTTGTTATTTTTGCTTGAGGTTATATCCTTTTTTTATTCCCCTCTCTTTTAAAGGAAAAGTGAATTTACTTGGTTAATGGCGGATTCTGACCAAATAGTTAATCGCCCGCATCGCCCGCCGGGCGCAACGAGTTTCGTATTAAGATTCTTTGCTTCGGTTACATCGACTCCTGGAAGGTTTCGAGCGGCTCGAAAGATGCCATCATTTTTCGCGGCAACTATCAATAGACTCTTTCTCCGCTTGTATCTGCGTCCGCGCATTTTACCTTTTCCAGGGCGGATCTTTTTGATAGAGGCGCGTTCGATATCGCCTATGACCCCAATCGCCTCCAATACTTCGCGAACTTCTTTGGCTTTTTGAAGCTTTTCAAAATCATCTACAAGGACAATCGGAACTTCCACCTCTTTGTCGATTACATGGCCTCTTTCAATTACCTTTGCTTTATTTGCTGTGGCGGCGATTGCAGATCGTATTGCTAACAGCCGTTCTTTCTTATTTATTTCTTTTCGGATAATCTTTCCAGGTTTCGGGGGATGGGCTTGCCGACCTCCAACGGAGCCCGGTATAAACCCGCCTTGATTCGCAGCCCCTGTGCCCGCGCCTTGGATCCGAGGGACACGTGATCTCCCATGCCCCGGGCCGCTCGAGATTGCAGTATTTCGTTGCCCAGCCTTTTTATTTACACTTTGATGTTGAATACTATGTGTGAGCGTCGCTACAACGACACGATTAATAACATCTGGACGGAATGCTGTTTGAAAGATTTCTGGAAGCATAATTGTTTTGACAGGTTTTCCTTCTAATGACAGAACCTTGGCGACTTTTTCTTCTTTCTGGTCCATACAATTTCGTCCTGAAATTATCCTTGTTTACTTTCTAAAGAAATGAAAACTACATCAGGCGGCTTTTCAGGTATATTTCTCGGGCGGCGGACTGCCTTTCGGATTCGAATCATCCGCTTCCGAGTTCCCGGAATAGTCCCCAAAACGACTACATAATCGCCTCGAATCAAGCCATAATTTATAAATCCGCCTTTAGGAATGATTTCTTTTGGGTCAATCCCCACTTTAATGATGCGCTTATTCAGTTCTACCCGTTGATGAAACCCCATCTGCCCTGAACGTGCGATAAGCCAAAAAGTTCGAGTGGGCTTCCATGGACCAAGTGTGCCAATGCCACGAACGGTTTTCCGAGACTTGCGCTGTAGTTTCTTCACGTGAAATTTCCTCAGTGGACCCTGGAATCCCTTCCCTTTCGTCACGGAGGCGATATCGATAAAATCTCCCTCCTTAAGGACATTACTTACCTTAAGTTCATTACCTAGCAGGTCCTTGGCAAACTTCCACTGGTCCATTATAGATCCTCCTACGATTTTACTCTCGAAGATATCCGGTACCTTCTTGGGAAGAGCAGTTAGACGTGGTTGAGTGTGAAGAATTAATCTCAATTCAGTTGCCTGGTCAATTTTCTGTTCTAATTCTTGGAGCGCTTTATCCATGCTATATTCCTTGGGGGTCGGGAATCTTCTCCTCAGATCCTCACTCAACTCCCCTGCCCACACCTCATCCATCGCTTTAAGTTCGTTTTCAAGAGTTTGATAGGCACGGATAGCACATACTACTGCTGGGGGCGTATCAATGACAGTAACAGCCTTAGTTATTTCGTGGCCAAAGTAGGGACTATTAGGTTTATCCTCTACTATAACAACATGTGTCATTCCTGCTTTGTAACCAGCGAATCCGAGTATCGTGGGGGTATTAAGAGAAAAAGTTCCCCATCTGCGCCATCGTCCATTTTTGTATCGTGCTCTTTTTCGAGGATGATATGCCGTACTTCCATGTCGCGGGGCAGATTGCTTTCGGTGACCCATTCTTCATCAACCTTTATTTAACATACTGAATCTGATAGTGAAACAGCATTAATTTTTAATGCCCATTATCCTAAACTCACCAATTTGACAAAGAAGTAACCAAGATTGGCAAATTGGCAAGAGAATAACAAATACAATCTATTTAAATCTTTTTTTATAAAGGAACTAAATGAATCAAATGCTTAAAATGATTTAGTACGGAAGAAAAATCCTAAGTTTAAAAAATTGTTGTGCGTGGTAAAATTCCATGAAATTAAATGTAGATTTGCATTGTCATTCTGGTGCCTCTGGGGGCGTAGGTGATCTCCGTATTGAAAAAGTCGCCGAAACTATGCCCTTGAAAGGCATCGATTTAATAGGTACCGGCGATTGTTTTCATCCAGAATGGCGTTTCAAGCTTAATCAAATCTTAAATGAGTCTTCAGAAGGAATTTTCACTCCTAATTTTAGTGATAAGATAAAATTTATACTGCAGACCGAATTAATTTTCACCTGCAATGTTGAAACAGGGCGGAAGTCCGTGCATATCATATTTTTATTTCCTTCCTTTGAAACCATTGACAAAACACTTCCATTATTGGACCAATGGAATGTGAAGAACACGATTGGGCGTCCGTTCGTGAAATGTGAGGATAAAGATGATGTCGCCCAAAAATTGTACGAATTGAAAAAAATCGATGATTTAATTGAAATCATTCCCGCTCATGTTATGACGCCCCAAGGTATTTTCGGGTCCGATAATCCCATCGATTATCTGAATGAATTTTTTGGAAGTGCAGAAGAATTAATTTATGCTATGGAAACCGGATTAAGTGCAGATCCCATTATTCTGGGATTAATACCCGAACTGGATAATCGTGCTTTAATTTCAAACAGCGACGCCCATTCGCATCATCTTGAACGCCTCGGACGCGAATTTACAACATTAGATATCAAGGAATTGACTTATCCTTCGATTATTAAGGCAATACGAACTAATAGCATTAATCGAACTTGTGAATTTAATCCTGCTGAGGGGCGTTACTTTTTAACGGGCCATCGGGCTGGTAAAAAAGGACACGATAAAAAATTTTGTGTATTCTCCCCCCAATTTACCCCTAAAGACAAAATTTGCCCCATCTGTGGCAAAAAATTGACAATCGGTGTACTTGAACGCGCTTTTGAATTAACAAATGCTCAAGGTGGCGATCGTGAATTGGGTTTTCTCCCGCCCCATTCGCGTCCCTTTGTCCATATGGTGCCGTTAATCGAAATCATTGCCGAATCCCATGGCATCAAATCTACTACGGGTAAAAAAACGATTGCAGAATATCAGCAAATTGTGTCGCTACTCGAAAATGAATGTGAAATGTGGTTCATGGATCCCCAGACAATCGAGAATAAATTGAATGGAATTATTGAAGATAAATTGCTTCAGGCTATTATTGAGGTCAAAAAAGGCAATTTTACCTTCGAACCATTTGGATATGATGGGACTTATGGTCGATTACGGATCGGATCAAAAAATGATTACTTAAATGTAAATATTGCTCCAAAAAATCCGCAAAGGAAATTATTATAGGCATGACCAGAACATCATTCTCGAACAGGTTTTACAAGGAGTCGAAGGCCTTCCACACTCACTACTTCTATTTCTTCTCCCTGAAGAATGGGCCAGGTGCCTTCAACGGCAATAGCACTCCATTCTTCTGCCTTTACTAAAACCTGCCCCTCTGGCTTTAATTCTTTCTTTACATAACCCCGGGCGCCTACAAGTCGATTAATATCAAGTGCTGATTTCAGTTTTTTAGATTGAAGCACTTTGATTGCAATTGCAGAGAAGAATGCAATGAATAAAACGCTAAGTCCGAAGGCGATCCATTTCGCAGATAACAAAAAGTTCGGTGTTGTCCAATAATTGCTAGAAGGAATAACAAATAAACTTGCAATCGCAATGCAAATGCCACCCCCAATGGCTAAGGAGCCATTAAATCCCACATCAAATTTAATCTCTGCAATAAAGAAAGCTAAGCCGATAATGAACAATATCACGGCTCCGATCGAAATTCCAATAATCCCAACGCCAATTAGCCCGATAATAAGCACTATTGCCCCTGCAATTTCGTCAAGATGTGTATTTGTGGTGGTTAATCCGAGAATTACACCAAAAGCACCAACTGTTAGAAAAACGGAGACAACTATAGGGTTAGTAATAAAACGAATGAAATAAACAGAAATACCAGGCGAATAACTTGTAATTTCAGCCGATTTAATATTTAGTTTAGTAAAATTCGAAAGAACTTTGTCATAAGTGTAGCTTCCTCCAAAAGTGGGGATTATAGCAGTATAATTCATGCTTTCAGTATGATTTTTCACGAGCATATAATCATTTAACTGCGTTAGTAAGCTTGAATGGTCATCTGCAACAAATTCAATCACTTTTTTATTATAACCTGCTGAGGGACCAATATTGGTGTTCAGTGTGATGAATTGTTCTGCTAATGTTTTATTCCGATTATGGAGCTCTGCGTGATTAACCATGAGTCCAATCAAGGCATTCAAGTATTTGCTCTCCGTAATTGGGACTCCATCATCGCCCACCGGCTGGCAACTTCCTATCGTCGATCCAGACCCCATAGCTGCGATATCAGCTGCCATTAACAGATATGTTCCTCCTGACCATGCAACTGCGCCCAAAGGAACTAAGATACAAATGGGAATGGGCGAATTATCAAACTTGGCCATTATATTCTTTACCGATTCCACTGTGCCTCCTGGCGTATTGAGTTCTACTAGAATGAGATCAACCGCTAAATTTTGAGCTACATTTATAACATCGTCAAACATCATTTCTTCTGCGAGCCCAATATCATTATTTAGTGATACATCTAGCACTTTAGATGATCCTTGTGCGTGTGTCTCCTGTGAAAATGCGAAAATGCCAATTGGCAATAGCATTAATAATAGGAGAAAGCACGATTTACGCATAAGCTCCTTTAAGAAATTAGATAATAAAAAGGTTTAGTACTTTTAAAAGCGGGAAAAAAGAATAAAAAATTTGAAAACAATGAAGTGCGTAAAAATTGGTATTATTAGAACATCGAGAAGTAATCAAAGAATCTGATATTTTCATAAAAACGGATAAAGGCAAAGCGATCCGTGCAGCCATTCTGATAATAAAATATCATCGAAAGCATTTAGAAGATTATATTGCGAGGCATCCAGACTTTTTGACCACGCTCATTCCCATAAAAATTGAGGAGGATGCTCCCGAGATAGTCAAGATAATGGCTGAAGCCGCAGAAATTGCAGATGTGGGACCAATGGCTGCGGTTGCAGGTGCCCTTGCAGATTTGGGTGTTAAACAAATGGTCAAAGTAGGTGCCAAGGTAGCAATTCTCGAAGATGGGGGCGAAATTGCAGGTATTTCGAATATTCCTATTAATGTTGGGATTTTTGCGGGATATTCTCCCTTATCAGGGAAAATAGGGTTCCGGCTGCATGTCGAAGATTTTCCTATTGGTATTGCCACCAGTTCAGGCACTGTTGGGCATGCATTAAGTTTTGGAGAAGCAGATGCTGCTACTATAATAGCTAATAATGCTACATTAGCCGATGCAGCTGCCACTGCAGTTTGTAATGCCGTCAAAGGACTCGATTTTGAGAAATCTATTCAAGATGGGTTAGAGAAAGCAGAAACCATAGATAAGATCCATGCTGCATTAATTATTCGAGGAAAATTCGCAGGAGTGATTGGTAAACTGCCACAACTCCTTAAAATCGAGGGGAATTCCTGGAAAAAATTAACAGAGCGGTATTCAAATGTCCTTCCCCCGGATTTTATGATGCTTTAAAAAAGAGTAAATTTTCTTTATACTAATTACTCGATATTCGATGCTAAAAAATTTCGATCAAGCCGATCAATCGCTTATTACAGCAGCAGTCCAAGAAAATGGCCTAAAATCCTTTCTATGCGCTATTTAAATCTTACAAAAAGAAAAGGAAATAGAAATTGGCTCAGATTTTTTGATATCGCCCATCATAATATTCTGATTATCTAAAGGCTGAATACGAAGGTCTTTAAACAGTAATTCGATTTTTGCCCAGGCTTCTTGGGGATATATTGAGGGTGGGGCATATTGTCGACGGAATTCCTCCTTCGATTCCGCCGCTGGCTTATCCAATTCGTGAATAAATCGTTCAGTAGAGGAAAAGAGCGATTTCTCCCCAATGTGATCTTCATGGCCGTGACTAAAGACAATTATATCCGGTTGTCCAAACTCGCTGAGCAGTTTTTTAATGATTAATCGTCCCATACCTGTATCAATCAGTAATTTCTTCTCATCGTTAATGAAGAGTGAATTCGAAAAGGGCCATCGACCTTCATTGGTCCCCTGAATAAACCAAACTTTGTCAGAAATCTCCTGAAACATAGTGTTCCTCCTTTTGATAAAGATATAGCGAAACAGATACCAAAGGTTATCTGCTCTAGGGTTATTAAATAATACCTATTAATTCTTCTAGAATCCTATCAAATTAATAGAAAGGATTCATGGAAATTCAATTTATTTTATCTGAAAAATTGCACTCTATTGTGATTCCTAAAATAAAAAAAGGTGAGAATTAGTACCCTTCGAAAGCAAGGCACTTCTCATGAAAACAAACAGAAAAACTTCTAGATCGCTTATTCGGGCGATTCAATTCCATCGACTGTCAGCGCTTCTTCCAGTGTCAAATAGGGCTCAAAGTAATAGCTGAAACCTTCAATAGTTTTATATTTCAACCTGCGGATAGGCATATATATCTGTAGATTTCTTGGCAGGTCCAAGATTGTCCAACTTTATACTATCAGTCTACAAAATGAAATAGATTTGAATAAAAAAGTGATTTCTATTGAATATACCCATTTTTATACAAATATTCTGCCACCAGTACTTCGCCTTTGGCAGCTCCACGTTTGGTATTATGTGAGAGAACGGTATATTTGAAGCCACCAAATTCGGTTTTTTCGATGCCTCCGACGATCGCTGCCATTCCCCCGTATCGTTCTGCATCGAGCCTTGGTTGTGGTCGAAAAGGGTCTTCCGTAAGAAGAATAGGGGTTTTAATTGCCGTTGGAAATTCTTCAGGATCCAAACCAGGCCAATTGCGTAGCACTGCTTTGATGTCGTTCTCATCGCAGGATTGTTCCGTTTTAATAAAGACACTTTCCATATGCCCATCTAACGAGGGAACTCTATTACATTTGCAATCTATTTTGAAGGGCGCATTTATAATCTTATCCCCCTCGAGTTTTCCGAGAATTTTCAATGTTTCTTTTTTTACTTTTCCTTCTTCCTTTGCAATGTAAGGAATTACATTCGAGGTAATATCATAGGAGGCGACGCCTGGATAGCCCGCACCACTAACGGCTTGCATGGATACCATGACGACCCAATCAAGTCCAAAAGCTTCATAAATCGGTTTCAGTGACATGACCAGCCCAACAGTGGTACAATTGGGTCCCGGAACAACGAAACCATTCCATTCTCGCCGCTCTTTTTGAATATTTATTAATTCTGTATGGTCTTTATTTATTTCTGGAATTAGAATTGGCACGTCCTCCTCGTATCTAAAGGCTGAGGCAGTACTTATAACCGGTTTGTATTGCGCATATTTCTCCTCACATTCTCTTGCTATTTCGCTAGGTAACGCTGAGAAAATAACATCCACTTCCTCATAATTGACATTATCGACTAGGTCAATCATCATTTCCCAAATTTCTTCTGAAGGGGGATTCAAGGGAAGCCAAGTAGTCACTCGCTCACGATATTTCATACCTGCTGATTTTTCAGACGCGTAGAGCGCTGCAATTTCAAACCAAGGATGATTTTCCAACGCCTCAATGAATTGCTGACCCGCCATTCCGGTTGCACCCAAGATGGCTGCTTTTAATTTTTTCAAATAATTCACTTCATCTTCAATTTATTATTTTAGTAAAAAAACAATAGATCCCTAAATAAAAAATTTACCTCACATTTTTAATGATTGAATTCGGTTAATATATTCAATAAAAATTGCATTCGAAAAGTGAAAGCCAATGGAGGAACTGCCTTTAATTTTAGTAAAAAAAATTGAATTAAAGCTTGAAAATTCAATTGAATCAGCCAAAGCATTAATAGAATTTCCTTTAAAAGAGTATAGAAGCGAAGAAATTCTCTTCAAGAAAAAGGCCTCGAATTGGGTTACAGAATTTACAATCGGATCTAATACTAATCAAAATAAACTTTCCCTTACGCTTGCCCCCGAGATTAACAATGCAACCGTTATGACTTTAGAGATCATTTCAATAAATAGTTACTCGAAGGGAGAGACAGTTTCTCAAATAGCTAAAAAAGTCGATATTTTGCTGGAGGATATTTTATTTCAAATTATGAATGGTTTGAAAATCAAAGGAAAAGCAAAAGTTATTGAAAAAGGGAAGCAATGTAATAAATGCAAAAAAATTAACGATTTGGATGCACAATTTTGCAAAATTTGCGGGAATAAAATTTCCGAAGTACCATTATCACCATCGAAAGTTCCTAAAAAAGCCCTAATACCCTCTAAACCTTCTGAAGAGAATCCTACAATGCCAGAAATTTCTGCTATAGAATCCCCTCCTCTCCCAAAAATCCCTAAAAAACTCTTAGAACAATCTAAACTCCCTCTAGAGACCCCATCAATGCCCAGAATACCTCAAGAACCCGTTTTAGAGTCTCCTTCTATACCAAGAATCCCAAAAAAACCAATAAACCCATCTAGACCCCCTCGAGAAACTCCAGTTATACCTAGAATCCCCCAAAAGCCAATATTAGAAGCCTCTGCCTCCTTCACTCAACCATCCAGCGATGGGCCTTATCCATTCAATGAACAACCCCAATCCACCCAGGAACTAATAAAAACTCTGGATTCAAAATATCCTCATAAATTTGAATGCGAATTATGTGAAATAAAATGCGCTTATAAGGATCCTTTTATTTTACTTTTGAATGATGTGAAAAATTTAAAGGAACCTTTTAAAAAATTCGATGAATTTCTTCGTACGAAAGAATTAATCCGGTTTTCCGATTTCATTTATGATTTTGCTCAAAACCAACTGAAACAGTATCCGAAATTCTCATTGAATGAATTACCGGATATTGCATTTTGTATTTTTTCGATATTAAGCTTCCACATTTTAGAGAAGGCGGATCACAAGATCCGGCTAACCTTTGCAGAGAAAATAAAGAACCAGCTAAACCATCGGTTTAATAAAGAAAATCTTTCAATTTTAGGTAAAAATTTAGTCGCAGAAGATATTGGAGCACCACCCCCAAAAATCAAAACTGGATTGCTTCATATTGAAGAAAATCGATGCCCATTTTGTTATAAGAAATTTGATGAACGAACAATTAAACTTAAAATCAAGGGTTATCTTCTCAATTGCCCTAATTGCGACCATCTGCTCTAACCTAAGCCCCAAGAAGGTTGAAAGCCCTTCTGATGAAGCATTAATCTCTCCACCAATTTATTAAATCATGAATTATAAGATTTTAAAATTAGAATTAATTGCTCAAGGAAATGTTTTAAAAGACTTAAAAAAACGGATAATCTATAGGTTTCAACTTATGAATAACAGTTCATTAAAAAATTGATTTTACACAAGAGTTGAAATGAGATGGCAGTAGACCCAGAAAATTTACTGGATGAAGCAGACGAGGCATTTGATAAAGAAGATTGGGATACAGCTCGCAAAAAATTTAAAACCGCTCTGAAAATTTTTCAAAAAGAAAATGACCAAAAGGGCGTTTGTATCTGCTTAATCGGGATCGCAGAAACATATTCCTCCGTTGAAAATTGGCAGGAAGCCATGAGATACTATGAAGATTGCCTCAAAATTGCCCTCGAGGAAAATAGTGAAGACGATATTTATGCCTGCTATGAGGGGTTAGGTGATTCTTATTCATCTTTGGAGCAATGGGATAAAGCAAAAGAGTATTATGAGAAAGGCTTGGAAATCGCCAGAAAGATAGATGATAAAGAAGGCGAATTTTCCTGCCTAATCAACATTGGACACACTTACTCCTCTCTTCAAGACTGGGAAGAAGCAATTAACTATTTTAATCAAAGCATGGACATTGTAAAAGCTTTAGATAATCCAGAATTGGAGTTTTTATGTTTCATTGGGATTGGCGATGCCTATTTCGGCTCCGAACGATGGGAAACTGCAATCGATTATTATGAAAAAGGGCGTCAAATCGCCTCGGATCTGGGAAACAAGGAGGATGAAGCATCCTGCCTTGAAAGTATGGGCGATTGTCTTGTTTCTCTCCAGAAACTTTCCGAAGCAATAGAAAAATATCAAGCTGCGATTGAATTAGCAAAGGAAGCTCAAAACATATTTGCACATTTTACCAATCTGATAAAAATTGGAGATGCCTACTCTTCCGAAAATCAAAAACCTGAAGCCCTTGAGTACTATGAAAAGGCGCAAGCGCTGGCCCAACAAATCAAAAATAATGAGCTAATCGAATTAGCAAAAGAATGCATCGATCAATTGTCTGAATAAAACTTATTAGTAAAGAAATTTTAAAAATTTTTAAAAGAAGAGACTTTTTTTCTACTTTTTATGTCTACCTGTTCGTTTAGCTGCAATTAATCCAACTTTTGCACCTGGCGGGGCATTTCGAGATACGGTTGAACTCCTTTTTACTTTTCTATGTTTGCCACCACCGTGCGGATGTGATGCTGCAACCATTACAATGCCACGAACCACTGGCCAGTACTGATTTTTTGCACGAGTGTGATAAAACTTATTTCCTGCCTTTACAAATGGCTTCTCTGTCCTTCCTCCCCCTGCTACTATGCCGACAGTTGCTCGGCATGTTGGTATTAAATTTTTTACCTTGCCTGAGGGGAATTTAACCAGCACATTATTGGGAGATCTCGTAACAACCGTTGCGTATGTCCCACCTGCACGTACGAATTTTCCCCCATCCCCTGGATGCGATTCGATGTTATAAATGGACGTTCCTTCTGGAATATCTTTTAAAGGTAAAATGTTTCCAAGTCTTAGATCTGGAGATCCAATGGTTAACTTTTCTCCAATTGAAATTCCTTCAGGGGCAATCATATAGCTTTTTTTTCCATTTGTGTACTTAATTTGTGCTAATGGAGCGCTTCTGCCTCGTTCATGTTCTAAGCTTATTACTTCTCCATCTAAAGACCTATTTTGATAACTTATGACAGGTGGATATTTAATGGCTCCTTTTTTCCGTAATTTTGGCGCTCTGAATACAGGACTTTTTGCATCGCCCCGTCTCCGCACTTTAATTCTTTTACCCATTTATTTCTCTCCATTTCTTTAAGTCTATATCTATCTCAATTAGAAGATATTCAACCGTGTCGCTATATCCGATGCATTTGATTCCGGTGCAAGTCGTACATAGGCTTTCTTTCGTCCATCTGGCAGTATTGCTGTATTCACTTTCTCTACTTTCACTTCATAGAGTTTCTGTACTGCCCATTTGATTAAATGTTTATTAGCTGTTCTCCGAACAATAAATGTCAGTTTATTTTCCTTCGCAAGCATCCCAAATGCTGACTCTGACATTACAGGCTGGATAATGACGGCATGTGGCTCTATCATATATTTATCATCTTTATTATGCATTGCTCAAAAGCTTATTTTTGCTTTAATAGCGTTTTTTTCTTAGATGAAGGCTATTCTATTAATATTACTTTTATTTTGTTACCAATAGCATATAATATTCAAAAACTTTGTGAAGAATTTTCCCGATTAGAAAATATACTTCAAAAGGTTCAGCAGTAGAAGCAAATCGAAGCAGTATATATAAATTTTTCGGAAACCGGTTCTACTCTTCATTTTTATCTGAGAAATTCTTCGATAAATAATGGAGCAATACTTATTTTAGCGCATTCTGAATCCACAGAATTGGTACCGATGATATCCGTTGCACCTGCCTGTAAAATACGGGCTTTGGCATTTTCAATAAGTATTGCATGCGAACATATAGCATAAATTTTATTGGCACCCTGTTGTTTTGCCATTTCGATTGCTTTTACCATAGTACCTCCAGTAGAGATAATATCATCAATTAAAATGATGTCGCGATTATTCACATCAATTTCCTTTATTTCCACCGAAACTTCCCCCGTATATCGATCACGGGCTTTTTCTAGATAAGTGCACTCCACATTCATCATTTTCGCTATTTCCTCTGCTTTATTTAGCGCGCCTTCATCCGGAGCAATAATAAGTGGGTTTGAAAGTGAAAAGTTTTTGAAATATTTCCCAAAGAGTCTTACCGCAATCAAGTTATGGGTTGGTATCGTAAAAAAATTGAGTACTATCTCTGAATGGATATCTAATACATAGATTTCATCCGCTCCAAGGGTTTCAATGGTTTTACAGATAATTCTAGCGCTTAAGGGTTCTCCATCAAGGAACTTTTTATCTTGTCTAGAATATGCAAGATATGGCACAAAAACGGTGATTTTTTCTGCTTCTGCATTTTTTGCGGCATCAATTAATTGATATAACTGCATTAAATGCTGATCTTGGGGATGATATGTGGATTGGACTATAATTACATGTTCTCCCTTTAATTCTTTATCGATTCGCACGTAAACTTCTCCATCAGGAAAATTTTTAAAGAGAGCTGGAGCAATACCAACGTCTTTCCAATTATTTTCCAGCAATTTAGTGATTTCAACTCCTAATATTTGTGAAGCAGGTCCCGGTACGACAATCATTTCGGTTCTCACCTTTTCCAAATCTTGATTAAGATAAAATAAATACAATTATTACATTAATTGTTTTTAAGTCAATTATTGTTTATACTATTCTACTATCTTATAAAGAGGAATCGTATTGAAGAAAGAGGCACTAATGTGGGAGAAACGAGATCAGGCTGTCCAATGTAAATTATGTCCAAATTACTGCGTCCTTAAAAATGGGAAAATAGGGAAGTGTGGTGCTCGTAAAAATGAAGAAGGGATTTTATTAAGTTTAGTTTATGGTGGATTATCTGCCATGACGCCAGACCCTATCGAGAAAAAGCCTCTCTTCAATTTCTGGCCGGGGTCTGGGGCATTTTCCATCTCTAGTGTGGGATGTACGCTCCATTGTAAAAATTGCCAGAATTACCATATCTCGCAAAAAATCGCAGAAAACCTCCATTTGGAAGAGGTAACGTCGGAGGAAGTCGTACAAGCTACAATAAAGAATGAATGCAAATCGATTGCGTATACCTATAATGAGCCGCTGACATTTTATGAATTTATTATAGATTGTGCAGAATTGGCACATTCTAACGGACTATTAAATGTCTTGGTAACAAATGGTTATATAAATTTGGAAGCATTGGAACCATTGGCCCCTTTAATTGATGCAGCTAATGTCGATATCAAAGGCATAACAGATACATTCTATAAGGAGGTCTGTGGTGTTCCGCATGTGAAGCCCATATTAGAAGCCATAAAATATATGCAGGAACATGGGGTACATATTGAAATTACAAATTTAGTCATACCTGGCTACAATGACACCCCCGAAGAAATCCGAGAACTCTCCGAATGGATCTTTAATAACTTGGGTTCTGATGCACCATTGCATTTCAGTCGATTTCATCCGATGTATGAAATGTCTAATGTTCCCGCAACCCCCGTTAATACGCTGGTAAAGGCGCGCCAAATCGGGTTTGAGGTTGGATTAAAATATGTGTATTGTGGGAATGTGCCCGGAAATGAGGGTGAAAATACTTTTTGTCCAACTTGTGGAAATGTGGTGGTCGGTCGCATGGGCTTTTCCATAACTAGATGGGATATGACTGAAGAAAAGCAATGTAAGAACTGTGGGACTCCAATCGCAATAATTGGGGAATATACTCCCTCTAGAAGTTGGGGCTTCTTTTATTGAATTCCTCAAAATATTTCATTCCTGCTTCAAGAATTCTTTCGATCCCCTCACTCTGAATTGCAACAGTTTCTATAATTTCAAAATGCTCATCTGGGAATGTCGTTTCAATTTCGTTTTTTACCCATTGAATTTGGGCTGGTTGGGCTAGATCCACCTTGTTAAAATTAATTATAATCGGTACTCCCGCAAAATTTGAACGAATTTCGCGGAACAGATGAATTTGATTTTGCGCTAAATAGCCACAGGTCTCCGAGGGGTCAATCATGAATACAATTACATTTGCTAAATGTTTTAATGCCACAATAGCTTGTAATTCGATCCTATTCCGTTCAGAAATTGGGCGATCCAGAAGGCCAGGTGTATCCATAATTTGAATTTTTTCTGGTTTGTCTGATTCAGGATCGTGGGTGCTTAAAATTCGATGCCCCACGATAAGGCGCCGAGTCGTAAAGGGGTAGTCTGCAATCTCGGGTTTTGCTGAAGAAATTGCTCGCACTAACGAGCTTTTCCCAACATTCGGGTATCCTGCGACCACAATGGTAAAATATTTGGTAGAGATTGAAGGTAATTTTTTGAATGCAGTTCTTTGTGTAATTAAAAAGTTTAATTTATCATCTAAACGCTTAATTATTGAGGAAACTCTACCGTAAAATGCTTTTCTTTCCTCTCCTACGATTTTAGGATTGTTTGTTTTATGCATTCTCTCAAAATATTCGATATAAAGTCTTTTTAGCACCTTAATTGTACCGCTGAGGGATGCCAGCACTTCCTTGATTTGATTGACATCCGAGATAGTATTGATTAAATCATAGTAAAATGGATGCAATTGATCAAAAGTCGGAAAAGTTTGTACCATTTGATTTATCTTACTAGTTAAAACATCGGTAACCACTTTAATACGGGCTCTCTCCCTCTTTATGGCCTTATTTAGATTTGTCATATTCGGCCCTAATTGAAGATTAATATTTGACGCTTTTTTAAAGGCAATATTGAGCAGTTCTTGTGATTTGTAAATTGTTATTAGACGAGAAAAAGGACTTTCCATAGATTTTTCCTGTATACTTATTTCTCCCAAACGCATTGATCCGTCTTTTTATTATATATCTTTCTAATTCGATGAAATGGAATCACAACCTCTCCGTCTTCTTCAGTTTCATCAGTAAAAAGGATATAAGACCTTTCTATCTCTTTTATTTTATTACCAGGATACATTTTTAAATCATTAGGCGCTCCACGATGAAGGAAAAAAATTTCATAATCCTCAAGATCTTGTGAATCCCATTTTATCCTGTTTAAAATTTTGCGTATAAGGCTCTCAGGCATAAAAATTTCCAAAGTCTTTTTTATAATATCCCAATATTATTTTCTTTTCTTTTTTTTTAATTGTTTTTCTTTTTTCTACTTAATATATTTGAATAAATATCTTCTTCTTATTCAATATTCATTATTTAAAATACTCACAAAATTATTAAGTTACTTGTTTTAATTTTTTTTTAAGAATCAGCCCCTTTAATTGCTCATGAACCTAATTCCCTAAGATTAAGACAAGAGATGCGGGGGTATCCGAGCCAGGTCAAAGGAGCAGGGCCCAGGATCCTGTAGTGTAGACTTTCGTGGGTTCAAAACAAAATGAGCGGTGGTTCATTTTGGGAAAATCCCACTCCCCGCACTCCTACCCTCAAAATTTTTAAATTAAAACTATTTTCGAGGTGTCTCTATGGATATTACTAAGCAATGGTTCATAGATAAAATTCAATGGTTTTTATTGAATGATGAAAGCAATAGAATGACCTTGATCGATAATTCTTTAATTTTTGAACCTGATATTCTAGTTGGAATCGTCTCCGGAAATGATCCTATTTTTGAAGAATATAAACAGATTATTGGCGAGTTTCATTTGACTCCATGGGAGGTTTATCATTGGTACTGTTCAAAAAATAATCTAAATCCGTCTTCCATTGATAATATTTCCGTAGTAGCCTATATTCTCCCTTTTAATAAAGAAACTAAAAAGCAGAATCTCGAATATTCGAAGGAATGGCCCTGCGAGCGCTGGGCCCATTCACGCTTGTTTGGAGAAGCGGCGAATGAAAAACTCCAAAAATTTTTGGTTGATAATTTGCAAAATGAGGGTGTAAATGCCGTTGCCCCTTCCATCGAAAATGAACTTTTTAGAATGATTCCCAAGTATGATAACGGCGTTTGGGTCTCAACATGGAGTCATAGACACATGGCATTTGCAGCAGGTCTCGGGAGCTTTGGATTATCCGATGGATTTATCAATGAAAAGGGAATTGCCATGCGTTGTGGCAGTATCGTGGTTGATCAGGTATTGCCTTCTGATGCGGCTAACCGCCCATCCGACCCGTATGCATATTGCAGTGATTGTAAGGTCTGCATTGAAAGATGCCCTGTCAACGCTATTTCTTCAGAAATGCGTCATAATAAAGCCAAATGTGCAGATTTTGTATTCAAAACTACTAAGTATATCAAACAAAATTATGGAATTGATATTTACGCTTGCGGGCTTTGCCAAGTCGGTGTTCCATGCGAAGACGGTCTCCCCCAAAAAGAAGAATAATACTGCAGCTAATTTTGCTAATCTGATTAGACATTTACAAACAATAAAATTA
>Ga0315310_10000572_pt1 | contig 23793 bp, 18 predicted proteins | sample TDP5_MG_FD_203630 | JGI IMG/M metagenome (GOLD analysis project Ga0315310, IMG submission 203630) | Freshwater sediment microbial communities from Lake Towuti, South Sulawesi, Indonesia - TDP5 | ecosystem: Environmental > Aquatic > Freshwater > Lake > Sediment | place: Indonesia: South Sulawesi...
TTCTCCTTGGTTGCCATCCGTCCGTTCCATTCATATAGGAGAAATTTCTTCAAATCGCCGCTAATCCGTCTGTATTCATGTTGGGTGTTGTCGAGATGGACGCGGTTAGAATAGCTGACGGCGTCTACTGGGCTGGGGCGGTTGACTGGAACATCCGTGACTTTCATGGCTATGTGACTCCTCGCGGAACTACCTACAACGCATACCTGATCGTAGATGAGCACGTAACCCTCGTTGATACTGTGAAGGCGAACTTTTCGCGGGAAATGACTTCTAGGATTGAAAGCGTCGTCAAGCCTGAGGAACTTGATTATGTGATTTCGAACCATGTCGAGATGGATCACTCGGGAGCTCTTCCGCGCATACTTGAGAGGGCGAAGGATGCCAAGGTTATCTGCACGGAGCGGGGAAGGGACGGCTTGCTCAAGCACTACCGAGGAAGCTGGTCCTTCATGACGGTGAAGACAGGAAGCAAGCTCAACCTAGGAAAGAGAAGCGTCACCTTCATCGAGGCTCCAATGCTACATTGGCCTGACAGCATGTTCACCTACCTTGAGGACGATCGAATCTTGATGCCGAATGATGCGTTCGGGCAGCATCTGGCCACGTCCGGACGCTTCGATGACGAGGCGCCTGAAGCCTTCGACGAGGCAGCAAAGTACTATGCGAATATCCTTATGCCCTTCGGCTCTCTGGTTCAGAGCATCGTAAAGAAGCTGAGTGAGCTGGGCGTCTCGCCTTCAATCATTGCTCCCAGCCATGGAGTGATCTGGCGCTCAACCCCTCAGAGAATAGTTGAGGCATATCGGAGATGGGCTTCAGGCGTAACGGAGCGAAAGCTTCTCGTGATCTACGATTCGATGTGGGAGAGTACCGAGAAGATGGCGTATGCCGTAGTTGAAGGAGCAACAAAAACTGGAGTCCAAGTCAAACTCTTCCACCTAAAGCGCTCCGACTGGACTGAGGTGGTGAAAGAAATCCTGACTGCAGGCGTGATCCTCTTCGGAACCTCAACCCTGAACAACACAATGCTACCAACCCTGGGCGGCTTCTTGACCTACCTTTCAGGTCTTAAGCCAAGAGGCAAGTTTGCAGGATGCTTTGGATCATATGGATGGGGTGGAGGGGGTGTGAAAGCCGTAGAGAACCAATTGAAGGCTATGGGTTTAGAGCTTCTCGGTCCGAGCCTTGAAGTACAATACGTTCCGGACGAAGAGGCCTTGGCGAAATGTGTTGAGTTCGGTAGAGCTGCAGCTGAGAGGCTCAGAGAGGGGACAACGAACTCTCAAAGAAGTTAATGTACTTTCTCTTGGATAGGGTCTTCTGCTTGACACCTGAACTTGTGCACCGTGCAATCTCAATAGGCCACATCGAAGCTGAAATTGACGATTTTCTGAGGACGGCTGAACAGTTCGCAAAGCAGACGAAAAAGTAACAGGGAGAGGGGCGCTCAGGAGGCTACGTTATCACGACGTGGTCGATCTGGAAGTATCTTTTGGCAAGCATCCTAGTCTTGTCTATTGTTCGGCCGTTCTTGCCGATCGCGAGGGCCTTGTCTCTTGGCTCGACTTCCACCACGACGATCTTCCTCTCAGGCTTCTCGGTAATCCTAATCTCTCTCACCTTCGCTGGAGCCAACGCATTTCTGATCAGTTGCTCCGGCGTATCAGCCTGCTCAACAACCTCCACTTGACGGCCAGTCATCTTCCTTAACGTCTGAATGTTCTTTCCAGCCTTCCCGATGGCAAGGCCCATCTCACCCTGCTTCGCAAGAAAGATGATCCTCTCAGTCTTCTCATCGATGAGACAATCCTTAGCTGTTGCGCCTGTGATGCTCTCGAACAGCGCGATACATTTCATCTCGTCGCTTGTAAGCTTGATTCTAGCTGCCGACATTTCTGCCCTCAACAACCTTCAATATTTCAGAGTCACCTGGCTCGCGAATCGTCACCGCCGCAACGAGAAAGGGCTTCTCACACATAGTTTTTAAGTCAACGCTAGAGCCTGCGTAGATGTATACGGGAAGCTCCGAAAGCCTGGCGCTGTGAAGAATCGCAGATCTTGCTGACTCAGGACAATTCGACGCCAGAACGATCATCTTTCCCCTCCCGCTTCTAGCAGCCTTGAGAGCCTCCATGCATCCAAATGAAACCTTTCCGGTCTTCACAGCCATCTTCAGCTGCTTCGCTATGTCAATCATCTCCTCGACCTCTTCCCCTCGGGCATGGACATGTACATGTCGATGAGGCCTGTCCCCATCGGTATCTGCTGCCCGACAATAACGTTCTCTGCCACACCTTTCAATGAATCAGCTGTCCCTCTCATCGCTGCGTCAACAATCGTTGGAATGGTGATCTCGAAGGCAGCTTTAGCTAGTGTGCTCGCTTTCTCTCCGCTGACTCCATGTCTTCCTACCTGTAACACCTCTCCGGACGCGGTCATCGCGTCCGCTACGAGCATTACATGTCTGACATCGACGTCGAGGCCCTGCTCTTCTAGGACGCTGAGGGCCTCCTTGGCGATTACTTCTCTAGCGGCTTCGATTCCTAAGGTCATCGCGACCTCATGGATGTTGTTTGAGATTGTTCTCGTCGGATCGACGCTCGGGATGGTGAGGACCTGCTCAAGGCTGGATCCCTCCGTCCTGATGACCCATTCTCCTCTCTGCTCCATCACAAGTGCTCTCTTGACGGCGGGAAGCCCTTTGACGTGAAGCGAGGGTAACTTTGTTGCCAGACGTCTGAACTGGGAAATATCCATGTCCTTGGGCTTAATCTCGATTCTTGTCCGTTCGATCTTGATATCGCAGGATGGAAGTTTGATGGCATCTCTTATGTCACGCATTGCAATCTCTCTTTGACGCATCTTCTCGGAGTCGAGGGCTACTTCAATCCTCATCTTGGTTATGTCGGACTCGATGTGTTTCGCTATGTCGCTTAGAGTTGTGTGGGTAATCAATCTGGCGACCTCCTCAGCCTTTTCGCGGTTTTGTCTGCATCTCCTATCCAAGTACACGGTCATCATCGGGGTTGAAGGAATCTTCCTTGCGTCAACAATCTCTATCAGTCTAGGAAGCCCGAGGGTGACATTCTGCTCTCTGACCCCTGCGAAGTGGAAGGTTCTAAGGGTCATCTGAGTGCCCGGCTCGCCTATCGACTGGGCTGACACTATGCCCGCGGCCTCGCCGGGCTCTATCAGCGACTTTCTGTAGTTCTCAATGGCTTGGTCGATGACCTCGTCAACAGCCTTCTTCGTTAGTCTCGTTTCGAGCAGGTTCCTCCTCAACTCTGCGACTAGGATGCGGGGCAGCTGTGAGGTCTTTGCCTGAAGTCTCCTAAGAACGTAGCTTCTGGATGCCTTGGTTCCCTTCCCAATGCCTAGCTTGACTCTGTCAACGAGCCGCTCGATGTTGACAGCCTTGCCGTGGTCACTCTTCGCTGTATCAACGCCATCCTCTCCATACCTGAACTGAATAATATTTCCGCGAGAGTCCCTTACGGTTCCGTCATACTCAACCCTAATGTGTTCGAGCGCGTTTATCAGGCGGCGCTGCATGTATCCGCTCTGCTGAGTTCTCACAGCGGTGTCTACAAGCCCTTCTCTTCCTCCCATGGCATGAAAGAAGTACTCTACGGGGCTAAGCCCGTCCCTGAAGGATGAGTATACGAATCCTCTCGCTTCGGCTCCAACATCATCGGGCTCGAAGGATGACAGTGCCCTGTCTCTGTAGCCTCGCAGTATCCTCTTGCCTCTTATCGACTGCTGGCCAATGCACGCAGCCATCTGGCCTATGTTGAGCATCGACCCCTTCGCCCCAACCCTTACCATGACGATTCCACTGTTCTCCATTCCGAAGTGCCTGTCTACCAATGCGCCAGCTTCCTCTCTCGCCTTGGAGAGTTCATTCATTATGTATATCTCAAGAGACTCCTCAAGTGACTGCCCCGGCAACCTCTCCAACATACCTTTTCTATAGTTTTCGACCAATTCGTTCACTCTCTCCTCCGCATGTTTGATCGCTCTGTCAATCCTCTCCCTTACTGCCGGCGAAACATCCAGTTCGTCGATGGCATATGAGAAGCCTCTCATCGTTAGGAACCGATCCAAGAGCTTTGATATTGAGTTAAGGAAGTCCCTCCCTGCACTTGGCCCATAATCCTTCACAATACGGTGGAAGAGGCTTTCAGATCTCGCTCCTATGGCGTTTCTATCGATCACTCCGCATTCGAGAACTCCGTCCTTGATTACGATGTAGGCGTCGTAGGGGCATTTTTCTTCCTTGCATTCAGCACATTTCTTGCAGATGTTTGACTTGAATGCAAAGTTCATCTTCTTAGGAATGAATAGGCTGAACATTTTCTTTCCCGACCACATCGGCTCAGGTTTCCGGAGATCTGGCTGGGGTAGCGGCCCATCGTATCCTGCCGCCACAAGAATCCTGGATGCTTCGTCTCTAGTGAGGTACGTCGAGTCCTTTGTAAGAAGATATGCCGCGCTTAGAAGGTCCGTAATCGCGCCTATGATTGGCCCCCCATATCGAGGTGAAAGAATTTGGTCCTGAACCTCCATGAGGAGGCGAGCCTCTGTGCGAGCCTCCTCCCCTTGAGGAACGTGGAGATTCATTTCGTCTCCATCGAAGTCCGCGTTGTATGGCGGGCAGACCGAGGGATCCAGTCGAAATGTCTTGTATGGCAGAACTCTTACTTTATGTGCCATAATGGACATTCTGTGTAGGGAGGGTTGCCTGTTGAAGAGAACCACGTCGCCGTCTCGTATGTGCTTTTCGACCACGAAACCAGACTGAAGACTTTCGGCTAGAGTCTTTCTTTCGACAACAAACTCAAGCCGGATTCTCCTTCCATCTGGACGCACAATGTAAAGCGCACCCGGATACTGGTCTGGCCCGTTCTCTACGAGTCGCCGCATCTCATTGATATTCCACTCAGTGACTTTCTCGGGAATGGTCAATCTCGCTGCGACATCTGTCGGTACGCCGACTTCAGTGATGTCTATGTTCGGGTCAGGTGAGATAACTGTTCTAGCGGAGAAGTCAACTCTCTTCCCTGAGAGGTTTCCCCGGAACCGGCCTTCCTTGCCTTTGAGTCTCTGGCATATGGTCTTGAGAGCTCTTCCTGATCTGTGTCTAGCTGGTGGCAGACCAGAAACCTCGTTGTCGATATAGGTTGTCACGTGATATTGAAGGAGGTCATGGAGTTCTTGTATTATGTTGACTGGAACTCCTGACTCAACTGCCTCTCTGAGTTTCTGGTTTATTCTTAGGATGTCCACTATCTTGTGGGTTAGATCGTCCTCGGACCGGATTCCCGACTCAAGTGTAATGGATGGTCTAACGCTTACAGGAGGCACGGGAAGCACCTGAAGGATCGTCCACTCAGGACGTGCCGCTTTTGGATCCATTCCCAGAAGTTTCAGATCATCATCAGGGATTCGCTCGAGCCTCTCCCTTATAGTGCTTGGTGTGAGCTTTCTGGCTCCTTCCTCGACTATCTCATTGTATGATGTCGGCTTGATATGCTCAACTATGTACTGCTTCGTTCCGCAGTGAGGACATTCCTGAGACTTCTTTGCGTCTTTGGCAACGTTATCGTAGAAAATGTCTGGAACGATGTTCAGACGCTTCTTCTCTTCCTCCATTAAGCGCTTGTACCTTTCGATCTTTTCATTGCTTAGAAGAATCCTTCCACAGCCGCGGCATGTGACCGAAAGAAACTTGTGGACGAGTTTCGCGAAGCTCACGTGAACGACTGGCTGAGAAAGTTCAATATGGCCAAAGTGACCTGGACAAGCCAGAGCCGTGTTTCCGCAGGTCTTACATTTTTGCCTAGGCTCAAGCGTGCCTAGCCTACCATCCATTAGCCCAGAGATAATGGGGACGCCATCCTCATCATAGGTGTCTGCAGTTTGAATCTCGACTGCCGACATCTTGCGTATCTCGTTCGGCGAGAGTAGTGAGAACCGGATCTCATCTATGACTTTACGAGATTCCTCGATGATCGCCATCTCACGCTCTCTCCTGCAATCTTATTCTGGCCGCGATGCCAAGCGCCATCAGTTCCTGTGTCAGAAGCTTAAAGGCGTACGACATCGCCGCGGGAGAGATCACCGCTTTTTCTCCGCAAACCCGGCAGGTGTACCTGTTCTGCTTTATGTCATAGTAGCCTAGGAGCCCGCAATTCTCGCAAACCAGCACTATTGCTCTGTCTGACTCTTCTAGGAGTCGATCCCTGAGAAGGGCAGAAGCGCCGTGGCCGATAAGGCAGTCTCGCTCCATTTCACCGAACCTAAGTCCACCGCCACGGGCCCTCCCTTCAGTTGGCTGTCGTGTGAGCATCTGAACTTGTCCCCGTGCCCTCGCATGCATCTTGTCGGAGACCATGTGATGCAGCTTCTGATAGTAGACGACGCCGATGAAGATGTCTGCGACTAGCCTCTTCCCTGTTACTCCACTGTACATAACCTCCCTGCCGCCAAATTGGAAGCCAAGCTTGAGAAGTGAGTCTCTTAGTGAAGAGGGGTTCTCATTCGAGAATGGGGTGCCGTCAACAGGCGTGCCTCTGAGTGATGCAACCTTGCCTCCGATCGATTCTGCAAGTTGCCCTATAGTCATTCTCGACGGTATGGCGTGCGGGTTGATTATTATGTCAGGAACTATTCCATCTTCGGTGAAAGGCATATCTTCGCTAGGTACGAGCAACCCAACAACTCCTTTCTGGCCGTGCCTCGACGCAAACTTGTCTCCGAGCTCGGGAACCCTCAGATCCCTTACCTTCACCTTTACCAGTTCGCTGCCCTCTATCGAATCAGAAATGGAAACGGAATCGACTACTCCTGATTCGGATGGTCTCATAGTAACTGATGAGTCTCTCCTTGTTGGGCCTCTCACCTCAAACTCCCTGTATTCCTCGAGAAATCTTGGCGGGCTTGACCTTCCTATCAGAACCACATTTCCTGTTGCAGGTGATTCGACTGTGATGATTCCATCTTCTTCGAGAAGCCTATAGTATCTGTCTCCTCTGTACCCCCTAACTCCTGAATCAGGGATCTCGAACTTGTCTCTGAGCCCTCCAAGATACTGCCTGCACTGAGCTTCGTAGACCCTGAAAAAGGAGGATCTCCCAAGCCCGCGTTCAACTGATGACTTGTTGATGACGAATGCGTCTTCCATGTTATATCCTTGAAATGACATCACGGCGACAACGCAGTTCTGGCCCGACGGCCTCGCGTCGAACTCGATGATTTCCATAGGCTTCGTTTTCACCAAGGGGCTCTGGGCGTAGTGAAGCATGTGAGACCTGGAATCCGCTCTGTTGAAGTGGTTGGTCGCGAAGACGCCTAAGGCTTGCTTGGCCATAGCTGATTCGTAGGCGTTCCTAGGAGATTGATTGTGCTCGGAGAATGGTATTATTGACGCGCATATGCCGAGAATGGTGTACGGCGCTATTTCAAGGTGGGTAGTTTTGCTGTTGATTTTAGTCTGATCTAAGGCCACCAGCGCGTTCTCCTCTTCGTCAGCATCTAGATACTCAATCACACCGTCCCTGACTAGATCTTCCCATTGAATCTCTTCACGGCGGAGTCTTTCTATGTGCGATTCTGTCAGCCTTGCTTTCCCGTTCTCAACGATCACGAGGGGGCGTCTCACTCTACCGGCGTCGCAGTTGACGTAGATTTCCGGTTTCGAGTCGGGTGTTCTTGAGGCATAGTAGGCGACATTGACTTCTGAACTGATCTTTCCCTCTCTTCTCAATTTCCTGATCTCAGATACTAGAGCTTCCTGATCTCTGCAGTAGCCAGCGATTATGCCGTCGACGAAGACCTTAGCTGAGTTCAACCTGAGCTTCTTGTCTGCCTCATCGACTGGGACCACACCCATTCTGTGAAGTCGGGTGACCAGCTCTCTCGGTTCGACCCCTATGGCAACTGTCGCCTGCAGTGCAAGGTTTTTGACCAAACCACAGTTAGAGCCTTCAGGGGTTTCGTTGGGGCAGAGTCGTCCCCAATGAGTGGGATGAAGATCCCTCGCCTCAAGGTTGGGCTGACTTCTGCTGAGAGGAGACTGGAGTCTTCGCAGGTGGCTCAGTGTGGAGGCAAAGTTTGTTCGATCGAGGAGTTGAGTAACCCCAACCCTGCCACGAACCCAGTTTCCAGTTGCAATTGCATGTTGGATTCTCTCCGTGATTATTCCTGGCCTCACGGCGTTAGATATTGAAAGCTCTATGTGACGTCTAATGGTTATCCTCTCAAGCTGATACTTCAGATCTCTCGTGAGATTCCGGAAGGCTATCCGAAGAAGATCAGCGAGGAGAGAACCTGCAAGCCTCAACCTCTTGTTGGCATAGTGATCCTTGTCATCGACCTGTCTTCTTCCCAGCTTCAACTCGACAACTCTGCAAACTATCTCAGCTAAGAAATGGGCTTTCTCCTTTCTATCCGATGGCTTTATGCCGAGGTGAGGTAGAAAGTTTCGATCAACTACTGATTCCGCTTTCCTCAGACGGTACTCGTCGACCTGCCCCGGAGCCAGCCTATTACCTATGAAGAGTAGTGCATCTCTCTCTGTCACCACTCCGGTCGCCTTTTCAAATGATGATTCAAGCTGATCCTGAATCGCCCTGTCCGGGGAAACTGCCTCCGCGATCTTCGCGTCCTCTTCAAGTCCCAACGCTTTCATAATGACAATAACGGGCAGGTCTGCTGGAACTCCCGGCATAGTGATGTAGATAGCGCCATCTGTCTTTATCGTCACTTCTATCCTCGCCCTGAAGCCTACGGTCGTGGAGAAGACTTTCGCCTTGTAGGTTGGCGTCGCACCTGTCTTCTCAACATCAACAAGGATTCTATTCGGAGCTAGGTCTTCGAGTGTTACGATTACACGTTCTGATCCGTTGACGATGAAGTATCCTCCCGGATCGAGCGGATCTTCACCTATCGATCTGATCTCATCAGCAGTGAGCCTTGAGGTGGGACATATCTTTGACTTCAACATCACAGGGAAGTCGCCTACGTAGACCATTTCGGTTTGGCCCTCTCTGTTTCCCACGATGGGGACCATCTCCAAGCGAAGAGGAGAAGAATACGTTAGGTTTCTGACTCGCGCCTCCGTTGGATAGATCCGCCGTTCAGACCCATCAACCTCAATTACCCTCGGTGAACCTATCTCAATCTTCCCTAGCCTAATCTTGAGGGCGTACTCTTCAGTTTCTATCGGAATCTCTGCAACCTCATCCACGACAGCTTGCAGCCCACGCTCGATGAAATCATTGTATGAGTCTATGTGTTGCCTCTCAAGCCCCTTCTCCCGGAAGAACTTGCAGAATAGAGACCAAGAATCTTGTTCAGAAAGACTCAACAAGCATCCCCCAAAAATCAATCTTCAATAACATAGCGATACGCAATTGCTTCGCCAGCCGTTGGGCTATGCCTAACGATCTTGATCAAATCTCCAGGCTTCGCGCCAATCGCCTCGCACGCTGGATCCGAAGCCTTGATGTATGGAAACTGATATGGCTTCACATGATATTTTCTTAGGGCCTCTTCAGCATCTTTCTTGCTGAGAACCACGTGTCTAGGAACCAGTTCATGTTTGAAAATGTTGAGCACTTTCTCTTTTTCTCTTTTCGCCAATCAGGAGAATCCTCCAGAGCAAAAAGCCGCCATGTAACTTTTTCACTCGTGGAAAGCGGAAGCTTACGCTATTAGCAAAAGGGCACTGTTATAAAGTTTGCTTGTTTCAATGCTCACGAATAATCTTGGAGATGGAATGAAATCCTTTTTCGAAATGAGATGCGGATAGGTTAGGCGCGTCGCCGAATTCTGTTTTCGTGGATGCTCTCGAAATCTCCCCACATGTCTTCTCAGTCTAATTAGATAGAAGGCGTAAAAGCATAAATAACGCACTCCGCTGACTCCTGAGGAGCTTGCAGAGTGATATTGAATGGGAAAGACCTCGAGAGGCCTATTTGCTGCGAGAAAGCTGAGGAGAGCGAGAAAGAAGCTTCGGTGGAAGTATGCTCCCTTCAAGAGAAGAATGCTGGGCTTGGACTACAAGGCTGATCCTCTTCAAGGCTCGCCTCAAGCCCGGGGGATAGTTCTAGAGAAGGTGGGTGTCGAATGCCGCCAACCAAACAGTGCTGTGCGCAAGTGCGTACGCGTCCAGCTAATAAGAACTGGCAAGGTGGTCACCGCTTTTCTTCCAAGGGACGGAGCTATGAACTTCGTGGACGAGCATGATGAAGTTCACATTGAAGGTATCGGAGGCGCGGAAGGCAAGGCGTATGGAGATCTTCCGGGGACGAGATACCGGGTTTACAAGGTCAATGGTGTTTCTCTTTCAGCTCTCTTGAGCGGGAAGAAAGAGAAGCCTCGAAGATAGGGACGAAAGCTCTCTAGCCGTTGCGTTCAGCGGCTCCTAAGAGTCATGAGACGACGTATGTTTCTCCTTGCCTCATGATGATCTTTCTAGGGTCACTTGGAGTTCCGAAACACAGGTCTCCGATTCGATGCATCGCCATCAGATCACTTCTCATGGGCCTGATTCGTGAGCTGGCACACACTTTTGCGAGCGGCTGATTCAGGGCCAGATTTTGATCCTTCTTGTATTTCCAGATGGTTGAGTTGAATTCTACTAGGCTATTGGTCACTTCCTCTAGCCTCTCGATTCTACGTCCACTCTGACGTGGGAAAGACTCCGTGTGGATGCTTCTGCGCGGATACATGCTTCTCCACAAGTGGTCTGTTATGTACGGGCAGATCGGCGCTAGTAGCGCGAGAACGGAACGGAGACAGCAGTGAAGAGTGAACCAGGCGGCTCGTTGTTCACCTCTTGAAAATGCATGGTCAGTGTTGTATGCTCTTGCCTTTACCATCTCAACATAGTGAGGAGCGAAAAGGTTCCAGACGAACTCTCTGATCTCGTTTGAGGGAACAAAGAAGTTGAAATCCTCATAGCCTTTAAGGCATCTCTCCAAGAGCTTGTCTAGTTCAGATAGTATCCATCTATCGGCAACGGTGAGGCGCGCTCTTCTGGGTTGTGGAAATGCGGAGATGAACCGTGATAGGTTCCATAGTTTCGTTAGGAACTTTGAGGTTCCTGCTATTCTCTGTTCTGAGCACCTGAAATCTGAGCCAAGACTCGCCTCCGCTGCGTTCCAGAACCTGAATGTGTCGGCTCCGTACTTCGCTAGGATAGGTATTGGATCTATCACGTTCCCTTTACTCTTGCTCATCCTCTCCCCTGCCTCGTCGACTCCGTATCCCATGATCCAAGCATGCTTGAAAGGCCCTCTCCCCGTCAGTTGATGGCACCTTAGGATTGTGTAGTACAGCCAAGTGCGCACAATGTCCTTGGCTTGCGGTCTGAGCGTAACCGGGAAAGTTTTGCGATAGAGTTCCTCAGATCGCAGGTATCCTGACACGAATAGAGGCGATATGCTTGAGTCGAACCATGTGTCGAAGGTTCGCTCTTCGCCGGTGAATCCTTTGCTGGCGTGGCAGTGCTGGCAGCTTCGGAAGGGGGCGTCATCCATCCAAGGCCTGTAATAGGGCCCTGGGTCCGGAATGCTTGGCTTGCCGCAGTTCTTACAATACCAGATCGGGATCTCTGTACCGTATATTCTCCTTCTGGAGATCGGCCAGTCAATGGTAACCGAGTCTATCCAGTTATAAAGGATCTGTCTATGCGCTTCTGGATGAAAGATCATCCGCCCAGCGATCTTTCGAACTGATGGGATGAATTCGATTTGCCTGAGATAGAACTCTCTCATCGGAACAATCTCAACAGGAGTATCACAGCGATCGCAGATTGGAGTTCTATGCATTGTGCTCTCACTCTTCTCGACAAGGCCTTGTTCTTCAAGATCCCTTGTAATCTGTCTCCGAGCATCCTCGATTGAGAGACAAGAGTATTTTCCTGCAGCTTCGGTCATTCTTCCTTTCGTGTCTATTGCGACGATTTCCTCCAGTTCCAGTTCTCTAAAGAGGCGTACGTCAGAGGAGTCACCATAGCTACAAATCATCACAACACCAGTTCCGAATTCCTGTCTTGCCGCAGCGTTCGGAATTATCGGGACCTCTCTTCCGTAGAACGGAACTATGCAATGCAAACCATGCAGGTGGCGATATCTGTCATCATCGGGATGAACGAGAACCGCTTGGCATGAGCATAGGAACTCGGGTCGAGTAGTTGCTATCGAGACTGTTTCCTGTCTTTCCTTCAGTTTGAAACGAATGTAGAGCAAGGTCGTTGGAAGTTCAACGTATGTTATGTCAGCATCTGCGATTGTCGTTCCACAATCTACGCAGTAGTTGTTAGGCCTAGTGTCCTCGTAGATCAGTCCTCGCTTCCAGAGATGAATGAAGCTTGCTTGGGTCAGCCTACGATACTCTTCTGAATCCGTCCGATAGTAGTGGTCGAAATCGCCACTTAGACCCATGGTTTTCATAGTATCGATCATTTCAGCTTCGAGGTCGTCAAGTGCATGCTTGCATAGTTCAATGAATCTCTCACGGGGAGTTTCATGAATGTCGACCTTGTATGTGCGTTCCGTGTAAAGTTCGACTGGGAGTCCATTCCTGTCTATGCCTATGGGGAAGTAGACCTCGTGCCCTTGCATCCTCGCCGTTCTAGCAATCATGTCAATCTGTGAGTAGTGGGCTGCAGCTCCGGCAGACCAAGGTCTTCCGCTGGGATAAGGAGGAGGAGTATCAATACTGAATATCTTTCTCCGTGTTCTAAGGTGGAATTTGTAGAGGCCTTCCTTTACCCATTTCTGCGCGATCTCTTTTTCCATGCTTCTATTCCATCGCTTCTCTTTGAGGCTAGGCTCACTCATCTCCATCACCAGTTCAGCGAGTGCGATGCTTCACGGTACCATGCCTTTCTACTGAATATTTGTTGCGCCATTCACAGAATTGACAGAGTATCTCCCCGTGGAGAAGAACCCATTTAGACGATGATTGTTGGAAAGTAGGGTCCGTTATGCTCACAGGCGTCGAGAGAGAATCAGATCGGCCTGTTCTACTTGGCGGAGATACACTCTCCAGCACCTTTGGACCGTGAAGGGCGTACTCCAAATATAAAGCGTTTGCTATGAATGGCCGCCCATTAGCCCGGTGGGCCGATCAACTTTCAGATCCTTAGCCATGGATAGGCGCATGTTGTCTTCAGCCGCAACAGTGCGTACACCAGTCTCATGCTCTATTCGCCGCGCCTCAGCAGCCGGGTCAGCTGATATCATCCTCATCCCAAAGTGGGTGAGAACACACATTTCCGGCCGAGTTTTCTGAAGGATTCGGATAGCATCATCAGTGGATAGATGGCCGCGCCACGAGCTACCATGCGGCCTCAGAACGCATAGAATCAGAAGCCTCACCCCTGAATATTGGTCAGGAAGATCCGGGTAGTACTCGGTGTCCGAGGTGTATCCGATTTCTCCAGTATCAAATGAGAATCGAAATCCGATCGAGTCAGGATCACTGTGATGGGCACGTATGGCACATATCCTAACGTCCCCGATCCGTATCTCAGCTCCCGGTTGCATTTCTACCAATTTGCTGATCAAGCTTCGGTGGTACCTTGTGAGGCAAGGATCGAATGTTTCGCTCCCCGTTACGACGCTTTTGGGGCCAATGAAGATGCCTCTCTTCTTCGTGCCTCCTTGGCTCATCGCCTCTACAAAGATTTGTGCGTCGGAATAGTGATCCGGATGGCAGTGGGAGACTGCGACGACTTCCACCTTCGAAGGGTCGAGTCCCAGCAAATTTGAGTAGACGATGGCTCCGGGGCCGGGGTCAAGTTGAAGGTTGAGCGGCCTGGTAAATCTAATTCCTCCAGTGCGTCGCTTCTGCGTGATGGTTGAGAACCGGGCTCCTCCAGTCCCTAGGAACACAAGTTCAACCTCTTCCATCCGACTCAACCAATGACTACGATCCAGACCGTTCTCTTATGAACATACGTATTGTCTGGGCTGGAACGCAAGGTTTCCAGGCTAAGCTACTTCTAGAGGAGAAAGAAAAAATGGAAGGAAGTTAGGGATCCTATTCGATCTTGATCTCTCTGCCTTTCTTCCTAGGCTTCGTTCGGGACAGGACCACTTCCAGAACGCCGTTCTTATAGGTGGCTCTTGAGCTGTTTGGATCCACTTCTGCGGGAAGCTCCAGTTCCTTGTAGTACTTGCGGTTCGGGGTGTTGACTGAGATTGTGAGCGAGTTCTCGGTTCCTTCTAGGTTTATGTCTGACCTTTCTACTCCGGGAAGTTCCGCCACAACCTTGACTGTTTCTTCGTCAAGCACTGTATCGACAAGAGGCTCACGTTCTTCCTTGACCTCCAACTTTGGCTTTGCCACGCCGAATGGTGTTCGCCTTAGCGACGGCTTTACGTTGCCGAACTCTCGGATGACTGGCTTTCCATCAGGGCCGACTGTCATAGAATAGCCATAGACGAATGGCCCCATCTCTCGAACTGTACTACCGTCTGGAAGCCTTCTTTCTCTGACAAGCTCCTTTGGTCCAAAACTCGACATCTCCTTAAACATGTCTTCCATCATCTTGTTCATGTCCTCGAAGAACCTGTCGTCAAAGAACGGGAAACGCCACCTTCTCCTGAACCATTCTGGAAAATCTTCATCAGACGACAATTGTTTTCCCACCTCTTTCTTGGTGTAAGGGTCTTTGCGTTACCTTAGGTAACAAAGGTAGCTTATAAATGTTACCCCAAGTAACTTCTTTTGGTTCCTTATGTTACCCGCGAAGCAGGCGGCTGGTGTTCAGGGTCATGTTCTCCAACCTCTACCGCTCGCCAGATCGCGGACCGCCACTACGAATGTATCCCGACGAAGAGATTAACCCTCGCAGCTTGGCTGATATGCGAAAATCAGCAACCGAAATATGTGAGACACATATATTATTTCGAAACCCATGCATGAAATAGACCTGTACGGCGACGGGCGCCTCACGACAGTTCTCTCTCATCAAGATGTCAAAGCAATATTTCCACTTACTATTGAGACATTCAAGAGAATTAACACACTGACTAGGCATGTGTTGAGAGACGCAGCGAAGTATCCCCACGATAAGGCGACGATAGAGTTAGGATCTCTCAAGAGTCGCGCGCTTCTTGGAGCAACGGACAGGAGTGTCGTCTCCAGAACCTTCACCGCTAGCCTGGGAAATCTTCAGCTGAATAGGCGCTACGCAGCAAACGTTGTGATTCTCTGGGACAAGGAAACTGGACATCCTTACTGCATCATGGATGGGAACCCTATCTATGACTTTAGAACAGCTTCGACTGCGGCAGTCGGTGTTGAGTGTCTTGACAGCTCAAGGGATAGTGTGGCCTGTATACTTGGCGCAGGTCCTGTAGGTAGAGCCGTGGTTCTGGCATTTGGGGCACTCCCCGATCCGCCTCGGGAGATTAGAATGACTGCAAGGAGAAAAGGTGGTTTCGGGACAATTAGGGAGAGATTGAATGTGCTTTTCGAGAGCTTTGATCCGGCTCTGATGAACAAGATGGGGTTGGTTGCATGCGAGACACTTCAGGAATCGATTCACGACTCGGATGTTATCGTTGACGCAATCTCACTGCGTGGTCCCTCACCACTGATTGATGAACAGTTGCTTCCTTCCGAAATGATGAAGCGAATTACTTATGTTGATGTGGGAAAACAGGCGCTGGCCAGTTCTCTTGTGGAGAATTTTGCGTCATATGTCTTCGACAATTTGGAGATTGGCTACAGACTGAGCAGCCCCGCAAGCGAAGCTCTGCGAGAAGGTAGATGCAACCTTTCCGCAAAGAAATGCGACATAACACAACTGTTGAATAGAGAGGTTGATCCGGAAGAACTTTTTCTGCCTAGGCTTCTCACGATAATGGGGGTGGCTTCCATAGACGCTAAGATCGCTGAAGATGGCTTCGAAAGGTTGCCAAGGGTCCAAAGTAGAACCGGCTCCGCGCTAGACTAGGCGGGGTAGCGGATGATGCTCAAGGATTTCAGTTTAGGCAGGCCGCCCAGAAGAAGTAGGTGGAGGGCGACCACGGAATGACGGTTATCTTGTTCTACCTCTTGGATATTGGCCACAGCCTAGTGGAAGGAAAGCTTGAGATCAGGCTTTGGGGGGTGGATCCGAATGGAAACTCGATATTGGTGCGTGACCGAACCTTTGCACCATGGTTCCACCTAGTCTTTCGAAACGCCTCAGATGCCCAAAATGTCCTAGACTTCATTCGGACATCGAAGGCTGAATTTCCTAAGATTCTGTCGACGTGTGTGGTGACTGGAAAGTTCTTCGGAGCGCAGGTGACGGCGTTGAAGGCTACATGTCAAGATCAAGAATTGGCGACAACCTATGCAGAATCGTTACGGAAACTTCCTCGCGTCGTGGACCATATCGAGGACGATATCCGGCCTGTGGACCAGTACCTATTGGAGAAGGGGTTGACCCCGTGCGCTTGGATTGAAGCGGAGGGAGAGAAAGACAGCGAGAAACCCGCGTCCGTCAGAGAATCCTACCTACTGACAGGGACAATCAGATGCACAGAGGAAAGCAAGCGACCAAGGCTGAGGGTTCTGTCGTTCACGACTTTGAGTTTCGAGGAGAAAGGTTCTCCTAAGCCTGACAGGAGTCCCCTGATTCTCATCTCTGCACAGACGAGCGAAGGAAGGTCAGTACAGTTCGAGGCTGAGAAGGAGGAGGCCGCGATCGTGCTCGCCTTTGCGGAGTTCATCCGAGAGTTTGACCCGGATGTCATAGTGGGTTATCAGGCTAACAGCGTTGACTGGCCATTTCTTATGGGCAGGGCCAAGGCCCTTGGGTTGAGGTTAAATGCTGATAGGATGGGAGGCGAGCCTCACCCGAGCGTCCATGGCCACATCTCTATCGCTGGCAGAGCGAACTTAGATCTGTTTGAGATCGTGCAAGATCAAGCTGAGCCGAAAGTGAAGACGCTCCAGAATGTTACCGAGTACCTTGGTATCGCGAAGGGTACTATGCGTATCGAGGATACAGAGGTGGTTGAATACTGGAAGAACTCTGAGAAGAAAAGGAAATTGAGAGAATACTTGGCCCAGAATGCTGAGTTGATCCTCAGGCTTTCCGAGGTCTTCCTTGACTATGCCACTCAGCTTTCGAGTCTTACAGGGCTTCCGTTGGATCAGGTTGCAAGCGCATCTATGGGGTTCAAAGTCGACTCCTATTTGGTTCGAGAGGCGCGCAGACTTGGAGAACTTATTCCAAGGAGAGTCGACAGGCCGTATTACCCATACCGCGGCGGCCTCGTTCTGACCCCGAAGCCCGGTCTACATGAGAATATCGCTGTACTTGACTTCACCTCAATGTACCCTAACCTGATGTTGCTCTACAACATTTCGCCCGATACCTTGATAAGAACTGGTGGAGCCGAGGCGGAGGCTTTTCGCGTCCCTGGGTTGACCTACGCTTTCAGAAAGGCACCGCAGGGAATGTACGCCGCGGCTTTAGAAAACCTTCTTACTGAGCGAAACAAAATCAAGCATGAGATGAACTCGGTCAGACATGGCTCGACGGAGTTCAGAGCACTTGAAGCGAGAGAGAAAGCGGTGAAGACAATAGCGAACGCAATGTACGGCTACGCTGGTTGGATAGGCGCGAGATGGTATGTCAAAGAGGTGGCTGAGTCAACAGCAACGCTTGGAAGGAGAGCTATTGAGACGGCTCTGGATGCGGCGAATAAGCTTCAACTTGAACTAATCTACGGTGACACAGACTCGATCTTTGTCAAGAATGATGTGGAGAAGGTTGCGAAGCTGATAACAACAATCAGTGAGATGTTGAGGATGGAGATAAGAGTGGACAAGGTCTACAGGCGAGTTCTCTTCACAGAGGCGAAGAAGAGGTATGCAGGCCTGAGGGAGGATGGTACAATAGAAGTAACTGGTCTGGAGGCGGTCAGGGGAGACTGGTCGGAGATTGCGAAGAATGTTCAGGAGAGGGTTGTTGGAATGATCTTGCGTGGGGAGGATGCGAAGAAGGCTGCGGAATATGTAAAGATTGTGATCGACTCGATCCGCAAACGCAGAGTTGCCTACCCTGAGCTTGTAATATGGAAAACGTTGACTAAGCCGCTTGAGGAGTATGAGGTGAGGGCGCCACATGTCGAGGCCGCAAGACAGCTTATGGATGAGGATTGGCGCCTAACCCTCGGTGACAGGATAGGTTACGTTATCACTAACGCTCCGGGAAAATTGCACCAGAAGGCTAGGCCATACGTCAAGGCGACAATCAACGATATCGATGTTGAGTACTACGTAACAGGTCAGGTGGTTCCTGCAGCACTGAGGATTCTAGAGATGTTTGGAATAGGCGAAGACGAGCTCACAAAACAAACCGCGCAATGGCAAGATCGACGCGTCTCAGAGTTCTTGGAGCCAAAGCCGTAGCATTATCTGGCTCAAAGTACGTGCATCAAACTCGTTGCAGACTACTCGCTGTGTCCTAGTAATTTCACTATCGCTTCGGCGGTAGCAATGGCGTTGGCTGCGAGGTTCTCGCTTACAAAGCCTTTCTGAACCGCTTCATCGAGCTTATCTCTATCCGTGATCCTAGGCTTTCCTCCAGCTGTCCTGACTACGTCGACTTCGAGGTCTACGTATCTGATCCTGCCGGGGTAGAACTCGATTGGAGTGTTCACATTGTAGATCTCGCCCTTGGGACGACCGTCGGCCGCGAAGTAAGCATGCTCCAGTTTCCATGAATTTTCCTCAGCCTCAGTTATCGCGTAATCCCCCTTTTCCTTGGACACACCTAAGCCGTCGTAGATCGATCTTCCCCCAGAGAACATTCTTTTCAAGACGAGCGTTGACTTCGCGAAACCCATTATCTTTCCTTCGGTGAGACGTACTATCTCGCCATTTGGCTTCACATGTTCAATCTGCATGGTTCCGCCGACTTGATTTTGCCTATAGACCAGCTCTTCTCTCAACTTGCGCGATATCTCTGATCTTTTTTCAGGCGAATCGCGCAGTCGGATCTCAGCCTCCTCTACCTTGTCGGAGGCTACCAGCTTCAGCTGGTGATGCCCATCTACCGTGGGCAACACCTTGTTTCTAAATGAGTCTAGGGCAAGTTTGGAACCGCAAGGAAACTCCAGGTCATAGAGAGCGTGACCCGGGTGGATTTGGAAGCTACCTCGAGATCGCAACGTTGAAAGGTCCAAGGTCTTCTCCCTAACAATGATGTCTGGAAGGATATCACGAAGAAGTTGAACAACCAATTCTGCCTTGTCGGCATCACCTTCGACGAGGACTCCTTGCTTGTCTTCCCTGTCCACTATGGAAACTTCTGTCACACTGTATCTCGGCCCCATATCGAACCTTCTAGCCAAAACTGATGAAGGTTGGATGATTAGGAACTTGTTCTCCGAGAGTAGAAAGGTCAGGGCTGTGGAGAATATGCCACGAACCATAACCGGAACTGTTCCGGGCCCTTTCAGACTTATCGCCGCCTAGGTACGGGTGACCCATCAAACTAGAAACTTTCTCGCGTTTCGGCACCACTCCGGCTTTTCAGATAACTGAAGACATAGCCAACCGGAGGAGGCTCGACTCCATCTTGCCAGAGAACCGCTATGATCTCTCCTAAGTGATAGAGCTCCTCTGTGCCTACATGGAAGATCAGATCCTCAACGGTGCACCTCACAACCGTGCCAGAGATCCTGCTTCTCGCTTCCAATTCAGCGCTGAGCTCAGACCTTCCGAGAGATCGGAGAAACTCTTTTGTCTTGTCCTGAACTTCCAGAATCTTCTTCTCCATAGCGTCGAAACGATCGTACTCGTCGTATTGCCAGGGCTTCCAGTCTTCCGTTCTTCCGGCTATGTAATGATGGAGCCACCAGTCTTCGCATTCCGCAGCGTGGAGAAGAACGTTGCGGATTGAGTTCCAACTGATCTCCCGATTCCGCGTGAGGTCCTGCCATGGAAGGGCCCTAATCTTCTCGAGGAACTTTCGGAAGACGAAGTGATCATACTCAAATAACTCGAGAGCTGAGAGCGGCATGCCTAAACACTCCTTCTGATCTCGTCCATCACTTAGAGAAGCTGCGTGAGGCATATCAGTGTATCTGCAATAATTGCTTCATGTCGCATGACAGGAGCCTTGCCGTTTTTCCTCATTGTCTGTACGCAGGAGAATCTTGTCTTTGCAGACAGGGTGCCTGAATGTGAGAGGAAGCTCTGCTAGGTCAGCTATCGAGTTCAACCGAAACTAATTCTATGGTCAAGAATCATTGAAAACAAGACGTAGGAGCGAGAATATGGTCTCGCCTTCTGAGGATTGGTGAGGTGCGGTGATCTCTTTGGCGGCCACATTCCTCGCCCCGATTTGAACCAGGATGCCTAGGGAATGAATATATGCGATGAGAGGTCTTTCGGAGACCCGGAGAGAAGACCAAAGGTAATCGAAGCTGAACGCATAGAGGGGCTGTAGCACACTCTCGCAGGTCATTCTAGGTAAAGTGAGAGAGATCAAGCGGACAATCTTCAAGCTCAGCAGTGGGAGGCTGCTAGCATCTTCTAATGGCTCCCAGGATAGGGGCGGGCGATGATGACCATTATCTTACTGCTGTCAGTGAATAGCTGTCTGTCGTGTCCTCCGTACCACTCCACGACTTCGAAACAGTTTTCCTCAAGGAGCTGCCTGACGGCGTCTGGAGCGTGGACATAGACCTCTCCTCCCTCATGGTACCGCTCCAGCATACGTCCGTTCTCGTAGAGTTCGTACCAGAGATCCATTAACATCAGCCTCTTCTCAGGGCTGATTTTGTGAAAGCCCATTCAGATGACTGTTCTCCACTCGTTGAGTGGTTTCCGCTCCACGAACCAACCGCTGCCCCACTCGATATTGGCTATGTGGGCGAGGTCGAAGGCGAATACGCCGCCCAGCTCAAGGTGTCTGAGGACGCACCTTAAGGCAGATGCTTGATCGTTCCGAGTGAGGAGGTGATCGAAGCTGAAGCTCGGGAAGTACACTAGGCCGAAGCGCTCATGGAGGTCGAAGTTTCGAACATCCGCCAACTTGAGGTGAACGCGGTTCCGAACATCTAGTTGCTCCTTTGCAAGTTTCGCCTTCGCCGCCCTGAGCATATGGGGAGAGTTGTCGATTCCCCAGACTTCGACACCAGCTCGGGCGAGCTGAATGGCGAGGCGAGCAGTGCCGACGCCTAGCTCAAGCGCCTTGCTGCCATACTGTCGAGCAAGGTCGAGGTAGAAGGACGTGTCTCGCTTTTCAGCGAAGAGGTCGTAATACTTCTCTGCTCCTTCCCGATACGTCATCACATCTCGCCTTTCACAAGTGATCGCTCATCCAGACCTGGTGACTAACCGATTGAAACACTTTACCATTTCTGCTGCGTCCCAAAAACACAGACGCAATGACGGAATAATCATACCCAACCTCTCTCTTGATAAATCCGATTGGAGATTACTGTTGATTGAGGGTTGTATACGGTGAAGATAGTTTCTGAACGAATCGCTTTGAAAACTAGAGGTGAGGTCGACATGGTCGACATCACTGCCAAAGTTGAGAGCATAATCAAGGAAAGTCAAATCGAGAACGGCACAGTGACGGTATTTGTGCCCGGTTCCACGGCCGCGGTCACAACAATAGAGTATGAGCCTGGCCTATTGATGGATTTCCCAGCTTTGCTTGAGAAGATAGCACCGAGAAACATCGTCTACGAGCATGAGAAGCGCTGGCATGATGGGAACGGGCATTCGCACGTCAGGGCATCGTTATTGGGGCCTTCCTTAACGGTTCCGATCAAGGACGGTAGGCTCACTCTTGGAACCTGGCAGCAACTAGTCCTGGTTGAACTTGACACTCGAAGTCGATCGAGGGAACTAATCATCCAGATCATAGGAGAGTAAGAAGCAGAGGGTCTGCTAGGGGGCCAAGCCCCCAACGAAAGAATAATACAGAGCTAACATACTCTTGGTATCGGTTCTCCTATTGGTTTCTCGATGACTCTAGTGCCGCCTACTTTCGTCTTGAGCAAGACGTAGCCCGGGTGTTCCGCTTTCACCTCTCCGGCGATCGTAGCTTCTCGGCCATACTTGGTTCTACGGATCGCATCCATCGTCTCCTCTGCAGCCTTCTCGGAGACGCAGATTACTGCTCGTCCTTCACACGTGATCTCGTAGGGGTCGAGGCCGAGCATCTCAGATGCGGCTCTGACGCTTTCCTTCACTGGAACTTGATCCTGATCTAACCATATGCTCACCCCTGATCTTGTAGCGATATCGTTCAGAGCTGAGGCGAGTCCACCTCTTGTTGGATCCTTCATAGCGGTCACGCCTCCTTGTGCAAGTGCGGCCTGAACAGTCTCCCAAATTGGAGCCACATCAGAATGGAGATCCATATCGAGCCGAAATTGCTCTCTAGCTGAGAGCAAAGCCATGCCATGGTCGCCTATTGAGCCTGTGACTATTACCTTATCGCCTGCCTTCGTCCCGCTATCCAGGATGATCGCGCCTTTTTTCGCAAGCCCGATCCCACATGTGGCAATGACCATCTGGTCAAGGCTACCCTTCGGCATCACCTTGAAGTCTCCACCTATGATCGCAATGTCTACCTCTCTAGCCGCCTCCTCCATGGATTTCGTGATTCGCGCTAGGTCAGCGAAGCTGAACCCCTCCTCCACCATTATGGAGTCGAGGATGGCAACTGGCTTCGCGCCCATCATGGCGAGATCGTTGGTGGTTCCAGAAATCGAGAGCCTCCCTATGTCCCCTCCCGGGAAGAAGATGGGGCTCACTGTGTGGCCATCCATCGAGGTGACGATCTCATATCCGTCCAACTTAAGTGACGAGCCGTCGTCAAGTTCATCGATCCCAACACCATCGAGAGCTCTACGCAGAGAGAAGGCCGGAATAACAATCTTCTTGATGACCTCATCCATCAACGTGCCTCCAGCGCCGTGAGATAACTTCAGGAACTCGCCCGTCATATCCCACCCTCCATACTCGGTGAATTCGCCGTTACAAAAATAAGAGTTTCATAGTAAGGTAGCCCAGTCAGCTATTCACTACTGGATAAGCGTCCAACAGGCAACATAAGTTAGAGCGGTTCTCAGAATCCTTTCGAAAGCTGGTTTTCAGGTTCTTCCTGGAAATAGTTGCATTATTGCAGCTCTATTGTATGAAGGCCTCCGTGGCGAGGAATATCGGGCTAAGAGAGGTTTCTAGGTCAGAACTTTGAGGCCGGCGAGATCTCTCATGTGTACAGCTTTTGTGTCCTGGCTTCCATCTCAATGATTTGATTTCACTACACCAAAACATGCAGGCGTTTGTGAACGATTTCTCAACATGTGCCTTGAAATCTTGGCAGCCTTGTGATGTCTTCGAGTTTGTCGAAGTGTTTGTCGAAAGAGAATATTTCCTCTATTTCATGGGTTTTCATGGATATGTAAGCTAGCGCGTCGTTGGCGCTGATGTTGTCTTCCTTCGCCAACGGCATGGCGCTTTCATAGTCTTCGACAGCCACTGGGTAAACTCTGATGTTTTCGCTTGTTATGATCCATGAGAGAAAGCCTAGAGATTTCTGGAGGCCCAGCCCCGTTTCAATTATGTTGACGACTTCTGACAGGTGGACTGTGGTCGTGGCCGCTTCTTTCCCTCCCTCGAGACTTTTCACGATGTTCTTAGCCGCATCTTTGACCCGTTGTTCCTCCTTCGTCAACATCCTATGGGGGATGAGAAACGCGTGGAGAAAAACGTTGGAGTCTACAAACCTCAATGTTCCTGTAG
>Ga0315310_10000573_pt1 | contig 23764 bp, 39 predicted proteins | sample TDP5_MG_FD_203630 | JGI IMG/M metagenome (GOLD analysis project Ga0315310, IMG submission 203630) | Freshwater sediment microbial communities from Lake Towuti, South Sulawesi, Indonesia - TDP5 | ecosystem: Environmental > Aquatic > Freshwater > Lake > Sediment | place: Indonesia: South Sulawesi...
ATGTCGTGCCACGTCCTCCTTCGTGTATTTGCCATCCGCATAGTGCTTAAATTCAGGTCGTTTCCGCCATGCTTTAGGTCTGTTCACACCCATTGGTTACTTCTCCTGACTTCTCCGAAATGGCGATGTTTCACTAACCTCAAGTATAGATAGGTGCATACGTGCATAAAAAGGTTATTCCGTCCTAAAACGTGGCGTTTCCTCTCTCAAGTTCGCCTTGTGTGACGTAGCGGTATGTGTTGCCTTGATTGAAGCACCGTTTCATTGTTCTTTGGCAGTAGTCCATGTTGATCTCTATTCCTATGGCGTTGCGACCTGCTCTCTGTGCCACGTCCATGACTGTTCCGCTTCCTAAGAAGGGGTCGAGAACTGTGTCGTTTGGGTTGCTTCCGAGTTTGATTAAATGGGTTACTAACTCGACAGGGAAGGTGGCGACTCCAGATTTATCCCATGTGTCAAGTTTTTCGTCTTCTGTTTCTTGGAAGAGATAGCACCCGCTTATTTCCCAAACGTCTCCTTGTGGAAGGGTCGCTTGTTTTTCCACATATCTGCCCTTTTCATCGTGACCCCACACCCTTTCTTGATGGAGAAAGTAGTCGTTACCCTTTGCTAAAACGAAAATTGGCTCATAGTGATGGTCTAGGAGTCTCGGATGAAAGAGCTGCCTTCTACCTCGATCAACCCACATTATAGTCTGCGTCAGTTGAAAGCCGACCTGTTTAAGGATCGGTATGAACTCCCAAGCCGAAAAAGATAGTAGTCCCGCTTCCCGCCTCGCTGAGTCAATGTTTAACATGAACGTGCCGTTTGGTTTTAGCACTCGGTAGAGCTGCTGGAATACTTCTGTTAAGTCTTTGATGTATTGCTCTAGTGTCCCTCTGCTTCCGATCTCTCCCTGAAGCCCGCCGTATTTGGCGATCATAAAGTATGGTGGGCTAGTTACGATCTGTTGTATGCTTTCTGGTTTGATGTAGAGGAGAACCTTCCGACAGTCCCCCTCAATGAGCAAGTAGCGATTCATCCTTTTCCTCCCTTACTTGTTATTTCCGTTGAGAAGCCACATTTAGAGCAAACCCACTTTTGAGTGAGTTTTCTTTTACCCTTTACGACAACGACAGGATACATTGAACCGTTACATTTTGGGCATTTCACTTTTTCGTCCCTCGTTCTTCTGCATGATGGCACAGACCCCACAGACGAACCTGTTACCAACACGGTATATCTTCTCGCCTGTGTGCAGGGTCGCACCGCAGGGACAGTGGAACACGCCTCTTAGGGTTTGCACGTCTGGATTTCCGCCCACTCGGTCTGTGCGTTTCTTATGAAAGCCTCTTCCTTTTCCGTGCATGTCGCATCTCACCAAAGTAGAACGTCTCGCCAATCCTCAATTCTGACAGGAATCTTGTTGTCATAGGCGGAAATCTCTTTGTCGTCTGCCGTTACCACAACCACGTCAAGTATGCTGATACGCCGTGTTCTAGCACGAATAATGATTTTCTTTATTGAAAGTTGTGCGTTGCTCACGTTTCCTCGCCAAATAAGATAGGTGCATAGGTGCATATAAACATAATGCCATTATAGTAAGGTAATGTTGTGAACCCCACAGATCAGGTGAATGGTTGTGTTGATCCAGAGGATTAGGTAAGCCCACCACCATTTAGTAGAAGCCCATAAGAGTAGGATTAGCAAACCTGCTGAGACGAAAAAATAAAGTGTCCAGAACCCCTCAAACCCAAAGATCGCATAAACAGGGTTGTGTTCTCCGAAGCCTAGACTGAGAAGTGAGAGTGAAGTTACAAAGTCCACAATGCAGGCTACAACGTAGCAACTCACTGTAAGCAGCTTTATTTTCATCTTTTTCGTCCTCTCTTTCTAGGTTCGTAGTGCTTGCACGTCTCATATTCAGAGGGTACGTTGCAGAACTTGTTTAGTTTGTTGCACCAAGCGATCCTTTTAGCCCTGTGCCTGCAACGTCTCTTTTCGCTGAACATCATTCACCTAGTTACATACATGAGTGCATACGTGCATATAAACATCGTGTTCTTTATATCTTGAAAGCACAATTAAGGGATTAGGTGAAGGTGAATGGGATTAACTGTTCCTCCTGACATATACGTTGAGCCTCAACATTCAATCTCCTATAAGAAGAGGCAGGACACTATCTCGGTCTCTGCACCAAGCGTTGATGATGCTAAAACATTGTTTGAGTGGGCAGCTCAAAAAGTAGGGCTAATCCCCACGCCATAAAAAAAGTGAGACGAAAAAATAAAGGGCTTCAGTGTTTCCTAAGATACGCCACGACACCAGCAGCTATAACTATCACCATGAAGTGTGCGACCCAAAGAGAGTAAAGCAGATATTGAATAGACAGCGGTTTGTTCAGCGATGTTAGTAGCACTATTAAGTATAACCAAACGGGCTCTCCGACTATTATGGCTTTAATTGCATCGGGAATCCATTTCACCCATAATGCGCCGAATCCAGAGTAGTCTCCGCACCATTCCCAGAATCCACCAGCTATCCTTGAGAGTAGTGTAAAGAATATTCTAACGAATTTGAGGATTAACCCCAATGTATTTTGAATGGCAGGCACCCGCCTCCAGGATCGTATTTGGCACATGGTGTGTAGGTACTTGTGAACGCTTGAGCAACGTTCATGATGAGACCTAGACTGAAGAGGACTATTGGTATCGCTCTGAGAATTCTTATCTGCCATCTTTTCTTCAATTTCTGTTCTCACCTCCCTTTCACCTCACTTTAGATTTTGAGTGAGGTTGGTTTCAGGGGTTTGCATAAAGAGAGAAAGCAATCCTTCACAAAGCCCCTTTTTTGTGTAGGATAAGACTGTTGGACTTCCAGCCTTTTGATAGTGACTAATCAGAGGTCTAACGGCATGGCTTTCATTCCCACTCCTTAACCTCACACACGGCGGTTCGGGACGGAAGGCACTGCAAACCAAAAATTTCGTCCCCTAGCCATTCTCACTCACTTCATTTTTAGTTCTATGTTGTATTTAAAATAGTATGGAAGAAACTTCTATTTTGGTAAGGGCTAGAGAGCTGGCCTGCTGCTTAGAGAAGGGAGATTCTCTAACACCCCAAAAAAATGGGAGACCAGCCTCTAACCTTTCTCACCTCTCTCAAGCCTTTCCGTAGCGTTTTTCAAAACATTTTTCGTCTGGACACTGAATATAGATCCTCATTATAGCCCTAGAATAGAAAACTTGGGCTTTGTCGCATCCAAGACATTTTCTAGCTTCCTGTCGATATGGCAACTCTTCACCTCCTACTCTGTTTCTTCCGGAGGAAACTGCTTTAGCCAATCTTTTACTGCCTCTTCGAAGGCGAGTTTGAGGGCGCCTTTCTTGTCTCCAAATTTCTTCCTGGCCGCCTCTTTGAAACGCCTTTCAAGATCATCGTCTATGTTTTGGTTGATCCTTCCCATCTTTTTTCCTCATTTAAGAGTAGGTGCATAGGTGCATATAAGAGTAGTGCTAGAACGATCGGGAACAAGTAACCCTTCTTTTTCCCTAGTTTCTTTGCTTTTCGTAACCATTCTCGTCTTTGTTTCCTCGTAGCCTTTTTTATCGCTTCCACGTCTCCTATGAAGTGGGCTCCCTTGCACCGTCCACACTTGGCAGCATAAACTATTGGGTCTTTCGAGACGAGAAAGATTTTTAGTTTGCGCTTACATCTGCACTTGACGATTCGGAAGGAAGGCAGGATCGGTTCTTGTGTTAGTGGATCTAGGAATAGTCGTCCTCCGCCCTCTTTTACTCGGAAGAAACCATGATCAGTATCTACTATTGGAGTTTCCACGTATTCTGCGTATCGCCTTTGCATTTCTTCTTCGTCTCTGAGATGAATTACCTTTTTGACTTTCCGATTAGTTTCACTCATCTGTCTCTCCCCCTAAGTGCTCGCTTTCGGTTACGGCATCTCTAAGTTCATCTATCAAGTCGGCGTTATAAACAAAGAACCGTGCGATCCTTTGGCGCCCCCTCTCCTGTTCCGACTGGACCTTTCTGTGGATCTCCTGGTCAAAGTGTTTCATCACCGCTTCTTTTATTACCTTGTCGAAGTAGTCTGGGGCTTTGGCTCTCAGAGCTGCCGTTTCAACTCGGTAGAGACCGTAGGGCCAGGTCTTGTAGCGAGGATCTTTCTGGAGTTTCTGTATTTCTTTCTCGTCTTCAGGTCTATGTGGCAGCTTAAACTCCCCTATCTGTTCCTTGGTTATCAAGACTTTTTCCACTTGTGCGTTTTCCACACCTAATTGTATCATCGCTTTCAAAATGAAGGAAACTAAGTCTTTGCCTGTTCTTACGGCAGCTTCGCCTCCACTTGGGTCAAAGTCGGCGAGGGCGATAATCACTGGCTCTTTCTTTGATTCTTTAAACGACTCTGCAATATCATGTAGCATCTTCCAACCGCTATATCCTCTCGCATAAGCGGTATCAACGTTCATCTCTCCAAATCCGACTAGAGACTTTATGATTGGGTAGTCTGCTTCTTTTTCACATACTACCACGACTTTTTTGGGTTGCTCAAGCCACGTGGGAAGATTGTAGCGACTCCCTATCTCCGTAAACAAAGTGAGCCATAGATCAACATGCTCTCTCGGGGTCATATAGCTATATTCATTGTCCTCGAACTCTCTTCCTGCCCCATCCCGTACTAACTCCCAATCTACCTTACCGTTCAGCCGTTGATCCCTAAGCCATTCTGACAACCTCTTGTACACGGATTCGGTGTTAGGCCATAATACATCAACGAAGCGGTAGAAGATATCTCGGAGGGAAGGATACTCGCCATAGCGGTTATAGTAGGCTTGGCAGTATTCCGTTACTTGCGCCGGATCTATTTCTTGCCAACTCACCATCTGCTACAACCCATCTGTTAATACCGAGTCTATGTCCGATACTGCGAAGTCTAGTTGCTCTTTTGCAGCTCTAATCTCCTTTTTGTCAATCATTTCCTTGGCTCGCAGTATGCAACCTTTGGCACGCCTTAAAAGGTGTCCTTCGTCTTCTTCCATTTCAGTTCACTTCCGTTTAGGACTAGTCCTCTACGTTAGGATAGGTGCATACGTGTATAAAAAAGTTCGCTACCGAAGTTTTCTATGTTCGGGTTCTAGAAGTTAGTTTCTGAAGACTTAAAAGGTTAGTACCTAATGATTATGTGGGCTGGTTTCGAATGAAAAGAAAACGACCGACTATCTTATAGGAGGAGATACCCTATAACAAATGAGATATGCTTAATGATCAGTGTGCTTTGCCTGATAAGTTCTCTGCTTATACTTATCATGGGTGATGATGATGGGACTAAGAGAAGCACTGACAGCATTGACGATCCTGCGATCCAAATAACCTTTGAGGAGGAGCCTGACGATGAATAGTGTAGATAAAATCCTTGATATTCTAGCTGATGGACAAGAACATTCGTATTCTGAAATACAAGGCAAACTTGGACTCAGCGAGAAAAAGATAGACGCGATTGCTAGGTTTCTTACGGCTTACGGAATGGCTACTCTCTGCACGCAGACGAACAAGTTAAAGCTGACTCCAACCCTGGTTAAGTTTTGGAGCGACATAAAAGCAGTTGAGTAAACCTTTAATCCTTTTTCGTCTCTGCCTGTTGTTTTTTGACTTCCTTTTCCATTTCATCTAGTACATTCTCTGCGACATCGCAGAGTCTTAGATATAGTTTGTATGCTTTGGCTAATCTAGGATGCTTCTCAGGGTGATCTTCAACTTCTTTGAGATATTGATCCAACAGCTTAGGAAAGTTGCTTGCAAAGTTGCTTAATTCGTTTTTCATGCTTTTTTTTGTTCGGAACGCCCCATACTCGACAATGATGATGCCAATAATCAGCGATCCAAGAAGAACATATATTAGTTCTTGGTTCATTGAGGTCGCCTCTTGTAGTTTTTCCAACTGCACGATTTATAAATCATGCGATTGACCCATCTTGCGAAGGCTCTTTGGAGTGGCAAATCTTTTCGGTTGTTGTAGACCATCATGAAGGGTTCTGTTTTAAGTTCTCTTAGGATGTTGAAGCGGTGCATATCCTCTTCGAAGGTTGTGTTGAATCCTGTTAGGACGTAGAAGCGTAGGAGATATGGTTTTATTCCAGCATCAGCCAAGATTTTGACGCCACATCTAACTGCGTCTTCTATCTCTGGAAGGTCAAAGGAGAAATAGAGCTGTCGATGATTGAACCGCCAATTATAGAAGCGCGTCTTTCTTAGAAGTCTTGCGTTTGCTCGATTGATTAGGCGTATGTCGAGACCTTGAGTGAAACTTACTCTTAGCCAATGAGCGATGATCTTGATTAAATTTTCCTCGCAGTGAGGTCCTGCCAGAAAGTTGTTGTCGAGAAGGATTAGTTTGCGATGCCCCATCTTTAAGAATTCGCTAATTGATGCGTGGTCTTTGAGGTCGCCTTCTTTCTGGGGGACGAGACACCAGGGACACTTTCTTATGCAGCCTCGTGTTGTAAAGCCCATTGAGTAGTTAATTTTGTATAGCTTGTAGTCGGGTTCAATGTGTTCTACTTCTTGCGGAAGGGTCTGCTGGAGATCTACACCTGACCCTCCAACCATCACCTTCTTGTCGGAGAACATCTGGGCTATCCGTAAGGCTTTAAGTTTGTTCCATGTGAAGACGCAAGAGATATAGACGATATCGGGTTCTAGAGAGAAAGTAGAGAGCTGCTGTAACTCATGTGCATAGAGAAGAGTAACCGTATCTCCTTGTTTCTTGTGCCATGCCGACAACTTCATCAGAGGCAGGTTTGGCATTTTGCCGTCCACATGGATAAGAAGAACCTTCATTTTTAACACTTAGAGCGGACAGCCTTTTTCAGGAGTTGGAACACCGTAGGGACATTTCAGTGCTTTGTAGTCTAGATGCATACACCATACTTCTCTTGCTGCCATACCGATGATTCCCTGCGGTAAGCAGTTGAGACATTCCTTTTTCGTCTTTGTCTCTTTCGACCAATACTGCCGTGGAGGAAACTTCCAAGCATAAAAAATATGGTCTGTAGATCCAAAGGGTATAGCCTTTACCTTGATTATGGGGTCTTCGTATTCGAAGGGTTCTCCGTTAGTTAGTGCGCGCATAGCCGTCTCCATAATAGATCTAAACTTATGGAACTCTAAGACGCTCATGCGCCCTGTTGTCCAAACGCTACCCATGACAGAGCCTTCTTGTAAGATCGACCATGCAACCTATACAGAACATCTTTAGATATCCCCTCTTTTTCAGGATTGATTCCAATCTTTTAGGGTCATTGTACTTTTCAACTAGTTTCTTCTGTTTTTTGGTTAGGTATGGTTCCCAGGCTTTCCATTTTCCCACAAGTTTCCGAAGCACTGCCTCTAAACTTTCTTCATACCATATAGAGCCACACATGGGACACTTCATTTTTATCAAGTTGCGATCCTCTCTTTTACCCATAGCCTTGTGTCTGTCGTTTTTAGATCCGTCCTGTTTTTGAGCCAGCTTATTCGTCTCCAAGCAACGTCCTTATCATTGGTGAAGAGAACTAGCATCCAATCAAACTCTGGGAAGAAACAGGGGTATATGCGCCATTTGAATGTTAGATCTTTCGCTGCTATGTCTCCACATACTTTCTCTAGGTGTTCTCTTAAGGCATCTCCGTTAAACGATATGCAGCCGACAAACTGTTTTCCCCTACTCCCTTGAACTGCAGGATCAATTTGTTTGGCTACGGCATGAACTATTTTTTCGGCTTTCTCTGTTTCACCATTTTGGAGAAGTCGGCGGGTCTGCTGGATCTGTGCGTTGAATGGTTGTAAGATCATTGACATATTGAGAATCCTCTCTCGACCGTAATTCTTTTCATTGAAACACAAATCAACGTAAGCCTCTTCTGGGTTTAGAGCCCATTTCTTAAGTGCATAAGCTAGTCTCACAGGATCATCCCATAGCAAGGCCCGGATCTTTAGGTTCTGTTCTATGGATACTGTCTCTAAGATTTTGATGTGAAAGCCAACCCCAGCAGGACTAACTGTTACGTCAAAGGGGGCGGTAAGGCGCCTTTTTGTAACCACTGAAAAAGCCTGGGAAACAGTTAGATAGGTTCGTAAGAGATGTAGAGTGCTTGCTCTATCGAGATCAACACTAATCATCTTTCTCATCCTCGTCTTTAAAGCCAAGTAGTTTTCTCTTCCTTACTAGATACCTGGTTGCCGTTTTCTCCTCAAAATAGCCACATTCATCACAGTCACCGTCATAGGGACAAGAAGCAGGATATCGCCCAAACAAATCCATGAAGAGCAACCATCTTCTACTATTTTGGCAATACCCAAATGTGTTTTCGCTCATTTCAGTGCCTTCCTAAGTCTTCCCAACAAGTAGAGTGCATTCCATCTGACTGTGTTCCGTTTGTCTTCTTTTAGGTCTTCGAGTAAACTCAATACTTGCTCTACGTCAAATTCATGTAATTGTATCATTTTACTGTTCTCCCTCCTTTTCAACGAATCTTCTCAACATATAAACTCCTACTCTTAATCGCCTCTCAAGTTCACTCTGTTCCTCTTCCCACCAAACAGGCGGAACGTCATATTCGTTATACATTCTGAGGGTTGCATAGTCGTAGTCGTACACCTCGAGCTTAAGTCTAACCTTTTCTTTCACTTCAACTTCTGGGGGGGCTAGCTTAATCACGCCATCTTCTACGGTGTGTTCCCATTGGACGCCCCACTCCCATCTCGCAGAACCGCTTGTAAACACTCCTTCGTATGGAGGTTTTGCGATCCCTGGAGGAATAAGAAAAGGAACTGCGTATCCCGGTTTCTCTACTCCTTTGGTTGTTGTGATTGGTTTTTGTACCCAGAGACGAAGAAGTTTGTTTGCGAGCATTTTTACTTTGGCTTGCACCTTTGGGTCTATGTAGCATTGTCCCTCGAGGTGGGCTTCTAGGTGACGTTCTGATCCTGAAGCGGTGTAAGCGTAGTAGATCACGTAGACGAATTTTTTCCATAGGGCAGGCAGCTCTTTTCTTATTTCTTTGATCCAGTGGCGAATGCGGGTTAGTCGGCGTCTCTTAGAGGCTATCCAGCTTACCATTGTTTTGTGTGGTCTTGGGAATCGGATTCGCCAATTTCTTGCGCGTGCTATTTGTTCTGTGTCTCTCTCTTCTGTGACGACTACTGCTATGCCGTCTTCGATGGCTGCCACGTTTTTTCTTATGACTTCAGCTCTTTTCAGATCGGGTTTTTTGCCTTCCCTCTCTAGACGTCTAAGTTCTCCCTTCCAGGATCGAGTTTGTTCTAGCCACAGTGACGTGAGCCAATAGACCCTGCGCATTCGATACCAATGCCACCAATACTCCCAGATCCTTAGCAGACGTGGGCGTTCCTTCATCATGCGTTCAAAATATGCCATCCGCTCCTCGCTGCGCTTGATTTCCGCCCGCTTCGTCTCTAAGGTAACCATTAGCCCTAAAGTCTCCTATAGTTAAAAGACTAGATCAACAACCACTACAAGAAAGATCCAAAGAACAAGAAGCATAGGGCTAACCCAATGTTTTTTCGTCTTTCTCGCTAGCTTGTCTCCGATTAAGAATATTAAGATGCCGACAGGTATTCCCAACACAAAGAATAGCGGATTCATTCCGTTTTCACCTCCCTATACATTAGAGTCTTGAGCATTTAATTTTTTATGGATGAAGATTATAGAAGATTAAATTAGTTAGAAGAACAAATAGTTAGGTCGGGTGCGGGCATGGATACGACTTTTATGGAGATTCGATTTTTGAAGGACACACCTGCCATTGTAGGAACAGATTTCAAGACTTATGGACCCTTCAAAAAGGATGATATCGCAGCGTTGCCAAGTGAAAACGCCAAGATTTTCATTAAAATGAAGATTGCTGAGAGACGATATGCTCTTCCGGAGAAGCCAACGATAAAGCAGATGTTTAAAGGAGAAGTTCTTACGCCTTTTGTTGAGGCTGCTGTAACGAAGCCGTTGATACCTGATGAGGAGCTGAAGGAGTATGCGACTGAGAGACTCGGGGAACTAGGATTACCAGACGAAGAAATTGAACCTGAAATGAGAAGGATCGTTGAGGAAGCGTTACGCCAACCCAACCCTAGAGAATATGCTGATCAACAGTTAGATCTAATTGAGAAGAGGGAACTTGCCAAATTAGAAGAAGAAGAGGCAAGAGAGGCTTTAAAAAGGGCAAAGGAAAAAGTAGAACGAATCCTTAAGGAGATTCGAGAAGTTCGAGGTGAATGAATTGGCAGAAGTCCCCCATATGCCAAGTAAGGAAGAGATCCTGGCGAAAGCCATAGAGATGTTTAAAGCGGATATGGTCATGCGAGGTCTGAAGCCGATTACTCCTGCTGAAGAGGAACTTAAAGAGGGAAATTGGTTTGAGACTGCTAGAGCTGAACTTATGTCAGGTGTAAAATCGCAGCTCGAGGAATACCTTGCATATTTGGAACATGAGACTGAAAGCATACGAGAACAGTTAGGGATAAAGCCTGCACCTCCACCAAAAGAAGTTAGGGAACTAGAAGAACAAATTGATGCAGTGACCACTAAGTTAGCAGAAACAAAGAGCCGATTACGTGAGGCAACGAAAGAGATTGAGACTCTTCGTGCAGTTAAAGTTCCTGTAAAAGAGATCGCACCGCCAACGCCTAAAGTTCCAACTTGTCCAGCTCATAAGGTTGAATTAATGGAAATTATAGGGATACATGCCTTTCCATGGGGGCCTGTAGATGTTCCAAGTGAGATGTTTCTCTATCGATGCCCAATAGAATTTGAATACTATATTTGCGAACCACGTAAAGCCTGTGCCCTGGTTAGTCTGGATAAATTGAAACTGAAACTTGTTAGAATCACTAGACCGATTGTAGCTCCTCCAGCAGCGCCTCCTATGCGTATGGTTCCCCGAGGATTCGTTACGCTAGAAGAGATTAGAGCTGAGCGAGAGGAAATTGAAAGACACCCAAGATTTGATGAATACCTTACGTTCATGGGATTCTCGATAGAAACATATCGCGTTCTTGATGCTTTAAGTAAAAAGGCGTTGCTTCAGGGATTTAGGGCTTGGTTAGAAAGATATCCATTCAGGATGTTTTAAATTTGGGAGACGAAAAACCTAAACTCGTTTGGAAAACTTGGGAAATGGTTTTCATGGATGGCACAACTCATACGACTGAGGCTCTTAGTTTTGCTGACGCATGGACAATCGGTAAGATAGTCGCTCGCCAGAGAGGAACATATCTACTTAGCGTCAGAGAAAAAAGCTAATGGGTTAAGGCTTCTCAAAGACTGGAAACCATCCAGCAGCTTTTCTAAGTAACTCGGCATGTTTTTCTTCTTCTGCTGCTATCTCTTCAAGCGTAGAAGCAACATCTGACATGCCTTCCTTCCTAAATGCTTCGGCTTTTTCTCGATAAGTTTTAGCTGCGTTTTCTTCCTCTACAGCATCCGTGAGAAGATGGGCTAATAAAGGTTCTACCTTCTTTTCTTCTTCAGGAGGATACCACCGTTCAAATGAAGGTTTTTGTCTCTGAGCTTCTATGGCTGCTTTCTCTTGAGGCGTTAGCGACAAGAGGATTCACCAAAAAAAAGAAAAAGGGAGATTTTAGACGAAGACTGTTACGGCTTTGACCATTTCTTTGTGTTTGCCCGCTTGCATCATGGCAGCGGCTTTGGCTGGCATCCGTTTCAGTCGTCCTCGTACGTTGACTATGGCGGTTCCTTCTTCCTTGTGTGCCTTGGAAATTCTGATTGCCTTGCCAAGACCGTCTGAGATGGCTTTGCCAACTGGGCCTAAAGCCTCGATCTCTTTGACGCTCTTGTGCTTGGCAACAGGGGCGCCTTTAATGAATGCTGTTCCACCTTCGTCAACCCATCCGAAGGGGCTTGAGGATACGGTTAGGTCGCTGCGTCTCTTGACGTCTACTAGTCCCTCGATGCCGAGGAACTTGATTATGGCAGGTGCAAGTTTCAGTCCACCCATAGCAGTAAAGTGTCCGTATTTCACGCCAGGCATAGCTTTCTTTCTCCTACCGCTAAATTGACGTAAACGCTTAAAAGGTTTGGTCGCATTGTTAACAAATGATTGTTATGCCTCATATTAGAGTGTTGTCTAAGACGAAAAAGGCGTTTGATGAGTTACAGGGTTTGATGAAACTTGCCTTTAAGAAACGCTTTACGCAGGACGATGTGGTTCAGGAGTTACTTAAAAGCAAAGTTGAATTGACGATAGATATTAAGTTCCCCCGAGAGTTGATAAAGAATCTTCAAGAGATCCAGAATAAACGGTCAGACTAGCCCTTTTGTACCTAGCCAATGTGGAAATGCTCGGCTCATCACATCGTCTTTTAGTTTGTTTGGCTGCATCATAAAGTCAAAGGGTTTCATGTTTAACTCGGATTCCAAGAACTCTATGAAGTTTGGGATCTGATCTTCTCCGATCTTGTTTGCTAGTTCCATGTGGAGTCTAGGCGGTAAAGTGCTTGTTGTTCTTGTTACCCTGGGCAGAGGACTTGCTTTCTGTGGTTGTTGATGAAGGAGATGTTGAGGGGGATTTGTGAGGGGTTCTCCTAGTTTTCCTTCTCGTGTCACAGGGTAGTATAGACCTGTGTTTTCGCATTGGTATAGGCGTTCGGCGTTAGTGACTTTGACGAGTGGTTCTCCGCAGTCGGGACAGATCCTCATGTTGTCTTGCCACGGTGTAGAATGCGGTTAACGAGTTCGTTGTTTCCGAGTCCAAAGAAGAAACCACTGAGGAAGGCGAGGAGTGGACTTAGAACCGTAAACTGATCAGGCGCCATAGCTAGAATAGCTGCCATTTCTATCAACGCGGTGATTATGGCTAGGACTGCCGTCCATACAAATTTTGGATCAAAGGCAATTGTGGGATCTGCTGCTTTCTTTTCAAGCCAGGGTAGTAGCGTTCTTATGATAACGCCTAAGAGAAGACCTATCGCAAAGAGTAGTTCAGGCGGGACTAATGACTCCAATCTTTTTCACAATTAAGTAGAAAGAGCCTTGAACCTTATAAGATTTAAGGAACAGGGAGTTTGCCCAGGATCGCAGCGGTGATTACTGCGGATGCGACAGCAATTAGGATAGGAATTACAATGTTTTTTATTGCTGACATCATTTTAAGAGTTGTTTCAATGTCTGATAGTTTTTTAACTATTCCACCCTGTAGGTCTTCGCCGACAAGAGCAAATTTTATTGTTTTAAGGTCGGTTCGCAGTGGTTCCATCATTTGTTTGCACTCAGCTCGAGACACATAGCTGCTTGGATTTTTCTTTTTGGACAAGCACTTTCCCTTCTACTTTGAAATAATTTTGATATCATCCATTCGAAGGGTAGATATTATGTTAATTGGATTTCTAACAGTAGCCGCGTCTAATTCGACACGGAGTTCCAGGGTTGTATTTGGTGGCAGTGGCACGACTACTCTCATCCATTTACTTTGGGGAAAATAATCTTCCACATACGAAGTATCATAGGGTCTACCAAAGAAGGCTAAAACATCGGTATCTTTTTTTATGGTATAGTTTTTGTTTCGAGTCCAATTGCTACCGCTGTCTGCACCTCTCCAGATTCTTATGTCGATTATGGCGTAGACTTGGCTTTTGTTGGGAGTGGTAAAACTTTTGTATAGTCTAGCAGTTATGTGTTGCACGGTTGCTCCTGTGGCGCCGCTCCAATACATTACGAGGTTCAAGCTATAGGGAGTCGATAAAACATAATCTGTGGAAATTCCTCTTGAGACGGCTGTGTTTGAAGTGACAGCTACAACTTCCCATCCTTGAGCTGTTCCATCATCGAAATTGTTTAAGAAATCAACGGTAAAAGCTGCATCGGCACTGTTAATGAATTTGACTGAAACAACCCTGTTGTAAGTCCACTTTAGAGTTGTGTAGCCTGCGTCAGTGTAGGCTTTAAGGGTTAGTGTTATGCTTTCGTCTAGTTCGCCATTTGTTAAGTCGCCTGGGGATGGCTTAGCTCTTGATGCAAGTTGGTCAAGATTTCGGTATGCATCTGTACCTGAAGCAAGTAGCCCTAGATTAACCGTTCCAAATGTGTATCCTGTTCCTGCCCCGGTAATTTGGAAGTATAGACCAACATCATCATAATTGAGGTATCTTACGGTTATTCCAAGTAAGACAGGGTTGGGGAGATTGACTATGTCTCTGTAAATTGTTCGTGGAGGATCTGGGGCTGGGGGGTCAATGTCTGAAAGCCTTAGTTCTATCGACATTTCACTCACCTGTCGTCATAACTTCCTCCCCACTGAGGAGTTACGCCTGCACTTGGATCTGAGACGTATATTTTTCCTGTTTCGGCATCGTATGCACCTAGTTCTAGCATCCATATTTCCCCGATTACATCATCATAGTTCCATGCTGGAGGTTCTAGTGCCTTGCCTGCGCTTATGGATCTAATCTTTATTATTCTTCGAGATGCTGCCACTTCCGAGAGCCTCTTAACTCATTCGGTACGTGATCACTAGAAGATATTGCGTTGTGTAGCGAACGCTGTTTGCACCGCTTTGGTTGACGCTGAATCTAAAGCCGTAACTTCCAGCCGTGTCAACTAGAGCGGTTACGTCTTGGACGGCAACTATGTTTGTGGTTGCGCCATCAATAGCCCCAAAACCAATCACATCGTCTTGGGAGAAAAAGGTACTCCATCCGCCAGCTCCTTTTCTTCCCTGAACCATCAAGTCAATCTTTTGAGCGTTTGCCGTGTTGTTCATAGCGGTGATTAATGCTAAGAGCAAGACTCTTCTCCTTGTCGCTCCTGTTGGGAATGTAACAGAGATTGTTCGTTCGGTTGTGGTTTGTTCTCCTGTGGCTGCTATGTTGTCTAGGGCTTCGGCGCTTGGGAACTCGATTTCATGTTCCATCACGCTTACGTTTGGAAGATTCAAAAGCTGAGCATTGTTTAGGTTATCTAAGAATCCCGCTCGAGCTGCAGTTAGACGTCCTAACAGCAATAAGAGTTCGTCATGTAGGCTTGTATTTGCGGGTAAGACTGTGCCAAGTGCCCCTGATGGCCCACCGAGATACTTCTGTAAGTGGTCTGGACTCTGAAGACTTGTTAGTAAACGTGTTGCATAACTCCATACGGCTGCTGCATCCACTTCTGGAACACTAGGAATTGTTAGACCCATCTGATACCCCGATCCTTTTAGGGTGCAAGTCGAATGAGGTAGGGATTCCAGACTACTCGGATAATTAGGTTTCCTGCTGGCCCTACGCCTGTGTCACTTAGATAGAGTTCTTCGATTTCAAATTGGTCTTCTTTCTGTCCTGGCCCCACAATAGGCGTACTATCGTTTGTTGGATCATTCATTACGTAGGCAAGCCCAGTGTTTCCTGCGGGAAAACTGTGGATGGTTATTTCGTCTGCTACAATGTCTAAGTCACGCAAACCCAGAGGTCTATTGCTAAAGGCAGCGCCACCAATAGCGATAATGAAGTTCTTGTAATATTTGTTCTTAATTTCCTGGACAAGAGTAGGTCTTAACTTGAGGGGGGAAACTTGTTTAACGAAGGGTTCTTTGCGGGCTTGTAATTCATCAAGATCTGTTTCGGTGATGGGAATTATTGGGGCTGGTCGTCCATCAAAGGGAATTTCCTCTGGCCAGGGTATAGGCTTCTCAACAGGTGTACATCGTTGAAGTTCTTGGCGTTCGTCTTTGCGCATTGTTCTCAAGCCTTTTGTACCATTCTAGCCTGACCGTCTGCAAAGATTTTAAGGAAATCCTGTCCTTTCGTAAGAGCTTTCACATACTCCTGGACTTTGTATTCCATGTTCTCAAAGTATAAGGTCTGTGTTAGGAGCGCTGCGAGAGTAACAGCTAGACGTTGTTCTTTGTTATGGCTCCAGCGATCTACTTCCCAGGGATGCGTTAGTGGAAATAGAACGTTGTTTGCTACGACTTTGTGCCATCTTGAGCCTAAGGGTTCTTTTCCCCAGTAGAGGATAATGTCATTTGCAGTTCCGAAGGCGATGTATTGAATGTTTGTAATTCTGTTGACCTCAAGATTTCCATGTAAAGTCGCATATTCGGGATTTGTTGTAGTCTCCTGTAGTGCAAACTCAGTGTATCCGGCGGCGGGGGCTGTTAGAGGAATAGGAATCCGTAGTCTTCGGACTTCTGAGACTTCCCACATTTTTCCTCCTGCTTCGATGAGGTATCCAAGTTTAAGAACGCCTAGTCGAGTAGCATAAATTGAGTATGGCTGAAAAGACATTTCATTTACACCTCTTTCTGATTCTAATTATTATTGATAGAAGATGATCTGTTTGGGTTAAAAAAAATACCTAATCACTTGGATATCTAAGTATTGACGCTTGGATTTTAGACGGAGAGTAGGAGACTGATTGGTTCTAAGAGAACGTCTCTCGTGTAAACTTTTGCCTCTTCGATGGTGATAGATAATGTTTTGGGGTGATATCCATTTGCGGTTACAATGAGTGTGTAGTCTCCAGGTGGGATCTCTACGATTTGGTATTCGCCGTTTTCGTCTGCTGAACATTCTAGTCCATTAAACTTGATGGTTGCATAGGGGATCGGTAGCAAGTATTCGGCTTCTATGACTTTGCCTTGGAGTATGGCTTCACCTACTGGTGGCTTTGCAGGAGGTTTAGCTCTTACTTTTGGGATAAGCCAAGCTGCTAGGACTAGTCCGCCTTCGACACAGGTCATTATTGCAGCGTCTCGTAAGGGTTTTCCCATGTGATCACCTTATTACTTTCATCTCTCTCATGGTTGAGGGTAAGACTACGTAAGCGAGGATCCACGCATCGACTTTAGCCTTTGCTACGTCAGAGATCACTTCGAAGGCAAAAGAGGTTTTGAATATTGGTTGTGGGGTCATGGTTGCAGATTTTTCTTTTTTGTCTGGGACGAAAAAAGTCAACCAATCAAATAAGTATTCAGTTTTTGCGCCTTCCCACCACTTGATCGTGGTGAAGTTTTTGTCGGTGCTAAAGATTCCGACAGGGTAGAAGCGCACTTTATCTTTTAACATGATGAAGGTTGTTCCAACTGGGAGTTTGTATTCTGTCCAGCCGAAGTGAATTGGTTTGAATCCTTCGACCGTCATGGGTATCCCTGTTTCTTTTTCAATTTTGGCGGCTTCTGCTAAGGCGTCCTGGTAGCGATCAAAGGCATGTCTTTTGACGAAGGACAGAATCTCTTTGTTTGCTTCCTCCAATATGGTTTCATAGAGTAGTGGCATTTTAGGTCTCCTCCACAAATTTGAGAGAGGCTTTCCCTTGCCCGCCCTTTATAGCGTGAATGATTCCGTGTGCTACTAGAGTTCCAGCAAACCCCCCTCCAGCCAAAAGAATTGTTCTTGTCCAGCCTCTAGGTCCTGGTTTGCCTGTCCACTTCTTTATCGCGTGGTTGATCCCTGCAAAAAATAATGTTCCGCCAGCTCCTCCCGCTGCAAGAACGACAGTTCTTGTAAAGCCTACAAGTTCGAAACCTGTCATTATATCATCAGTTGATTCATACAGGATTGGCGTCTTTTTGCACCCCCTTCTATCTTATGTCGTTCACCTCATAAATGCTTAGCCCTCACAAAGTAGCGTGTCGGTCTCCCATGGCGACAAAATTAACTAGGTCGTGATGTAAATACTTGGCTCTCAGCTTATCGCCTTTCTTTTCTGCTTCTGTTCGGTACTCGATAAAGGTTTCTTGGATGGCTTGGCATCCTTCTCCAAACGTGAAGCCCCCAGCCAACATAAAAGGTAGTTGGAGTGCAGCGTCAAAGAAGTTGTGGGCTTCATGATTTACGCCATCTTCATTTTCGCAGAGAAAGATAAAGGCTTCACGAAAAGCTGCAACAGATCTAGCTCCGTTTATGAGAAGCTGATAGGCAAGTTCTTTTCCTGCGTGGCACGTGAAAAGATATACAATTCGTCCCCTCATCCACTCAGGGTTTCCATGTCCTATTTTTAAGCCGAGATCTGCATCCCAAGAAGGAACGCCCAAAATAACGTTATCTCCGCAGCCTGTAACTCCTTTCGCACCGCCATGTCCATTCAGAATAACTAGGTCTGGATCGTAGTCTAGGAGAGCCTTATGGAATTTGCTGAGGATGGCACTTCGTAGAAGGACGACCTTGTGTTTATGCCTCGCTAAGACCTTCGCTGCTTGTTTAAGGTAGTAGTAACCCGCCTTCGTTGAAGGATCATGCGGGCAAGCAGAGATTAGGATAGTGGCCATTCACAAAGTCCCCCTCCCTATAGGGGGCTAGGCTTCTGCCCAGGCTTTGACTTTTTCTGCTGGGACTCTAGCACCTTTGGCTACGGCAGCTATCACCGCTTGACGTGTAGGCGCATATACTAAGATTCCCCCTATGACTGCACCAACAGCGAAGACCATGAGATATGTTCCCAGACTATTTCCTGGTGAGAACTTGAGTTTTCCTCGATGATGTCGTATTGCTGCGTCTGTGGATTCATATAACAATGGCATTATGCACTTCGCCTCCTTTCTTCATATTCCTGGTCTGCTTTCTTCAAACTTTTACCGACAGATGTCTCGGCTTTTTTTTCTTTTTCGGCTTCTTGGAAGGTCATGACTTTGCTGAAGGTTGCGATCTTCCGTTCTTCTCTTTTCTTTGACAAGATTTTTACCTTCCTTTGTAGCCTCTTGTGAGTACACTCTTCACTATGTAAATACCGATTCCTACCGCTAAAAGGCTTCCTCCCACAACTAGCAGAGTTCCCGCGACAGGTTTAAGTTCGGGTGGGATTGGCCCCCAGATTGGTTCAATGATGTAGGTTTTAACCAGCCAGATTGCGAAAATAATGAGCGCAGTTAAACATATCAGCAGTATTAGGGCGACTATAACCTGTGAGATTGGTGATCCTCTAATGTAGGCTTCGTATTTGATGTGGTATTCGCTGTATGTTCCTTTCCATACCGCCCAGACATCTAAGACTCGGAAGTATTCTAGTTCGCAGTCTTTTTCTTCGCAAGCTTTTGCTAATTCAGCTCTTAAATGTTGTTCTAGTTTCTCCTGCGTTAGATATACTGAACTCACGCCGTATTCTTCGACTACTCTCCAGCGGGGTGCTTCTATAGGCTCTGACGGAGTTACTAGAGAACTCACTCTTCGAGGTTTAAGTGTCCTTTTCTTTACAACGGCATAGGTTTCATACAAGATTGGCATTTTCTTATCTCCTCGGCGCTGGGGGAAACGCTTTGTTTAACCCGACTACCACGAGCCCTACTGCACTAACCCCTGTAAAGGCTAGAAGGGGCTTACCGTAGGGGGCATACCAAAAGTACCATCTAAAGGGGTGGCGTTCTTTCATGTGCGCTTCGAGGTTAGTTATGTCTTCACCGCATACAGGACATTTGAAAACTTCTACTTCAATGGCTAAGTCAAACTCGGAATCTTTTGTTTTGGCAGGTGCAAAAGAGTATTCTTCGTACAGGATCGGCAAAGATCAACGCCCATGTCCAGCCTCAACCAGGAGATTCCATGTTTTTGCTGGCATCAGGAACCAGTTGATTTGATAGCCCCATTCTTTTCCTTTGTCCAAGAATACTTCTGCATCGGCGGGTATATTGTTTGTTGTTTTGATTATGGCGCCTGTATCTTTGTCTTTTACGGTCACCCAGATATAATCTGTGTCGCCATCGTTCCGTGTCATAACGTAGACTCCGACTTTTTGTTCTGGAGCTGCCTTTGTGATTGGATTAAAGGCTTCGTCAAAAGTGTAGGTTCTAGCAGCGTCAATGATAACCCCTTTCCCTGCTGCCAACGTGATTGTTAGTGTCCGCTCTGAGTCTTTAGCTCTCGCTAACGCCATCTTCTGCCTCGGCGTATACGTTTCGTATAGCAAGATGTCGGGTTCAGGCATTACCTTTTCCTTCCTAGTTTGTAACGGTAGGGGAAAGTAGAGAAGGGGGGCTATTACTTGATGATCTTTGTTTCAGCCTTGGTTCTTGGACAGACTGCGAAGGCTAAGAGCCACGCATCAACCTCGGATGGCATGGGTGTCGTTGTGCAGTGGACGTAGAAGTCGAACGTTTCTCCTGCACGAAATTCGTAGTGTTTTATGTTTCCTTTGTATGCTCCTTGTTTCTCCTCGAAGTTGTAGACTGGTAGCGTGAACCAGTCGCCGATATAGACAATTTTGTTGCCTTCCCACCATTTCATATAATCGAAACACTCGTCTCGATTTATGATTCCGTATGGGAAGAAGGCACAGTCGTCTTCCAGGGTAACTAGGGTGTCTCCGGTGGGTAGTTTATAACTCGACCAGTTGAAGTGGATAGGCTTGAAGAACTCGACTCTCATCTCGATTCTCTTAGAACCGCCGATAGCAGCAGCTTCACTTCTTGCCGCGGCGTATCGTTCGCCTACGATGGCATAGAACTCATCTCGGTGAGTTGGAGCGAAGCATGGTCCTTGAAGAGACACTTCTCATCGCCTCCTTAGATTTCCTCTACGAGTTCCTCTGTCGGGTATGCTTCCCGCTCTAGTTCTTCCCCGCCTTCAGTGATTGGCAAAGTTGTTCCTCGTTTCTTGCGGAAGGCGTAAGCAGCTCGCTTTCTAAGTTCGTCTAAGATGAGGATTGCGACTCCTGTCGTGGTTTTAGCAGCTCCCATCGAAGCAAGAAAGGCAACTCTCTCCTTCGACCAGCCCCACTTTGTCTCGCCACCAACGGCTAATAGGACTTCAGGAACGCCTAGACCAACCCCTACGACTCCGCTGATTTTAACTCCTTTGTCTGGATCTCCAATCCGAGCGCCTTTAGCTCCAAATTCAACAACGATAGGTACTGTGACGCCAAGCGTGGCGCCCCCAACAGGATAAACGACCATTTCCATTTTTCGATCTACCTCTTTTAAAAAAAGAATGGGCGGTATTGATTATTATAATTGACTGATTAGTTAGATATACGTGGATATCTAACTGTTGACGGTAATAAAATTTGGTTGTGGCTTACGGTTATGTTATATATGAGACTATTAACAAATATACGCTTTCGGTGTAAAACATGAAACTATTAAACATGGATTGTTTGGTGACTGGCGGTGCAGGTTTCATCGGTTCGCATTTAGCACGTAGGCTTCTCAACGATGAAAATCGAGTTGTAGTAGTTGATGATCTCTCATCTGGCAACCGAAAAAACATCGTGGACCTGATTGGGCAAACAGGCTTTGAGTTCAAACGATTGGACTTAAGAGACCCCGAAAATTTCAGAGACGTGGTATCGGGTATAGATGCCGTTTTCCATTTAGCTGCAAACATGGGAGGGATCGGTTGGATCAGTTCAGTTGGCGCAGACATTATGAGAGACAACTTACAAATGAACATAAACTTCCTTGAGGCTTGTAGGCTAGAAGATGTTAAATATGCACTTTACTCAAGTTCAGCATGTATTTATCCTGCCGACAAGCAGAACGCCCCTTGGGTTCCTCCTTTAAGAGAAGACGATGATATTCCTGCTGAGCCTGACCAATTCTACGGATGGGAGAAACTAGCAACCGAACGAATGTGCCACGCATACAATTTAGACCATAGCATGAAGGTGCGAGTCCTAAGATATCATAACATTTACGGGCCCGGTGGGGCTTGGGAAGGCGGAAAGGAAAAGGCGCCAGCAGCTTTGTGTAGAAAGGTAGCAGAGGCGACAGATCCAGGTAAAATAGTGGTCTGGGGAGACGGAAAGCAAACACGGTCTTTCTGCTACATTGATGACGCCATAGAAGCAACCATATTGAGGATGCTGAGCGACTACTTATTGCCGTTAAACGTAGGGTCAGACAGAAAGATTACAATAGACGATCTTGCTTCACGGATTATTAAGATAAGCGGAAAGGAGATTGATATAGTGCATGACACCACTAAACCGCAGGGTGTGAGGGGTAGAAACGCCGACCTCACACGAGTTAAGAAGATGTTGGGCTGGGAACCAAAAACAAGTTTGGACGAAGGATTAAAGCGAACCTATGAATGGGTACTTAGGGAGTTACAATCTTGAAGGTCTTTGTCACTGGACATTTAGGAATGATCGGTAGTCTCGGGGTAGTTCCCATCTTACAGGAGAAGGGTATAGAGTGGAGTGGCTACGACATCATAGACGGCAGAGACATCTTGTCTTTTCGCCTCTTAACTGAAAGGATGAAGGGACACGCTGCAGTTATTCATCTCGCAGCTATTCCCACTCATCATGTTCCTGGTAAGACGCCTGAAGACTATTACCGCATTAACCTTCATGGAACGTATAACGTCTTTCAGGCAGCAGAACGAAACAACATTAAAAAAGTGATTTTCCCTAGTTCGATGGCGGTATATGGAGATCCCTTACACATTAAATATGTGCCGATTGACCTAGAACACCCCACGATAATTGACTGGCATGGAATAGAACCCTACGCAGTATCTAAACTGATTGCAGAGAGAATGATGCGGGGCTTTTCCTTTACAGGAATCATTCTAAGGTTAGGCAGCGTTAATGAACATCGCCCTTGGGTATCGCATTGTCCGATAGGAGAGACCATAAAGATTCATCCCCGAGATGTCGGAATAGCTTGCTATAACGCCCTCTTCATAGAGGAAAACAAGCTTATCCTCTTCTGCAAGCCTAAACCTAAGGAAGTCATTGACAAAGCAATAGAGTACATTCAAAGCCTCGCAGAACGTGCCCTTCTTGATGGATGGTGGCCATATCCAAAATTAGAGATCCGCAGTCCTGTTACCGAAAGCCTTTTTGACTTGACAGACGCAAAGAAACTACTTGAGACAAGTTGAACTCCAAAATCTATGGCGCAGACTACTTTGAAAAGGGTTGGAGAAGTGAATCAGGAAAACTAAGATATGAAGATCCGGGGCAACAATACGACTTAACCTTAAAGATCAACATTCTGAGCCGATTCTTTTCTGGAAAAGGCACTGTTCTTTTTGTGGGAACAGCAAAGGGCTTCGAAGTCAGAAAGGCTAGAGAGCATGGATGGGAAGCCTTTGGAACTGACTTCTCAGAGTACGCAATAGAGAACGCTGATCCAACAATCGCTCAACACATCAAGTTAGCAGACACTCGACAACTGCCCTATCAAGCCGATCAGTTTGATGTAGTCGCTGGATTTAATACAGTAGAGCACATTGGAGGAGGAAAGCGAGACGAGGTAATTCTGGGGTTAAGGGAAATTTCAAGAGTCGCTAAGCAGGGTCTTCTATTAAAAGTCGCATTGAGACATTGGGTAGTAACTCACTGCTACGATCCTGGATACATTGAATTGCAGCCACTAATATTCTGGATTCGGGAAGTAGAAAGACTTGGAAAACACCTTCTTTTCCACGCTGAGATAGGAATAGCTCCTCTACACGCTTGGTTAGTTTTTTATCATAAGGACTTATGGGAGAAAAAATGTGGCGACAATCAGGATGCTAGGTTTTGGAAGAAACAGATAGAAGGCGCCTTTACCGCTGTTTAATTTTAGGGTGGGATTTGGGGGATATTGCACCCCCGACACAGGCAACGGCAGACTATCATGGAACTATTGGGCTAGGAAATCAGGATAAAAAGGAAGTTGGTCGATAAGGCTTCCCCCTTTTCCTGATTTCCTAGACGCAGAGCCCCGATTGCGTATAAGTCTATGATGAAGCACATATTTAAACATATCTTACTGCCTTACCTTCACTTCTGAACCTGGTTGAAACCCAAATAACCTATTAATTTCTGTTTTTAATTCAGCTCTTTTGTCGTTCTTT
>Ga0315310_10000574_pt1 | contig 23727 bp, 22 predicted proteins | sample TDP5_MG_FD_203630 | JGI IMG/M metagenome (GOLD analysis project Ga0315310, IMG submission 203630) | Freshwater sediment microbial communities from Lake Towuti, South Sulawesi, Indonesia - TDP5 | ecosystem: Environmental > Aquatic > Freshwater > Lake > Sediment | place: Indonesia: South Sulawesi...
AGTTGTTTCACCCTTTCAAGCGCGGCGTCGTTATTTGCACCTATGACGATTCTATCCGGTTTGAGGAAGGAATTTAGAGCTTCCCCCAGCTTCAAATTCTCTGGCAGATAACAAATGTCAAATTTTGTCTTGTTTTTCTTGGCGATTGCTTCTTTGATTTTGGAACATGTACCTACAGGCACTTGGCTGCTAACAATTACGATTGAACCATTTTTGATGTATTTTGCTATCTCGTCAGTAGCTTTGTTTATGTCGCTCAAATCAACTTGATCTTGTTCATCGACTTTTGTGTCAAAGGTTACAAAGATAAAATCGGCGTTCTCTAGGGCGGTTTTCTTATCAAATAAGAATACCAATTTTTTCCTTTTGATGTGTTTTTTGAGAAGTTCCTCTAGTCCTGGTTCGTATATCGGCGGGCGGCCGTCGGATAAATCCTTTACCACTTTTACATCAAAATCCGTACTGACGATCTCGTAACCAAGTTCAGCTAGGCCAGCCGCAGTTACGCATCCTAAGTGCCATAGGCCGAATATCGTTATCTTCACGCTTATCTTACCTATTTTATTGTCACATTCCCACTATAACTTTCGAGCCCTCGAAGTCAAAGGCGAACTTTACCTCGCGGAGTTTTTCTCTAGTCATCGCTTCCCTCAGTTTATGACGGTCCTCAGCGTAAAACATTAGAAAACCTCCCCCTCCCCCACCCACCAGCTTACCACCAACGGCACCATTTTTCAGGGCAATGTTGTACCACCTGTCTATCTTTGGGTTGCTCATCTCGCTCGATCTTTTTTTCTTGCTTTGCCAGTGAATGTTCATCAACTCCCCAAAACGCATGGCGTCCCCTGCCCTCAACGCGTCTCGGCATTGGTAACCTATTTCCTTTATCTTGTGTAAGCTCTTGATCATCGATTCATCCTTTTTCTTGGTCAACATATCCTGTTTTTTAAGCACGGCGTGTGATTTCCTCGAAAAACCAGTGAAAAATAGAAGCAGATTCTTTTCTAGGTCATCGATAGTATTTCTAGATAGACGGAGCGGCTCGACCAAAACTGTACCGTCCTTATTAAAAATGAGTGATATTATCCCACCGAATGCCGCAATATACTGGTCCTGTTTCCCTATAGGTTCCTTTAGAATTTCTATCTCGATTTTGCAGGCCTCCTCCGCAAGATCCTGCTGTGGGAGGTATTCCTTTTTATGAAAATGTAGCGCTTTTAACAACCCAACCGTGAAGCTCCCTGATGAGCCGAGCCCAGTCCTCGCGGGTATATCGGCCATGCTTCCAACTTCTATCCTCTGAGTAACCCCGGCCAACTTGAGGGCCTCCCTTATTATCGGGTGCTTAAGCTGGTTAACGTGGTCGACCATCTCAGACTTCGAGTAATGCGCGATGATTTTGTCGATGAAGATGTCGTGCAGATTTATGTAAATATACTTATCGACAGCTGCACCTATCACGAAGCCCCCATACTTTAAACAATAGGAGGGCAAATCCGTCCCGCCGCCTCCAAAAGTTACCCTAGCAGGGGTTCTGGTTATTATCATAGCTGACCAATAAATAATGGAGCAACGGCGCATATTTAGGTGTTTGGTAATGCATGGGCTTGTTTCGTCAGGGTTTAATATCTAACAGTAGAACTCGTATGCGAAGGGGTCGAAGTGAGAGCTTTGGTCACGGGCATCAACGGGTTTATCGGAAGCTACCTCCCTGAATACCTTATGGCCAAAGGTGTTGAGGTATTTGGAACTGTTTACGATAATAACATCTGTAACATTGCGCACATAAAGGACAAAATAAATTTAATCATGTGCGATGTGCGCGATCGATCTGCGGTAAAAAAAGCGGTGCAAAAGAGCGATTCGGACATTATTTTCCACCTTGCTGCGCAAAGCCGTCCGGACGTCTCATGGGTTGATCCCGCTGGGACGATGGAAACCAACGTGATGGGAACGGTATATCTTTTTGAATCCGTTAGGCAGATTGGATTGGATCCAAAGATACTCGTGGCGGGTTCAAGCGCGGAATATGGTCTCATCCGAAAGGACGAACCACCGATAAAGGAGGATCACCCGCTCCTGCCGGTCAGCCCTTACGGTGTCAGTAAAGTAGCTCAGGATCTTCTCGCTTATCAGTACTTCAAAAATCTTAACATAAAGACAATCAGGGTGAGGATATTTGGCGCAACGGGCCCTAGGAAAGTCGGAGATGCGTGTTCAGATTTTTGCAGACAAATAGTGAAAATAGAGCGGGAAGAGGCAGAGCCAGTTATCCGCGTCGGCAATCTCGAGACGAAGCGTGATCTTATGGACATAAAAGACACCCTAGAGGCGTTTTGGGCGTTGATAAAAAAAGGAAAGATCGGCGATGTTTACAACGTTTGCTCATCTAAACCCATTAAAATAGGCGACATGTTGAACAAGCTGTTGGAGATCTCAGGGATAAAGGCAAAGATAGAAGTCGATCAAAAAAAACTGCGCCTCACAGACGAGCCAGTAGTGGTGGGTGATAATACGAAAATAAAACGCGATTGCGAATGGGGGCCAAAGATATCTATCGAAAAAACGCTAAATGACACACTAAATTATTGGAGAGAAAAATGCAGATTCAAGCTACATCCTAGGGTTAAATAATCTCATAAAGACATGACTATCCTCTTAAGCTTTCCAATGTGTTTTGTGGGAGCATCAAGGGTTTATCTGTCTAAACATGACAAACTTATATTGGTCGAACAAGATGAGAAAAAAACCCAAAATTGCCATCGTGATCCCAAATTGGAATGGCAGAGAACTGCTTCGAAATTGTTTAGAGTCTATTAAAAAGAACACATCTCACTCTAACTATGAAATAGTAGTCGTTGATGATGCATCTACAGACGGCTCTGTAGAAATGGTTAAAAAAGAATTTCCAGATGTTCGGTTAATCCGTAACAAAGAAAATTTAGGATTCCCCAAAGCTTGCAATCGGGGGATAAAGTATGCATCGGAAAAATGCAATCCTGACTATATTCTTTCGCAAAACAATGATACAGAAATCATTCAAAATGACTGGCTTGAGAGATTTATAGAGGTTGCGGAATACGATGATGAAATAGGAATTGTTGGCTGCAAGGTAATCCTTCCTAGCGGAGAACTACAGCATGCCGCAGCCTGGGTGAAGCCGTGGGAATGGAGTTTTGTAGAGTTAGGTGATTCAGAAAAAATAACAGAAGTTGACGTTATAGCCGGGCAGGCATTTCTAATAAAGAGAGAAGTTATCGAAGAAATTGGGTTATTAGACGAGGGATTTTCCCCCTTTCTATGGGAGGAATATGATTATTGTGCCAGAGCAAAAAAAGCGGGATATAAAATAGTGTTTGACCCAAAAGTGACGATAGTACATTACGGAAGAGCCTCAATAAAGAGAAAGGGCGAAGATTTTATTTTTTTTATTAACATGAGAAATAAAGTTCGGTTCATGCTTTTAAATTTTCCTTTGAAGTGGATAATCTTAGAAACTCCTTATGACATTCTATCATTATTTTTAGAAAAGAAAGATCAAAGGGTTGGGTTAACCCCCACAAATGTAAAATTACGAAGAAATTTCTCAAAAAAATTAGGTTTGTTCTTAAAAGCATATTGGGTAAATTTGAAAAATTTAAAAGAGATCGTGGGGAAAAGGAAAAATAGAACCGCAAAAATTTGGTACTGATTCAATGACATGTTAATATGAAAAACAGGTAATTTCATGGAATGTACCATCATCATTCCCGCCATAAGATTCGATAAGCATCTTTTGAAAACCATAAAAAATTTGGTTGAAAATACAACGATCGGTGCCGAAAAATTGTTAATTTATAATGGCAAAAAAGGAGGCGAAAAGCAATTTATTGATTGTATAAAAAGAAAATTTCCTAATACAAACTTAAAAGTGATCACGAGTAATGTTCCGTATAACATAGCACACGCAGTTAATCTCGGATTCAAACGCGCAAAAACAAAATTTTTGGTTGTAATGGATTCTGATGTGTATATCCTAGAAAAAGGATGGTTAAGAAAAGCAATTAAAATCATGAAAAAATATCCAAATATTGGCGTTTTAGGCTGTAGCGTGGCTAAATATATCGATAGAAAACCAGAAGAATTAGGATTCTTGGACAAGGACAAAAAAATTAAAATCTGTGATTATGCACCGACAATAATGGTGACAAAAAAAAGTGTCATAGAGGATGGTTGTTATATCGATGAATTCTTTAGTATGCATCGTTATGACAGCGATTGGCAGACAACAATACGTTCAAAAGGATATCTCATTGCACATTATAGGATAAAACATTTACATGTTGGTGGGGTTTCTTGTGACCATGTTTTTCGGAACAAAAAAATTTTAAACGCTTGGTTAAATAATGAAGCACCAGGAGCCCTGTATTTTATAGAAAAACATAAAAAAATTTTAAACAAAGATTACTACGATTCTGTAATGAAAGAATTCGGCAAAAAACGAAAATACAACAAATATATTTTTTTAACAAAGTGGTATTTTATAAAATTTAGAGGAAAAACTATAAGATTTGTAAAGCGTCTCCTAAGGAGATACTAGAATTTATCATCCGCTGAAACTAAAACATTCACATTATTTAGAAATGCTTTGAAGTGAATCCGCTACAAAATGAGCTAAACTCGAAAATTTGGGGTCATGTGCCGAGAAGAATCATAGCATTTGAACCAAGTGCAAGCTCGATGATAATCAAGATTTCATTTCAACGTGGGGATAAAGCACCAAAACTCAATAAAGGTAAATACCATGCATCAATTAATAATGGGAGAAACTTGCAGGATAAACCGCTAAAACTGAATTTGGGCTGTGGTAAGAATATCAAGCCAAAATCTGAGGGTTGGATTAATTTAGATCGAATAAAACTTGCAGATGTCGATGTAGTTCATGATTTAAACAAGTTCCCATACCCTTTTGCGGATAATACCTTTGAGGAGATTTATGGCAGTAATATCTTGGAACATCTAGACGATCTCATGCGAGTTATGGAAGAGTTACACAGAATAAGCAAACCAAATGCAAAGATTGTAATTTGCGTTCCCTATTATCACTCAGAGGGTGCATTCCGAGATCCAACCCATAAGCAATTTTTTCATTATCTTACATTTGACTACTTTACCGAAGGGATGCCTTTGAGTTATTATTCAAAGGCGCGTTTCGAAATAATAAAAAAGAGAACATTGCCAACGTTTCGAATATTTAAACTGATTCCAGACATCCTTAGAGTCCCGTTAAGCTACTTTATACCAAATTTAATAAGTTTTTTGATTTTTGAATTGAGGGTAATAAAATGAGAAAGAAAATTGCCGTTTTGGTTTATAATTATCGCGAATCGGCGATGGGCACACGGGCGAAATATTTATTCAAATATTTCCCCAAGAATAAATATAAAATTAGCATTATTTACCGAAAATCAAACAACTTTATTGACACGATTCGATTCACATTTTTGACATTGATAAAGAGGCCTGACACAATCTATATGACAGACATTGGGTTACCTTCGCTGATCGCATCCTCTTTAATGAAACTTCACCCGTTTAGAAAAGCTCAGATTATAGTTGACACAGGTGACCTGATTTATTTAAGTCTTAAAAAATCTTACTCCCCCAACAGGGTTTTTTTAGGCTTGGTGAAAATCATCGAGCAGGCCTCATTCAACATTTCAGATAAAATCATCGTTAGGGGTTCACACTTTAAAGAATATTTGGAAAACAGAGGATACAAAAACGTTCACTTCATACCTGATGGCATAGACGCGAATTTTTCAAAACCGATGAACGTTAAAAACTTGAGAAAGAGGCTGGGGTTAGAGAAGTATCTTACAATTGGTGTGATGGGTACCCTCGATTATTCCAAAAAATTAGATTTGTGTTATGGCTGGGAATTAGTCGAAGCTTTAAAATATTTAAAAAATCTGCCGGTGAAGGGCATAATCATTGGTGATGGGATTGGTCGAAAAATACTAGAAGACAAAGCGAAAGCATACGGAGTTTTTGATAAATTAATTTTTTTGGGAAGGTTACCTTACTCAAAAATACCTAGGTATCTAAACTTGATGGATATTTGTTTGCTAACAGTCCCGAACCATATTCTAAGCAGAATAAGAACAACCGGGAAGTTACCTGAGTATCTTGCATGTGGGAGATTCATAATTGCATCAGATGTTGGAGAGGCTAAAAATGTGATCAAAAATAACGGGATTTTGATTCGATATTATGGAATAAAAGATTTCAATTATGTAAAAAAATTAGTAAAAGAAATAAAAAGAATCCTCAGAAATAAGGGTATATTAAACAGTGGAAAGTTGGGTATAGATATCGCAAAAAGAAAATACGAATATAAATTATTAAGCAGTCGACTTAAAACTATATTGAGTGATAATTAAGTTTACGAATTTTTCTCTTGGGTTCCCGTAGACAAAGAATATCCGGTGGATTTTAGTTTTTGTGTGCTGGGCTAAAGGGTAGGAGGAATCGATTTCGGTTTTCTTATTTCGGTGTCGCAAAATTATTTACATAATCCATCGCTCTTTGTATACAAGCATCCATATTAAGATACTCAAATTCTGCGAATCTTCCAACAAGAGGTATCTCAGTGTTTCTCATGAATTCTCTCACGATTTTCATGTTTTTGTGGTAATCTAAATCGTAAATAACATAGGCATATTCTATCCTTTTTACTTTCGCGAAGAGAACATGTCGTTTATTTACGATTTTTAGCCTATGCAAATCATCAGTTACAGTTCCCGTCAAATCCTCATCCTTCATCCTCCAAATCTCGTCTCCGACGTTACAAGTTATCTCCGCTAATACAGACGATTTTCCTGATGGAGCTACTTGATTACTGTAATTCGAAGGAAAACTGACCCTGTGGGCAAGTATCGTTTCATCAGGAATGTATAGCCAAGAGAAATCATTGATTTTTGGGACATCAAGCGCAATCATGACTGTGATAAGGGAGTTATACTTAAGATTTTTGGAGGCATTTTTTATCTCTTTTGGAGCATTCATCGCATCCACGAGGTCAAAAATAGGAATGGTAGAAATAATCTCATCGCACTCTTTTTCTTTCGTCCCGTTAGAAATAATCCATTCTTTATCTTCTCTCCTTATTTTCTTCACATTAAAACTGGTGGAAATATTCTCTTTTATTTCGCTTTCAAGGGATCTGATTAATGCTTGTATTCCTCCTTTTTTTGGGTAGTAAAAAATTAATTGATGCGTGTATCCCTCTGTTTTTATCCCCAAAGAAGACTTTACTATGTCTCTAACCGGTGGATTTGGAACTCTTCCAACCCATTCCAAGCTAATTTTTTCGAGGGGATATTTCCACATTTTCTCGTTTTGAGGTATCAAATATTTTTCAGCGATCCCCTTACCGAAGGTGCAATAAAGAAATTCCTTAAAATTTTTTGGTTTTTTTAATCCTCCTTTTTCCTTTTTTATAAAGTTCTGTATGTAGTAATACAAGCATTCGAAATTATCTTGTTTCGGCAAATCAGAAAGCCCGTTTTCAAATGGATACTTAACAAAATGGCCGTCATAGAGGATTTTTGTATTTCTTCTATTTTTGATTTTATTATCTCCAAGAAGATTTATCATGAAATTTAAAACTTCTTTATCTTTTGAGAAAATAACATGAGAACCTCCAAAATCGAAGGTAAAGCCTTCTTCTTGCAGGGATCTCATCAGCCCGCCGCATTCATTATTTTTCTCTAAAATCTCAAAGTCTACCCTCTTTCGTTTTAACAGATAGCCCAAAGTTAGGCTAGTTAAGCCACCGCCAAGTATTGCTGTTTTCATAGTCTCACCGCAGATCTGGATCCTTGCAAATCGCAAGCAAACCATAAGTAAAATCACAGCCTTCTTTAACAATGATAAGATTTTGGTAAGATAAACTAGATAGATATTTGTGATAGTTTTTCTTCTGCCTTATTCCATTAACTATTAGATTACCGCCAGATATCTTGGAGTTTATTAATAAAACTCTCATTTTAACGCCTTTTCGAACAACTTCTCGATCTTGTTTACCGTCTTATCCCAAGTAAATTGTTTCATAGTTTTAGGTCCCTCTTTCCTGAATTTTTCTCTCAAATTCTCGTCGTCCAACAATCTTAGTATAGTATCCGCTAATGCCTTTGGATCCTTTGGCGGAACTACTAAACAATTCTTCTCATGAAACGCATAATCTTCTGTGCCATATCTTGTCGTCACAACTGGTGCGCCACATGCCATCGCTTCCTGGGGATACAGAGGAAAGCTTTCGTACCAAGATGGGCATATTACAATGTCAGCGGAGGAATATAATTTTGCTAGCTCATCATCGGATGGGGACCTGATAAACGTATACTGAACATAAGATTTATAGGATGGCTGTTTAGCGCCATACACAACGAATTCAATATCGTTTCTTTTTTTCATTACAAGTTCCATGGCCTTTAGTGCTTCTGGGAAGCCCTTCCATATAGCTTGCTTACCAAAGCACATGACACGCATTTTATTTGTTTCTCTTTCCACTTCCCGAGGATAGAAAACATTAAGATCGATACCTGGGTTAACAACAGGTAGATCATAACCATATTTTTCTTTCATTAGATTCTTGAGCCAAGTTGAGTTTGCTATTTTTTTTAGAGGTAGATAATACGTTTCTTCGGCCATTTTTTTTAGATATGGATCATCAAAGAACAAGGGTTCATAGTGCTGCATATGGTAGAAGGGGATTCCTTTATCGCTTGCAAATACGGAAAATGCAGTAAAGCAAAAAGTTGCAACGTTTATGTCACAATTTGAAGGAATTGCCTCAGATAATAATTCTATCTCCTCATATGGCACAATTTTAAAATTTAAAGCTTTTCTTACTCCATATCTCATCGCTTTTTTTATGAACAAAATTCGGACGTAATTAACCCTTGCTTTTAAAGGAAACCACTGGTGATCTTTTTCATTTCCTAAACCTGTTATCGTCACCTCATGCCCTCGATCGATGAGACCATTCGCGATCTCAAACAAGACCCTCACACCGCCGGTCGAACCCGTACCAAACATTGTGTAATTAATTTTCATTTTTTACCCCCCAAATTTTTACGTGCTTTTATAGGATCTATACCACCTGATTGACTTCCTTAATGCCTCTTCACACCCGCATTCTGGTTTCCATCCTAACTTTTTAATTCGCGAGATATCCAAGCGCATTAAAGGAACGTCGCCCTTCCAACCTCTTTTCCCACCGGTAAACCTAAATTTTGGGTTCAGCTTCATTTCCTCGCAAACAATTTTAGCAATTTTCTCAGCTCTAATCCAATCTTCAGCGCCGATATTGAAGATATCAACTCGTTCTTTTGCGTTTTTTGCCCCAATTAGCATGGCGTTAATGCAATCATCCATATAGAGATAGGATTTTTTCTGATTTCCATCACCAAGAATTTCCAACTCATTAGGATTTTTATTTAATTTATTAAAGAAATCATAAACCACTCCATGAGTGGATCTGGGGCCGACTATATTTGCTAATCTAAAGATCACGGCTTCCAAATCAGAAGTGTGGCAATACGCAGAAATCAAACCCTCACACGCAAGTTTGGTGGCCCCATATAAAGAAATCGGAATAAGTGGGGCATAATCCTCTGGTGTTGGTATTTTTTTGGCTTCCCCATAAATTGTTGAGGTAGAAGTAAAAATTATCTTTTTCACAGTGTTCAGTCTCATAGCTTCCAAAACATTATAAGTAACCAAAATATTCTGTTCTAAATCAACCTTTGGATTTTTTAGCGCAGCTCTGACATCAGGATTCGCCGCTAGGTGCCAAACCTCATTTACATCCCTAAAACACGCGTTAAAACTATCGGTTAACAAATCGTTTTTAATGAACTTAAAACTCGGATTTTTTAGGTGCTGTTGGATGAATTCTTTTCTTCCAGAGCTCAGGTTATCAAGAACAATTACTCTATTTCCTTTTTTTATCAATCTATCAACTAGATGAGAACCTATGAAGCCAGCGCCGCCCGTAACAAGTATCTTATTTTTCAATACAATCCAACCTTTAAAACTTAAGTAAAATTATTTCGTCCCACAACCGCCCCACCACCATTTGTTCTTTTTGTACCATTCTATCGTTTCCCCTAAGGATCTCTCAAAGCCTTGTTTTGGCTTCCACCCCAGCGCCGCAATTTTCTCACAGTTCAGGGAATATCTCAAATCATGCCCTGGCCTATCTTTTACAAATTTAATCAAGCTCTTAGGTTTGTTCAGCTTTTCTAGTATGAAGTTCGCGACCTCTAGGTTCATCTTTTCATTTCCCACGCCGACGTTGTAAACCTCACCATCTTTTCCCTTCCTCAGGACGAGATCGATGGCTTCGCAGTTGTCGATCACGTAAACCCAATCCCTCACGTTTTTGCCGTCACCATAAATCGGGAGGAGCTTGTCAGAAATTGCGTTAATGATTAATTTTGGTATCAATTTCTCGGGATGCTGATAAGGGCCAAAATTGTTCGTGCTGCGGGTGATGAGCACGGGCAGGCCGTAGGTAACGAAATAGGAGTGGGCCAGCATGTCTGCAGCTGCCTTGCTCGCTGCATAGGGGCTAGAAGGTCTAAGTAAATCCTCTTCTTTAAAAGAGCCCTTGGATATGCTGCCATAAACTTCGTCGGTTGAGATTTGAACGAACTTCTCGTGGTCGAACTTCCTCGCTGCCTCCAGCAGCACTTGGGTGCCGAGAACATTCGTCGTCAAAAATGGCTCCGGTTCCGCAATTGATCTATCGACATGGCTCTCAGCAGCGAAATTTATAATTACGTCAATCTCTTTCGCCACTTTCCCAACGAGCTTCCTGTTGCAAATGTCTCCCTTGATGAACTCGATTTTTTTCATCGTGGTCTTGAGATTGTCGAGATTCCCAGCGTAAGTCAATTTATCAAGCACAACAATTTGGTCCCTCGGATGCTGCTGAAGCATGTAATGAACGAAATTGCTTCCTATAAATCCAGCGCCCCCCGTGACTAAAATCTTCATTTTTTTATCCCTTTTGGCAGGTTTGTGGTTTAATTCTCCTCAAAAAGCCTTTTGGGTTAAAGGTTAAAAGGAATTTTTCTCTAGTGCGATCTACCTCAAAGTCCTTTCTATTACGCAGGAATTCTTCAACAGCTTCCATTGGACCATTCCCTCCAGGGCTAACGGGATGTCCACCAATGTTTGTATCTTCTACAACCAAATAATTTCCAACCGAAACGAATTTGCTGTACAATTCCATTTCTCTCAGCACGTGTGGCTTCTCATGTGCAGAATCTAATACCACCATTGCACTTTTCTTACCCACAAATTTCTTTACTTTTTTAACAACTTTATTAGAAACAGAGTTTCCAGTAATTTTTGTTATTCTGGGATTGGGTGGTATAGCACAGTCGATTATGTCGATCGTTATAACTTTCCCTTTTCCTAATAGATCGCAGATAGATGCAAAAAACAAGGCAGACCCCCCCTCAGCCGTTCCGGTTTCAATTATGATTTCTGGTTTAGTTTCCCATATTATTTCTTGGTATACCCACAAATCTAGAGGACATTTTTGAGCAGAAGTTCCTAGCCAGTAAGTGTTGCCCCATGTGCTAGAGGCAGAATAATAATACAATTTGTGAAACCCATTGATATAACGTCGGGCAAAAGCTCTGATTTTGAATCTATCAAAGCTTGTTCGTAGAGAATATTTCGGCACTTTCTTTATAAATGCCACCACCTCTTAACGTGCCATGAAATCGAATTTTTCATCTTTTTCACCCATGTTTTAGCCCTGGTTTCAGCTTCCAGTCGTAGGGTATTTTTCCGGTATCTGGGGGCAATCTACGTTCATCCGGATTTTCGTAATTGTATAGCTCAGTGGGGACGTTTACGACAATTGCGGTTTCGCCGATCGCTTTAAAACCGTGCCAAACTTCCGGCGGAACTTTCACCAAAAGCGGATTTTCCCCCCCGATGGTGAACTCATTTATCTCTCCCCTTGTTTTTGAACCATCCCTGTCGTCATAGAGCACGAGTTTTACGCGTCCCTTTATGCACGCTAGATGGTCCGTCTGTTTCTTATGCATATGCCACGCTTTCACGACATCTTGGTAGGCAGCGGTAATGTACACCTGCCCAAATTTTTCAAATACGTCCCAATCGCTCCTCAGGATTTCCATCAACCACCCGCGCTCGTCCGGAATCGCCCGCAGGTTCTTGACAATCACGCCATCTATCACGTCTCACCACCTACAATACTATGCGTGACCTGTCGCCAACGATGAATGTCTTCCCCTTCGGCCTGCCAAGTTCGCCCAAAGTTATCTCCGACCCGAGCCCTATTATGCTATCTGTGATTTTCTCGTCCACATCTACCAGCGAGTCATCCATAATTATGGAATTCTCTATCTCGCCGTGCTTCACCTTGACGCCGTTCCCGATGCTCGTGTACGGCCCGATGTATACGCCGCTCTCGATAAGCACTTTTTTCCCTACAACAACTGGGCCCCTGATCGTCGCCCCCCGTTTGATGCGCGTCCCTCCGTCCACGAATACCCTACCCTGGATAGATTCATCGTCCTCCACCTCGCCGATGATCTCCGGTTTTAAGTCGTCAAGGACCAACCTGTTCGCATCTAGGATGTCCTCGTGGGTCCCCGTGTCCTTCCACCACCCCTCAACAAATTGATGGTGTACGGGCGGGCTTTTCTCCAGCAAAAGCTGGATCGCCTCGGTTATCTCAAGCTCCCCTCTCCAGGAGGGCTTCAGTTGCCTTATCGCGTCGAAGATAATCGGCCTGAAGAAGTAGATTCCTGTCAGGGCATAGTTGCTCGGGGGCTGCTTTGGCTTCTCGATGAGCTGGACGAGCTTCTTGCTTGAGTCGAATTTTGCGACGCCAAAGCGCTCAGGATCTTTGACCTTGCAAAGGAGCACCATCGCATTAAAATTTGCCCCCTCAAAGGATTTGACGAACTTCGCTATACTTCCCTTGAGCAAGTTATCCCCAAGATAAACAACGAAGGGCTCTCCGCCGACGAACTCCTCACATAACCCGACAGCATGGGCTATGCCACGTGGTTGATCCTGGTACACGTAGGTGATTTTCACACCGAACTTGCAGCCGTCTCCGTAATACTCTTTCACCTTTTCTGGGTAAACATCGCCCACCACGATCGCGATATCAGCAATGCCGGATTCTCGTAGGTCCTCCAAAGCGTACTGGGAGATCGGCTTGTTGGCGATGGGAATTAGCTGCTTCGGGCCCGTGTGTGTCAGGGGCCTTAGCCTCGTCCCGTGCCCCCCGTGGAGGATGATACCCTTCATCAAATCACTCAAATATCTCTCGTTCGTTGATAAAAAGATGGGGCCCTCTCCTTCATCAACCTCAGGCCCTCCGAAACATCGAGGGACTTGGTTTTTAGCTTCCTCCGAATTTTATCCACTCGTAGGGAGGAGTCGCGTGGTCTCCTCGCCACCCAAGCCTTCAATTCTGCCATCTTTATCGGCTTGACGAGTTCGCTATCTAACCCAAATGTTCTAGCAATTTCTAGCGCAAATTTAAACCTGCTGATCCGCCCTCTGCCCGCCGTATGAAATAAACCGCTCAGGTCCCTTCCAATCGCCTCCAGCATTATCTCAGCAAGATTGTCCGCGAGCGTCGGGGAGTTGTAATGATCATCCACGACCGTTATTTGCTTCTTCTGTTTCAGGGATTCCAATACCCAAATCGCAAAATTTTTCTTCCGAGGATGCCACCCGTAAAGAACGCTCGTCCTAACGATTAGGTAGCCGTTTGCCTTCGCGATGTGTTTCTCGCCCTCCAGCTTGGTGAGACCATAATAGTTTATCGGCTTGGGCTCATCCTCTTCATTATACAGCCCCTTTTCGCCGTCGAATACATAATCGGTCGAAACGTAGACGGGTTTAACGCCCATCTCAGCGCATGCCTCCGCAATGTTTTTCGTTCCATCCGCGTTCACCTTCCATGCGTACTTCTTGTTCATCTCGCACTTGTCAACATCCGTTTCCGCCGCTGCGTGGATCACAACATCTGGTTTGAATTTGCTCATAACGCGCAAAGCCTCGTTTTTATCGGTGATGTCCATTTTAATCGAATCTGGAAGGAGCGGCTTGGTGCCGTAGGTCGAGATGATCTCGTGGCCCCCCGCGGCTGTAACAAGTTTGCTTCCGAGCAACCCGCTGCTGCCTGTGATCAGGAGCTTCATCTCATCACCTGACGGCAGGGTGAACTCGACCAATTTCAAAGCGAAGTGGAGCATCAGGAAGAAGCCGACTAACGTTGATGCGAATGTCGCCGCGGCTGCCCCCTCGATGCCATAGGGATAGAGCAAAAGCAAATTCATGATCACGTTTAAAATAAACATCCCTAGATTCTCTAGCATTTACATAAAAATCATCGATAACTATTTTATCGCCGGGCCTGTAAACTGGAGATTTCCCTCTAACTTCTTTCACCGTTATCGTTAACCCATATTTAGGCAATTTTTCCCCGTTTATAACCAATTGTTTGCCATACTTAAATTGATGTCACAACTTTCCTTTGACCGTCGATTGCTCAATGCAGATTTTTAGGCGTGTAGATAATCACTTAGTGAAGTATTTAGGGGATAAACGTGAACAAAGTACCGCCTCCTGAACCGAGCGTTAGGATAGCTAAGGGTAGTTTTATCATTCTCATCAACTGTATTTGCGTAAACATTTTTGGCATAATATACACAATTTTGATTGGAAGGCTCCTCGGGCCTCGTGGTTACGGCATAGTTGCCACTGGTCTAGCTTTTTTTAACATCTTTGCATATTTTGCGAACTTTGGCATCCCCACGTCCATCGTCAGGTTCGTCTCCAAATACATTGCACTAAAAAAGCTTGAGACGGTTAGACTTGTTTTGCGAACCTCTTTCAAATACCTTTTGATATCGGCGCTCGCGCTTTCGACTACATTAATCATATTTGCTGGATCAATTGCGACAAATGTCTATCATGATCCAAAACTCACTGTTGCCTTCAGAATGGTTGGTCTAATGGTACTGCCGGGCGTATTTCTGCCCGGGCTTTTATCGGCCTTTCAGGGCTTCCAACGGATGAAATATCATTTGTTCACCGAGAGTTTTTACGCAATAGTGCGCGTGCCGTTAGCATTTGCATTCATATTTGCTGGCTACTATGCGACCGGAGCTCTAGCTGGGACGACGGCGGGTTTATTTCTAGCCTGCGTTCTTGGTCTCTTCCTGCTTTTGAGGCTCATGCCGAAAGGTGAGCAGAATGCAATTAAAGGCCACGATATCTCAAAGGAGATAATTTCCTTTTCCATCCCGAATTGGTTAACCATTATAGTAGGGGGGGTATTGCTGTCCTATGGAACGATCTGGTTAGGTTATGTGGTCAAAATGCAGGAGGTTGGATACTATTCATCCGCCTTTTTTATCGCTTCTTTATTGCCAAGTATATTTGCTGGGGCTACGATAGCGGCCCTCTTCCCAGCCATTTCGGAGTTATGGGCCGTGGGAGATAGAGAAAACTTCGCCTCGAGCGTGAGACTCTCGATCAAGTTCATTTTTACACCTTTGATCCCCTTAGTTGCGGGAACAGCTATTTTTTCGGAGTTTATCTTGAAGCTTGTTTACGGAACGGAGTTTATCGCTGGCGGCCAAGTGCTGCGCATCTTGTCGCTGGCAGTATTACCAATTTGCATGAACTCATTAAACGTCACGATTCTTACCGGCATAGGGAGACCCGGGATATGCGCGAAGATTTATCTGGTCGCGGTGGTCCTCGCGGTAGCGGCGATTACCCCTCTAGCTTGGTTCTATGGGATCGTCGGTGCAGCAGTTGGCTTTTTAATAGCACAGATCGCGATTCTCTGCTTGAGCACATTTTTCGTGAAAAAGTTGACCGGTTTTATCTATCCTCTACAAGTTCTCTGGAAGCCAGCAGTAGCGGCATGTGTTATGCTCGCGCCGATCTTGCTTCTCAGGCTTGTAGTTACAAACTTGATAGGAGCGGTTTTTGTAGGTGTGTGTGGGTTTTTGGTATACGCAATTGCGTTTCTCAAACTGGGGGGAGTCGAGAAGAGCGATGTGAACTTGCTGAGGCAAATTTCCTCCGACATGGGAAAGCCAAGCATTTTGGAGAGGATAGTTAGATTCTTGGATGCGCACGCTGAGTAGTCTACCTAGCATTAAGGTCCAACTTTGGCGGGCCCGGTGGGATTCGGACCCACGATTTGCAGCTTAGAAGGCTGCCGCCTTATCCAGGCTAGGCCACGGGCCCATGATAATTTACTCCACGATGATTTAATACGTACGCAGCGAACTCTAACGCGGCGACGCGATGCCAAAGCTCTTCGGCACCTTCGGCGTCCGGGGCGTTTCGAACCTGGAGCTGACTCCAAAACTGGCGCTCCAGCTCGGCTCTGCCCTCGCGACACACTTGAAAAGCAGAGGCAAGGTGGCGATAGGCTATGATAACCGCACCTCGAGCGAGATGCTAGAACAGGCGGTGATAGCAGGTCTCGTCGGAGGGGGGTGCGATGTCGCCCGGGTCGGCTTAGCCCCAACCCCGGTCCTGTCGTTCGCGATCAAGCATTTCCGATGCGATGCTGGTGTAATGATTACGGCTTCACACAACCCGCCAGAGTACAACGGCATAAAGTTCTGGGATTCGAGCGGGGCCGGCTTCCGGAGGACCGAGGAACAAAAAATAGAACAAATCATCTCGAAACAGGCTTGGCGAAGGGTTCCTTGGGGTCACGTTGGTGGTACTCATCAGGCGGATGCCCTAACCCCCTACGTGCGGGCAGTCCTAGCAGTCGTTTCCAAAATCGGGCGGGAGCTGAAGGTAGTCGTCGACTGCGCGAACGCCGCGGGGAGCGTAGTGACGCCCAGCCTGTTGGCGAGGCTCGGTTGTAAAGTGGTATCGCTCAACTGTCAGCTGGACGGCGCCTTCCCGGGCAGGCCTGCCGAGCCCTCCCCAGAGAACCTTAAAGAGCTCGCTCGAACGGTCATGGCTTCTGGATCAGATTTAGGGATCGCACATGATGGCGATGCGGACCGAACAATCATCGTAGACGAAACTGGGGAGGTATTGACTGGTGACAGGGTCTTCGCGCTCGTCGCATTACATCACCTCAGGGGACGAAAGCGACCGAAGATAGTGACGACCGTGGCGACGAGCTTGGTGCTCGACGATGTCGCGGAGAAACTCGGCGGCGAGGCGGTGCGCACGCGGGTCGGGGAGCCGGAGATAATCGAGTATTTCAGGAAAAGGGGTGGCGATATCGGGGGCGAGGAGAACGGGGGCGTGATCCTCTTCGACTGGTTGCCTTGTCGGGACGGCATTTTGACCGCGGCCAAACTCGTGGAGATGCTCGCTGGAAGCGGGATGAAAATTTCAGAACTCGACGCGACTCTACCTCGTTACTATCAGAGCAAGCAAAAGGTCGGGTGTCCAGATGAGCTCAAGCCGAAGGTGCTAAAGGCTTTGGAGAAGCGGTTTATAGGTTACAGGTTGGACCGAACCGATGGTCTCCGAGTGGTGACGGACGATGGCTGGCTCTTGCTTCGACTTTCCGGTACAGAGCCGATCTTCCGATGCTTCGCAGAGGCTCGAGATGCTAAGCGAGCGGAGGAACTGGCGAAGCTTGGGATGCGGGAACTGAGGGCATGCATTCGAAAGCTGTCATAATTTTTCAATAAGGTGCTAAAACAGGACCCGTTTACTCAGCTTATATGCCCCGATGATGTTGATCTTTGTCCCACACTTCGGGCACTTTTTATCTTTTAGCTCGTAGCGGGTTACATCAAACCCGTAGCGCTCGATCAGCAGTTCGCCGCAATTCGGGCAATAAGTATTGTCGGCCTCGTGGCCCGGGACATTTCCTATGTAAACGTGGTGAAGCCCTTCCTCCTTGGCGATTTTTACCGCCCGCTCAAGCGTCTCAACTGGTGTAGGGGGGCGATCCGTCACCTTGTAGTGAGGGTAGAAGCGGCTGAAATGGGTTGGCACGTTTGGCCCAAGCTTGTCGACTGCCCATATGCACATTTTTCGGATTTCCTCTTCGCTGTCATTTTCGCGGGGGATGATCAAGTAGGTAACCTCGAGGTGGATGCCATGATCGACCATCCACTCGCATGTCTCAAGCACAGGGCGGATGCTCGGAACCCCGCATATCTTCCTGTAGAAATCGTCGCTGAACGCCTTGACGTCAACGTTAGCCGCGTCAAGATAAGGACGGAGCTCCTGAAGGGCTTCGATATTGATATACCCGTTGGTCACGTAGACATTGTAGAGTCTCTCGCGGTGGGCCAGCTTTCCGACATCAATAGCATATTCTGTCCAAGTAGTGGGCTCGGTGTACGTATGGGCTATGCCTCTACACTCGTAGCGCTTGGTGAGGTCGATCGCTTTTTCAGGCGACAAATCCTCGGTGGAAACATCCAACACGCTTGCTTGCGAGATTGTCCAGTTCTGACAATGTGAACACTTAAAATTGCAGCTAGGGGCGGCGATCGAAAAAACGCCGCTTCCTGGCCAGAAATGGTAAAGGGGTTTCTTCTCTATCGGGTCAACCGCCATTGAGACGATTGAACCATAGACTAAGCTGTAAAGCTCGCCGCCCTCGTTCTTCCTTCCGCGGCAGACCCCAACTTTCCCAGGGGTTATAGTACACCTCCAGGGACAGAGGGTACATCGGACCTTCTTTTCAGGGAGCTTCTCCCAAAATCTCGCTGGCTTTTTCAACCTCACACCTCAAATTCATGGGCACATTTCGGGCATTTTATCATCCCACATGAAGAAACGGACATGGGGCACCCTCCGCAAGCTGTAACTCGGGCGTAGGACTTACTAAATCTAAAACCGCATTTCGGGCAGGTGACAACATCTGGACGCAAGCTAATTCCCATGAAATTTTAACTCCCACATGCTTAAAGTTTGACCCAGCATAATGTAGGTGGATTTTGAGGATTGGTAAATTGCCCGAGGAAAGGCTGAAGGAGATCGAGCGAAGTGCAGAGGAGATAGTCGAGTCATTTGTCGAAGCCGCTGAGGGCCTGCCCAGCAAGAAGGAGACCTACTACAGTCATGAAGTTTACAACATCGTGCGGCCTGACGGGGAGCCATCTCCGAGCGGTGAGAGGTCCGAATTTCGCGGGCGTTTTATCGAGATCATGCTTGGCTCTGATGAGGACGGCAATCTGAAGGTGGAGGTAGCGAGATGGGTGAGGTGACGAAGGCCAAGCTTGAGGCGATTCGTAACGGCGAGCTTTCGGTTGTTGAAAATATACGGCAGGCATTGGAAAAGATATCGAAACTCAATCCAAAGATCAACGCGTTCATCGAGCCCAACCATAACGCCATCTCGCAAGCTGAGGCTGTTGATAAAAAGCTTAAAAGAGCCGAGCGAGTCGGCAAATTGACCGGCATGGCGATAGGGATAAAGTCAAATATTAACGTCAAAGGCCTCCGGGCCACCTGTGCCTCCAGAACGCTCGAGGATCACGTGTCAACTTATAATGCGGAGGTCATCAAGCGGATTCTCCGGGAGGACGGCGTCATCATCGGCATGACCAACATGGACGAGTTCGCCTGCGGCTCCTCTGGCGAGACGAGCGCTTTCGGGGCGACGGACAATCCAGCTGCGCCGGGACGTATCCCAGGTGGGTCGAGCAGCGGGAGCGCGGCTGCTATAGCGGCAGGAATGTGCGACCTTTGTTTGGGCAGCGACACCGGGGGCTCGATTCGAAACCCAGCGAGCCACTGTGGGGTCGTGGGGATAAAGCCGACCTACGGCCTAGTACCCAGGCAAGGGCTTATAGACCTAGCGATGAGCCTCGACCAAATCGGACCCTTCGCGCCGGATGTGTACGGGGCTGCACTCTTGCTTGAAGTCATCGCAGGCTTCAACCCAAATGAATGCGTGATGCTCAACGTTAGGGGAGTTAGCTATGCCGACAAGTTGAGCGAAGACCTCAAGGGCGTGCGGATAGGCACCAGCCCAAAGTTCCGGGAGTTGACGGACCCGAAGATAATGAAGGTCGTAGACAGCGCGATTGAGAAACTTCAAGATTTGGGGGCCGAAATAATCGAGGTCGAGCTCCCCCATCTCGAAAAGGGCCTGCCGGCGTACTACCTAATCATGTCTGTTGAGTTCTTCTCCGCGACCAGAAAGTTCGATGGCCGCAAGTACGGCAAGCGTATCGAGGACGTCTGCGGCGACGAGGTGCTGAGGCGGATTTTGAGAGGACAATACATAAGCCGGAAGGAGTATCGGGGCAAGTATTACCAAAGGGCGCTTCAAGTTCGGACGATCATCCGCGAGGAGCTCATGGCGGCGCTCGAAAAGGTGGATGTCATCGTCGGCCCGACTGTGCCTAAGCTGCCTCACAAGCTTGGCACCTCGCTCACACCCATGGAGATGTACGCATACGACTATCTCACTATCCCAGCAAACCTAGCTGGCATTTGTGGAGGCGTCATCAGGGCTGGTGAAGTGGATGGCATTCCCGTGGCCCTCCAGGTCCAGGGGAAAGTCCTCGGCGAGGGAGAGATGTTCCGCGTCCTCCGCGCATACGAGGCGATGGCATGAAGATGCTCATCGGGTTTGAGGTTCACCAACAGCTCGCCACCGAACGGAAGATGTACTGCGACTGTCCGACGAACTATCAGGATGTAAAGCCGAATTCAAACGTCTGCCCCATCTGCACCGGCATGCCTGGATCCAAGCCTATGCCGCCAAACGAGAGGGCGGTGAACGCTGCGATAGAGATCGCCCTCTTGCTCGGATGCGAGGTCATCACCGACAAACCGATCTACATTCAGCGCAAGCACTACGATTACCCCGACCTCCCAAGCGGCTACCAACGCACGAGCCTGCCAATAGGCCTAAACGGCGAGCTCCAGGGCGTGCGGATCAGGGAGGTCCACATGGAGGAGGACCCTGGGCAATATGACCCGACCCTTGGCACCGTCGATTACAACCGCTCAGGCATCCCGCTCGTCGAGATCGTCACCGAGCCAGATATGCATTCGCCTGAGGAAGCGCGGAGATTTTTGAGGCAGCTCGTGCGGGTGCTTGAGTACTCTGGGAAGGTTCGGCCTGAGGCAGGGGGGGCGATGCGCACCGACACGAACATCTCGCTCGAGGGGGGTGGGCGCGTGGAGGTGAAGAACATAAACTCGGTCAAGGGTGCCTATCGAGCGATAAAATTCGAGATCATAAGGCAAAAATCCAAGCTCGAGAGGGGCGAGCCCGTGACGCGCGAGACACGCGCCTTCCTCGAGAGCCAGAAGATCACCGTTTCCATGCGCGTGAAAGAGCTCGAGGAAGACTATCGCTACATCCCCGACCCAGATATCTTCCCGCTGATAATCGACAAGGCCCGGGTGGAGGCAATAAGGGCCAGCATGGTCGAGCCCCCGTACCTCCGGGAACAGCGCTTGGTCGAACAATATGGTATTAAGCCCGCTGCGGCGAGCGTCATAGTCAGCGAACGTGAGTTGGCCGATCTCTTCGAAGCAGTTGTTAAGGAGATAGATCCGAAGCTCGCCGCAACTTGGTTTAGGACCAAGCTCAAAAAGGTGCTGAATTACATGAAGCTCCGCGCTGCGGATGTCGGGTTCACCCCCAAACAGATTGTCAGCCTACTGCGGATGGTCGATAAGGGCGAGATAACCCCCGAGCAGGGCGAGCTAGTCCTTCGGGAGCTCGTCAAGCACCCGGGCGATCCTCGCAAGTTGTTGCAAAAGCTGGGGCTCGAGCGCCTGAGGCCGGCCGAGTTGCGGGCTGCCATAACTAAGGTCATCCGTACGAACCAGAAGGCCGTGAAAGATTACCTCGCAGGCAAGGAGGAAGCCCTTCACTTTCTGGCAGGCAAGGTGATGAAGCTCACCCACGGGCGGGCTGATCCCAGAAAGATAGTCGAGCTGTTACGCGCGAAAATCGTGGGGAAGAAATGACTGGCACTAAGGAAAGGATGTTCCTCGAACTCATGTAAGGCTAATCGGCAAAAAGGGCGTTCAGGATCGTATCAGGGTTGAATTCCACCAAATCATCATATGTCTGTCCTGTGCCCAAGAATAGGATGGGTTTGCCCGTCACGTAGGTTATCGAAAGTGCGGCCCCGCCCCGGGCATCTGCGTCCATCTTGCAGAGGATCGAACCGCCTATTCCAACTGCTTTATCGAAGGTCGAGGCCTGCTCAATTGCATCATTGCCGGTTAGGGCATCGCCTACGAAAATTGTCAGGTCCGGCTTCACAACTCGAACTATCTTGCGCATCTCATCCATCAGGTCGACATCCGTCTGCATCCTGCCCGCGGTGTCGACGAGCACGACATCGAGTCCCCTAGCCTTCGCATGCGTGACGGCATCGTAGGCCACTGCTGCAGCATCTGCACCTCGCCTCTGCTTGATCACGCCAACGCCCAAGCGCTGGGCGTGGATCTCGAGCTGCTCTATACCTGCTGCTCGAAAGGTGTCCGCAGCGGCCAACACAGGTTTGTAGCCTCGATCCATCAGCCACTTCGCGAGCTTGGCTATTGTGGTGGTCTTCCCGTGGCCGTTGATGCCTACAAATACGAACACGGCTGGCTCGCCTTTGGCGCGTTTGGCACCGATGAGTTTGGGCAGGTCAACCCTTTTATCTGTGACGAGGACATCCCGTATAGCTTGGCGCAGCACCTCGTCCGCTAGCTTTTTTGGGTCCTCCCTCAAACCGAGCTTTCGTCCAGATAGCTGTTCCTTGGCGCGCTCGATGATCTTGTCGGCTACAGGCACAGCGACATCGCTTTCGAGCAAACTCACCTGGAGATCCCATATGATATCCTCGACATCCTCCGGGGATAGTTCTCTCCGGGTGATGCGCTTTGCAATCCGCCTAAATACCCTGCGCGGTTTTTCGGGGGGCGGGACCGTTGGTGGGGCCTCTGGAGGGGCTTCAGGTAGCGCCTCCGGTGGGACTTCAGGTGCCGTTTTCTGGCCAACACGCTCCACCAGTCGTTTGAGCTTCTGCTTCAGCTTCTCGAACATGAACTCCCCTTTAGTTAGAAGTGAACAATACACTTATTTCTTTTTTTAGGGGTTCCGTTCTGTCTAATTTTTTTCCTATTCCTTAGCCTTCTCGAGGATTCGCTCTGCCTCGGGCCTCAGGGCCTCGATGCGCTCGCCGAGTTTCTCCAGCTCCTGCCTAGCCTGCTCCATGGTCTGCCCCAATTCAGTAATCCGAGCTTCCAGCATCCTCACCGCATCTTCGACGCTGCGCTCTGCCGAGATATTTGCGCCTAAACCTGTTATCACCCTGTCCGTTAGGGCTATCTTAGTGGTTGCGAAGGAATCGGAACCAATTGGGACAAGGACCTCAGTATCCGGCTTGAGCCCTTTGATCGTCTTTACCGTCTCAACGGTCATCGAGAGCTCGGATATCGATGAGGCTAATATGGAGAGCTGTCGGCGGAGCAGGTCTGTTGTGGTTTGATAGTCTTCTAGCTCAGCTAGGATCCGCTGGAGCCTCTGCCTATCTTCCGGAGTTAGCTTTTCCATCCCATCATCTCAACAACGCCGCCACACGAGGATCTTTTGCCTCTTCCGGCTTAATTTCAGTTACCTCTTCAATATTGATGAGGTTTCGCTTAACTTTATGTTTGCTCCCCATTTCCGAGTAAACGCGCTCGAGTGCGTGTTTT
>Ga0315310_10000576_pt1 | contig 23683 bp, 22 predicted proteins | sample TDP5_MG_FD_203630 | JGI IMG/M metagenome (GOLD analysis project Ga0315310, IMG submission 203630) | Freshwater sediment microbial communities from Lake Towuti, South Sulawesi, Indonesia - TDP5 | ecosystem: Environmental > Aquatic > Freshwater > Lake > Sediment | place: Indonesia: South Sulawesi...
TACTCATTAACCAAAATTTTGCACACCTCACCACACAAACGCCGATTAACTCTGCCCAAGGGATTAACCAACAAACCCATCGCCACATTTAATCGCTTACTTGCCTCGTTAACTATTTTTTTAAAATCAACACTCCCAATGTTCTGAGTGCTATCAAGTTTTTTTTCCCATTTTGGGGGGCATTTTGGGGGGGCAAGAAGGGTTTCAATGTAGTGATTGACTTTTTATTTAGTTTTGTTATAATAATTCAGGTAATAAAAACAGGATGGCATAAAGACGGGCTGGTCAGCCTGCGCATCGCAAAAAGTGTTGAAATTTTGAGTTGCCCCTGTAGCTCAGCAGGATAGAGCGGCGGTTTCCTAAACCGCAGGCCACCCGTTCGAATCGGGTCAGGGGTATGAAAAGATAGTCAATGGGCACAGAAGTTCGTATCATCTAAATGAGTGAACAATGTTCCGGCGGCGATGCCGTTTAACGGAAAACTATAAATTAAAGGAGTTTATATGATAAGGGACATGAAAAGGGGCGTTAGGACGCGCGATGAGTTTCAAGTCTTTATGGAGAAGACCATCAAATTCATCGTCAAACACCGTGAGACCTCAATCTGGATTGGTGTTGGCATCATTATAGGTATAGCGCTCTTATTCTATTTCGGAAGTGCCGGCGAAGAACAGAAACCCGAGGCTGACCTCCTTTTTACCCAAGCCGTGGGTTTAATAACTATGGGAAAATTTCAAGATGCTGAGAACACTTTTTTACAACTGACTGAAAAATTTCCAAAGACAAGGTCTGGTAAGATTGGTCTCTACTATTTAGGTGCAATATACTACAATACAGGTAGATTTGAGGAGACAATAAAATATTTTGATAAGTTTCTGAGCAAAGAAAAGAATGATTATTTACTCACCCCATCGGCATTATATGGTGCAGGTTGTGCTGCTGAAGGATTGAAGGATTATAATAAGGCACTTGAGTATTATAAAAAAATTATTAAGAATAGAAATTCTGCATTCTATTTTGAGGCAATGCTTGCTTATGGTAGAATAAATGGCACCCTTGGTGATTCTCAGAAGGCACGAGAGATTTTAAAAGAATTACTCAAGCAAAACCCACCAGTTGATATTGTCAATAATGCCCGATTCTATCTGGGTTATTTTAATGAGTAGCTACAGAAACCATGCGCATAAAAAACTCGCGTCATTCGTTACTTTCGTGAAATTCATTGATTAAATGAGTAACATATCGGTTGCCATAATCTGGCATTTTCACCAACCAATATATACAAGACCCGAAGACAATGTCTTGCCCCTGCCCTGGGTAAGACTGCATGCCATCAAAGATTATCTTGATATGCTAAGGCATGTTCAAAATTTTCCTGATATTCATGTAACATTCAACTTTACCCCTTCACTCCTTTTACAAATCAAGGATTACAAGGATGGTAGATGCACCGACCGTCAATTTTTACTATTTAAAAAGCGGACCGAAGAGTTAACCGTTGAAGAAAGAATAGAAGTTCTAAGAGATTTCTTCCTTGCCAACTGGGAACGAATGGTTGAACCTTATCCAAGATACTTTTCACTACTATTAAAACGTGGAAAAAATATTGTTGAACAGGAGTTGCCATCAATTGCCCAGGATTTTACAGTTGATGAACTAAGGGATCTACAAATATGGGCGAACCTTGCCTGGATTGATCCAGTATTCCGCATTGATATTGAAGAATTCTATAAACAAGGAAAAAATTTTCGGGAACAGGATAAAGAGAAGATAATTGCCTTTCAGAAAAAGATTATCGATTGTATTTTTGATGAGTATAAAAAGGCGTTAGAGGCTGGACAGATTGAGCTCACTACATCACCTTTACACCATCCAATATTACCGCTATTAGTAAATTCCAATCTTGCGAAACCTTCTAATCCAAATCTTTCCATTCCGTTTGAATTTTCTCATCCCGAAGATGCTACGACACAGATTGCCGAGGGGATAAAAGTTTTTGAGGAAATCTTCGGTCAGAAGCCAAAAGGTCTATGGCCTTCTGAGGGGGGTGTATGTCAAGCATTGATTCCAATTTTATCTTCATTGGGAATAGAATGGATTGCCACTGATGAAGAAATCCTTGCCCGTAGTATTAAAATCTCTTTTCGGCGCGACGAGAATGGTGTTCCCAACCATCCTGAACTGCTCTACAAACCATGGAGACTCGATAATGTAAAGGTGTTATTTAGGGACCACATACTCTCTGATTTGATTGCCTTTGTATACTATTCATGGAATCAGAAAGAGGCGGCAAAGGATTTGGTAAAACGGATAAAACAGATTGGAAATTCTCTGCCTTCTTCGGATAAATTTATCATCCCCATTGTTCTTGATGGTGAGAATGCCTGGGAATATTTTGAGAATGATGGTAATGAATTTTTAAATTTTTTCTATGAATATCTAATAAAAGAACATATTCCGACCACTACGATATCAAAATTTTTACATGAGACCGAAGTAAAAAATACTTTATCAACGCTATTCCCTGGTTCCTGGATTGGCGCAAATTTTAATATCTGGATTGGTCAGCCCCAAGACCATCAGGCGTGGCAGATTGTAAAGAATTTAAGGGATAAATTAATCGCAAAGAATATAACCGATAAAGAATTATGGAACCGTTTTTATATACTCGAGGGGAGTGATTGGTTTTGGTGGTTTGGTGACGAACACTTCAGCCTTTCAACCGAGATTTTCGATGAGTTATTCAGGTTAAATGCTACCTGGATTTATAAAAAAATTGGTGAAGAGGCACCACCCGAATTATTCTCACCAATCAATAAAAAGACCGAGGCATTCTCTCATCAGCCAATAGATGAAATAACGCCAGTGATTGATGGCCGCATCACATATTTTTATGAATGGTATAATGCGGGTTACGCCGATATAAAGAGAATTGGTGGCACAATGCAACGCTTTGCTGGATTATTCTCTATAATATACTGTGGCTTTGACAAAAAGAATCTTTATATCCGATTTGATATTGTAAATCACGACATCCATACTTATCAATATTCAATAAATTTCTATAAACCAATGAATTTAAAAATTGAATTAGGTAAAAGTGAAAATATAATATATAAAATTGATGAAATCTGTGAGATTGCAATTCCATTTTCGCTTTTTGCTGTAGAGCATGATTGGGTAGTCGAATTTAATATCAGTGCCCATGATAGAGGCACCGAAATTGACCGCACACCTCTTTTAAGATTCCATATACATTTAAAACATGCATCACTCTATAATTGGACAGTTTAGTTAAAATCCTTGACGACCCTAGGGGATTAAAGGCCTCCACGAGGTTTTTGGTTTTGTTTCAAAAAGCGAGTGGAGATAAGGGGGATGTGCCCCAAAATCTGGTGGTCTGTTGCACAACCAATATTTTTCTGGTAGCGCAGAGTATGAGAACCGTTGAATTGTGTAAGAATGGTTGAAAGGGGGATTAAAGGCCTCCACGAGGTTTTTGGTTTTGTTTCAAAAAGCGAGTGGAGATAAGGGGGATGTGCCCCCTTATGCCGAGAGGGGGAGTCGAACCCCCACGCTCCTTTCGGAACTGCGGATTTTGAGTCCGCCGCGTCTCCCAGTTCCGCCATCTCGGCAGCCTGAAATTTCAGCATTTTTTGAGCTTCTTCTGTTTGGCATTACCTGAGTGTGCCAAAGATGTGCCAAACTCGGATTCATTATACTCTGATTTAGACAACATGTCAACCGCTTCTATTAAAGCCTTATCTGACAGGTGACTGGGACATAGCCAGGGACAGGGACGGGGGTTGACCCCGATAAAATATGGAATTTTACGGGGCATGCTTTTTGGCAATAATTAATCTGAACTATGAAAAAAGTTGCATTGGTAAATAGAAGCATAATGAAAGTGAAAATTTCTTTATCTGTAGAATAACCATGCCTGCGCTCGAATATTATTGTTACGAATGTATCAAGGAATTAGGTGAACCTTTTGAATATATTCATAAGTGGCTTGATGAGTTTATGAATGACCCTAAATATAAAATGAGACATCGTTTCTTAAGGCACCATTGCAAAGGTATCGAGGAAGTTCGTAAAATGTGGGGTGAATATGCCGCAAAACTGCAGAAATTCATATCCGCAAAGATTTAGAAAGTGAAGGTTGGTCGAGCATCCATATCCCATACGATGAGAAAGAATTTAAAGAACAGGGTTTATGGTGAGAATCAAAAAAAAGTCATAATTCCTAAGAAACCATTTTATGATTGGTTGGATAGCATAGAGCCGTGTGAGGGTACTGATGAAGAGGCAAATGAAGACTAAAATAATACGGTTTATTTAATACCCGATTTCGATGTACATGAAGATATCGAAAGGTTTCTGAAGAAGATTTATCAAAGAATTTTTAAGAATGAATTGGCGTCGTGGTACACCGATGAATCAATATGGCCTAAAAACAGAACTTGGGAAATGTTTAAAGAATGGTTTGATATAAAAATACATACGAACTGTTTTTGATCAAAATTCAGAAAATAGAATCAAAGAATACATATCCATAATACATAGAGAAGGTATTGAAAACACATTTTATAATCTTGGTGCATTACCGCACATATCTCGGGCAGTATATAATGATGACATAAATTACTTGGAATTGATTAATAAACTTAAAAAATTCAGATTGAATAAAATGAAGATCGGTTTTGAGAATATTAGCTTTTTTTGTTCTAAAGAGAATGTAATATTTTTAAACCCCAAAACAAATCAGGAGTTATTAGATTTACATAAAAGATATCATATTGAATTAGTGTTAGAACATACCTATCAGATAAAAGGTGACAAGTATAAATTTTTTAAGGGGGGTCCAGGGGGATTTAAATTCTATTGCAATGTTATAATTTTTAAATATAATAATTCAAGGAGCAAAAATGAGAGAGACTTATAAAGTCAGAGTCAGGATAAAATCTATTGAGGGCAAATGCCCGCTAAAATTCAAGGTTGGTAAAACATGGATAATTAATAAGAAGACTCCGGGTGGCATGTGCCAGGGCGCCTATCAGGCGATATTCTCTGCCCTTCGTGTCTTCAGATTCGGCGGTTCTCACCCTTGGGATAAAAAAAGAGACCTGACCTATGTTTGTTGCCCTGACCCAGAAAACCATGTTGTATATGAACTTAAGAGGATAAGAAAAAAGTAGGAAGTCCTTGAGGGATGGATTTTGATCCTGCTAAAATATAAAATTTTACGGGGCAGGTTATTCGATACAGGTAAGACCTGTGGCATCGCCGATAACCTCGAAGATGCATTAGAGCAGTTTAGAAGTATCTATGAAGATTTAGAAGAGAAATAAAAGGAGGTTTAAAATGACAACTTACAGAATTGAAAGGCTTAATGAAAATAACCTGGCAAATGTATACTGTTGTCTTGGAGAACGACAGGAATTATTTAAGGATGACATTAATGATTCTCTGAGTTATTTGAAAGGAAAATTGAAGTCAGGTTGGTTAGCTTATGCAGTTTATGGTGAAGGTAGTAAACCGATTGGCATGGCAATTTTAGTTCCTTCTTCAGACTCCCTGAGTCCTGTAAAGGGTGAAGGTATCTATTATTTCCACTGTCTGGATATAAACAAAGAACTGAGGAAACAGGGCATCGGGACGAAACTCATTGGACAGATTACTGAGGACGTCAGGACTTTGGGCGGAAAAGGACTTGCTGTAGATTGTTTCGGCGAATATTGGATGCCCTGCGAATACTTTAAAAAAATCGGTTTTGAAGCAGTGAAGATGTTTCCTGACCATTCATTATTACTTAAGAAGATCGTCCAGGGCGTTAAAGTTGAATTCATTGAAATGCCTTACAGAGGTAGTCTTCCGCAGTCAGGAATCCAGGTAGACATCCAGCACTGGGTTACTTGTCCATATATGCTCAATAATTATCGGAAAATACCTGATTTAGTTAAGAGAATCGAACCTGAGGCAGTAATCCGTGAAAGAGTGATAAATACAGGCGAGGATATAGAACAGTGGGGTGGAAGTGGAATCTATGTGAATGGTAAATCGGTTTCTCCTGGTCCAGTTAGTGAAGAAGATTTAAGAAAGGCAATTGAATCAGCCAAGAAATCAACCTAAACTCTTCGTTTTATTATTACAGCTGGTGTAGTAGGGCGAAAACAGGGACAGAGTTCTGATAAGATATTTCGTATCTTACGAAGACGGGTTTTGTGACATTGTGTGGAAAAGAAAATTATGTTTATTCGGAACTGCCTGGTGCGGAAGATTATTTCGATTGCATCCGTCCCCCTTGAGTTTATTCAAATTATGATTAGAATCTATTCATATAACAGTAAAGAAATTGGTTGATAAAAATCGCAAGTTTCATTAGCCAGATTTCCTCGTTAACCTCATTGCTGGCCGATTTTCTGATGAGGTTAAACTTAGTCAGCGCGTTGGTTACGAAGATGTGGCAAATTTGACAGAATTTATGAATAATCATTCAAATACTGTTGTGGGTCTAATTATCTACACCGGAGATAAAATTGTATATCTTACAAAAAAAATTATTGCCATACCATGGACAGTATTGTGTTAAAAGAAAATCAAGGGTGAATACTTCGGGGATTTATTCGCAGAAGTTAAAAGATGGGCTTCAGTTTTGCCAATAGCGGTGGTGAAGGCGTTGCAGAAGAAAAAGTTTAAAAAATTTACACCCGCCCTCTTTTCCCATGAACAGGCTGGTAGTTTGTTTGTCTCTTTACAACTATTTTTATTTTTATATAATATAGTTATGGACAATGAAGACCAAACAATTCGTAGATATGCCCCTTCAGTTGGTGACAAAATTCGAGAATATGAAATTGTTGAGATAATTGGTAAAGGAGGAATGGCAACAGTTTATAAAGCGCTCCACAACCTTATAAATCAGGTTGTCGCCCTGAAAATAATGAAACAATCATTGACATCAGATCCTTTATTTTGTAAACGTTTCTTGAATGAAGCACAGACCCAGGCACAATTGACCGGTCATCAGAATGTCGTTACAATTCATAATTTCTTTGAAGAACAAAATCTATACATAATAGTGATGGAGTATGTTGACGGTATCGGAATGGAAGGGAAGGTTATTCGCACATTGGCAGAGCAGATTAAGAATTTTGGACCTATAGATGCATGGCACTTTAAGCCTATTCTTAATGGGATACTGTCAGGATTAACTTTTGCCAATGAGCAGGGGATTATTCATCGAGACATCAAGCCTTCAAACATTATGTTTTCAAATAGGGGTATTGCTAAAATTGCCGATTTTGGTATTGCGCAGATCATTACTGAACCGAGGTTAACAAGAACCGGTATAGCCGTAGGAACTCCCAAGTATATGTCTCCGGAACAAGTCCGCGGTAAAAACTTAGATATAAGAAGTGACATCTATTCATTAGGGACAACTATGTATGAAGTACTGACAGGTGTAGCCCCATTTGATGGAGAAACAGATTACGAGATAATGCGAAAACAAGAGGAAGAGGAGCCTATACCGCCCAAAAAAATAAATTCTCGAATTCCTGATATGTGGGAGAATTTAATTTTGATGTGCATCGCCAAGAATCCTGATGAAAGACCGCAAAACTATAAAGAAATTTCAACAATCCTGGAAAAAGGGGTTGTTCTTGAAAAACAGATTGAAAAGAAGCCGGAAGAAATTTTATTGACAGAGAAGAAACCCGAAGAGATAGAAGTTATAACGCTACCCAGTGAAATAGTGAAAACTCGCCCGACATCGGGTATTATTTTAGGAATAATAATAACTACCTGTGTAATTTTGACTTTACTATATTATTTTCTTCTTTATACGCCAGGCCGTAAATCAAATGTTATATCCGATTTAAAATGGACGACTGGAAAATCTAGTGCTAAATCATTGGTTGAATTACAAAACAAAAAGTTTACAAGTATTGGAAATGTAATCGCCCATGCGGCATATGTCGAGGATGCAGTTATAATGGATGCAGATGTGAATCTCAACGAGATCATCACCCAGCTCAGTAAAGATGAACCCGAGATTACATTTATTCATTTCACCAATAACAAAAATAGAATAATTGCCTCAACCGATTCGACGCTTACAGGTAAGGTGTATAGCTCTGATCTGCTCAATGATAGCGCCTGCGTGGTAAGGGTAGGAGATGGTGGTTATGAATGTGGGTTTAGCATTGAGGTTGGTAGAAAGCGGGTCGGTGCATTATATTTCGGCGCGACATTGGACAAGAAACCCAAAGGCATGAACAAAAAAGAGCTACTAATAGAGAAGTTTACAAGTATTGGAAATGTAATCGCCCATGCGACATATGTCGAGGATGCAGTTATAATGGATGCAGATGTGAATCTCAACGAGATCATCACCCAGCTCAGTAAAGATGAACCCGAGATTACATTTATTCATTTCACCAATAACAAAAATAGAATAATTGCCTCAACCGATTCGACGCTTACAGGTAAGGTGTATAGCTCTGATCTGCTCAATGATAGCGCCTGCGTGGTAAGGGTAGGAGATGGTGGTTATGAATGTGGGTTTAGCATTGAGGTTGGTAGAAAGCGGGTCGGTGCATTATATTTCGGCGCGATTGAGGATAAGAAAAACTAAATTCACCAAAAATAATATGTGTTATAATGCCCTATGAAACGGAGATACCCAAAAGCCCCAGTAGTATCTGTCGGGGCAATTATTATCAAAGTAAACAAAGTTTTGCTTGTCAAACGCGCCCATGAACCTTCAAGGGGCTTATGGAGTATTCCGGGTGGTGTCGTTGAACTGGGGGAGACCGCACAGGAGGCATTAAGGCGAGAAGTCAAAGAAGAATGCGGTTTGAAAATTGATATTGGTCCAGTATTTGATGTGGTTAATGCAATTGTAAAAGGAAAAAATGGTAGAATTGTTTATCATTATGTAATTATTGATTTTCTTGCTCGATACAAAAGCGGTAATCTCAAAATTGCTTCAGATATAAGAAACGCTCGTTGGTTTAGAAAAGACGAAATTACTGATTTACCGATGCCAAGTCGTGCTAAAAAGATTGTCCTTAGAACCTTGGGACGAAAAGCGGGCATTGATAAAAGTAATAAAATACGAGAATAATATGGTTGACTTTTTAATAAGGGCAGGTATACTATCTAATGACATTCAAAAAGGAAGAATTTAAGAATTTACTACAGCAAGTAAAAGAAATTACAGATAGTAGCAAAGGAAAAGAAGAAAAACTAAACCAAATCTGCCAACTACTTAAGGATAATGTTCCTTATTACAACTGGGTGGGGTTTTATCTTGCAGACGAATCGAAGAAGGAACTTTTCCTCGGTCCCTTTGTGGGTGAACCGACTGAACATACAAGAATAAAATTTGGTCAAGGGATATGTGGCCAGGCAGCTGAACACAAAGAGATATTTGTTATTCAGGATGTAACAAAAGAGACAAATTATCTCTCCTGTAGCCCAAAGGTGAAGGCTGAGATTGTTATCCCTATCTTTAAAGACAAAGGGATTGTCGGTGAGCTTGATATTGATTCACATAAATTTTCACCGTTTACAGAAGAAGATAGGAAATTTCTCAAAACAGTGTGTGAAAGCCTCTCAAAAATTTTTTAATGGTTTTTTGAAAATGAAATAAATTATTTGTTATGCTCTGAATTACCTCCCCACATATACCAGCCATCATCCTGCGGGTCATTCGTGTTTATTCCATATAATCCACCATTATCACAGGAGACAAATATCATACCGTGGGCTACTGCCGGTTGGAAGCTTATTGAACCATCAACCTTTTCTTGCCACAAAACTTTGCCATCCTTTTCATTAACGCAAAAAACCTCGCCATTTCCTGAGCCTAAAAACAGTTTATTATTTGCATATGCAGGAGGCGAAAAGACCCGTCCGCCAATGCCTTCTTTATCTAAATCATATTTATTTGACCACATCCTATTTCCTGTATTAATATCGAGGCATTGAATCTCATTCCCCATCGCGTTATAAGACCGGCTATTGGCTATCACCGGCCTTGAACCCTGATATGCCCAGCACCCCACAACCGAACCTTGACCAACATTCTCCATCGCCTGGCCAATCTTTGCTGAACCAGGAGCTACCCCAAATCCAACACTCGCATCGAGTTCTGCCTGGACACCAGTATTTGCTGTTCTACGGCCATAGACAAGATACGGGGCTTCCCTTCTTGCCCATGGTTCTTTCTGTTCCTGAACACCATTGGTATTATTAAGCGTTACTACACCTTCGTACTGTTTTATTGAGTCCTTGCCAACCTGTTTGGTCTGACGAAGGGTAAGAAAAATCCTATCATTATAAATTGTTGGCGCACATGTAGCATTCTTCTGTTGTGACCAGAGTAATTTACCGTCCGCTGTGTTGTAGCGATAGACAGTGCCATCAAAACAGGTAATATAAACTGAGCCCTTGGAGATAATCGGTGACGAGATTAAATCACCCGCAATCTTTACATCCCAGACGTTTTTACCATTCTCCAATTTCATACTGGCAAGGTGATGATAGCCATCATTACCCGGGTATGCCATGTAAACATTCTCATCATCAACCGCTGGTTGGCTCATCAATGGATCACCTAACCATTTTTCCCAGACCTTTTCCCCGGTCTTTGACCTTAAGACATAAATTATACAGGATTCGGTATTGAAGACAACATAGCCTTTTTTAACGACAGCGGCAGTCGGACCATCATCACCGGTTTTATATACCCAGACAATTTTGCCTGTCTTGGAATCAATCGCATAGAACTCATAACTTCCATAACCACCACCGACAAATACCAATCCATCTTCATAGGCAACCGTTGCCAAGGGACGGTTACCAGGAATCGTCAATTTCCAGCCGCTATGACCCGAGTTGAATTTAACTCTTTCCGGTTGCAAATTAGCATCTGTATTTGACATTCGCACAGATTGTTCCTGAATATCCCCCTGCGTCACCAATATATCCTGTTGCTTCGGTGTATCCTGAATCTGGGAAAGACCAAGGGACATAAAGATAACCATTAATGTAAAAATCCGTGTCTTCATTATAACCTCCTTCTATAGTTGAATACAATAATCCTATGATAATATTCCAATTCTTTTTACCTTTTGTTTTCCACTTTCCTTCGGCATAGAACAACGCGGCCTCCTCGCTATTGAGGAGGCCGTTCAACGATGGCCATTTTCTTATTTTGTGTCACTCCCCTGATGGTTTGAGACTGAATTCAATCTGCTTATAATCGGCCGGAATTGTAAACAAATCATCACTTAAATCTTTAACATTAATATCAGAAATAGTCATTTCTGTAATGCTTTCTTCACTAATCTTGCCCTTGACATCAGAGGTCTTTTGGGTTGTTATAGATTTTATGACAAAACCAAGGTCTTTGTAGGCCGCCATCTCTTTTTGAATGAGTGTATCGAGGCCTTTCATACCAGTTTTGAATGGTTTTGTTCTGAATGCGGCTGCAAATTCCTTCAGAGATATTGCATTGGTAGCCCATAACTCTTTTGATTGCTCAATATGACTCTTCACCTTCATAATTGCGATTTTCATCTCCATATCATATGAGCTGTTGATAGTTATATGCTTGCACAGATATGAATCTATCGTCTCATCACCCAGCTCCTTAACCTCAACACTAAAATTACTGATTGTCATTTTCATAAATTGCGTTATCGCACCGGCAAATTGCATTAAAGAATCAACAGAGAGCGCTAAATAAGTCTTCTCTTCAGGGTCAACTATATAAACAGTATTGGCATCCCCTTTATATAGCCAGTAGATTCCTTTTTTGGTCAGTGGACTTTCGCTCTTCCCGACCTCTACATACTCTTCCCTAACCATACCTTTCTGTGCATAACTATGTGTGGTTATTGTTGCTTCCTTGTCCTTTACCTTTGTCAGAAGCTGTGCCTTCCATTCTACTCCTCCAAATGATAATGTAGTTTGTAGGAGAAAGAGCGCAGTAGCGATAAGAATCAGGCGTTTTGTCATTTAAACCTCCTCATTTTTGTTCAATTTGTTACGCCTTTACATTCAAAAACTTGTGTTGGCAATATTTCCTGATATTGCTTTAAAAAAATATATAAATTAATGTGTCCAATAAATTGGAAATCACAATTAATGCAACAGAACTTAGAATTTACATTATAATCAAACTCGCCAAAAAGTCAACAACTTGAATTTGTCAATTTGTCGTGTTTCAATGTCTTCAAGACAGGAACTGACCGGATTATACGAATAGAAAATAATAGTTGTGCTAACCGGTAAATAAAACCAATGATACTATAGACCGCAAAAAGAATCTTCAATTAGCTCGCGCCTTGTTCAGCCAAATTTCCAAGAAGTTTATACCATAATTTTATATATTTTATCAAGTTCGATGTATTTCTTCGCCCTTTTAGAAACTGTTTTCATCACCTTTTTCCAATCCTCAAAAGGAACTTTAGAAGAGCCCACAATCGGGTCTAAAGGAGGGAGTTTAGAAAGTTCATCAAAGTGAGGCAGAACGCCAAAAATCTTAATACCCAATCTCTTTTGATATTCATCCTTTATTCTTTTCAAACCAAGATTGAGATAGAACTTGCCAATTCCCATTTTTTCGAATTCACCCGTCGGACATCTATTTATTATTGCGCCTTCAATTCTTTTCTTCTCTTCCTCTTTTAGATAAGAAAGAGTCCCTTTAACCGACTCAATATTTTCTGTTACAAGAATCACTGGTGCATCAGTGATTCTGGCGGTTTCCATATTCGCTATCTCTAACAAAGAACTGAAAGACCCTAAACCAAATAATCTCACCGGACCCGAGCCTTCGATACAGACAATTTCATTCTCTTTTGACAAACTATCAAAACATACTTTTATTGCCTCTTTTACTTCTTTAAATTCTGCCTTTAAGCCAATCAAGGTCTTTATTACATCTTTCATAAAATCAAATTGTGGACAATAATTTTTCTTTAAACACCTTCCTTCAAGAATAATATCAAATTTCAGATTGCCCAAAGGCTTGATGGTGTATGGGTTCATTCGATAATCGGGTTCTTTTCTACAGCATTTTGCCTGTAACGCCTGTGAATAACCAAACTCTCTTCCATTATCGGTATAAGTAACAGATGTAATGTTTATCGCTTTAAAAGGAGCAACCTGATAGCCATTTTCAGTAAACAGTTTACACAGAAGTGCGGTCAGGAAACTTTTTCCTACCCCTGTTCCAAAACCTGTTGCCATGACCATTATTCTCTGGGCCATGGTCAATTTTATAAATTAATAGGCGATTGTCAATTGCATCCAGTATCTATTTCAACTTTTTAAAATTACATATTGACTTTTATTGAAAGAAGATTAAAATTGAAAATAAACAAGGAGGTTTGATGAAGATTTTATTTTCTGTTTTTGCCCTTATATTTCCTGTCTGTCTGTTATTTGCTGTAATACCATTACCTGGTTCCCCATCATGGACTTCAATTGACAACGATTATTCAACTGGTGGCGCACTCTACGATGTAACAATGGATGGTTGGATAGAATACTGCACTGGTAATGGCAATGATATGGCGTCAAATAGGAATGGTATATATGTGAACAGCAGTGGAACGCTTGAGACTGTTGCCTCATGGCGCTCAACCGAATCAGGCTACTTTTCTCATATCTATATCGGTGATGTCAATAATGACGGAAGACCTGATATGGCGGTGTCTTATTTAGGAAGTGGCAGTAGTAATCGTGGACCAACAAGGATATATAGAAATACTGGAACTGGTCTCAATACGACAGCATGGTGGGCATCAACTGACCAGTATAACTCCTTCGATTGTGCCTTTGGTGATGTAGATTTAGATGGTGACCTTGACCTTGCAGTCGCTGCTGGCGATGCCTATTCCAATGTCCGTTCACCAGCGCGGGTATATCGAAATAACAGCGGCACAATTGAAACGAACCCTTACTGGACAGCGCGTGATTCAACACCCAGCGATGCATGCCGTTGGGTAGATTTAAATAATGATGGCTATCTTGATTTGGTTGTTGGTTATCGGCGGAAACTTTTGGTATTCAGAAACATAAGTGGCACCCTTGAACAAAATCCATCCTGGTCAACGAATAGACCCGGATGGATTTTGCGCATAGCTGTTGGTGATTATAATAAAGATGGATATAAAGATATCGCAATCGCAAGCAACGGTCAACTTAGCGGTGATTCGAGTCGTATTGAAGTCTTTAGAAATGTTAGTGGCACACTACAAACACCGCCGGCATATGTTATGTTAAGAAACACTGTCTATTGTTCATGTGTTGAATGGGGTGATGTAAATAATGACGGCTGGCTTGACCTTGCGGCTGGTGGTTGGTGGGAATCAGTTGTGGTCTTTGAGAATAATAGTGGAACAATCAATACCACACCTGCCTGGTCCTGGAGTGGTGGTGGTAATCTCGTCTGTGAAACAGTCATGTGGAATGATGTAAGAAATAAGTTTTTAACAACATATACTGAATATAAGAGTGGCGACGGCTCAAGAAGGCTGTTCTACCTCGAACACCATCCTATTCAGTCTTTTCAAGATGTCCGCGTAAATAGCATACCCGTACCATTATCCGATTTTACCTATGACCCCCTGACCGGCTGGATTACATTAAAAAATGCACCACCAATCGGAACTAACAACATTGAAATCCGCTACACCTATTCACGATATCCAGACCTGGGAGTGACAAACTGGACGAGCTCGGTGGGCAATTACCTCTTCAGTAATACAACTGTGCCTGTCGAAGAAGAGAGCAAACTCATTGTGCACAATAAAAAATTATTAAATATCTACCCAAATCCGGCAAGAGAACGAATTGCTATAAAGTTTCAGATCGTAAATCAGAGGCAAGACACAGGAAGTCAGCCCGCCCCATTGAGCCGAGTAATGCTGGGATCGCAAGATATATCATTAAAAATTTACGATGCAGGTGGGCGATTGGTTAGACAATTGGACTATCAGACGCTGAGACAATCAGACAATGTCATCTGGTCTGGCGACGATGATTTTGGTCGCAAAGTTCCTGCTGGCGTCTATTTTGTTGAACTAAAACTTGGTCAGGAGATACAAAAAGAAAAACTGGTGATTGTGCGATAGGAAACAAGTAGGTGTTCAAACCTTTATCTCTTTTGCGCCATCTTCTATCTGGCATAAATATGATTCAGGTTTAATATTAAATGCAGTTTGGTATTTGTTTGACAGTATATGAACAAGTTCCTGCACACTCCCTTTTTCTACCAAGGTTATAATACATCCTCCAAATCCAGCACCTGTCATTCTTGAGCCAAAAACACCCTTTACTTTTTGTGCGGCCTCCACCAATGTGTCAAGTTCGGGGCAACTGACTTCATAAAGTGTCTTGAGCGAGGTGTGGGAGTCGTTCATTAAATTACCAAATTCTTGAAATTTATTTTCTTTCAAATATTCTTTTGCACGAATTACCCTTTCATTTTCATAGACGACATGTGCGCATCGTCTGCCTATCTCATCAGGAAGCTTATTCTTATAATATTCAAACTGGTCAAGGGTAACATCTCTAAGTAGGTAGATGCCTTTCAAATACTGTTTTAAGATTTTTACACCCTGTTCACATTCAGCATGCCTCATGTTATAGACTGAATCGATAAGTACCCTTCTCTTCTTTGTATCGGTTATCACAATGGAAATATTAAGATCATCAATTGGAATGTGTTCATATTGCAGGTTGCGACAATCAAGAAATAATGCATTGCCTTTTTTCCCAAAGGTTATGACGAACTGGTCCATTATACCACATTTCATGCCGATGAAATTATTCTCTGTTTCTTGACAGATAATCGGAATGTCATTCATTTTTATAACCACCCTTAATAATACTAAAATTGCAAGACAACTTACAACCTCAAGTGCTGCTGAAGATGATAGACCGCTTCCAATTGGAATATCTCCCTCAAAGACCATATCAATCCCTGGCACCTTATACTTGTATTTCTGTAATACCTTTGTGACGCCTTTAGGATAATTAGCCCAACCATCCTTCTCTTTATATTTTATATTAGCTAAGGCACATTCTATATAATTTTTAAAATTTAATGATTGGAGTCGCAAACATTTTTTATTGTTCGGCCTCGCGCCAACAATTATACTTCTATCAATGCACACCGGCAAAACAAAACCGCCGTTGTAATCTGTGTGTTCGCCGATGAGGTTTATTCTACCTGGCGCCTGAAAAAAATATAAATTGTTTACATCATTAAATCTTGCAAAGAATTCTTTTCTAAGTTTCTCGATCCGGGCTTCAATCAACACGGTTGAGTTTTATAAACTCTTTATTTGCATGGTTATATTGTTTTAAGTCACCTATGTCGAACCACGGCTCAGAGAATATATATCCAAAGACATCCTCACATTTATACAACCACTCAATATATCGGCCAGGCTCATCAGTATTATTACCCTCATCAATATATTTGTGAATCAACGGTAATTTCTTTCTCGGGAATATATACATGCAGATCGCAGCAAGGGTTGTTTGTGGCCTCGAAGGCTTCTCAATAAAACTAATTATTCGGTTTTCATCGTCTAATCTAACCTCATTATATTTCTTTATGAGTTGCGTATCTTGAACATCATGAACAGCCACACTGATACCCTTCTTCTTAAAGAATTTTACAAAGTCAGTAATGTCAAATGTGAATAAGTTATCACCCGCTATAACAATTAAATCATCAATTATACGGACTTTTTCTATTATAAATTTTATGTCACCAATAGCGCCCAGCCTTGTCTCATTTGAAATAGTACCATCAGAAAGGCACAGGATTTCTTTTTTAGAGTTATAAGTTCGTTGCCAATCTTTAAAATCCGATAGAAATTTTTCATTGGTTACGATATAAATATTTTCTATTTCGGGTACTTTTTCTAAGGCCTCAATAATGTAGTCAATTATTGGTTTACCAACAACAGGTAGTAGGGCCTTAGGCCTGTCTTTAGTCAATGGGTACATCCTTATTGCGTAACCCGCACATAAGACCAATGCCTTCAATGTTCCTCCGTTCTTATCACATATAATATGGCTACATTTTAATCAAATCATACACCATGTCAATATATTTAAAGAGATTAGGGAACAATTCCAGGTATTTTAGGGCTTGACATTCAATGTTAATTGTGTATAATGGTTTAGTTCCCAAGCTGGTCGTTTATTAGCGTTGTTAGTTGAAGATTGGCTATAAGAAGCACCATCATTCAAGGTTTCAACCGGTAAACAGATTCAAGCTTGAAAGGAGGCTTCAATGCCATTTGGTAAAGTGAAGTGGTTTGATAGTCGAAAGGGCTACGGCTTCATCGAGAAAGAAGATGGAACTGGTGATGTTTTTGCACATTTCCAGGACATCATCGGTGAGGGATATCGCACTCTGAATGAGGGCGACCGTGTCAAGTTCGAGATCACAAAATCTCCTAAAGGAGATAAAGCCACAAAAATCGAACGCGTGTAAGACACGCAGCAAAAACCCCGCACACGATGTGCGGGGTTTTTGCTATCCACTTATACGGTGCCAACAATTGACATTACCAATTAAATTTTCCCCTTGAAGTTTAAGAAATAGCAATTAATATCGCAGCACTTCTATTTAATGTTTGTTGACTTTTTTAGAATTTAATGTATAATTTTACAATATATATATGACAAGATTATTACTGCTAACCTTATTTTTAATTGCGATTGTTAGAAATTATTCTACTCCGACACCAAATGTTATTGAGATTAAGGGCCACATTATCTGTGGTGATGAATCTTCAATGCTTGCATGGCATGAAATTAGACAGGATGGTTTTTCGTATATCCATCTATCACCTTTAAATAGCGACATAAACATAAGGCTTGCGGGTAGCCTGACAGAAAATGCATTTGACCCGGCCGGCATTCCATTTGCTGATTCTAATTTTATCTTTGTGTGGATGTCATACAACAAAAACAGAGGTGCATCAATAAACGGTGCCATAGTTAAAACTAATGGTGATATATTACGAAGTTGGACGATTTGTGACTACGACGGTGTTGACCGTTATCGGCCAGTTATTATTGGATTAAATGCTAATGAATATATGGCAGTATGGCAAGACGCCAAGGCAGGCAATTACGATATAATTGGCTATTGGGGTGGCATTTATACAAATACAAAAGGGAAATTTATTAGAATTAATGATGACACTACCCAGTTTTCACAGTATTATCCAGTCGTTTGTAAAACTAATGAACGCATCTTAGTAAGTTGGGAAGACCGCCGATTAGGACATAGCGCAATTTGGGCTCAGTTCATGAATTTTTCTGGTGAGAAGGAAGGAAACAATTTTTTAATTGCCCCAGAGGTTATTTTTGATCAAACCGGTGTGTCGGTGGCTGGTTATAATAATCGCATATCAATCGTATGGCAGGTTGCAAAACCAGAGACAATGGCAATTATGCTGAGATTTTTGGATACTACTGAAAAAGAATACAATCTTGTGCAGGTAAGCGATAGTAATATTGCTCAGGCACGGGCAGATGCCCGATGTGCCTTTTTTCATGATGGTAAACTTGTTGTAGTTTGGATGGACCAGCGTCATGCAATGACTCATGTCTATGCCCAACTTTTTGACGTTGATGGAAAGCGCATTGGCAATAACTTCGTAATTGAGAAATTGACGGAACCGATCAATACCGATGCCCACACCTCTGATACAAAAGGAAGAACTACTGCTTTATTTGATAGGGATCAATTCCTGCCCGATGTTAATATTGATCGTGAGGGCCGTTTATTTGTCTGCTGGACAGAGGTTGGCGATGATGGTGTGACCTTGAAATTAAAATCAGATACCCTTAATTGGAAAACTTGGATTTCTGAAGAATATTATCAACAGATCGCAAAACGCTATTGGTTGCACTGTCCTTTACCTTCATTATTTTCACAAAAGGTCAGTATAAAATACGAATTACCTGTTTCGGCAAAAGTTGTAATTAGAATCTATGATGTTATTGGTCGTCAAATAACTGAACTGATTAATAATGATCTTGCCGCTGGTGTTCACAACTTGATATGGGATGGGAAAGATAGACTTGGCAGGGAAGTAAGCACAGGTAGCTACTATATCCTTATGCAAGCAGATGATTTTTTGATGAAAAGAAAGGTAATAAAGATGAAATGATAAAAGTAAAGTTATGCCTTGTAGTTTTTCCATTAATTGCAGCGGCTGTTCTAACAGAATTTTATTTTAAGACAAGCGTAAAAATTTATGAATTGTATCCCGACAAAATCATTTTTTGTAAAGCGCATCTGCTTAATGATGAATCCCGGTTATATCAATTTTTAAGTAGGCAACCCAAGATTTTGGATGGCACAAGTCATTTTGAAGTTCAAACTGCAAATACAACTAAAGTAGAGTTTTTTTCTCCTTATTTTTTGTCTCTGCCTGATCTTTATGACACTAACGATTTAACCGAAATTATTTACTCCTCAAATATCGGACTTCGTAAAACTAAATGGTATATAGTGAGTTTTCGTAATGAAACATTTTATAACTTCGGTGTTCAATGGCTACCAAAATCAATGAGTTCTGATACTTTCTACTGGGTGAAAGGTGTTGTGAAAAGACTACCACATCTTCATACACGCGACCCAATTTCTAAGGGGCGTATGTATGATTTTGGCATTAATACATCTTCGGACTATCTTACCAAGGCTACCTATCAAGTATTCATATTTCCCCCTCATACCAAGATTATTGAAACTTTTGGCATGGTCCCAACTCATCGTTTAACCTATGAGGACCAAATAGTATTTTTATATGAACTTCGAGAGAAGGGCAATGTTAGCATGCATGTGAAATTCATTTTACCATGTGTTGGAGAACAAAACATAGATACTGATCTATTCCTGAATTTTTTACTCGAGGAAATAAATAAATGATGTAGATTAACTAATAAATTATGAAAATTCTTTTTGTAATATTGGCAGTCGTGGTCATTGTGCTCATCATTAGTTTTTTGCCTAAACCAATTAAAAAAGAAGCCATGGAAAAAAAGGAAATCACTCCAACTTCTTATAGTTCAGTATTTATTGATGGCATTGATAGCATTCAAACAAGCAATTATGCAAACCCAACATTAAAATATTACTATTACATTCCAACTTCAATAATAAATAATGTCAATCAGTCTTACCCTATGCTGGTAATGATACCATATCTCTCTGGACTGGGTCAGAGTTTTGTATCGCCTATATTTAAGGAATTTGCAAATAATGAAGGATTTGTTATTGTATCGCCTTCATTTAAATACGATGAGAAGAATTGGGAGTCACGGACAAGTTATCAATATCCTGAGGTCTGGTCGGGAAATACATTATTAGAGATAATAGGTAAGGTTAAAAATAAATTCAATTTGCAAATTTCTGGTCTTTATCTCTTTGGTTTTTCTGCAGGTGCGCAATTTTCTTTAAGATTCTGTCATTGGCAACCCGAACTATGCGTAGCTTGTGCCGCACACGGAAGTGGTGGAACCATTTTGCCGGATAAAAAGGTTAGTGTGAAATTTTTTGTTAGTGTTGGCAGTAGGGATACTTCGAGAATAGAAAAGGCAAAAGCTTTTTTTGATTCGGCACAGAAACTTGGCATTGATGTCACATACCAAGAATATAATACAGCGCATTCGATGACGCAGGATGAGATTAAGGATGCCTTGGATTTCTTTAAAAGTCTTAAATAAACTATTTTTTTCTGTTATGTTCAAGTCGGGTTAAGATTCGGTCAGGAGACCATTAAATCATCCAATGGTAATTTCTTCTGGAAATCATAGATTTCCTCAATCATTTTTTTTATGTTGTATGTATAATCCCACTGGGGATAATCTTCTTTGAACTTTTTTACACTGCTGATATACCAGATATGGTCACCGATACGATTTTTCTCTTCGTAAACATATTTAATTTTCCTGCCAGATATTTCCTCAATCATATCAATCGCCTCAAGAATTGAACAGTTGCTGAACCGGCTCCCACCCATGTTATAAACGGCGGCGATTTTCGGATTAAGCCAAAAGTGGTAAAAAGTGCTGACCAGATCAATGGCGTGTATGTTATCCCTGACCTGTTTTCCTTTGTACCCATAAATGTGGTAGGTGACCCCGGTGATGGCGCATCGCACAAGGTAAGAAAGGAAACCGTGAAGCCTTGTTCCAGAGTGTGTAGGACCTGTCAGACAACCACCGCGGAAACACGCTGTCTTAATGCCAAAATACCGGCCGTATTCCTGTACCAGAATGTCTGCTGCAACCTTTGATGCTCCGAACAGAGAGTGGAGGGTGTTATCAATGCTCATTGTCTCGTCAATTCCATCAAAGTATGGGTGCTTGCTGTCGATTTCATACCTTTTATCAAGTTCCACGAGCGGTAATCGGTTGGGCGTATCTCCATAGACCTTGTTTGTTGATGTAAAAATAAAAACAGCCTCAGGGACAAATTGCCTGGTTGCCTCAAGTAAGTTTAAGGTTCCACCTGCATTAACCGTAAAGTCGGTGAAAGGTTCCTTAGCCGCCCAGTCGTGGGAAGGCTGAGCGGCAGCATGAATGATGAGTGCTGGTCTGTAGTCCTTAAATAATTTGATAAGCTTATCGTTGTCGCGTATATCAAAGTCAAAGTGATGGTAATGTTTAGGGTACCTTTTAATCAAAATTTCCTGCATCCAGCGGGTAGATGCCTCTTTACCAAAAAAATATGCCCTGAGATCATTGTCAATGCCGACGACATCAAAGCCTATGTCACTGAAAAAAGAGACAGATTCTGAGCCAATCAAACCTGCCGAACCGGTAATGAGCGCAACATTTTTATTCATTAATCAACTCCTTCGTTTTCATCCTTGAGCATTTCATCAGGGAAACTCTGACATTGGACATGATGTTTTCGTTTGCATGCAGACTGTAATGCCCGAGTCCCCAGGCATTTTTGCTCATCTTTTTATAAGTATCCTCCGAACTAAAAATACTATTGACAAGCTCGCCTACCTTATCAGCTCGGTCTGTCCAAGAACCTGCACCATTATCCACCAGAAACTTAGCAAATCTTAGTTCCTGTGCCGAACCGGCGCGCGGCGTGATCACAACCATTGGCTTTCCCAGACTCAATGTCTCTGCCATTGTTACTGAGCCGGGTTTGCTGACCACAATATCAGATGCCCATATCATCTCGTCTACATTCGAAACTGTCCCATAGATGTGCACGGGGTATTTTGCTTGTAGCTTTTGAGTTGCTGCTATATTTCTGTCTTTTTCGTTCCGGCCAAATACGACAAGCAGCTGGTAAGGGGAAACCTTCTCAATGATCGACTTGATTACTGCCTGGTAATCCACCATGGTGCCAAGCAGACCACCCATCAAAAGTATTGTTGGCAACTCAGCTGAAATTTTTAAACGGTTCCTGAGCTGTTTGATATCGCTTTTTGCAGTCTGGGCAAACCCACTCCGTAGCGGTATCCCTGTGACCGATATTGAATCTGCGTTGACGCCATATGCCATTAGTTCCTTTTTAATATGATCATTGGCAACATAATAGTGGTCAATCCACTTATTTACCCAGAGACCGTGAATGGCAAGGTCGATGATGACGGTGTGGATTTGTGCTAAAAACCAGGTCTTTAACGTGTGAGCAATAACGTTGACTTCAGGCTGTGTTGAGATAATCAAGTCAGGTCTGCCATATCGCCACAAGAGTTTTCCACGGACTTTACTCGTTTTGAGAATAAGACCTTCACCAATCTTGTAGATTCTGACAAGCTTATTATCCTGTTTTTGTAATTGCTGGTATCCCTTTTTGTAAAGTGATTTTAGGTTGAGGTCGCCGTGCCTCCCGATGCTATCGATGAATGATAGCAGTGGGGATACATCAAGGAGATTGATCAAGGCGGGGACAAACGAATCATAGTTGCTTTTTATGTAGTCATATAAGGCCTTGCTAGGATACAGGTGGCCTCCCTTGCGCGAGTGAAAGACAATCCAGATGCTTGTCTTATCTTTATTTTCGTTCATATTTCAAATTCGTTAATTTTAATTGGGGGCAGGCGTTAACCGTTAACCATTTTAATAGCCTTTAACACTGCAGGTGCGGATACCTTAAATAACCTTCCTATCGTTCGTAGGGATAAACCATACTCAATTACCAACATTTTATATACTTGGTTACGCAATTGCCGTTCCTCGCTACTTACTGGTGTCAATAACCGTTTGGAGTCACAACCTAACTTTTTGCTGATTTGCTTTAGTAAATCCCTCGAATCGCCACTGTAGCAGGGCGACTCTTCCTTATCTTTGTTCATGCCTAATCGCTTCATAAAATTGCTATCACCAATCACTAACATCGATTTCTTGGTCCAATCAATAGGGCCATCCTCTAACTCCATTACAAACTCCTCATATTGCTTAAACACACGCCGACCACCAAATTGCTCCCAGATCACATTCGGCTTTAAAAACCCTACTGGTTGCATACCAATATAGGCACGATAGCTCGTCCATGGGTAATCCTTAGGGTCATTAACTATCCCAGCGTCAACTGCCTGCCGATGAATATACCGGGATAACCATAAACCATATTCATTTACCTGCACAATTTTGT
>Ga0315310_10000577_pt1 | contig 23674 bp, 23 predicted proteins | sample TDP5_MG_FD_203630 | JGI IMG/M metagenome (GOLD analysis project Ga0315310, IMG submission 203630) | Freshwater sediment microbial communities from Lake Towuti, South Sulawesi, Indonesia - TDP5 | ecosystem: Environmental > Aquatic > Freshwater > Lake > Sediment | place: Indonesia: South Sulawesi...
ACACCTTAGGCTCGAAAGCTCTTTATCGTCCCTCATAGTTGAAGAGGCACCAGCATCACGCGCGCTAATATCACCCGGACAAACCCTCCGAGGGCTTTTCCATAGATAGTGCGGGGGGTGGGATTTACGCACCGGTTTACTAGTAAAATTTCTTTGTGGGTTCAAGCTCTATCCCCGCACCACCGCGTGCTGTCACCACACAACGAGTAGTGAATTAGGTGATGAGCCGTGGGTTCATTCAAAATAGAGTGGGATACTCAATTTGAGAGGGGCGATAACCACAAGTTGGACACGGAAGAAATCTTCTCCAAGCTTGCCAACGAAAAACTCTTTGAGTAAATCCGCACTTTGGGCATGTAATTCTAAACCTACCTCTCACTTCTTTTGCAAAGCTTCTAACATCTTCTAAAAGATTTAGTGCAATGGTTAAATCCAAGGATACAGCGTCTGGGCGAACAATCAGCGTCTTTTTTACCCTATAGTCTTCTTCTACTCGATGTTTCTGCTGCAACCTTCTTAAGTACTCCTTGGTTTGTTTCCAATTTCTCTTTTCTCCTCCGCTGGTAAGTTCGTATACACTTTTCCATTTTCCTCCATCTTTAAACATCTCTTTCAATAGACCTTGTTCTCCAGTTTCAGGTAAATTCTCTATTTCTTCAGGTTTTAGTCTCATGTTATACTACTCCTCATGTCGGCATGCCGACATATCAGACAGTTTACAGTTTGTAACTACCGAGGGTAAAAGTTTTGCCCATCTATGAGTCCACTCGAAAAATTAGAAGCTTGCCTTCAGGTAAGGGAAAATATCGTGAGTATATCGTGAATCTTCCCAAAGAATGGGTGAACGCCCTTGCTAGGGAGCATGGAGTCGACCCAGAAAACCTCGAATTAAAAATATGGTACAATGGCGAATTCCGAGCTAGTGTCGTTGATGAATCTGGGAAAACCCAACAAACTGAAGAAACCAAGAAAGGTGATTTTAGAGGATGACGAGACACGATGAGGTTCAGCTCACTCCATTTTGTGAAGTAGTTGGCACTTATGGAGGTCTCTATGCTGACGATGATTGCCTTCACGTTAAGATTGGAGATAAAACGCTTGTCTTCCCAAAAGGGTCAAAGGAAGCGAAAACGCTACGGGAAAAACTGGTTGATAGCATATTGGGGCATGTAGTCGGGGTTTTGAAAACCGACATTCCTGTGGAGCCTATTCGACTTAGAATCCTTGCCGAGGCTCAAAGGTGAGAACATGAGTGAGGAGAAGATTTTGAAGTGTATAGTTACCATCGCTGACGCCCTTGAAAATTTGGGCGATGTCGGCGCAGAATTGAAAAAGCTGGTCGGCGAGGTAACTGTCAATCAGCCTCAGCCCATTCCACAACTGGATCCAAACCAACTTGAGAGTTTGCCGTGGAAAACCTACAAAAATAAGGAGCCATGCAAGCCCGGAGAAGCCGGCTGGATCATGCGAGACACGCAGGGAGCAGAAGCCTTGGCCGACTTGATTGAGAAGCAGGCTAACGATGTTAAAGTGCAGATTGGTTCTCACAGATATAAAACGCGGTTCAGCGGCGACAAACACCAGTTTATCGGAAGAGCACCGATAAAGGAAACAAAATCATAATGCTAACGGTGGGAAACGATGGCGGCTTGGACCAGTTGCAAGCATGGCTTCAATCTAGCCCTCCCCGCTAGTGTCAGTCTAGTCCTTTTCTTCGATAAACACGCGGAGCTACCATAATGAGTGATAAGCGTTACGAAAAGCCGGACGACCTGAAAGGTCTGGCGTTTGAATATTGGCAGTCAGGTCACCGCATTGTCCCGTTAAAAGCGAAGACGCCGCTTGTTGAATGGCAATGCTGGCAGAATGAACCGCAGTCGCTTCAGGATTTTGAGGCTTTGCCTTGGGAACAAGCTAACAGCTTTGCTATCGTTTGCGGGATTAAACTGAACAATGGCTTCTATGTTGCTGCTCTCGATTTTGACATTGAGAAAAGTGGAGAACCGCTTGGCGAAGACGCGTTGAAGACACAAGCTGAAGTCATGGAGAATATGCCTATAACCCAACATGAACAGACACCTACTGGAGGAAAACACTTCATCTATTATAGTCATGCTCCAGTTGAAACCAAGCAAGATGACAGATGCGGAATTGAGGTTCTCGGCTCAGGCAAACTGTGCATAATGGCTCCTAGTCATGGATATAAGCGATTAAACGACAACATGCCAACCGAAGTTCAAAATCTCAACCTAAAGTTTGAAGAGGCGTTGGCGAAGGTTGGTTTGAAGGCGCCGGCGTCTAAGGCTTCTCTTGCCCCAGCCAGGAAGAAGCGTAGAAAAGGCAAAGTTCGCTACTGCTGTGAGGTTGCATTGCAGAGAGATCGGAATATAGTGCATTTGATGCGGTTGGCCATAGCCAGCGAATACAAGAAGCTCGGCTGGTCTGATGATGACATTGTCGACCTGTTTAGGCGTCAAGAAGACTTTGACAAAAATAAGTGTTTGACTCAGGTGAGAAGCGCTGACCCTGAGAGAGCTGCCACATGTGAGTCTATACGTGAATGGGGTTACTGCTACTCAGAATGCACACTGCGCGAGTGGACCCTAGACGAAGCAATAGACTACGAGCTGAGAATGGTTGACAGCATTGAGCTTCACCCTTACATAGACTATCATCCCAAGACCGGTCTAACAGTGGGGGCGTTTCTACAGACCTCTGGAAAAATCCTTCAAATTATCAACCAAAACCTGAAGATGGTCGATTCTGAGTCGCGCCTAGTAGAAGAACTAAACCCTATGAACGTTTCTTTGAAACAACCAAGTCCCATTGGCATGTGCAGGAATCAATCGAAGGAAATACTTCTCGTATCAAGAGAACTGAAAAACGGGGTTAAAATCAGCGATGAAGGCGAAAAAAATGTTTCTGATTTATTGCTTGAAAGAACCCTACACTATTTTCACCACTCAGACCAACGGTGGCATTTGGCAATAGCATGCTTCGCCATAGTGACTTATCTTCATCGTCTATTCCCCATCTTAGCACACTTAGTTTTTCAAGGCCCAAGAGGAAGCGGTAAAACAACAATTGGTCTCTTTCTCAAAAGCGTCTGCTGGAACCCAACCGGCCTTCAAGCTGGTCTTAGAAGTGCACCCTTATTCCGCAGCATTGAAGACTCAAGACCCACTTTCTTCGCAGATTTAACAAAGGTAGATGTTAGGGATGTCGATCTAATAGACTTATTTGAAGTCATCGAGCAGGAAGGCTATGTGAGGCGTTGTGTAGGAGAAGAAAACGAGCCCGTGGACTTTTATGTTTTCTGTCCCAAGGTTCTCATGGTGCGGCAATCCGTCCCGTTCAGTGACAAATGCATAGAATGCGTAACTGAACCAGCGCCAAAGGGAACACCCTACACTGAAAGAAGGCGCTTCATAACAGTCGACTTGGAACTGAAGGATATCCGCCTAAATCTTTTACGAAGCGCAATATCCAACTGGCGTCTAGTCCTTGCAGCTTACGAAGGGCTTCAGCAAGACGAAAGACTGTTTGGAAGAAGGTTTGACCTCTGGCGCCCGTTAATTGCTGTTTGCAAGGTTTATTATCCAGACCGTTACAGCGACCTTTTGAGCTTGGCGTATGAAGACGCGGAGAAAGCTGAAAAAGGAGATTTGACGAGTGACGTTGAAGATCTGCTCTTAGCCTATTTTCTCGGGTTTGAAGTCGATAGCCAAATGTTCCTTCTTAAGGACCTAACGGAGCACACTCAAAAGCAACTGGGAACACGAGTAGTGAGAAGCTACCATATAGTTGCCAGCGCTCTAAAAAACCTAGGCGTGATTAAGAACAAGCTACAGACCCCTGACGGCGTCAAATATCAAATAGATCTAGTTAAAGCCCACTCTCTGGCTAGTAAGAAAAAAATCGAGAAGTCATCGGCAAAGCCAAAAATTCTAGACGGACCATTTGAAGGAATATGCTCTATATGCGGTGAACACGGAGGCATTTACCGAACCAATCAAGGCTTCATGTGTAATGCATGCTCCAAAGAGAAAGAGGAGAAAGAGGAGCAACCTTCACAGAAAATTGTAACGTTAAAACCCAGCTATCAGGATCTCTGTATGTTCTGTGGTCAACGGCGAACCCTAATCTGGCGTGTGGAGGGCTCTGAAGCCTGCCGCGACTGCGGCATACCTTTAGTTGTGGACATTTCTAAAATTGAAAAAATTGAGCGTCTAGACCCGATTATCAAGGGAAATTGTTCTCTCTGCGAGTGCCAAACCAACCTAGTTTCGCAAGTTCTGTTGAAAGACGGTTCTCGCCATGACGGTGTTTGCGTAGATTGTGGCGGACGCATTGACGAAGAGCTGAGAAAGTTTCAGGAGTAAGGGAGGCGTTTTCATGAGTTGGGAGAATTTCGACTCGACTAAGCGTTGGATGATTAAGTTGTGGGCTAGGCGTAAGGGTGCTCCATCCACTGAACGTGTTTTTCTCTATTATCTGGCTCGTTTCTGCCATTTTGTCAGGTTAAATCCTGACCAGCTTATAATGCAACGTAAACAACACCTTAAAAGTGACGACGAGTTTCTAAGACGTAAACATGAAGAGACGGCCGAGTCCTTCGCCAAGATGCTGAAAGAAGAGAAGTTCAGTCCGAACACGATTTCGACGGCTATCGCTGCGTTAAGAAGTTTCTACAAAAGCAATTACATGCCATTAATCGAAGTAGGTGTGCCCTCAGGTTTTGCACTCCGACAATTATCGGTTCCAAGCAGAGAACAGTTACAAGCCTTATGTGAAACAGAGCGGGTAGAGCTTCAACCATGGCTCAAAGCATGGATTCTGGCACAAAGTGAAAGCGGTCTGAGTAACGTGGATTTGCTCAAGCTTAAGTTAGAGAGCAAGTGGTGTTATAGTGCTGAATACGGTTACCTTGGGGAGCAGCTTATGAATCAAGTGAACCCAATACACATCCATGTCATCAGGGAGAAGACCATTTCAAGCGGACTTGGGTGGTTTGATACATTCTTTGGTGAAAGGTCGGTTCAGGCTCTCAAAGACTATGTAGACCTCAGGCAGCCACGACTCTTCGACAAAAGTTCTCGAACCATACAGCTTGAAGTTAAAAAGGCTGGTGAGGAAGCTGGGATCAGCACGAAGGATGCCCCACTAGTTCCTTACAGTTTCAGAAAATATTTTATGACCAGACTAAAGTTGGCTGGGATGAATAATGATGTCGTAGAGTATATGGCTGGGCATAGCTTGGGTAAAGTGCGTGCGGCATATTTTGTTCCCTCAGTAATGGAGCTGAGAAATTTGTATTCCAAATACTACCACACCCTCGATATTTATCATGATACTGAAGGATAGCGTGCTTGTCTGTTTGTCTGCTTGAAGATTGGATGGATGAAGGTTTGGGAGCGCACAATACTATGACCGCTATGGTTAGTAAGACCAGACCTTCAAGCGATCTCCTCGGATGATTTTACAGAACATGTGTGTGTTAATTCTCCTTAACAGAAGACCCTTGAACCCTTCCTGCTAAAGACCTCTCTCGGCACTTAGCAGAACGAATGAACCTTTTGGTCCCGGCGTCTTTGACACAAACCCTATCCAGAAGCTCGGATTTAGGCACTATTAAAAACCCGTTCTCAAAATGGATGACTTGCGTTCGGCAATGTTAGGCAGGTAAGTGAGGAAAACGTAGAAATCAACGTTATCCTTTAGTGACTTACCTTTCCTTATCTGATGCCAACTGTGTCCGATATGTCCACTGCGCCAAGTTCGACTGATGTAATATGTCAACTCTTTAACTTAATAATTGCGCGCGCGTTACTAAATAAAAATATTAATAACCCATGCTTTTCTATCATAATTTGGATTGGTCACAATGGCTGGTAAAACTTCAGTGGAAAAGTCGGCCGATCAATTCTTACTTCTTTACCTGATTAACGACGTATCGAAAAGAACCCCTTTTGTTCCAGAAACTAAAGTTCAAAAGTTAGTTTTTATCTCTGAACGAGAAATGATTGGAAACAGTGAAAAAGGGTTTAATTATTATTTCGTAAAACTTCTTTACGGACCTTATAGTGCAGAACTTGATAACGATCTTAATCGCCTTGTTCAATCAGAAATTGCTAAAGCAGTGCCAACTGAAAGAGGCGCAAATATAATACCGACTCAAAGATGCGCAAATATTCTAAGGGATTTCAATGACCTTATTGAAAGAAATCAAACTTTTGTTCAAAGGATATCGCATATCAACAGACGATTTGGAACATTGGGTTTCCAGAGGCTCCTGAACTCAGTTTACCATATGCAAAGTCCCTTGCATAAATATAGAAAAGGCAAGAGGCCTCCGACTATTGCCAGTCTACCCTTGAAAGCTCCACTACTAAAGCCTATTTCAGAAGAAATGGCAAGTAAGACCTTTTCCATAACCCCCGCGGAAGTTGAAGATTTGCTTATGAATTTTGACCCTGAAACGGTTAAGGGGCTATCCCAAGCAATGAAAGAGATGAGAGCCGGGGGGCTACGAACTCATGAACAAGTCTTCGCCGATCTATAAGGACAAATACACGCCTTTTTTCGAAAAACAGCTCCAAAAGTTGAAGAAGAAAGCACCCGCACGAGCCAAACGCATTGAAGATGAAATTCAAGAAATATTGAAGTTTCCCTATCAGAATATAGACTTTGGCAAGGGGTTATGGCGAGGAAAAAGGAAAAATCGAGTTGGAGATGATAGGATTACTTTTGTTGTATGTAAACAATGTAGGGAGCTGGGGCATCAAGCGTTCAATCTGTGTAGCGACTGTAATGATACGCCAGATGAGACTGTTATATTTGTATCCATCATAGAAAGCCATAAATACTGAGGGCTGTCCACAGCTCGCGGCATCCTATGAAGTATGGTCTGGTGGAAAATTTTGAGGGAATGAACTAATAGTTTCTGCCAATCGATGTGAAGTTCCATCAGTGCGCATCAAAAACTACCAGTGAAGTCGTTATACCATCGTTGGCGCATGGTTAGCTCGTTCTTCACGTGAAGAACTGGTGCATCGGGCGGTTTCCACACCCCGATTAGGTGCAGATACGTCTCACCTGCTTGGCGCAGGATTAAGGGTCGAGAAGCCGTCGTCATTCAATCTATTACTGACGCTAGGTGTTCTATGGGCATCGTCTCCGGTAGTTGGCTTTCCTTCAAGAGGTCGGTCAGCATCGCTGTTGTTATTGCTTTTGTCCGCATTCAGGGCAGAAACGAGCTGAGATCGGGATTCTGTTCTTGCAGTTGGAGCAGACTTTTGACGCATAAGCCCACGCAAGATCGAGTCGCAGCAGGGTTCCACAGAAGCTGCAGTAATTGGACGAAGCGGGAACGTTGCTTCTGCATCTAGGGCAAGTTAAATATCGCCCAAGCGGGGGAAGTGGAACAAGAATCCAAAGTCCAAGGCTCAATTCTACAGCTTCCTCTCAGAGATTACTGAAGAAAACATGTCGTTTCCCCTCTTTAAAAGGTGGCTAGGCCCCTCAACACGTCTTCTTTGAGCCGAGCATTGCAACTTTTTCTTGGCGAGGTAAGGCTTAGCGCGGCTCCCTTACGCCACCCGTCCACGTTCTGGCGCCTTTCAGCTCTCTCGAGGACCAATCGTCCTTGAATATGGGTATGAACTGGTGCGCATCTTATTCTGCTCGTAGAATGGGAGGGCGGTCGGCCACACTCAAAAATTGCTTTATATGAGCTGCGCAAGCTTCTCAGGATAATAATTCTTCATCATGCTCACCCATGCACGCCTTTGCCTCTGCTCTTCTTCATCCAGCTCTTCATCCGGTTTTGAGAGGTCAAGAACTCTGTCACCCAGAACCTCCATGTAAGGATTTTCGTTGATGAGTTGTTTGGCATATTCTGGGCTTATCTCAGCTATCTTCTGCATAAGTTTCAACGCCATTTGGTCGGCTCCGTCAGCCACGCAATTCTCGTCGAGCCATGGCATAACGTTAATGTGAGCGAGTAGCTCGAAAAGGGTCTTGGCCAGTTCGTGAAGTAACTTAGGAATGTGAGCTTCCGCTTCCATCCCTCCCCCCTCCTGAGTCCCCTTAACATATTTGCCGACGCTGCTCCGGCTTACGTCGAGCTTGTCAGCTATCTCCTTCTTAGTGTATCCTTGCTCGTATAGCTGCTGAATTTGATCTACCTTCGCCTTAGTGAGCCTTCCCATCGTGGACGCCGTCATTTCAGCTTCATTCAACCGTCATTTAGAGTTTATTCGGTTCTATTTAAACCTGAATAAGACAAGTTTAGCGTCAAACTTAAGCGTTTAGGGCATGCTGACCACATTTTCCACGCGATTTCAACGTTCGAGCGCCAGAACACCCGCTATTCTTTGGACAAGCTCAGGATTCTTCGAAGACCTCTCTTCCTTGCTATACTGAGGACTAAAGCTAAAAGCTTACATTCTATTTGCGAACCATTGCGAGCATCTGAATGTGAAGATGTAGAAAAGATAGCAGAACCAAAAGAACTGCTTAGAACTACATCTTAATTGTCTCAAATTTTATTAACCCTTGTTCTATTCCTCGCTGTATTCTCCTTTGTTCGTAGGTCAAACCAGCTTCTCCTGTTTTGACATCAGCTAATACTATTGATATTGGCACATCTTCTATTCTCTCTTTAACCTTCGTGTAACCATCAAAAATCACATAATCAACTGGGTCACCTATGAATCTAGCATCACTGGGGTTGTATCCAAATATCTTGAAAATAGGTGCTAATTGTTCAGCAAGTGCTCCTTTGAGAACAGCTCTACTTCTTGCTAATGCATCTTCTCTGAATGCCTTTTCACTTTCTGTCTTCCACTGTTCTAAGAGAGCCTTGAATTTTTCTTCAAAAACTCCTTCAAGCTCCGCCTTTCTTTGCTCAAAAACGCTTTGCCCTATCTCGTCTCCTCGTTTCCTTGCCATCGATTCCACTTTGGCTCTAAAGTAGAAGAAAGCAAATAAAATTCCTATGATAATACCAACAACAATGGTTAAGATGACTTCAACCATCTCTAACACCCCTTCTGATTTTTATTGGATAGAACATTTCTCCTTAAATTATTAATGCAACTTGAAATCAAATAACTAAAAGAGAAATACGTAGGGGTAAGCATGTCAATAACATATAGTCAACTCTCCGATGATGAAAAGGCTGCTCTCTCTTTCAACATGCTCTATAAAACCCATTCTAGAAAAGACCATCCTGAACTTTTTGGCTCTTCTGTTTGGGATAACAGTTTTTATAGAAATCTCGGCAATGGAGAGGCGAGTCTCAAGATTAAGGGGATTTTAGACAGAGATTGTAATCCAACAGATTTGGCATATCAAATATTACCTACTGACACCTTGAAAAAGATGCTGAAACCACTAAGGGAAGAGATGATGAAGATTGAAGCTAAAAGAGCCGAATTGGAAGCAAGGTGTCGAGACCTTCAAAAGATGGAAAAATACAAACTAGTTAGTGAAATTGCTGACAAATTCAGTTTTTTGGGTGTTGATGAAAACTGGATTGCAGTTCTGATTTCCACAAACCTAGTTGAGCAAGCTATTAAAAAGAAACTTGAAGATTTAGGCAACCCTCTCAAAACAGAAGAAGGAAAAAAGCCAAGTTTTAAAGATATTATGCAATTTCTAGGTACAGTTCTCAAGGAAAAAGAAAATCGAAGTCTTGAAACGTTGATAAGGCCCAAAGAGCTTTACGACATAAGAAGCAAAATCGACCATGAAGGATATAAGATGAAAGTCAGTCGAGAAGAAAGTCTAGCCATTTTTGTGTTGGTCAAAAACGTCGTAGATGCACTCTGGCGATTTTCTCGCCCCAAAACAGTTCCTATGAAAAGCCAATAACAAGAGCAAAAGAAATCAAGGCGCCGATACGACCCAGAGGGCAAACTGATTTACGAGTTAGCTCAGCGAGCGCTAGCTCAAGGCTGGGATTTCATTGCGGAGTGCAGTCAAAGGGCATTAAAAGCTACTCTGACTAAAAGAACCCTAAGCCGCCACAGAAAAACTCGTTTCTTTTTCAACTTCCAAAAGCCAAGCTGAGGTTAAGCATTTTTGTAGCAACCGTTATATAATCAATGTTGAGTTAGATTCCCTAATTGAGGATTTTGGATGCCAAGAGAGTTTAAGGTTATTCTTAATTGGGATGGTCCGTGGGAGGATCCTAATGCTGTGCCGAGTCGAGCTGGTATATACATGGTTATTGCGGGTTCAAAAACGTCTGACGGTAATTGGGGCGTTCCCTCGTATGAGTTACTTGACATAGGTCAGTCTGGCGACACTGGAGTAAGGTTGGATACACATAGCCGCAAAGATTGTTGGAATGATAAAAAATCTTTGAATAAAACTATCTTGTTCAAATTTGCAGCAATGCCAAGCGAAGATTACAATGAAATGGACCGACGAATCGTGGAATGTTGTTTGAGGGCACATACTTGGCCACCCTGTGGCACTGAATGTAACGAAGGCTACAATCGAGAAGATTTTGTTACTATCACAAATCAAGGCAGATACTCTCCTCTGAAAGAAGAATACTCTTGTCGATCTAAATCTTAAGGCTCTCTTCAAGGATTGGAACAAATAATTAAATTGCAGTTAAGTATAGAGAGAATGCTCTCGCTACTCTTTAGTGTCCTGAATCTTCTTTGTTGTCGTGACTCAGGAACTAAAGATAGCAACAAGAACAAGAATTGCCACGCCTAGAACTATTAAACTAGCGCCTACTTTGGCGGCATTTTGAGGTTCTTCAGCCACCCAGTCTATAATGCTAAGTATAGGAGGCGTGGGAGTTTTCAAAGCGTATGTTTGCATTTTTATCCCCGTTCACAGAAAGCAGGCTTGAATATAAAGCTTTCGAAAATTAGTATGCAAGTATTTAAATAATCGTACTAGATTAGTATATTTGTGAGACCTGAAATGGTGGCGTCGGTTAGAACAATTAACGTAGGTGGTAGAAGCTACTTGCAGGTCGTTGAATACGTAAATGTAGGTGGAAAACGGAGCGTGAAAATTTTAAAATCATTCGGGCCAAATAACCTTCAAAACCGACTCCAAGCAGAGCAATTTGCTAGTAATTATAACACTTTAAGGTCAATTGCACAGAGAGAAGTCCAACAGCCAAATGTGAATATTGAAAATCTGTTAAAAGGAGCGTTAGTTATATTTGGCATAATTCTTGGAGCTAAGATAATTTCCGACATTATAGATGAGCTCAGCAAGCCCTGATGATTGAACCTGAAACACATTTTTCATTTTCCTCTGTGTTGCTGTTAAACCTCTTTAAACGAATAAAGACTCATCAGACTCATCGTCTAGGATAGATAACCGCGGCTTTTGCATTAGTTACCATGGTCCAATCGTATCCCAGATTCTCGACGATCTCCCTAGGTATGTGCGCCATCCTCTGTTGATTCACAGAGATAACAAACTCAACAATCAAACCCAGCCTCAATAGGAATTCGCCAGAAAACTACAAGAATTTTCTGTCGCCCACAAAGGACGCTATCCTTTGCCGAGACTTCCGAAGGAAAGTATCCAAAAACGGACATATCCAGACGCCGTCATAAGAGAGGGTCTCTCTTGACCGACAGACACATGCAACATTTTAGTCCTAAATCGACTGCTTACATGAAGCTATGAGGACAAAATGGCGAGGATCTCCATTTCAAATGCCGAGAGGCAGGACTTAACAAAGCTATATTCTGGATCCTCGCTCAACAAGGACACTAACCAATTATGATCTATGGCGCAAGTTGAGAGACCAAAGGGATTTCGCATACATACCCTACAACACAGTAAACCGAAGAGTCAGAGCACTAGAAGAGCATGGCTACGTCGAAAAAAGTGGAGAAAGAAAAACGAAAACAGGTTTTCTAGCCAAACTCTCCCAGCTATCAACAAGATCCTATTTAGCCATAATACTAGAAAAATGGATTTAGACCAATTTATCGAGAAAGCCCAAGATGCATGCATATTCAACGCAATATCATCTATCTCATGTCATTTATTGGGTGATAAGGACACTTATTGATCATGTCAGTGTTCATATTTAAGAACTAGCAAAAGATTTTTATGAAAAAAGCGCGAATTTGACATTTGTGAAATGAATGGCTAGTCTAATAAGTAAGACGTTAAAAGAAGATGTAGACTTACTCAAACCATCTTCTTCGCTTTGGCGTCTATCTAGAAGTAAGCCACAGATAAAGCAAATTTACGGACACTTTCTCCCTCCATACCATAGGAAACTAGTTAGAGGGTTGGTGGCAAAGGATTTCAACTTTCCTGCTGCCTATCATGCTGTGGTCAATTCATCAGATTTGGACGAGTTGTACGCTATTGGGAAGAAGCTCTCACCTAACACGATTGTATCGATAAGCGATTCTGTCAAAATTAGAGCTGAAAAAAATGGAGGGGCTGTAGTCTATACACGATATTTCAATGGCTTTTACATGAATGAGAGTGCTTATGAAATACTGAAATGCTGTAAAGACAAAGTATCAGTTGCCGGTATAGTCTCAGAAATAGGATTTGATCTGGAAACTGTTTCGGATTTTCTTGCGAGAACTCTGATACTGGGAATTATAAATGTATACTCTTAAAGGTCTTCAAAAGCCCTTTGTTGTCAGCTTTGAGATTACCAGCCTATGCGATCAGCAATGTTGGTTCTGCTGTGCCCAGCTTCCAAAGTATAGACGCGAAGATCTACCAACAAAAAGTGTTCTAGCCATAGTTTCTAAAATCGCCAACGAAGACATTTACTCAATCTTTCTTACTGGCGGAGAACCTCTCCTGAGAAACGATTTGCCTCTAATCATTAAAGAATGCCTGAACTATGGAATGAATGTTTCCTTAAGTACGAATGGAATGGCAGCAACCGAAGAGGTTGCAAAAATGATTGCGTCGGCGGAACTCGACGAAATACAAGTAAGCATTCAAGCGCCGGATGAGATCAATGACAAGATAGTAGGCGTCGAAGGGGCCGTAGATCAAAGTTTCAAGGGTCTCCAGAATTTAATTAATGCTGGGCTTAGAGTTACCGTGGCTTCAGTTGCCACTCGCATGAATTATTCTCTAATACCAGAACTAGCTGAAAAGGTAGCCACGATAGGGGCAAAATACTTTAGGGTTCTGAGGTTGATGCCACATTCCAATGATATGCTACAGCAGGTGGTTACGTATCGACAAATGCAGATGCTTGTTGAACGACTGATGCGGCTAGAGAAGGAAATGGAAGAGTTTACAATTTCAATCCATACTTCTCCTGGATTTTCAGATGAACGGTTCTACGACAGTAAAGAATACAAGATTGTACATCCTTTGTGTCATACTTGCGAGGCAGGAAAAGTATCGATGGGTATATTGTCAAACGGGGATTGTGTTCCATGCCTCGAACTCAAAAGTTCTGAATTCATCTGCGGAAATATATTGTATGAATCGCTTTTGAAGGTATGGAACTCCAAACCCATGTTCGCACTTAGATCTGCTACACCTGACCAGTATCATGGAAGATGTGGTGATTGTGATCTTAAATGGTCATGCTATTCAGCCAGGTGCGTGGCTTATAATCTAAGAGGAGATATTCTGGGAGACGATGAATCATGTTATCGATTTTTAGAGAACACCAATTTAGGGTGAGAAGATGATCAAAAATGAAGGATCATCCAACACTATGATGTCGTTTTTGAGGGATTGTCATAGTAAAGTTTATGAATTTTTCGATAACTCACCAAATGTTCCTGTTGAGATACTAGAGAAATATTCGCGTCTATTAGATACAAAACAACTAAAAAGCGAATGGGAAACTTACTTGAGGTACAAGTTCTCATACTTATTGAAACTGGAGAAAAATCCAGACTCTTCTGAGAGTGATATAAAAAGTGAGATGAGGCAAGAAGACAAAGCATATCTTGCAGAATTCATTTCTAAGTGGAGGAAAAACGCAGAAAAAGAACGAATTGCTTACATGTACCGTTTTGTCCAGCTTCCAAAAGATGTAGTTCACCAGAGATGGTATCCCAAAGAAGAGGCAAGATTCAATGAATGGTGCGCCAATCGTCAGAAAGAAATCATGAGATTAGAAGTATCAAATTCGGATAGTAAGACAAGACAAACTATACTCAATGATATTTACGAGAAGCTTAAGAAGAAATCAGGATCGTATATCGCACTTGAACCTGAAGATGAATTTAAATTAGAATTTATTTGCAAAAGGCTTCTTCAGGCACATTGCCAAGTATCAAAAGAAATAACCTTGATTCCAGCTCAAGATACATTAGGTCTATGCTCAAGCAAATGCCAAGAAGACCTAAAGCATATCACAGATATCTCGAATATCCGACAAAGCGGAGAAGATTTATCTGATTATGTTCCGTTGAAAAAGTCCCAAAAAGACCTTTCTATTGTATTGACACAGTCGCTATATGAAGAACTATTTGATGAGACTAGGATAATACGACGGTTTCTTTTGGAATTGAAGGAACGATATCCGTGTGAAGTTTGTGATTACTTGGATGTATCAGCTGAGGTTCCAAAAATTCTTTGGAGAATCGCTACTACCAGTGAAGAGGATCTTTCAGAGGACTACAAAAGGCTCGCACTTGATGAATTAAGAAAAGAAATACAAAAGTATGAATCATACTCAACAGGTGAAGGTATAAGTGGCGGTGTCTTATTAGTAACAAAAAATAGTTGGGATATCTGGCATCATATCGGTTCGAATGATGTCGTGAATGACCCCAGACAGTCCATAGAGCATGCAACCGCCTATAAGGAGAAGATGTATCCAAATGTGCTAAAAGCCACCGGAGACATTAACAACTTTTGGGCCTTTCCCATCTTTCATGGGTCCAAACTTGTAGGGGTTTTTAGAGTAGTTAACAAACTTACTACTGACAGAACAATCATGCCAAATGGTTGGAATTATTGTACGAGGGTGGAACTCAGTCTAATCGCACAATGGTTTTCAGAATTCCTAACAAGTATACAACCTTTAATAGAATATCGAACAGAATCGCTGGCAATTTTTGAGGAAGACAGAAAAATAAAAGAGCTCATTAACAAGCTAAAACTGGATAAGGTCAATGAAAGAAACTTCAGAGGATTATTAAGACACCTTATGCGAGATGTAACTAAAAAGGAAGAAGAGCGTGGTATTGGTTGCTGTATAATAATTGCAGATGTTACCAGAGGCCAAAACGCTCTCGACTACCTAGGCTTAGAACCTCATCTCCTCTTAAAACCTGACCTTGATGATATGCAATATCCTTACACCGGGATAGACCTCTATCATGATGTTGTTGATGCATTGGAGGGCGCCTATGTTTTTGATTATGATGGGAATTTTCACGGTATTGCCAATCTAAGCTTAAAAATAGACGGTGAGCATCAATCTGGCTTAGGTGCCGTGGAGTCACTTACTAAAAAGCATGAAAAAACGTTCTGCCTTTTCCTCGCAAAAGATACGAAGATAATACGAATTTATAAAAGTAAGAGTATAGCAGCTGAGATATTCTTATCAGAGAGAAGTGGATTTTGGACTTACAGATATCCGACTGAAATCTGCGAAAAAATCAAGGAACACGGTAAGTGTGACGATGAAACTTCTGATATCATATTCAGAACCTGCTTAGATTTGTCATATCTTGGATTCGGGAGTACTATTATTATCGGAGATCTTAACGCAGAGGATCTGGAAGAAAATTTTGAATTTAAGTTTACAAAACCTAAGAAATATGATGTAGGAAGGTCCGTTAAAGATGTTGGAGCAAGAGTCTTCAGAGAAATTATTAAATCTGAAGGGGCAACATTTTTAAGAAGAAGAGATGGAGGAATAATAAAACTTAATGTTCTTATAACTTCCATTAAGAAGATGATAGACTTTTCTAAACGGCAGCATCCATTTCCTAGTAAAGGAGGCAGACATGATGCAGCATGGAGAACCTCTTTGGTTGTGCCTGATGCCTTAGTGATAGTAATATCCAAAAACCGTACCATTAACCTCCTAGTAAACGGCAATCTTGTATATCAAGAGGATTAAGAAACGGTGATGCAGCGAAATTCTATTTAATTTTTGTCAATATTCTCTGATTTTGAGTTATTGGGTCATCTAGAGCACCTTCTCAAGAAGTAAAACCACCAAGCTGTCTTGCTTGCAAAATATACAAAATGTCTTCTTTTTTAGTCCATTCCACATCTGCTGCGTCAAAATGGAGATGTTGTTCAATTCTTAAACATGTCTCAGCAATTTCTCTAATCTCGTTGGGCACTAGTTTTCTTGAGTTTCTTTTATGAAAGGGGACTTCTTCATACACCAGTCTTTTGCCTTTGTTATTTACTATCTTGAGCATAAGTTTCTGGTAACCAATGTTTTCTCTTAAAATCGACAAAGTTGTTCTATCAACTATGTAGGCATCAGGTGTAGTTTTTCCGGAAACAAGAGTTTCACCTAATCCATAGCAAGCTTCGATAAGAAGAGAGTCTATTTCTTTCCGAAGTCGCGTAAAACATACTCCTGAAACCTGACCATTTATCATCATCTGAATAACTACTGCCATTTTGATACCTTCTTGGTTGATCCTGTGGGTTTCGCAATAGTCAATAACTCTCTTACTATGGACTGAATCTAACACTTTAGTGATGGCAGTGATAAGTTGAGACGGCTGGACACACAAAACTGTTTCAAACATGCCAGCAAAACTGGTTTGCGGGGAATCTTCGCATACTGCGGAGCTTCGAACTGCCATCAAATCAAAATTCCTAGAGTCACATTCTTTTAGAATTGTTTTTTGGACAGTCGGTTCACGAATTTCATGAGGATTTTTTAATGAAATAACAAAAAAGGGAGGTACGTTAAAACATTGTTTTAATTGATAAAGTTGATACCCCTTTCCACCAACCTCGGATAATGTAAGCTCTGGATCAATTTTCATTGCATTCTTACCTAGTTATGCTTTCATTATTTCGATTACGCCTTGTCTAAGGTCAATCTTAACCTTATCTCCATTTCTTAAAACATGTGACGCATAGTTTGTTCCAATTACGCATGGTTTTCGCAGTTCTCGAGATACAATCGCCGCATGCGATGTTTGACCTCCCCAATCAGTCACAATGGCTCTGCATTTTCGGATAGCGTCCATATAGTCTGGTGTAGTTGAAGGAGCAACTAGGATTTCGCCTGATTTCAAAGTTTCAACTTTCGGGTTCTTAATCACAGTCACCATCCCTGTGACTTCTGGCTCATTCGGATCATAATAGGTCACTATTCCCTGCAATTTTTCCGTTAGAGGCACCTCACTTTCGGCTAAGTAGTTTAATCGAGAATTCAGTCGCTCAAGCACCTTATCAGCCTGCTCTCCCTCAGCTATGAACGGCTCAGTCATCGAGAACGCTTTGTAATTCAACTCTGATTTTGCAGCCATGCTTGTTACATCGCCAAAAAGCTCTTCAACAAGAGGAAAGTCTCCTTGAAAAACTAAGAATCGCACTTTCCTTTCCTTAAATCGGTGACGATACCCTTCCGGTGATGAGACAAATTCTCCAAGTTCTTGAGGGATAAGGAACCGGCAATCATCAATTGCATGATTAGTTCTCTTGGCTATAACGTGAAGGATTTTATCAAACGCGCCATTGACGATCATGATTACTTTTTTTCTTCTGTCGATTAGAGAACCACCTACTGAGCTCACCAGTGCCACAAGATTTCGATAGTAAGGTGGAAGCACTTCTAGCAGTGCAGACTTTTTTGACAGAGCTTCTTTTTTGCTTTTTTGGACGTTTTCAATCTCATTTTCAAATTGCAGAGCAGGATTTGAAACATCAAATTTTTCTGATCCGAAGATCTCTAATAAAATATCTTTTTCAGTGACGAATTGCGTAGCAAAGTAATTATTCCGTTTCCAATAAAACTTCAAAGAGTGTTCCTTAATTTTATCCACTAACAGACGAAAATCCTCGTTATCGCTATTCGATTCAATTATTTGAAGGGTGATTTGAGCTCCTTTGTCAGCATCACCTATTACTTTTTTTACAGCTTTGGCAAGACTATCATTTTTAAGAGTTCTGCCCAAAGCTCTAGCACACTCGCTTAAATGTCGAAGAATCTCTACAGCAAAAGTGTCCTCTTCGATAGTAAAAATGACCTGCCGTAGTTCTGCAATGCTAAATTGAAGCTTCCCAGCTTTGACTTCCTTCTCTAACCAAGCAGTCAATAGGTCTTGACTTTGAAATTGGACGGGCTCACAGAACCATCCATATTTGTACCAGCTATAATAAATATGGCAAAAGTCCTCAAACAATGTAACTAGATCTTCGTCTGAAAGAGCTTCAAAATCTATAGAAAACTGTATCTCTTGAGCTTTCTTAAGAACAGCTTGTTCTGCGTTGTGGTAGCCAGTGAAGAAAGCGACTCGATAGGGAAGGCATAGCAAGAAGTCAATCATTTTCTGACCCAAAAGTTTCAATTCCTTAGGTCGAAAAAGCCACCTACCTTGGTTTTCCTCAAAAATAATTACAGTCGTCCATAACCCCGTACCAAAATAATCCCTCAGCTCTTGCATACCAGCGTTAAGCGTCATCACCAAAAACATTGGACAGGCATTTTGCTCCCATATTCGCCATTCATCGAGGTTGTAGGTTCTGCTCATAATCGTTACTCCTCAGTGAGTTGTAACTCCTTTATTCCAAGTTCTTGGAATCGTTTAAACATCTTTTCACCACGAAGTAATTCATATATGTCTATGAGTGGCCACATTAATAATGCATAGACTTGGGATTCATCCTTCTTGCCAAATAAGATATCTGTCGCTTCCTCGAAACTTTGTTTAGAAATGATCCCAGTTTTCTCGAAGAAATGAGACTGCTCAATCATCTTAATGTCAGGCTTCTTCTTTAAGAATTCGCACAGAATTGAAGAAATGACTTTACTCTTTTCATTCGTAATCAAGCCCTTTATTTTGGTGGCGATTAGTTCAACGTAATTTGCCCATCTTTCTTGATTTGCATAGAACTTTCCTCTTTCTCCCTCTACGAGAACACAAAAAGCAGGAGGGCATATACCCACGTCTTTTTTAAAAGTTGACAAATTCAGAAGAATTGCTAGAACATCCCTCATTGGCCTAAGAGGCATTGTCTGCAACTGCTGAAACCATAAGGGCTTATAATCATCAAGCAAATCAAACCGCGGATCTGACGAAATCTCAAGTTCTTTCCAAACTTTTTTGACTCGCTTTAGATATTCCTTAAAAATTGGCAAAGGCTTATTTTGGAGATAATAATCAAAGGCTCCTTCATACAAAAAGGTATCGAGAACATCTACATCCTTTCCAATTTCTTGAAAGGGGTCACTAGTCCATGTATGTTTGTCACTATGACTATGGATAATGCGCGATATTTTATCTAAATCTTCGTCTGAAAAGCCTCCAATTTCCTTGAGACTCTGCATGGCTATTTGAGTACCTAAGTGGGCATGATTTTTATATTTGCCATGGACGATGGAATTGATGTCATGAAACATCAAACCAACAGCACAAAGATCAACTGGAAGACCTCTTTTTAAAGCAAGAAGCCGCGCGAACTGGAGCGTACTAGCTTGGTGCTTAAGCTCCCAACAAACACTGCTTTCTCTTTCGGAATCGGGTAAGTTTGAATGTAAAAGTAAATCGACGATGTAGCGTTCGCATTTAGCTATACGATCGCCTGGTTCAATAAGTTCTTTTCGGAAATGGTGGTATTCTTTAAGAGGCCTCATGTTTTCACAACCTTAAATCCATAAATAAGATGAATCCCAATTAATTTATATTTCGTGCTTTTTCCACCTTTATCGTGAGACACAACGTCTTTTTTTCGCGAATGAGTTGAACAGGGTAAAAGCGGTATCCATCAGGCCCCTATTTCACGCTAAGCTTCTTGATATATCGAGTTGCAGCTCTTGATATTCCATGCAATCAAGTTTCTTATGGTAAGAGTCTCACGCTTAAAAACCGAGAATTTAGACCGAGATGTAAACCTATTCCCCGGCGCCCAATATAAATTACTTATTCTCTGTCTTGTTTGTTTTAGTGACTTTTCTTAGTAGCATTTCTATACGAGGCTGATGGTTGGCTGGCTGCACGTTGCTGTTAATTTGTAATAACAATCAGTATCTTTTGCAGAAATTGGCAAGCTCAACAAGGAATTGAAGGCGATTAAGGTCTTCATGCGGTATTTGGCGAAGGGTTTCGAGTATAGTCTGGTTTTTGAGCCAGAGTGCATACAAGACATTGCGTGCAGAGACGAGAAAGACAAAGCGGAGAGGCTTTTAGCATCAGAAGAGACGGAGAGCCTCTAAAAGAAACAGAGAGACTAACAGAGACCCGCACACGGAAAACTCCAAATTCAGAAAAACATTTTTAGAAAACATGCACTTCAAAAGGCTGCAAACGTCTCCATTAATTCAACTTGTCAATAGTGGTTCTCTTCTTCCTCACAAGGATAACCAATCCAACAATTATGAGAACGATTGCAATGAGCGTGACGAACGTAACGTCAGAGAATGTAATATAAGCTCTGGTTGTTGTCTGAGTGACAGTCAAGCTTTCTTGCTTGACTAAGAACCTCCAATGATAAGTTAGTATATACTGCGAAATCGATAAATTGAAAAACCGGGCTGCCCCGTCTCTATCTGTTGCCTCAGTTGCGTTGACTCCGTTTCTTAGCGTGACTTCTACTCCCGATACAGGAAGCCCGAAGATGTCTGTTATCTTTACAACAACGTTAAAACGAGGTTGATACTTTATGATTAGAGCCCAGTAACCCATATCAGTTTTCCATAAATCGGAAAAAGCGGAATTGTTCAAAAATCTGTTTGGTCCACTCCCTGGGTCATGGAAAAAGATTCCACTGGAATTGTAGCCTGTGACAACTCTTGCGTGTGTCAGCTTTCCTTCTTGCTTCGCCTGTTCATCATACCATGTATTAATTATTACAGGAAAATTCTGAGACACGTTTCCTTTAAGATTTGATAAGGCTTGATTGAAATCTTGTGACAGAGATTCGTTGTAATAATTAAGGAACCCTCTTTTGTCAAGCGGAATATACGTATATCGCCATTGAGTGGGATCGTTAATGGTTGTGTGCATTTCAATAGCTAAGTCTGTTTGATTCGGCAGAGGCGAGATATCTAAATATTTCAGGGCTATTTGGACTGAAGCGGGAACACAAGAGTTAGTGGTTTCCTGATAGAAAAAACATGCATTTAGACTCGAGTCCCATAATCTCAGATTTCTGTAGCTTTCCAGGTTATAGTTCACCGTGTTTTGGCTCAACACTTGCTTTAGTGGAAAGATTATAGTTAGTAGAAGTGCGATGCTAAATGGCACCCTTAAATGGATAAAGTTCATGCTCAAGGCTATCTTCACTCTGAGCGTTCGCTTGTGCTCTCATATAATCTCAAAAAGCAAAAAGAAAAGACTTGTTATATGAGGTAAATGCTCTTTTTGTTGAGGTAGCACAACGAACGGCTTGAGATATCCCCATAATCCCTTTATTTTCATTGAAAAATATAAGAGCTAAAAAATCCTTTAGCATTTGGGAATTGCTTGACAAATCAAACATGCCCATACCTTGTGCTGGATCAAGATAAAAATAGAATTAAATTACTGGAATTGCCAAAATTCGAAGCAGGAGTTTTTATGGAAGAGTATTTTCACAACCAAGAAAATTTGTTCAAGATCGACTCTAATCTGAGGTTCTTACAGCCACAGTATCCTGTTCCGGCTGGTATAGGATTAGGTAATAAAGGAGGCATCATCGACATTTTGGCAATAGACATCAAGGACTTCACGCCCGTTTTGGTGGAGTGCCAAACAAGCCCCGACATCTTTCAAGCCTATGAAGCTCTTAAAGGATATGTTAATGGTTGGAACAGTTTGATGAAAATGAAGGCAAGAGGATATGTTGTGTTTCCTGTTAAGGATGAGTATACTGCTATACCTTATCCCTACGTGGTAGCCGAAAGAGTAAGGGAAAGACTTAGAATAGCCACGGGATTGGAACATTTTCCCGAAAAAAGAACTTTACTAATCAATCCATTAAAACTGCAAGACGCTATTACACATTATGAATGCAAATGCATGGCAGTGGAATATGGGAACCCAGAAGAGCCGAGATTTCTAGTTCAGCCAGAGGATACTAAAGTATTTAGAAAAATGATAGAGGACAAACTCGTTGAACTGCTATACTATTTTGCAGAGACGAATGGAATAACAACTCTGTCTCCAGAAGACAATATGACCATTCAGACTTATTTTGAAGAAATCGGGATACGAGGAATTTTTATGAACATACAATTCTTGTCACCAATAAGACTGCCTCAGGAAATAAGGAAAATTGAAGACGATGTCAATTACGTCTTGGAATCATTGAATAGTTTTGTTTTGAGAATTAAACGATTGCGAGAGAAGCTGGCTTATGAAAAGCGCAAGGAAGAATAATAACAAATTGTCACAGTATGCTGGCAGAACACCTACACTCTCTTCTACTTCTCATCTAGAGAATAGCGATCCTCGATTCTTATCAATTCTTGAAGCAGGCGGTTCCCCTTCTCGGTTAGCTTGTAGTGGACAAAGAATCTTTTCCCTATTTTCGAGCTGACGGCTTCAATTAACCCTGCTTCCTCAAGCCTTCTCAGTTTCGCTGTTCTGGTTTTCTCGTTTGGGCAGGCGTCAGCGAGGTCCGCGAATCTTTTTGGGCCTTCAGGTAGAGAGTCTAAAATGTTAAGAACGTACCTCTCTCCAAGTAGCGGAATGAGCATCCACTTCTTCCCTTTAAACATGGATTAGAGAAAGGACACCATAGAACAATTCTTTTTCCGATAATTTTCTACGGTAAACTTTATTTGGTTACAGCTAACACTTAGACCAACCATTGGGTGAAAAAGCATGAAAAACATAGTCATATTCGTAGCAATAGCCACAATCCTTGCAGCATCCGGGCTAGGCTACGCTTTCATATCAAACGAGAATAACCGCAAAACTTCTGAAAATCTCAACGCTGAGATCCAAGCCGTCAGCTCAGACTTAACGTCTCTGCAAAACAGGCTAACAACCCTTAATGGTTCATTGGCTCAGCTTTCAGAGAATTTAGGCGATTTAGACGCCGACCTCCAGCGAGAAATAGGAAGCATCCAAGCTAATGTGTCCTCTCTATTAACGCAAGTTTCAGGCTTAAGGAATAATGTTTCTGCCATACAAAAGGACATATCCGGCATTCGCACGGACATAAACGGCCTAAAATCCAATGTGACAACTTTCTCAACACAGATATCCAACATCCAAAATGACATATCGATCATTCAAGCACTCGTCACGGACCTTCAATCTCAGATAGCCAGCCTAGAGGCTAGGGTAAGCACGTTAGAATCGAAAAGGCCATTAGTTGTCAGAATATGGTTTCTGAGCTTTGAACCAGACGCCATACCAGCCACTGGCAAAGACTACCTGTTTGATGTTAAGCTAAGTTGGGGTCCCGGCATTGAATCCTACGTGTATGGTAGGACAGGTCACAGCAGATTCATAGCACCAAACTACTTAGATTTCTCAGTGAACCGCACTTTGATGGGGTTGAATGTTGAGATAACAATCTTCGCGTATTGGCACGCAGACGACATATT
>Ga0315310_10000579_pt1 | contig 23626 bp, 16 predicted proteins | sample TDP5_MG_FD_203630 | JGI IMG/M metagenome (GOLD analysis project Ga0315310, IMG submission 203630) | Freshwater sediment microbial communities from Lake Towuti, South Sulawesi, Indonesia - TDP5 | ecosystem: Environmental > Aquatic > Freshwater > Lake > Sediment | place: Indonesia: South Sulawesi...
CAATCCGTAGTTATCACAACAGGCTTCCCTACGACCATGCCGTCCCTTATGCAACGCCAGGAGCCGAGCAACGTGCCGAATATGGTCATGGGTTGATACGCGTAGCCAGGCTTAGGCGAGGCATCCAACACGATCCGAGAGGTACCTCTCTCAGGCTCCACTTTGACAACAGTATCTTTCACCGTTTCAGTGACAAATAGGCTTCGGATGATCAGAGTAACCTCATTGAACCATTGGAAAATCCTGTAGAAAATTCTCTGCAGGAGCTGCTCGATAAACGTCCGTTGAACAGTGACATCCACGAAGATCGTGTATCCTGACCTCATGGCTGACGTGATGGTCTTTGTGATTGCGGCTGTTCCGGTTGCGAAGAGTTCTGTTGAGACGCTTGTGAATATCGGGGATGAAGTGAATGTGGTGGTGTAGGTGAATGTCCGAGTAGATTGGAATGTTGTCCCAACCGTATAGGTTGTTGAGATCAGTCCTGAAAATAGGGTGGTTGTACTTGTCGTATGCGATGTGGACGTAGTCAGAGTACGGGTGGTTGTTGTGGTGATTTGCTGAGACGTAGTCGTGCTCGTGGTGGTACGACTAGTCGATGCTGAAGAGGTTGTAGTTGCTGTCGAGACGGTTGTGATGACTGTGGTGTACTGGCCTCCGCTGAAAATGACAGTGACTGTAAACCCAGTTCCAGTCCAAGATTCAACTAAGATTGAAAAGCCGTAGACGGTGTCCGAATAGATCTGGCCAACCTGCCAGACTGCGTCACCATCCCAGTTAGATCTGGTTGCCGGGTTGGCGTCGACTAGGCGAACTATTCCATGCCCACCCGTCTTGGTTTCGTCGATCACGGTGATTAGCACACCGTGATCTGGGGCACTTGAAGGAAGGTTACCGTCGTAGCCAGCTTTCTGTCGAGTTTCCACTAGAAAGTAGATGCCAGTAGATGTCTGAACTTTGAGAGTGTAGTATCCAGTCGTCGGATACTCTATCCTCTCGATGGTCGCTGTGATGGCGCCGCCGGTGACTGTTATGACCCTGGATGCTAGTATCCAACCGAGTTGAATCTTCGACCACGACGACAGATGCTGCCCTGCGGCGTTGCTCATGATGTCCCAACCATCCACGAACCCGTAGGGATCGTTGAAATCATAGTCATAGAGGTCTGGCAAACCAAAATCATGGTAAAGCTCATGTGCGAAGACGCCCATGCTGTAGGTCTCCTTTTGAAGCGTTGCTGTATCTACCGTAACTCCGTCGTTCGTAGCTATGTTGAGGCCGCTAGCCCGTGCGCCCCAGACCCAGTCTCCAGCAAATACCATGATGTAGTGTTGATACAATGCGAAATTGACGCCTGGATCTACAAGGGTGATGACATCAAAGGCGAGCTTGCGATACTCGGCCCAGCTTGAACCCCAATCGTGAACCTGGTAGTAGGTAGTTGGATGAGATAACTTGTTCCATTGAGGCGTAATCGCTCCGCTGATTTGCATCGAATTGTACGAGACCTCTATGAAGTAAGCGTTCATGTCATTGTAGACTAGTTGTTGGAAGTAGCTCACAGTGTGGCTTGCCGTGTTGTCGGAGAACTCGACAAGTATAGTTAGGATGGACCGAGTTCCGGAAATAGCTGCTTTAGGCATAGGCTGTTCGAGAGGTGTCAGCTTTTCAACGTACAGTATTCTCTTCCCGTTCAGGGTCACCAAGTAGCCAGTCACGTTGATGGTCATGCTCTCGTAGCGAAATAGATCTCCTGCTCCTCTGTCAAAGATCAGTTCTATCGGGCCTATGCTGTCTATCAGGTAGTATCTAGCGATCTTGTCATGTAGGGAAGCGAAGCGTCCTGTAACATTGACATAGGTGCCACTGGCCGAAGGCTGGGTGAGCATGCCGTTTCGCGCTTTGTTCGCTGTCTGATTAATGCCTCCACCTGCCGGTATGTTACCGATATGTATGTATGAGCTCAAGATCAGCAAAGTCAAAAAGAATGAAACCTTACCCAGATTCCCAGGTGAACCCTTCATACGTAGAACACTGAGCCCTCTTTTAGGAGCCAGCTGCCCTCGCACGAATCAACAGCAGCCCCCGGCTTCCTTCCTGATTGGTATCTCTGGCACCTCTATAAGGGTAGCCCCATATGAGCACAAGAACTTCGTATGAGCCTTGCCTTGATAATTTCGGGTCGAGGGATAACTAAGCTTCCGTTTTTGCCGACGCCCTCGGCATGGTTCTTCGTCTTCGCGTATTCCTTAAGATCGAAGAAAACTCCCTTAGCAAACCCCAGCTTCTCTTTGGTAAGAATCAGTTGCTTGGATTCTGCCCACCCCTATCTTTTATATTCCTACTCCCTCGACAACCCCAGTCGTAGCACTCTTTGATGGCCTGTAGCCACAGACAAGTTTGGCTGGTACGTAGTGTTGAACCTGCAGAAAGAGAAATGGGAAAAGATGCAAAGAGGAGGATACTTCTATACACAGGAGAAGATAAATGAAATAGTTAGAAAGACGCTCGATCGCGACATCTGTGTCTTCGATGACTTCGAGAGGTTCTTCAGGCGGAAGTTCCCCCTAGAGGGTAGAGTGGTTCTCGAAATAGGATTTGGAGGCGGGTGGTGGCTTGCCACGCCGATAAAGAGGGGCGCTTATGGCGTAGGCTTCGAGGTCAGCAGAGAGATCATAAAGAGAGCCGAGATAGCTTTCCAGCAGGCCAAACTGAAGGACTGCAAATTCTATGAGGTTGATGAACGATACTTCTCCATACTCCAACCTTCGTCAATAGACTACATCTTTGAGATAACTGTATTCCAACATATAGATCCGGAAGTAACCAAGAGATACATCGAAACCGCATATGAAGCATTGAAGAGCGACGGCGTAGCCATCCTCCAGTTTTTGATGAACGATAAGAACCCCTACAAGAATCCTTTCGAGGGTGAGGGAGCCGTTTTCTACTCGGCCAGCGAAGTCGATGAGATGATAACTACATCCAACTTCATAGTCGAACGAGTCTATAGGTCGTGGGAGGAGGGCGAGTCACACTGGAACCATTATCTGCTGAGAAAGCCGAGGAGTAGACCTGACCGCCTCAGGTTGGAGACGAGAAAGAGGCTATGTAAGATAAGAAGACTCTTCCTTCAAAAGAAGGAAAAAATAGCTAAACCCATCATTGCTGACACGTATCCTAAGGTCCACCGCAATCTATTCCACGGTAATCAGAGACTTTCTTGAGTTTCCCAAGGATCTCTTCTCCAATATGCCGATGAATATTCAGAAAGAAGAGAAGGTTTCCTGTGTTCAGAGCGTAGTTCTACTCTACCTTAGTGAAGCTGTCTTTCCGGAAGAGAACCGCATGGTCGATGTTGGTTATTCCATCTCGTCTACCGGCTTCGAAGAAGAAGTTCATGGGGCCTTTCGGGATGTTGTTGAGATGAGTTGCAAGGAGCATGTCATCCACATGGTATTCCACCCTACTCGGTGCCCAGACCACCTTGAACGCCTTTTCGGCGGTCCAGTCTTGGTTCACTAGGGCTGTTGCCTCTCCTATGCCGTCCCAATATGTCCAAACCTCGTACCTTCCCTGAAAGATGCAGAATCCGATGATCCCTTCTGTCGGGAATCCATGATGCCTCTCGAAGCCCCCGAGCCAATGATGCCTATGCGGGCCGGGGTTGGAAGCTTTCGCTCGCCACTTGTAGGTGCCAAATGGGAAGGTATTCTCCAGAGTTAGGACACTACACCACTGTTCATCTGGTCCTCCTGCCCTTACACGACAGGTAAAGTATGGATCTTCGAAGTAGACCAGTGCATGGGGCTGCATTCTTGCTTGAATTGGCACTATTCTGTCTTCTGCGGCGATTCCGAATATGCCTCTTCCAACAGTCTCAAGTTGGCTTCGTGAAACCACCCTTTCACCTCCTTGGTGTACTTATCATGAGCAGGCAAGCTAGATCTGTAGACGTATATGACCGTTGGGTTGCTGGAACACACTTGGTTGGCAGCCAACTCTGTCGTTCCTATGACACTCCCGAATAAACAATGCGACGAGGCTATATGTGAAGAGCTTGGGTCACTGCCTCCAGAACCAGTGGAATCATCTTTTTATAATCATTACAGTAAGAACATCTTTGATGTGCATAGACGCGCGTCAAGAGAAGAAGGAGAAAGCAGGAGAATGCACGATCAGAGGCGTGTGAGTACTGTAGTGTTGGCAGTACTGGTTGCATCGAACCTTGCTATCCCCATGGCGGGACTAGTGCGTTCGTACGCACAATTGGTCATAGCGCTGAGTAACTGGCCGGGCATGTTCTCTGGGAGGACTGTACTGCAGGTGATTGGATCGGGCTCGCCACATGGACCCTACAATGACTATGCCAAGGTGGACGATGTGCTTTCTCTCACGAACGTGGTCACATGTCCGGGTTATGCTCCTGGAGCTGGCTCACTGAACCGTTTTGACTCGGAGGTGATAACTGAGATGGGGCCTCCGTGGACTCAGGTCTGGAAGACAGGTTACACGACGCAGGATGTTATCGCGGTCGGAGGACCTGTGGTAAGCGGTGTAAATAGGATGTATAATACCCTAACCAAATCACCTTGCATGTGGGATTCCGCCGACTGGTCTATCTTATGCAAAGACGGCAGCAGGTACGGCGACCCAAATGGGCGTCACGGATACATAGCTGTCTTCACGGATGGCAATAGGCCGGTCCTCATTGTGAGCGGATACTCAGCCTACGTCACGAGAGGCTTAGGCGTGATCCTCAGGAATCCCTCAACGTACTCCAGCATCCTTCAGGGTCAGGCTGTCGTGGTGAAGCTGATCGACAGCAATGGCAACGGCATCTTCGAACTCAATGAAACCGTAGAGATCTTAAAGATCCTTCAGTGATTCGCAGGATAGTTGTACGGCCATCTCGCTCAGAACAGCATGTGAACCAGAGCTGCAGCTAGGGTACCGAATCTCCCTCCCCATATCTCAACAGGCTAAGAAGGCAGGCTCGTCGTTATCTACCATTCACGAATTTCGGGTGCTCAACGGCCTAAATGTTACAGCTCTGAGCGAAGCTGGATTCGAATCCGGTGTTGACTCTTTCATCATCAGAACCGTTGGGCGATGAGGTGGCGGTGCATCATGTTTGATTAAAGGCAGCGTCTTTGTCTCAGAGATTGGCAATCGAAGGAGGATCCTTCGAAAGGCCGAAAGCAGGCATGTGCCCGGTCAGTACATGTCTGAGTCGCCCATGGTGTAGTACCAGCCCTCTCTTACGGCTTGAAGCGCTTCTGAACCTTGAGGGCCATGTACGCTTAGGATGAATGGGGATAGCTGGACACTGTATCCAAGAGAGACAAGGAAACGGTGTTGGGGAGTGTAACTTGGAAACGATGCCTGCATTGCCGTTAGGCCTCTCTCCTTGGCTAGGTCGTGGCAGTGTGTGAGTAGGATCCGGCTCACGTCCAGATCGTTGTTTGGGACCAGCCAATCGACTATCGGCGCAACAGCGTGATCAAACCATCCGAAACGGATAATGGCCAAGCCTACAGCTCGTTCGCTCATGAGATCTGTCACCACCGTCACTGTGTACTGGGTATCTGGGCAGTCGATATATCGCCAGTTGAGATAGCGTGAGTCGCGCACCGTCGCCAAGGGAAACTCTGGACGACAGCGGTTCCACAGCTCATCGACGGCTGGGCCAACTCTGTCAACATGATCGAGGCGATATCGCTGAGCATGTTGCAATGACGGGCGCCAAGGCTCAGGATTCGAGAGATCCCAGCTAAGGAGTGGCACCTGATGGAGGGCGGAGCAGCTGAATGCCTTCGCCTCGATGTCAAAGCCGCCCTGCACAGGAAATGCATACCAAGCAGCAGCGCCCTTGTTTGTAACGAAGTTCTCGAAGAAATGTTGGGCCATGGCCGTGTAGATCCCCTGACGCCGCCAAGCAGCTTCTACCATGTGATCGATCCCCTGGGTCAGGAGAAACGTCTTGTGAGGCGTGGCTGACATTACGGGCAGACCCGCGAACTGGCCGATGATGGACCCCCCGTCCTCAGCTACTGCTAGGCTGATCTGCCTGCCGGCAGGGTTCTCTAGAAACTTCCAGCGCCAGTGTGCGAGGGAACGTTCATGTCCGAAGACGCGCTTGAAGAGTTCTAGGATCTTGGTTTCATCGCCTGACTGATAGGTTCGGACGTACCAGCGCATTCCTTGGCTCACGACCGCGCCTTCCGCCATGTCTCGTTCCGAGAAGGACGGTAGTAAATCTTCTTGTTCGCGATAAGGGAGGCTGGCAATCGCGTGTAGCCAGCCATGACCTCACATTATCGGACAGCTAGTCGAAGTAGATCTATACATGCGCTTGCAGTTAAGGGTTCAGGCCAGTGATATAGAAACTACAGACCAGGGCCGAGCTTGACTTGAGGGCCTGCCAATTCAGTCTCAACCCACCTTTGACACCACTTTCGACACTAACTGTGAAACCCCCGTATCAGGAGAAAACCCCCCTTTGGACTCTTCCTCTGAAAGTGGCTTTGAAAGGGTACTTTCCGGCTTAGATTGATCCCTATGCCCCTCTGCAGGAGCCGTCTGCTGTGGGCCCGGAAGTACGTATACTGGCGAGGGATATACCTGAATAGCGGGTATTGGAGGGGGGTTCAACCGTCTTTTTCTGCGGCTCCACTTTAGAAGGCTCAACTACAGTCTCTTTAGTGTCTCTAATGCCTTCAATGTCTTTAATTTCTTTAGTTTCGGCAGTTGGAGAAGTTACAGTTGAAAATTCACTGTCTTTAATGTCTTCAGTAGCAGTACGATTAGTGATACTATCCTTCGTCTCAGGCGTCTCTATATGTGCGTATACTTCTATGGGTTTGGCTAGGAAAGGATCGTCTATCTTTGCAACTGGCACTATAGTCTCCTTAGTTGGGGCTTTAATCTCTGTTTCTGGTATTGTAGTTTCTTTAGTCTCTTCCGCTATTCTAGTGTCTTTAATGTCTTTAGTGTCCTTAATGCCTTTAATGGCTTCAGGATGCTTGCTCTTCATATGTTATTCAAGAGGTATTGGAGATCTACAGTCCAATCCGCATACTTGGCAGACATGCTTGCTGGGCATTAGAACCACCTGCGGTTGATTGAAGCTTGAAGTACTCTATTAAAGCCTCTTCTACGCCTTCAGCAATAGTTAGGCCCCTCAAAATAGCGCCAGCCTTGAAGGTTCGCCAAAGGTCTTCATCCGTGCCTCTAAGTGACACTGTAGCCGTCTGAGCCTGTGGCTCCTAGATTGGAGAACCAGCCGAATTCTTGATTCACTTAAGCCGTCAGCTGTGGGCTTGTTGCTTCCTCTATAAAGCCTAAGAAAGCCCCGGCGAAGCCCATACTTCTAGAGTAATTGTAGAGTCAGTTTCTGGGTATAAATTGCCAGTCAGTTAGAGACCCCTTCTTGAAGTACGTCACCATCGATGGCACAATGTTCGTTCTAGCTAACAGTTCCAATACGTGATAACCCTCACTCAAGGTCTCAGTTGATAACTTGGTGGCAAATCCAGACAGTTCCGCACTCTGATATTTCGGGTAGTCTTGAGCAACATCACGTCTTCGAATCTCCGCTACACATGATCCGAATTCTTTCTCATCAACCCGCAGATCTATGCTCACTTGACCGCCTTCAGGATAGAACGCCCATCCGCTGACCTCTATCTCATCTCCAAACACTAGTTCACCTGGTCTAGGAGTCTCCAAGAAGAATATGGGCAGATCGAGAAGCGTATATGATGGCCGATCTTCTCGGCTTCGGCGTGGCACTTTCTTCATCAGAACTAGGTCTTGGTGCCATAGTGGGCCGTGACGGATGTAGCTACAGATCTCGAAAAACTGGGACCAGTTGCGTTCAACATAGTCTTTCGTGTGATACGCCACCTGATAGAAATCTGGCAAACCGTCTACCCCTCCTTGTTCAACAATCCTCTTGTAGATGAATCCATGACTTCGGAACCGCAGGTACTCCTCATCGGAGAGATCCATGTACGCCTTGCGGTCTCCATGGGTAGTTAGAACAACTATGGCTTCGGGTTTGGTTACGCGCTGAAGTTCCCTGAGCCAAAGATCTTGATACTCCTCATCTAAATGGGTGAAAACTGAAATGCCATATACAAGATCGAAGGTTTCACCTGGAAACGGGAGCGGTGGTAGAGGATCGTTCTTCGTAAACTTGGCGAAGGGAATGTTTCTTTTGCACCAGTTAATGGCTTCTTGACTAATATCGACGCCATGAAAGGTGCAGGCATTCTGCAGGTCATCAAACCATCTGAGAACTCGACCACCTCCACAGCCAAAGTCAAGAACATGTCTGAAGTCTCGGAATCTTCTGCCGACTAACTTCAGAGTTCTTCGGATTGTTAGCGAGGCCACATAGCCGCTGTGTAAGAAGCGTTCTAGTGTAAGTGGGGGTCCAATTGCTTGTTGCCTTAGGAAGTCAGGAGGAGTTGGATAGTTCGACAAGCCTTAACAACAGCTCTGAGGTGGATGAGCCCATGATGGTATGCTAGCCAGTATGCTCCCCCAACGAGTTAGGTCCTCTTTGGTGAAGCCTTCATGGAAGATGGGCAATCCGTCTTCCCCGTCAATCCAAAAATCTGTGTCTATACGCATGAGTTCGGAGTACCGTGTTCCTGGATAGCAGTACGTAGCGCCTGCCTCAGAGTGAATGTCAGGGTTTGTTGCTAGCAAGAATTCTTTTGTTTCGTTTATCGTTTCATCATTCTCGCCTATGTTGCCGCACATGAGAAGGGCGTATGCCTTTATCCCTGCCTTCTTTATGTTCTCTATCGCCTCTCGGTTCAACTCTCTTGTAGTCCCCTTGCCTATGTTCTTGAGTATCTTATCTGAGCCACTCTCTACGCCGACGGCCAACCAGAGGCAACCTGAATCTCTCATCAGTTCAAGCAGTTCTGAATCTCGGCAACAGTCTGCTCGAATAGCCGTGACCCAAACAATCTTTAGTCCCTCATCTATGATCTTCTGGCAGATCTCCTTAGCGATCTTCTGATTCAAGGCGAAGCTATCATCGTTGAACTCTATGAAATTCACTCCGTAATCTTGATTTAGCATAACGATCTCGTCGACCACATTTCTCGCGGATCTGAATCTGGGTTTGCTTCCCCAATGCTTGTATATGTCGCAGAACAGACATCTTCCTATGCAGCCACGACTGGTGATTACGTTCGTGTAGGCTGTGTCTCTCAGTCTGATGCCGTTATGTACGTAGTCAGGTCTTGTTCTGACGATGTGTGGCACGTACTGGCTGAAATCTATTTGTTCATAGTCTGGAAACGGCAAGGAGTCTAAGTCTTCTATTAACGGCCTGGGAACATATCTTCCACCTTTAACGTATGCTCCCCAGACATCGTCGACCTTTCCGCCATTTAGCCATCGTTCTGTTAGTTCATACATTGTGATCTCGCCTTCCCCTACAACCACAGCGTCTATTGGCAAATTATCACATAGTATTTCGTAAAGTGACGATGTGTGGTTGCCACCCAAGGCTATTCGCACATTCGGGTTCAACGCCTTGACTCTACCTATCAACTCGTAGGATGATCTACGGGAGGATGACAGCATAGATACGCCAACTATCGGTATCTCGCCTCTTTGTATTGGTTTCCAGAGATCGTCCATTGTATGATAGTTCAAGTCTCGGACCAGAACCTCGTAGCCCTTACCTTTCAAGTATGCTGAAATGTAGAGTAACCCCAGCGGAACGGAGACGCCGAATTTGGACCAATCCTGTTTGACCAGTAGGATGTCTGTCATTTCCCAACCTCCTTACCGTCTTTGTCGCACCACTTCTTCATATGATGAAGATAAGGTGAGAAGAGCCTTCGAAAGTTACTGTTCTCTTCCGTCCATTTAAGTTTCTTGCAGTCGCATGCAATCTCCCATCTGTAGCTGAGACAGAAATCCAACTTCCAGTCCATCAAGACAGTTGGAGGCCGGCCGATTCCATATGAGGCAAACGAAGCTGGAAACCCGATCTGAAGTGCTTCGATGCTAAGTGAACTAAGCCGATAGCAGGTGGGCACAAGTACGTTGAACGAAGAGCTTCCAAGCCAGCCGGCCACAAATCGTTGACATACATTTCCTTATAAGCTGTTGAGAGAAACCGTGCTATTCGAAAGCGACGTAGGAATCGGAATACCCGAAACGGTGATCAGGGTCTTGGCGAAGAGCAGCATTCATTCCGTAATCCTGCTGGCTCTCCTATCCTTTCTGCCCAAGGCAGTTGTCTTAACGTGGGCTGTCAGCCCGGATGCGTCGCAGCAATCGGTTATGACAGTGGCTGGAGAGGTTAGAAGCATCACTTGTAGGATCGAAGGGGGACTCATCAGTTCCTATGTGTCGGTCTTTGTCATGGAGGTCAGAAACGGCTCAAGTTCTCTGAAGAGTGCCGAGATAATTGTCAAGCATATCGGCGGAGAGGTTGGACGCACTGTTCTCTGGCGGTCTGACCAGCCGTATTTCTTTGTTGGAGAATTCGTAGAACTGGTCATTGAGCCAGAAGATCAAGTGTTCAAAGTTGTTGGAGGACATATAGGAAAGGTACGACTTGATCAGAACCTGCAGCCAATAACCCAGCGGACGGCTGCCGGATACAGATTGATTTGGTTTAGACCACCCTCTGAGTGGCAAGATTCGACCACAAGACCCGGATCAGATTGGTACGGCCCATTAAGATGGTCAAGCAGTGGCCTTCAGTATTGGATCAACACTCAAGCTATTCCTCCTGATCTATCAGCCTCCTCCTTCATAACATACGCCACCGCGAGCTTCCAAACTTGGGAAGATGATCCTGGATCCTCCTTCGATTTCACCTATCGAGGAACAAGAACAGACGCCGCTCCCGGAATGGATGATGGGATCAATCTAGTTGGGTGGAGGTCAATCGGCGGAGGTACGATTGCTCAGACATGGCTCTGGGCAAGCTATACGCCTGGAAGCTACGACTCTTTGCGAATCTCTGAAACTGATGTGGAATTCGATAACAGCAAGTTATGGTCCGCACAGCCTTCAGGGGTTGCAGGAAGATTCGACGTTCAGAATATTGGCACTCATGAGGCGGGACACACATTCGCACTTGGCGACCTGTATGATACGGAAGATTCCGAACAGACTATGTATGGATATGGCGCTACCGGAGAAACAAAGAAGAGAACCCTTGCTTGGGGAGACGAAGCAGGCATCCGCACTCTTTATCCCTTCCCGTATACCGTCACCTTCACTACCTCAACCACAACAACGAATTCCACAACATTGACCATCTATGGCTCCACGACGACAGTGACATCTCAGCGATCTACGACAACGACCACAGATACTACTGTTGTGCCCACGTCTTATCAGACGACTGTGACCAGTCAGTTTTCAGGCTCGATCTCAACCACGTACACAGTCACCGCAACTTCCTACTCCACACAGATATCCTACTACGTCACCACATCAACCTCGAACAGAACATCAACAAGTTTTGTGACAGAGCTTTCCCGGACCGGAACATCCACAACCACCTGGACATCAACGGCTTACGTGGTCTCTGGATACTTGGCTTATGAGAACATCATCATTCAGGTCACATTCGTCGAACAGTTCTTGAAGAGAATCACCTCAATCATTCTCAAATGGTTCAGCGAGGCTGTTCAAATCACTCAAACCTTCTTTGTCACTCCGACAGTGAAGGATACTGTTGTCAGGGTTGAGCCGCTGGACCTCAACAGGTGGCCGAGTCTCTTTGCTGGTAGAGCGGTCCTGCAGGTGATAGGCTCTGGTACGTCCCACGGGCCCTACAATGACTACGCCAAGGTAGGTGATACTGTAGCTCTCGTTGATGTTGTGGGCGCTCCGGGCTATGCTCCTGGAGCTGGCACATTGACCCGATTCGACACAGAGGTGATCACTGAGACTGGGCCTCCATGGGCTTGGTCTTGGAAGACAGGATACACGACGCAGGATGTTATCGCTGTCGGAGGCCCTGTAGTGAGCGGCGTAAACAGGATGTACAACAGCCTAAGCAAGGCGCCCTGCACATGGGATGACAGTACTTGGGAGATCGTCTGCAAGGACGGAAGCAGGTACAGCGACCCAAGTGGGCGGCACGGATACATAGCGGTCTTCACCGACGGCGCTAGGGTAATCCTCGTGGTGAGCGGCTACTCGGCTTACGTCACCAGAGGCTTAGGTGTCATCCTCAGAAACCCAACCATGTACTCCAGCATCCTTAAGGGGCAGGCCGCTATTGTAAAGCTGACGGACAGCAACGGGAACGGCGTCTTCGAACTCGGCGAGACAGTTGAACTCATACACACAGTTTGATTGACCAGTTACGCGTTGACCCAACCGTAACTTTCAATCTTTTTGAATGAAGCCACCAACACAATGGTTGGGCGTTCCACCGAACGCCAAAAGTAGCGGAAACCTATCTGATATTGATTTTTGTGGCCTCGGGTCTTGTTCGCCCAATGGTCGAGGCTCCAGGTGTGGTTGTGACGGGACATACCCAAGTCAATTGAAAGGCCCGAAGCTCTAGATGTACATTCCGGATTCCAGATAATCCCTCTGACTTCAGATGAATTCAAGAAGCTACCAGCAAAGAATGATCGTCTAGCCGTAGAGGCCGTTAGGTCTGGCGTCGCTCTGTGAGATGATCTCGAATTGATAAGTGAAGGTCTGACAACTAGATAAGTCCTAGATTGAGCGCGGCTTCATGGGAACCTTGGACTTGGAACATTTCTGCTTACATCTCTTTTAGGGGCCTATCTGTTTTGATGCAAATGGGCATAGATCGGCTATTATCTTCTGCATGAATCGATTTCTGATAGTCGTTGTCTTGGAAGAGGAAGATGTTTTTACCTCACAGATTCATGCGTTTGGAACGCTGCGCACAGGTTCTCCTTCTATCGGTACTCCTAGTCATCTCGACCTTGGGTTCAACTCAAGCAGCTCCGACGACGTATTTCCCCTCTAGTTCGAACATCATAACCGGCTCCTTTGTAAGTGGCAACATGTCTAGCCTCCTCAATGTTGATACGAACTACTATGTCGTTAGAAGCGCAGGCTCAGCCACCACCAGTGCACCTTGTAACCCTGGTGGCTACAATCTCCTCGGGCCGACATCGCTAGTTTCTGGAACTGTGTCCGACTTGGTGAGCAAGAATGGTGTTTACATGACATTCCGTAGCTACGCAAGCTCAACAGGCAACCTCACCCTTAACAACGGCTTTGAGTCTGCAGGAGTTTGGTCTCCTGCCTCAAGCGGAGGAGGCTCAGCGGCTGTTCAAGATAGCGCCCAAAAATACGTAGGAAGCTACTCTGGCAAGACCAGCACGACCAACCCTACAAGCGTGGGCAGCTACGCTCAGCTGAGCCAGTCTCTGACCCCGACCCCAGTCTCTTCTATTCCAAACGTAGCGTCAACGTTGAGCGTTTGGCTCAGAAACGGAGGAAAAGCCTCAGACAACTACTATTATGTCGAGGTTCAAGTGGCCAGCAGTCAAGGAAGAACTCTGCACTATCGATGGAACCTTGGCCCCGTATCAACGCCCTCCGACACATCGACTGATAAGTACATAACTGTGGGCACATCTCTCCCCTTGAACCTCTGGACACAGCTTGCAGCAAACTTTTACAGCGACTGGACAACGAAGAGTATGCCGAGCAGCGACACCGTAAACCGCATGACCCTCTACAGCGCAGGTTACATAAGTTATGGCAGCTACTATGGTCAACTGGTCAACTGGGACGACGTAGCTCTACTCTACTGCAGTGAGTACACCTGTGAAGTGGAGTTTACTGGTTCGACCAATAGCTACGGCTGGACGCAGCTTGTCTGGACGGTTGACAGTGCTTGGACCGAGGCAAATGTCACCGTGACCATTCAACTTTACAACTATAATGCTGCAGCCTACCCATCCTCGGGCGATGGATATCTTAGCTACACATCAAGTGCGACGCCTAACGCCTATGAGACCAAGACGCAGACAATAACGGTCAACCCACAGAGCTTCAAAGATGGCAGCAACAATTGGAAGGTCAAGACAAAAGGTGTGAAGATGACCAGCACTGCGTTCAACCTTGGATTAGACTGGGTGGAATACAAACCCTCGTACTACAGTGAATATACGGCCTCGACGGAATTCATATTCTCTGGCGTAACGGGCGACACGCTGACCTTGCTGATATTGAGGGTTGTCAGTCAGTACGACATAGGTTCAGTTAACGTCGTCGTGCAGGTCTGGAGCTACAGCGCTGGGCAGTACGCGACCAGTGGAGAGGGATACTTGGCATATGCCTCTTCAGCTATTGCGTCAGTTGATGAGAATAGGAGTCTGGCAGTCACCACCAGTCTATCTGATTACGTAAGCTCTGGAAACGCTAAGATCAAGATCACTGGCGTGAAGGAAACTACAACCCAGTTCCAGCAGAAGTCTAATCAAGTCAAGCTGGAGACACACACGCCCGTTACAACGACTCTTGTCTCAACGGTTCCCACAACTGTTGTCTCAACGGTTCCGACAACTGTAATGTCAACTGTACCTACAACCGTTCTCTCAACAGTTCCGACAACTCTTGTCTCAACTGTCCCTACAACGGTTCCGACGACCGTAGTGTCAACTGTACCAACGACCATTCCCACGACAGTTGTTTCAACTGTCCCCACGATCATAGTATCAACTCTCGCTCTGAGCGGTTCCACAACGGTCTCAACGACCGTTCTTGCAACGGTCACCTATCGAATAGAGACCACTGCGACAGTCAGCGGAATAACGACCCTCACGATAATGGGCCTTGAACATATTACGCATACTGTGATATTGATAGCTACGACAACGGGCCTGACAACTGTAACTTCTCTGACGGTTAGCACTGTTGCGGCTTTGACAACGGCTTCGGCGACTTCGACCATCACTCGAACAGTGACTTCTGTCTCTACTACCACGGAGACGTTGACGCCGGCTTCCGGTGGGAGGTGTGTGATTGCGTCGGCTGCCTATGGATCTGAGTTGGCTCCGGAAGTACAGCTCCTCAGAACGTTCAGAGACCAGTATGTGAAGACAACGTTTGCTGGGGTCTCTTTCATGAAGGCTTTTGACGCCTTCTACTACTCATTCAGCCCAAGAGTGGCCTCCATACTGGAAGAGAGTCCTCCCTTCGCGACGGTGGTCAGGTTGTTGATCTATCCATTGGTGGTGTCTCTTCATGTGGCATCAGGAGCTTTCAATGCGCTCGGCTTCGCGTCCGAGCTTGCAGTGATTGGCTCGGGAATGATTGCCTCAACGTTGGTCGGAGTATTGTATCTGACTCCTCTGGGATTAGTCCTGAAGGTACGCTTAGGAAGAAAAAAGGGACCCTGAGAGATCAACTTATTCATTAGGTTGGTTTCTTCAGGCGTCGCGATGTGTATCTCAGAGGGATGCAGTGTGGGCAGTCTAGCTTTTTCCTTGATCCTTGCTTTCATCGTCGCTTTCCCTCAGCCGATAGGGCTTGGCCGACCATCTTGGGAACGGTGCCTGAAATCCATGTCGTACCCGATAGCGTTCCCGCTTCTCATCTGCTCTCAAGAATGGATGTCATGGGTCGGTTCAAGGGATTCGTTGGAGAACGTCGAATACCTTGTTCTGAGATTTGGGAGCTCCCTCAACAACGATGCGCCGTCGTTTAACAGCATTTTTTGTGAGCTGAAGAGCCGACCGAACGCACTACTGCCATGTTTGTTCTGCCATACCACAACATATGGGAGTGTTATGGAAGAGGCTTAACGAGCACGGCAATGAACGCTGTCCGTCTTTCCGACCTAGACGTTGTTGGTGAGTTCCTTTGACTAGACCCGTAGAACGATGTAGTAGACTACCCTTGGAATCTGATGAGTTCAGCAGCCTCTTGGGACGACCGACGGTCGTTCGCTGGCCGTTGCCCGTCTCCGCATCTCTTTTCCAATAATTGGCCATAGATGAGTCTCTTGGAAGTGCTGCTTCCGCTGAGTGTAAAGAAAAGGAGGATGTTTCACGGATATTGTGGGTTCTCTTATCGTGTGACTGTGGCGGAGCTTGAGGCGTATGTTTCGTCTCCTTCGAAGGATATTGTTGCCGAGTTCCAGTAGAATAGGAATTCAAGTTCCCACAAGCCGTCATGTCTGGTCTGCAGGTCGAAGGTACCTGTCTGCCATGTGCTTCCGGAGAGGTAGTGAACCGTCAGCTTGACTGGCATGTATGCCAAGTATGCGCTTGTGTCTGCGCGTCTCAGATAGCCTTGGAAAACCCTGTTCGCAACGTAGCTTATCGTGATAGTTGTCGGTATCTTCCCGATGACCTGGTAGAGGACCGTTGTTGAGCTTCCAGTCAGGTCTTGATCCTCATAGAAAGTTGCTGTGATGTGATACTCTCTGGTTCCTCCCCCCGCAGGGTAGGGGCATGTCGTCGCTGCAGAGAACTGACCATAATAATCAGTTGTCACGGTCGCGGTGAATCCCCAATCCGTAGCTATCACAACAGGCTTGTAGATAACCATGCCATCCCTAATGCAACGCCAAGAACCAAGCAAGGTGCCGAATATGGTCACGGATTGATACGAATACCCAGGCTTAGGCGAGGCATCCAACACGATCCGAGTAGACCCTATCCCGCATGGAGCGTTGACGGCTAGTGTGAATGCCGTGGTGCGTGTCAAGCTTCCGCCAGTGCCGGTCACAGTTATCGTACATGAGCCTGTCGGCGTAGATGTAGAGGTGCTGATGGTACATGTGCTAGAGAAGGTTGGATTACCTGAGGCCAGGTTGAATGATGCGGTGGAACCTGCTGGCAGCCCCGAAGCAGATAACGATACAGTTTGAGTCGACCCGGAAACAAGAGTAGCCGTGATCGTATTTGAGCCTGAACCGCCCTGCGTCACCGTGATCCCGCCACTATTGCTCAACGAGAAGTCGAATGGCGGCGCCGCTGGTGAGAAAGTTGGATTGAAATCTGCGACGTTGTTATTCGTCAGACGAGTCTTGCTTGTTCCGTCGCTGTTCATTATCCAAATCTCAGCGGTACTCATGTCTCCCCCCCGGCTGGAGAGGAAAGGCAAGCGATCTTGTCTCCTTCATAGGAATACATGGGGGCATCTTCATTCTCAGAAGGGCTCTGGGTGAGGTTCACCAATGCGAGATCGCTCAAGCGGATACGGTAGATCTCCAGAGTTGTAGTACCACGCTTGAAGATGACGTATGCTCCGTCTGGCGAGTAGACAGGCATCTCATCAAGGTCACTGCCATCTGTAAGATCAGTGACTGTTCCCGTGCTAATCGAATATCTGCAAATCTTTGACTTCTTGTTATCCGGGGAGCCAATAAACCTCATAAAGACGATATGTTGACCGTCTGGCGAGAAGCTAGGCCACACATCATTGTCACTACCTGTGATCAGGGCAGTTTTGCTCGAACCGTCAGCATTCATCACATAGACATCATGGTTATTGATACCGACACTGACCGTGAAGACAATCTTTGTACCATCCCATGAAAACTTCGGCTCACTTGCATCATTTGCCAAATCAGATGTCAGGCAGGTCACGCCAGTGCCATCAGAATTCATAACATAGATGTCTTCGCTTGGAGGCGCACCGGCAGTGAAACGCCCAAAGACGATTTTCTCTCCGTCGTACCGAAAGTGGGGGTCAGAGTCCTTGACTGGGCTGTCCAGCAGCTTGGTTTGGCCGCTACCGTCAACATTCATGATCCAAATGTCCCAATCATTGGCGCCTTCTTGGCGGCTGAACGCAATCTTCCCGTAGACTGCTGGCGCAGCCCAAGCTTGGGGCGTGCGAGGTAGTGATGGGCCTTCACATAGGATGAGAGTTGCAGTCAGTATTATTCCAACTAACAGTCGGTTATGCTTCGTCATACAATTCTACCCCCTTCAGGAACAACAAGATGGTTGCGCCATGAGCATATCTACTCTTTTCGCTTTGTTGAAAGTGACTCGTATCAGAAGCAAAGAAACCGGAGACCTGTCTCGTGATTGTGATAACGCATGGTTCCCCCTGTCGTTGGGCCGCTGAAAAGACCAAACCTAACTGGCAGTCCACTCTAGAAATATGCCAAGTCACTGTGCAGAGACTCGAATGATGTCTGGTTCGTGCCTCAGCGCTGATTAGAGTATCGTACCTGACTCCTCTATGAGCAGTCCTGATGAAGACTTCCAAAGAGTAAAGAAGTTCACTGTAATAGGCCTCTAGGTCGCGCGTTACTCTTGCAGATGCGAAGGTGTGACGGTCGACCTAGGTAGATGTCACTCTAAGATGCGTTCTGATGAGATCTAGGAAGTCTTCCGCGTCTTTTACTATTTGGAAGGTCTCTGCCTTGCTTGCCTCAAAGGTTGGTACGTAGTCCCCTTTCTCCCTGAACGCCTTGGCTGTTAGCAGCGACTTACCGGTTTTCTCTGGGAGTACCCCTGTCTTCAGGAAGATTCTTCCGAACTCCCTGGCGACTCCTTCATGCGTCTTCGGGGAGGAACCTTTTCTCAGCAGAGCTGCTTTGGCGGCATGATACATGGCGTAGTAGGCGCGGGAGATCGAGTCTTCATATTCGCCCATCTCGGCGAGTTTCTTCGCCACACGTAGTTTTCCTGAGGCTTTCTCAAGATGTCTTTCTATCTCTGAGTTCATACAAGAGGTCTCCGTAGATCTGTGTGCCGTTTTGAAGGATCTCTCTTGCGAAGATATAGCCCTGTTCTAGTAGGTTGAGGAATTCTTGGCGGATGTAGACGAGCGGCGTGATGACGCTGTCGGAGGCAAGCATGATCGGGTACAAGTATGTTACAAGGTCCCTTGTCAGCTTTGATGGGTCTCCCTCCTTCATCAGGATTAAGAGGTCGATGTCGCTTTCTCTGGTCGCTCTTCCTTCAGAGACCGAGCCGAAGAGAATTATGTCTGTCAGATCTTCATCGAGGCTACGCCTTATGATGGCGGCGGCGATCTGTGCTACGACCTTGTGTATGATCTGGAACGGCTCCTCTGCATCGTGCGTGGAGACAAGCCTTCTGATCGCGTCTCTTACAGCGTCACTTCTGCTTAGGTAGGAGCCCGCATTTACAATCCGATCTATTTTCTTGATGAGTCTGCGGTCGACCCTTGCAGGAATCACGGTACTCATTTGTATACGGTTGTATACGGAGGGGCCTTGTAATAACCTTGTTCATTCGATTCGCGGCGCTGTTGACTTGAGGCGGATCTCTGGGTCCTTTTGTGACATGGTTGAGTTGAAGTATCGGTGAACTGATGCTTGCGTCAACCGCGTCGTTCGCCGAAGGTAAAGCTCCGACGACCTCGACTGGGGAGGAATGATTCGCCAGTCCCGTTGAGAGCAGCTCAGGTTCCATATCCCAGAAGAGAAATAGACGGCATCTTTGGGGATGCCTGATGAAAAGAGTAGGGCTTTGAGCGAGTCAGTCCTTACTGGATTACTGTTGTACATATCTCTGCTCCAAAGGTGCGTCCTCCCGCTTCCGCACGTATGTGATTAGGATTGGGCGTGGTCGGCCGCAGTTGGGGCAGTAGGCTTGATGCTTCATTAGGGGAAGTCTGCAGCTGGGGCATTCGGCTGTGAGTTCGATTGACTGTATGGGAAAGTTTCTCCTCGGCCAGTCTACTGGTGCGCTGCATTGGCTACAGAACTTCTGTAGGAGGTGGTCCAGCTGTTTTCCGCAGATTGTGCATGAGAATCCTTCGGGCTTGAAGGTTTGGAGGATCGTCTCGACCTTGTCTAGGCGTTCCTCTGCACTGCGGAATCTTAGGTGGCTGAGTGTGAAGCCAGTGATCTCTGTTGCAGCTATGCCGACAAGTCCGTAGGTGAGATGCTTTGTCTTCTTCTTGAGGTTCTGAAGTTCTTCGCTTTGATCAACCTCTCCGAGCTTGTGCTTCCATATTGTTTTGAAGCGTGGCTTCGTCGCCTTGAGGATGTAGTATCCTGGGCCATATTTTCCGAAGACCTCCTCTGGACTGATGGGTTGGGTGAATGTTTCGACCTTCATGAGGAAGCCCTCATGGTTGCGGTGCTGGAGGAGATACTTCTGAGTGGGGATTCGAAGCGGGGAATCAGTTGGGCTGGGGCTTTGAGCCGCTTCGTTGACCAAGGACATTATTTGTCACCTGTGCCTCAAGAAAAAGGGGGGTTTGGGCGGCCGACTGGATGGCTGCTATCTGGCTGCTGGCGGGTCTACTAACTGGATCAGGTCTTGTATCGTCTTCTTGTCGCGGCCTAACAGTTCGAGGCCGGTTCTCAGTTCCGCCTCGCCTTGTTTTGCAAGTTCCGTTCGTTGCTCGTCACTCATCGCGAGGAAGGATTTGCGCAGGTCGCTTATCCTCTCACCGACAAGCCTGGACCGTGCCCATGGGTCAGTCGCGGCCTCGAACTTCAGGAGGAAATCTGCTTCCTGAAGGCCGCGCGTGAGATGGGTCATCCAAGCTTCGTATCCGCCTCGTCCTCGAAGCGTACCAATGAACCATTGCCGCTCTTTCGAGTTGACGCCTGAGAGCCACCGCCACGTAGACCACCCTGAACTCAACTTCTCGATCCGCTTCATTCAGCATTTCTCTCCTTGTAGTCATTTTCCGTTGACTTCTACTACATCGTCGCGGGCTTATATATATGTATCCGTGCAGTAATGGTGGAGCAGGAGACGCGTACAATGGTCAAGTATACGACGATAAGGTTGAGGAGGGACGACTACAAGAAGCTTCAGAAGGCGAAGAGGAAGTTGGAGGAGCAGATCGGTGAGACCTCGATAAGCGCGGCGATAGGGTTCTTGGCAGGCCTCCTCGGGGGGATCACTTTCACAGCGCTGCTTGCGAACTCTATCAAGAGGAGTCAATTCTTCAAGTGCAGCTGCGGGGAGATAATCGACCTTACTGACTGGAGTGGACCAACATTCCAGTGCCGCTCTTGCGGCGCAAGGTGGCAGCGTGTGTCGAGCCGAACGGCGCGTTAGAGTTCTCCTGATCTGGGGGGTGGGAGGGGTGGCTTCACGGGGTCTACGGATTCCACGGGTTCCACGCGTGGAATCGATTAAGCCTCCAAGAACTGTGATGGCGTCGTGAACATGTGTCTCGTCTCTGAGATCATTCTTTCTCAGTTCTCTGCCTTCTCTTTTTGGTGAGATCCTGTGTGTGAAGAGGGCTATTGCCGAGGCCGACTTCCTTTCACGCTTTCGAATCAATTCTCGCAAAGGGCTACGAAGAGATTCCCTCAACATTTTCTCTTCTCAGATTCTTTGAGGCGTCTCAGAACCTCATCCAGCCGGTGTCCTAGAGCGAATTTGGAAACTTCTTCTTAGGCATTGAGCGTCAAAGCTGATTATCGGACTGAAAAAAGAAAAAAGGGATTCGCGGCCGGCCGGCCGCTTTTCTGCTTTTAGGTTCTATATGCCTGCCACTGGATGCGTCCAGGTGACTGCTACTAGCCAGCCTGTGAAGATGTAGCCTGCGTCTGTTGGTTCCGGTATGCCGTCTCCGTCGTCTTCGCCTGGGACGTCAAGTACGAGGTTGCCGTTGAGGTCCACCAAGCCCTCAACCACGATGACAGTCATGTAGTTGGCTGTTGGGACTGGTGCGAATGCTGCTGCCTGTATGCCCGGTGTTGAGCCTTCGAAGAGGACGATGTCGACTCCTGGGTCGTAGACGCCGTTGGTGTTCACGTCAAGGATCACTTCATCGACGAGGCTTCCTGGGTTGACCATGGATGGCACGTCGTTGAAGGTTCCCGCTACGCCTAAGGGGTCGTCTCCCCAGCGCATCACGCCTGCGGCTTGGAGTGTTGCTGTGCTCGGTATCGCCAAGACTAGGTCCCAGTCTCCGGCTCCGCCGTCTGGGCTTATGTCTATGCCTCCTGTTGGAGGTCCTTCAGATATCCCCGGATATGTGACCCAGGGTCCTGGGATGATCCATACCCATCCGCGTGGTAGCGCGCCGCTTGGTCCGACTCCGAAGGTGACGAAGGCTCCTTCGGCGAGCTGGACGTTGTCTGCGAGCCTGTTGTTGTCATCTGTGTCTATGACTGCCCGGTTGAATAGGTCAGCGTTCGGGAATAGCGCGACGTTGTTCTGTGTTCCAGGCCTGACCTTTGTTATCCAGTCGAAGATGTCTGTGCGGTCGCCGTCATTGTTGATGTCCATGTCGTCCGCCGTCGGGCCGTTAGCAGTCAAGTCCTCGTTGAGCCAGCCCCGTGCGAAGAGCGACACAACGAAGTTCGGGTTTACGCCTGGAGCGGCTGGAGCGGCATTTATCGTCGGCGAGTCTAGGGGTCCCGCTGCCGCGAATGCCAACCCTGCAGCCAGTCCGCTTGCTTCATACCGTTCGCTTATGTGGTTGCCTAGAATTGGACTGAGGTTGGCGAATAGGACCCATACGTCTCGTATGTCTGCGTCCTGGTTCAGGTCGTTGGGGCCTACGCCTCCAAGGCATTGCCCGGGCAATGCTGGGTTGATGAGCTGCTCAAGTTTGTTTGTGCCTCCTATAGTCAAGCTGCCCTCACCCCAAGCTCCTGCTGGTGGAACTCCGGCTGAGGTCTGGTAAGCCGCTAGCCCTGAAGATATGATCTGGTAGATTTGGAGTACGCCTGTTCCAACGTTGCCAGCATAGGCGGTGCCTAGGACCGCGTCCTGTCCTCCAAACGGCGTTCCAGGATCGACGACGCTTGCGTCGTTGTCATTGTTGAGCACGACTGTGTCGAATGTTCCATCCGTGGTGCTGTCGCGTAGGACGAAGGCTAGGCTTATTGTGGCTGGTACACCGCCAAGTGGGAACGTGTCCACGTCATCGAATATGGCGCCTGTGAAGTATGTCCAGGCGATGACTGGAGACGTTATCGTTGGAGGCGTATCGTCCACAGCTAGCATTCCTGCGCTGAAGCCTCCTGTGTATGCGCCTGGGAGTCCGCTGCTCACTAAGCCCCAGATGTTCGTGAAGACGCTCCGCCCATTCTGTACTCCAAGGCCCGCGAGTGGCGCTGAGACGAAGCTTACGTCAATCGCTCCGGTCGGTGACGGAGTGGCCGCGAAATTGTCGACTGATCCAGGAGTGTTGATGGTGAATAGTCCGGGTGCGACTGGGCTCGTGTTGCCTATGACTCCGAAGCCTGCAGAGTCGTCAAAGGTGCCTGCTAAGCCGTCTGCTCCGAACTGGTAGTTGATGTAGAACAGCTCGAACCACGCTGCGGCTGTGATGTGGATCGCGTTATCTGCCTGGTATCCTGTCGCCAGCTGGTTCGATACACCTAAGAAACCTAGCAGATCGTCTGTCCAAGATGGCGCTCCGGGCCATGGCGCAACTGTTGGGTCGTCAACCATCACTGAATCCACAAAGTCAACTGTGTCTACGTCGCCGTTCAGGTTTGTGCCTGCGGCTCCGTACGCTGCTTCGCTGAGGCGTGGCACAACCAACGCATAGAACGTGTCCAATGTGTCTGCGTCTTGGTTCCAGTCAACCTCGTCACCCACCACGCCGGTCGGGTTCTCTCTTATGGTCTTTGCGTATATTACTAGGTCAAGTGGGTAGACGCAGCTTGGAGTCAACGGGTCTTGTAGGTCTCCTGAGCCTGGGATTGGGAAAATGTCGT
>Ga0315310_10000580_pt1 | contig 23616 bp, 20 predicted proteins | sample TDP5_MG_FD_203630 | JGI IMG/M metagenome (GOLD analysis project Ga0315310, IMG submission 203630) | Freshwater sediment microbial communities from Lake Towuti, South Sulawesi, Indonesia - TDP5 | ecosystem: Environmental > Aquatic > Freshwater > Lake > Sediment | place: Indonesia: South Sulawesi...
ACGAGTACGGATAGGTGACTGACTCATGGTCCTGAAAGATTATACTGATAATCAATAAGGAGGTCAATATTGACAAACGATTATAACCAGATATACTAAAATCTGCAATTTTTTCATAGGTGACCCCCACGGCGCCTCCATAATTTAATCCTTACCATATTTCATTATATCCTCTGATTTAAAACGGAACATTGACAAATGTGTAAAAATAGGTATAATCTGCCATGCCCGAAAAAATCCGTATAAACACAACCAGGCGATGTCAGTTAGTTGACATAACAAGTGAAGTGCAGAAAATAATTGATAAGCATAAAATTGATGAAGGTCTTTTGCATCTTTTTTGTCCACATACAACCGCTGCCATCACCGTCAATGAAAACTACGACCCATCAGTGCAATCAGACATCTCTGACACCCTCGGTAAACTCATCCCCCACCGCTCAAATTATGCCCATACCGAGGGTAATGCCGATGCCCACATCAAGGCGGCAATTGTAGGGTCTTCAAGAACCCTTTTTATTGAAGATGGCAAGATCGCCTTTGGCACCTGGCAGGGGATTTATCTTTGCGAGTTTGATGGGCCAAGGGCAAGGGAAATATGGGCGAAGATAATAAAAAATGCCTAAATGCCTAAATTACCTAAATGCCTAAAATTTTCATAATAGTAATAAGTTTTAGGTTATATGGCATAGCGGCTGGTATGGTTTTATGGCATGGTTATAAGGCAAAAAAGACTAAAAACGAACAACGAATGACGATACGGGCAGCGATACCGTATAACAATCAACAAATAACGCATCTTAATTTAGGTATCTTGGACTTTTAGGTATTTATCAATAAGGAGGTTAAAAATGCACAAGAAATTATTTATTCCTGGGCCAACCGAAGTTAGAGAAGATATTCTAAATGCCCAGGCAAAGCCATTGATTGGTCATAGGTCGAAGGATTTTAGTGCACTTTACGAAGGTGTCGTCAATAAAATCAAGGCTGCCTTAAACACAAAAAACTATACCATCGTATTTACATCATCAGGAACAGGAATAATGGAAGGTTCAATAAGAAATTGCGTTAAGAATGATGTTTTGTGCTGTGTTAATGGTGCATTTAGTGACCGATGGTTTAAGATTGCCAAGGCATGTGGTAAAAATGCCGATGCTGTAACTGTGCAATGGGGCAAGGCGATAAAGCCCGAAATGATTGAAGAAAAATTGAAGGCGAAAAAATATGATGCAGTTACCTTGGTCCATAATGAGTCCTCAACCGGTGTTCGCTCACCAATTGAAGAGATTGCGAAGGTTATGGAGAAATATCCAGATACCTTTTTGCTTCTTGATACAGTCAGTTCCTTAATGGGTGATAAGATTGAAATTGATAAATTGGGCATTGATGTCTGCCTTGCCAGCACACAAAAATGCTTTGCCTTACCACCGGGACTCGCAGTATGCACCGTAACCCAGCGTGCCCTTGATAGGACAAGAACAATTACGGACCGCGGCTATTACTTTGATTTTGATGCCATGCTCAAACGATATGAAAAGGACCGCCAGACACCTACAACACCGGCAGTTACACTTATCTATGCACTCGATAAACAAATGGACAAAATTCTAACTGAAGGAATGGATAACCGATATAAGCGGCATCTATCAATGGCAAACTATGTTCGCGACTGGGCAAAGAAATACTTTGCGCTCTTCCCTGAGTCTGGATATGAATCGGTTACACTCACCTGCATTGACAATACCAGGAAGATCACGGTAGCAGATTTGAATTCAGAGCTCGGCAAAAGAGGGTTCCAGATATCCAATGGCTATGGTGACCTGAAAGAACTCACCTTCCGTATTGCCCACATGGGTGATTTAACCCTCGATGAGATAAAAGAATTAATAAAGAACATAGACGAAATACTTAAAGTTTAAGGCAATTGTTGAAATATCATTGCCTTCTTTCAGTTATTACCGGAATTGAAGATTTCTGGTCTTTTTCAGAAATTTCGCATTGGGCTATTGACTTTTTCATTTTTCTGGATAACATCATACTTTAAAAAGAAAGGGGGTGACTTTAATAAGAACTGTTTTCACCCTGTTAGATAAGATTATTCCCTAATAATAAAATATTTTATCAGCAAATGATAATGGCAATGACATCTAACAGGATAACAATCTTTGGTTGAAAAGAAAGGAGAAAAATGAAATACTTGATAATATGCTTTTTTCTGGTGTCTGTGGCGATTGTTTCAGCAGAGAATATGGAAAATTCTGGTCAAAGAAATTTTATGAAAGTAATGCCATCAGAGATTGAAGGAGCAGTTGGTGAAACCAATATGAAGGTTAACACCAGTGTTAAGGTCAGCGGTGAAGAATATGATTTTAAAGGTGGACAAATAAATACCAGATGCCCGGTCACAATTCTTGATTCAGAACTGCCTGACCCTAATGACCCTACTTCCAATAAGGGTTATAACAATCCAATTCAAATGCCTGCTCCCAAAAGGAATGAAGCCCCATCAGGCAAAATGAATGATAGATGGGGTAACGATATATTGATCGTTGATAAAGAGGTCGGTGAAGGACAGGATTTTGACGAAGATGAGGTTACAAATGATATCTATGCTATTTTCGACACCTATCACACCACTGGGGATAGTGTTCCGGTCTATCGCTCAACTGACGGGGGTCTGACCTGGAACTTCTTTATTTTTGGTTATAATGCTGATGGCGAGGTTGGCAACCCTAAGGTTCGTGTCGTGCGGGATGCAGGTGGTCAGTCCTGGGTTTGCTTCATCGGTATCTGGTACGAACCGGCTGGACAAAGAACCCTGTGGATGAGAAGGGTAAGAACAGATGGAAGCGGTGCAGTTTGGGAACAGGTTGCACCTGATAGTGTTTTATGGGCGGACATTGATGGCGATATTGGCACTGGTGGATGGCTCTATTGCACTTATTGCAAACAGAATCCTTCGTGGAATAGTATATATGCGGCAAGGAATGCCTTGGCAGGCGCGGGCTGGCAAAATAATCAGGACTTGTTCGATGACCCACAGGTATTTCCGTATCCGGCAATTTCCGCTGGTGCGGGTGGTAATGTGGCGGTTACATTTGTCGACGACAGATTAACTACAAATATTGAGGTTCGTATTAAAAGAAGCCTTGACTATGGCAACTCCTGGCTTTCATCCGAACAGGTTAGTAACAACGCAGGTGCGGCTACTTTGACTTATACTGATATTGGATATTCTCATGGCGCCACGCAGACCGGCTGGATATTTGTTACATTTGTATGGTCAACCGACGATAATTTAGCATATTACTATAGCACAAATAGTGGTGTGAATTGGACCTATGGCACGGTAATTGGTCCGTCAAGCAATGACGAAAATATGAGTTCATTGCGTTGCCGTAAAGCCACCGGCTCACTTACAGTAGCTTATAATGCTGACCCGGGAGATTCCACAATGTTCACCTGGGCCACGGCTTCAAACCCCACGAATTTCAGTGCGCCAGTACGCATCAACGATTACGCTGCCACCAGTATCTGGCCTCCTACTGCTGGTTGGATTACAAGTGGAGCAGCATGGTCAGCAATAATCTACTCGAGCTCAACAATGGGTTATAGGCCATACTTTGATTGGTTTGGTAATACTGGCATAGCAGAAGGAAAACAACAGATTGCCCTGAGAGGCTTGCATCTTGCACCTAATCCATCGAATGGTAATACAAAACTATCCTATATGGTGAATAGAGAAGGCAATGTGATGGTCTCGCTCTATGATGCATCAGGGAGACTGGTAAATAACCTTGTTAATGAGTCAAAGAAACCTGGCGAATATGGTGTCAACATCAGCAATCAGAATCTATCATCAGGCGTCTATTTTATTCGTATTAAAACAGAGGATGGCATAGCTACAAAGACGATGACGGTTGTGAGATAAATAAGTTGGTTTTAAAATAGAATAGCAAGCAAGGGGTGGATAATATCCACCCCTTGCTGTTTTATGCAATTTTGTCTGAAAAACCCCTGATGAGCCTCGCTCTCCGTGAGCGGGCAGGTAACTACATTTGTTGTAGCTTCAATAATTCGTCTACAATTTCGTCTGATTTGATGCCCTCGGCTTCTGCCGCAAAATTTGTTATAACCCGATGACGGAGCACGGGGTAAGCAATATATTGGACATCATCAAAGTTGGGCGAATATCTACCATTCAGTGCTGCCCGCGCCTTCGCACCCAAAATCAGGTATTGTGATGCCCTTGGACCAGCACCCCAGGCGACATACTTTTTGACAATTTCTGGTGCCTGCTGATACCTCGGCCTTGTCGAAGCGACAAATCGCACTGTCTTTTCAATGACATCATCGGCTACCGGCATCTTCCTTATAACCTTTTGTAGGTTTAAAAATTCGGGTGCATCTATAACTTTTTTTAGCTCTACTTCATAAGCCGAGGTAGTAGTTTTTACAATATCAATCTCTTCTTTAAAATCCGGATAATCTATATTAATCATAAACATAAATCTATCAAGTTGTGCCTCAGGCAAAGGATAGGTGCCTTCCTGTTCAATTGGATTCTGGGTAGCGAGCACAAAGAAGGGAAGTGCCAATTCATAGGTTTCACCGCCATAGGTAACCTTATACTCCTGCATTGCCTGGAGCAGTGCAGACTGGGTCTTTGGTGGTGCGCGATTAATCTCATCAGCGAGAATTACATTGGCAAATAATGGACCTCTTACAAATCGAAAGATTCTTTTACCAGTTGACAAATCCTCCTCTATCACCTCAGTGCCGGTAATGTCCGAAGGCATTAAATCCGGGGTGAACTGTATTCGATTGAAACTCAAATTAACAATCTGGGCAAGGGTGTTCACCAGCATTGTCTTGGCAAGACCAGGAACTCCGACAATTAAGGAATGTCCGCTACAAAAAAGTGAAATGAGGACCTGATCAATTACTGAATGTTGGCCAATAATAACCTTACTGATTTCATTGGTAATATTTTGATAATCCTCGCGCAGCCTTTTTATTCTTTCGACATCACTGTCTTTCATATTTTACCCTCGAATATTACAAATGAAATCGAATTCTCGAAATTTGTTAATATGGAGATTTTCTGGTTTGTAATGAAATAATAGAAAGTTGTGGATAACTCATCACATATTACATTAGCATATGACAGTAAGTCACGAAATACCGTAAAATATTTACTTATCCACAGGTTATCCATAGTTATCCACACCTGTTATCTTACCTTCGTACATATCCTTTCTTTTCGCCTCAAGAATATCCTCTTTTTCTCCTCGAAATCTTGCGGCCGATTCGATTTCAATATTTTCTTTAATATTTTTGAGTAATTTTGTGAACTCCTGCCAATTTAAATCACGCAAAAGGTGATGGTCAATTACCAATTTCTTTATTGGTGCTTCGAGGATAACCTTTTTCAAATTTTCTAATGAAGAATCTATGTCGCATTTTTTAAAATGGGAGCCCAAGAGATAAGTTGCGGGTCCATCAACGAAGATTGTGTCAGGACTATTTTCAATAATAAAGTTCAAGGCAGCCTTATTCACCGGGCCCTGAACATCTGAGGTAAAAATGAATCTTCCATTTTCTTCTATAAAAACCTGGATAACAAAACCGAGTCGGGCAGAAAGTCCATGAAAGACTGGCTCAGAAAGTTTAATGGTTGTCTTACCCAAATTGATTGATTTACCATCAGCGATCGTAATTGACTTTACATAGGGCTCTATGCGACTTAAGAAATATGCGGCTCGCACCCTCTGGCTTTCATTAATAAATTCTCTGGGATTTTTTAAGAATATGTCCTTCTTCTCATATATATAAGGTTCATCAGGATTATGGTGGTCATAATGATAATGGGTTACAACAATAATATCAGAATTCTTAACCCATTTTTTGATTGTTTCCCACATTTTGTGATAGCGGTCAAGTTCTATTTTATGAGGGGGTAAGGAATACCTATCAGGTGATACCGAAACCCCTGGGTCAATAAAAATTTTAACATCACTTGTTTCGACATAGGTTGCCATACTGCGAACACCCAATGAATCAAATGCGATTGGGAGAATCTTCATATCTCTTTATGATATTTAATCTTCGGCGGTGTCTACTTCCTTCAAACTTTGTATTTAGAAAAGTGTCAATAATTGATTGCCACTCTCTATTAGGATTTACGAATCCAGCAGGAATAGATAAGACATTCGCATCATTATGGGCACGAGCCGACCTGGCAATTTCTGGACATGAACAGACTGCTGCCCTTACCCCTTTAACCTTATTGGCAGTAATTGCCATACCCTGTCCTGTATAACATAATAAAATACCGAATTTTATGCCCTTCTTTGCTACTGCCCGGGCAACTTTAATACCGATTTCAGGATAATCCACAGGTTCTTCTGAATTAGTGCCAAAGTCAAAAACCTTATGTCCCTTTCTCTTCAAAAAATTTATTATCCGAGTCTTCAGCCTGTAGCCGCGATGGTCAGAACCGATGCCTATCTTCATAGACTGGTTAAATGTTATGGCGATTCCTTTTAACCAATCTTGGTGAGCCAGTTATGTTTATCCTCTCTTCTCCCTTCAATAATATCGAAGAATGTCTTCTGCAACTTCTTGGTTGTTGGACCTGCCTTACCCTCACCAATCTTGATTTTGTCTATTGTTCTTATAGGCGTAACCTCAGCTGCTGACCCTGTAAAAAATACCTCATCGGCAATATATAAGAACTCCCTGGTCAACATCTCCTCTTTTAAGGGAATACCTAAGTCTTTCGCTATAGTTATAATTGAATCCCTTGTTATCCCTGGCAAAATACTTGCATGTAATGGGGGTGTATGAATAACCCCATTTTTTATAGCAAAAATATTCTCTCCAGACCCTTCGCTTACATAGCCAACATTATCTAATGCAATTCCTTCAACAAAGCCATAGACGATTGCCTCCATCTTTATCAGTTGGGAGTTCATATAATTTGCACAGCACTTTGCCATTGCCGGGAAGGTATTGGGTGCCATTCGATTCCACGATGAAACCATGACATCAACGCCATTTTCAAGTGCCTCTGCCCCGAGGTATTTACCCCATTGTAGAGTCGCAATAGCAACACATACAGGACAGGTAAATGGATTTACACCCAGTTCATTATAACCACGATAGACAATCGGTCTAATATATGCCTCTTCAAGCCTGTTCTTTTTGATAATTTCAATTGTCACATTATTGATCTCATCTTGTGTATAGGATATATCCATGCGATATATCTTGGCTGAATTGAAAAGCCTTTCAGTATGTTCCGTCAATCTGAAGATTACTGAACCCTTGGATGTCTTGTAACATCTAAAGCCTTCGAAAACACCTGTGCCATAATGGATGCAGTGGGAAAGGATATGTATCTTTGCATCGTCCCACATAACATACTTTCCATCCATCCATATGTATTCGGTCTTTGGCATTGCCATAACTTTCCTCCTATTTAATCGGGCATTTTATCATACTCTTTAACGCCTGAGTAACTTCTGACAATTTCATGGGGACAAAATTGTCATTCGTGCCTTTCATTACCTTTAACTATAATTAAATTTTCTCTAAAGTCAAGAGAACCTGGACAACGGACTTCAGTCTGGATTCGCCTTAGGCTAAAATCTAACATCAAGCTCGCTCACTGGCCAAGAAATAGCTCTTCATATAAGTTCTTGTATCGCTCAGCTGAACGTTCCCAGGAGTAATCGTATTTCATACAATTTTCAGATAGGGTCAAAAATAGAGCTTGATTTTGATAAATTTTGTAAGCCTTTTCCAGTCCACCAATAAGTGCCTTGCCTGAATAGTCATCAAAGAGAAAGCCATTACCCGTTAAGGTCTCAGGATTGAATTCATTGACAGTATCCGCAAGACCTCCAACCCTGCGGACCATCGGGATTGTCCCATATTTAAGACTTATCAATTGACCCAATCCACAAGGCTCATATAAAGATGGCATGATAAAAAAATCACTGGCAGCATATATTCGATGTGCCAAACGATTATCAAATTTTATATTTATGGAAAGGCACTTTGGATAAAGATTTTCAAACCCCTTCAATTTTTGATGATAAATTTCTTCACCAAGTCCAAGAAGGATTAAACAGAACCCCTTATCAATAATGTCTCCTAATACATCAATGAGAATGTCAAAGCCCTTTTGGGCAGCCACCCTTGAAACCATGCCAATGAGTGGACGTGTCGGGTCAAGGTTATATTCGCTTGTAATGGCTATCTTATTCTTTTGTTTACCCCTAAAATCAGAATAGTTATGGTATATCAAGGGGTCTGTCTGGGGGTTCCAGATATTATAGTCTATGCCATTTATAATACCAAAGATATTCTCACCCCTATTTTTCAAAACACCTTCAAGTCCAAATCCAAATTCAGGTGTCTGTATCTCCTTTGCATAATTTTCTGAAACGGTTGTGATGACATCGCTATATAGAATGCCGGCCTTGAGAAAATTGATCTCGCCATAAAATTCTATACCTTCTGGTGTGAAATACTTCTCATCAATTCCCAATAGGCTAAATTTTGAGGCGGGAAATTTCCCCTGATAACCAAGATTATGGATGGTAAATACCGTCTTTATGTTTAGACCCTTAAGCCTTATATAAAGCGGTATCAGACCGGTTTGCCAGTCATGGCAATGGATAAGATCAAAACTATCTTCGGTAATAAATTGTGTAACTGCCTTACAAAACAAGGTGAATCGTTCACAATTGTCTTCAAAATCGCCACCTGGTGTTCCATAGATACCCTCTCGGTCATAAAATTCTGGATAATCAACGAAATATCCTGTCTCATCTCGAAATATTTTAACCTTATCAGTATTATCTAATTTAACTGATAATTCCTTCTGAAATTTGCCGACTATGCCTTTATATTTTGGCAAGAAGATTATTGTCTTTATGCCTAACTTATTCAGGTATTTCGGTAAGGTTCCAACGACATCGGCGAGTCCACCGGTCTTTGCATATGGAATAGCTTCAGAGGCAACAAAGGCGACCTTCAAATCACATCACATTCCTCAAATACAATGCTGACTCTTCAGGGGGTGTTGGATTTATGTAAAATCCAGTGCCAAGTTCAAAACCCGCAATACGCGTAAGGACGGGCACAATCTCTATATGGTAATGATAAAAGTCGATGCCCTTTAGTGTAATAGGCACAGTATGAATGATATAATTATAAGGTGGTGTATTCAGTGCCCTCTTCAGTCTTAAAAGACAATCCTTCAAAATTGATGCAAGATTCTTTAATTCATACTCACTTGCATCCTCAAAATTTGAGAGATGATTCCGGGGCAAAATCCAGGTCTCAAAAGGAAATCTTGGTGCAAACGGACATACGGCGATAAAAGAATTATTTTCAACAATCAATCTCTTTCTCATCTTTGTCTCTTGAACTATGATATCACAGAATATGCATCGTTCCCGGTATTCAAAATACCGTTTTGCACCATCCATCTCCTCAGTTACACGTTTCGGTGTGACTGGGGTGGCAATCAACTGTGAGTGGCTGTGTTCTAATGATGCACCAGCCGCGGCACCAAAGTTCTTGAACACCATCACATAACGAAACCTCGGGTCCTTCTTAAGGTCCAAGATTCTCGTTTGATAGGCAAAGATGACCTTTGTAAATGCATCAGGGGACACATCGGTAAGATCTGCTGCGTGGTCTGGCGTTTCGATTATCACCTCATGGGCACCAATACCATTTATACGGTCATAGATACCTTCACCACGACGATTCAACTCACCTTCGATTCTTAAGGCAGGAAATTTATTCGGAATGACCCTCAATATCCAACCCGGGCTATTCGGAGGGGAATTATTCTCTCGATATGCGAAGACCTCAGGGGGGGTTGCACCCTCATTCCCTGGACAGAATGGACATTCCGCAGGTGTTGAGCGCTTTTCTTCTGGTGAAAATTTGAAGTCTTTTGGTCTCTTTGCCCTTTCTGTAGAAATAATGACCCAGCGACCAACAACCGGGTCTTTTCTTAATTCTGGCATTACTCTTTTTTCTCTTTCTCTTCCTTTTGTTCTTCTACCTTCTCCGGCACCTCTTGTTCCTCGGGTTTCTCTTCCTGAATAGGCTCAGCAAGGTATATCTTTATATTCGCCTCTTGCTTGATTTTTGCAAGAAATTCATTGGCACGATTTCCTTGTTTCTCCCGCCGTAAGTTCATTTCAATAGCAGGTGCCATTTCTTCAAATTTTCGATATGATTCTAAGTTGTGTTCAATTATCTTGATAATATTATAGGTCGAATCATCGGTGACAAAGACCTTGCTCATTTTGCCCGGTGTCAATTTGAAAGCAACCTCATCAAATTTCTGTGACCTCATTCCTTTTCGGATCGGACCGGTTTCACCACCCTGATACTTAGTTGGGGCAATCGAGTGCTCTTTTGCCAGGGTATCAAATTGGGTCGAGTCTTTAAGTAGGATTGTTCGAAGACTGTCTGCAATCTTTTTCGATTTTACTACAATCTCTTTCGCGCGCACCGATTCGGGAATTTTGAAATCCTCTTTATGCGCCTTATAGTAATCCTTTATCTCCTGAGAATCTACCTTTACCGCCTCAACAACAATCCTCGTATATAGACCCTGGTCTAAAAGCCTTCTTATACCATCCTGTAATTTGGTAAAGTATCCCTCATTTAAATAATATTTATTCCTTTCACCAAATTCCAATTTTAATTGTTCCTCAATCATAATGTTTAGGACATTTTCAAATTCCTCTGGATTAGTTATATCTACCTTGCCCCATTGTGGTTGACTGGCATTCCTTTTCTCCACATCACTTTTTAGAACAGTTCGCCCATTGATCCGCGCTACTATTCTTTCCACAGGGATACTTACTGAATCCTTACTGATAATACTATCACGGAAGATTACTATATTCGCCTTTTTACGCAGGTCTTTTATAAACTTATCACCGATATTCTTGGTCTTCTCAGCTTTAACCGATGACTCTAACTGACTCATCAGTTCATCAAAGGTTCGATATCGCTCGGGTTTGTATTCGGTAATGTAATAGATGCCAAATTTATTTTCAGAAGGAATAATGTCGGTCAACTTATTCGGTTTTGTCTTGAATATAATCTCTTCGACCTCTTTGGGTTTTGTCCCCTTATATATAATACCCATATTACCACCACCAGCCTTTGTGGGTGCCGTTGAGTAGAGTTTTGCAAGTGTATCAAAACTGTTGATGTCCTTGGTTAAGGAATCATGTAAGAATTTAGATAGACTATCAGAGTCAACGATAATCTCCTTTCCTTTTAACTCCTCTCTCACCTTATATATCGCTCGATTCTTCTTGTAATAAGTCTTCATCTCCTTTTCTGTTGGTTTAGCCCTATCAACAACTGCCATGGCATAGACCTCATCCAAAAGTAGCGAATTTTTTAAATTTTTGAGGTTTTCTTTATAAAAATCCATATCCATCACCTCATACCTTAAGGCATTTACAAAGAGAAGTCTTTCCAGAATCATTTGGTCTAAGACAGCCTTCTCATCCTGGCGTGCGAAAGGAGAAGACTTGGCCATACGGTCATCAAGTTCTAAGCGCGTTATTCTATAGCCATCTATTGAGGCAACTGAATCTTGATAGTTTTTCTTAAAACAACGCTCGACACCAGTTAGGGCAAATGAATCCAATGGCGGCCTCCGAAATTGGGTTGCCACAATTTCATATTCGCGCGCTGAATTTAAATAATCCTCTTTTAATTCCAGAATCTCTGCAATACGATAGTGCACAAAACCATCTTTTTGTTTATAATTTTTTATGATATCCTGATAAATTTCTAATGCCTTATCCAGGTCATAGAGTTTGTCATAGTATATATCACCCAGCTCCTGTTTCCACTCATAGCCCTTTGCCTTGGCCATCATCTCTTCACAATATTTAATTGCATCCTCGTATCTCCCTTCCATAAGCATATTCACATAACCCTGTGGTAATATGGCAAGGATTATTAATAGCAATTGCATAATGCCTCCTTTCTTTTAGCCTTATTATACACAAAAAAATGGAAATGTCAACGAGCGGACAAAAACCTTGATTTTTTCATTAAATGGTATAATATATAACTATATGATAAAAAGGATAGTTTTTGTCATTCTTTTGTCTCTGTTGGTCTTTAATCTATCATATCGCATTGACCTTGGTCGTTCGCCCCGTGAAAGGATTGGTGAATTAATGTATTTCCCTTCGGGTATGGCATTAAGAACATTGTCTATGGGATTTTATACACCTCTATCTGACCTGGTATGGCTACGTTTTATCCAGTATTATGGCGAGCACAGAATGACCGATTTAAAATTTGAATACCTGTATCATATCCTTGATATCCTGACAACATTAGACCCTCGATTTTTACATGCCTATACCCTTGGCGCCTTAATGCTTACGCATGATGCCAACAGAACTGACCAGGCATTTAAGTTATTAAAAAAAGCGATGGAAAAAAATCCCGATGAATGGCGTTACCACTTTGTATATGGTCTTATCAATTATCTATTTTTAGGTAATTATAATGTTGCCGTGACCTATTTCCGTCTATCCACCCAAAAACCCACAGCAACCGATATGCCAAGACGGTGGATTGCATACATTACTTATCGAAGGCTCGGCGATCTAAAAACCGCGCTTATGTTATGGTTAGATCTCTACAATCACACGAGGAACCCTGAAGAAAAGGCGATTGCGATACTTTATATAAAAGAAATAAAAATGAAAATGGATATTGAGTTATTGAATAGCAAAATTGATGAGTTTACTAAAAAATTTGGCAGGTTACCGGTCGATCTCAAAGAACTTATTTTCTACAATTCTCTTGATACCATCCCCCGGGAGCCACATGGCGAGAGGTATTACATAAAAGCAGGCAAGGCCCATTCAACCTGGAGAAAATAGTTCTTATCTGTTCCCCCCTTGATATACAACTATGATGATGCCCTTTATGCCCAGACCAGAAATTCGATACATCGTAGCCGGGCCACCGGTCACCTCTGTCCAGGGGTCACCGTCAATTGGGTCATCACTTGGTGTTATGCTCGCCTGATAACCTACAATACCGGTCGGGTCAATACCGAATGATGGTTTGCCATCCACCAAAGCGTTATAAGAAGGCGAAAACGGATTCCTAACCGCATTAGGAAGAATTGAATTATAACCATATGGTGGAATAAATAATGCGGCAACACAGATATTGGGTTCAGGTCCGCCATAAGCTGGATTTGCTTCAATTATCGTGGTAGCCAGATTACCGGGATACAAACCACCTGACCGAATCATAAAATCCTCGACGGTCATCTGTAAGGTATGGACATTACTTTTCACCGATGCCTCTCTTGCCCGTGCCTTGAATGCCTGATAATTGGGTATCGCTATTGCCGCTAATATACCCATTATTACAATCACCATCATAACCTCGATCAATGTAAACCCTTTTATTTTTTTATCCCTGCCCAAAATTATTGGCTTTTCTAACAGGTCTTTAGGGTTTAATTTCAATTGTATCTCCTTCAAATATTGATTTTTCTGAAACTATAATACCTTCGCCCCTGCCCGGGACATTAATATTATACGGGTTGGCACGGTCTGATGGGTAAGGGACAACAGTTGAAAATACACCTCGCATATCGGCATTAAGAGAATCGGAATATTCAAAACTGTAATTCGAAACATTAACATCCTTGGTAATCTTTACAGGTATATTTGGCTTAATTTTACCAATTATCATTGCCCCCTTAACATATTCGTAAATCTTTATTGTTCCTCCCCGGCTAACAAATCTCAACCGATAGTGTCGGTAAGGTGGATAGTATCTACCATTAAAATAGGCACCGCTACCATTGAAATATTGAAGACGTGATGTCACTGTCGAATAACCCCTATCATTAGGCGTCATGATTGTGGATATCAATCCTGAGGCATCTTTTGTAGGATAAAATTTTAGATATTCTTCAGGGTCAATATTCAAGTAGGCGGCAGCCCACCTTATCAAGAATATCCAACCCTTGAGATAAATATAACGACAATTTGACACATCAAGTATTTGATTTGCCAATGATTCTGACTCGGCGATGAAGAATTGATTGATGCGGGAAAAATTGGGGGCGTCATTACCAAAATTTGATGCCGCAACCGGTCTTTTTGCATAATATAGAATCTGATGCCCATCACCCCAGAAGCACATCACGCCATACTCGGGTCTACGCCAAGGTTCAAAGAAATAACTGGTTTGTGGCGTAGAATCACGAAGCCAATAATAAGCCGCTAACTCCTCGCCTGTTACCGAACCAGCGCCGGCTTGAAAACCCTTCCAGAAAGCCGGCTGGAATATTACCAGCAAAATTCCGGCAACAAAGATATAAGCGATTACAGAACTCTTTATGATTTTTTCTAACAACCCATAACCTCGAAAAAGGGTATATACTAATATGATTGAATACAGCGGAACAAACCATACCGTGTAACGCCGACCGAGGAACGCCATAATACCAGCAAATACTGAAAAAACGGTATATATTAAAAATTGTTTATTACGGTTTTCTAAAAGAACAATAAACATCATCAAGGGCCATACATAATATGCCCGGCCATATAAGTGATTAGTGGAAACTGTTTCAATGAAACCATGTTGTATCATTAATGGTTGAAACTCCATAATCGCAGCAAGCCAGGGGTCTTTTTTTATGAGGAAAAAAACCCCTCCCAAAAACGATTTTTCTTGCAAAACAAAATAACCAAGGACAACAAGGGCCAGCACTGGTAAAAAAACAAGATAGGATTTTCTCCTTGTTAAAAATCCAATCAACATGACAAGGAAGGCAAATGAGAAGAGACTCAAATGTAAGAGGGATAATCCTCGATAACTGAAGGGGCTGTCCGGAAAATGGGTATCAACACTAAATGGCAAGATAATTAAAAATCCGATAAAAAAGGAGATTGCCGAGTCAAATTCTTTTGTAAAAAGGAGAAGAAAAAAGGCAATACCAACAAACAGAATCGAGCCCTGCCATAATAACAATCCAGTTCCAAATATCAAACCAAGAATAATCCAATCAAAAAATTTTTTTGTTCCTTTACTCACCAAGAAATATAAGATGAGAAGTATGGCAAGCGATTCGGCGATATGGTGGTCATTATATCCTAATCTTGACCAATAGACAGTGCCCGGGAGAACCGCCGTAATAAGTGCTGACAAGAATGCAAATTTTTCATTAAATAATTTTTTACATATTAAATAGACCAGAAGGATAATTAAAATACCATAAATTATTGGATAGATTGCACAGGACCACTCGACCTGTTTCATTGCTGGATGACCCAGGAAGAGAACATAGGACAAGACTGCCGAAATAAAATCGAACAATGGCGGCCATATGCAATAACCACCAGAAGGGTAAGAGATATAATTATCAAAGACCGGTAGCCCTGGGAAATGGTTTATGGTTACTAAAACCCTGCGGGCGTGATAGTGTGGGTCAGGTGTGAGTATTGGCGCGGGAATTTTTAAAACACTATTTACAAATGGAAAAAATCTAACTGAAAAACCGATGAATAATACAAAAAGAATGATAAAGGTCTTATTTTTTAATAAGGACATCCTTAATCTTCCATCCTGATTTGGTCAAAACCAATCGGTCACCAGAAATAAAACTTTTTTTTATACTGTGTTTTTTGGAGAAAAACGATACCCGGTAGTATATCTCTGCCTCTTTATTTTTAATCTTTAAAGACAGAATGGAATCCACCTTCAGTGAATCTATGTCAGGGACAGGGAAGATATCGTGCTCATTATATGAAGACTCTGAAAATTTATCAAAACACCTCAATGCCTCTTTATAATTTCTTTGTGACAGTTGAGACCAGTAATATCCTATCGTTGCTACCGGGGTAGTAAAATTTGATTCAATATTCTGGGTGTCGGGGTTCTTGCATAGTATAAAAAAAAACAGGAAAAAAATACACCTTTTCATTTGAGCAATTAAAAGCGAACGGGGGTTATGGGTATAAAAATTTCGCCTCCGCCCATAACCCCCAATGGATAGGTTACTTTGCCTCACCTGGACTGAGCACGAGGTTTATCATTCCCTTTGCACCAACACCGTATATTAAATATGACATACAGGCATTATTATTATCATTGATAGAAAAATAGAAAACCTTTCCTTCATCACCCGGTATCGTTGGGGTATAGCTGGTGTCAGTGCCTGTATCCAATACCGCATCTCTTTGCGGCATGAAAGGATTCCTCACATTATCGCCGAGGATTGAATTGACCCCATATGGGGGAAGATTAGTCATGGCAACACACATGGCGCCATATGGACCAATATATGAATTATTCACCTCAAGAATTGTTGTAACTAAATCCTGAGGATATGCATCTGCACCACGTGTGGTGAAATCCTCTACCGCAGTTTGTAAGGTATGCATATTATTCTTTGTTGATGCCTCTTTCGCCCTCTGCTGCATAGCCAGGAAGTTAGGGATGGCGATGGCCGCCAGAATACCAATAATAACGACGACGACCATCAGCTCAATCAATGTAAATCCCTTCTTCATTGTTCCTCCTTTTTTAAGAATATTCACAAATTTTCTTTATCAATATGGCTATAAGCCATAAGCTTTTTATCACTGTGCCTCGGAAAAGGAGAGGTTGTCATTCTTCCATCGCCTTCATCACTCCTCAGCAGGAGCGGAAAGTAATGGGAACAACCCTAAAAGATTCTTCGGTCGCTGCACTCCCTCAGAAAGACCGAGGAGTGCAACACCAAAAAAATTTCTGGGCCATGAGGCACATTTCCAATACTACCAAAGTTGCAATAGCACTCATTCGCAGGATGCCCTGATAAAATCAGAACTTTTCGTATCGCTTCGTTCGGGGAAGCCCGTTTATTACTTCTCCATTATAGCCAGAATTTGAATTTTGTCAAGTCAATAGACCCACAAACTGGATACAGGAGTCACGCAGATTAGTTTTTTATTACCTCAGTCCATCAACCCCCACCCTATTATATATGCAAAAAGCATGCCCGAATTTATCAAAAAAAATGTCGAAATTTCGAGAGTTTTTCCCTAATTCTTGTCTCACATTAAAAAACGTCTCAAAATGCGACACTTAAGTCTCAAATTTCTTTATTAACAACTAATAATTTATAACTCCCCACGCCTCTCCCATACCTTCAACTTCCGATAGAGTGTAGCACGACTGAGACCAAGCCTCTTTGCAGCCTTATTCACATTGCCACCACATTCTTTTAATATTCTTTTTATTTCTGCCTCCTCAAACTCACTCAATTTCTTTCCCTTCTCAACTGATAGGCCAAGATGTGCCGGCCTGATATAATAAGATTCTGTCAGAATTGCGGCACGCTCAACAACATGTTTTAGTTCGCGCACATTTCCGGGCCAGTCATAGCCCTTCAAGGCATTTATTGTACTTTTTAATAGCCTCCTCTCCCCCAAATTTTCTGTTTCACATATAGACTTTAGAAAATATTCAGCAAGGAACGAAATATCCTCTTTTCTCTGCCTTAAGGGTGGCAAGACTATAGGGATGACATTCAATCGATAATAAAGGTCTTCACGAAATCTACCAGCCTTTACTTCTGCATACAGGTTCTTATTCGTTGCCGCTATTAGTCGAACATCTACCTTGATTGGTTTTGTCGAGCCCAATGACACAATTTCTTTCTCCTCCAAAAGTCTCAAAACCTTCATCTGGATGTTCAAGGGTGTATCACCAATCTCATCAAGGAAAAAACTGCCTCTATGTGCAACCATGAAAAGACCGTCCTTATCTGATGTTGCCCCTGTGAATGCACCCTTTTTATAACCGAAGAGTTCACTTTCGAGAAGGGTCTCAGGAACTGCCGCACAGGAGATGCTAACAAAATTGAACCTTGACCTCTTTGAACGATTGTGAATCTCCCTTGCTATTACCTCCTTTCCCGTGCCTGATTCACCGAGGATGAGCACTGTAGTATCCGTTACAGCAATTTTATCAACCAGTGATAAAACCTGTTGCATTACCCTACTTTCACCAATAATGTAGGTGGCTTCTTTTTTCTCACCAGGTAGATTCGCCTTTATTCTCAGAATAATCTCATCAATACCAAACGGCTTCAAGATATAATCACTTGCCTTATCCCTTAAGGCAATGATTACCGATTCCATCGAACCGTAGGCAGTAATGAATATGACGGGCAAGGTTGGATATATCTCACGAACCTTTCGCAAAAATTGAAACCCGTCCATTTGTGGCATTCTGATATCACTAATTATTATATCAAATTTCTCTTCTTTAATTTTTTGTAAGGCTGTCTTGGGCTCCGTTGTTGCAAAGACAATATAGTTGCGTTCTTGAAGCGCATATGAGAGCCACTTGATTAGGCTCTCTTCGTCATCGAGTAAAAGAATCTTTGGCTTCATACAACACAGAAATCTTAAGAAAGATAAATAGCATAGAATAACCTAAATCTACTTTCGCCGTCTTGCAAAGATTTCCTCGAGTGTCAATCTAAATTCAGGTATTATCCTGAATTCCCGTAACGAATCCTTGGTTTTCATACACGATCTAAGATTTAGAATGCAAAAACCAATTTTTTTAATTGGTATAACACAAGAAGAAATCAACCCGTGTTCCTGAACTCCATCAAGATACCATGGATTGAACAAATATGAAAGCGCAATATTTCTTCTTGAAAAATTGATTATAAATCTATATGGTGAATTATAGTTCGTCCAGAATGAGTGCTCAAATAATATGTTAAATTTATTGGCCTTAAATTCTGGGGCAATACCTATTGATAGCCGCTCCGGTATATCCAATGTTATGTCTGTCCTTTTCTTGGTCATCGTGAGGTTACCAAATCCCTCGTAAGATATAGAGAAAAGCGAGATTTTTAAACCACTATAGAACACCTGACCACGATACTTATATAAAAAGGTATCAACAGTAAAATAGTCTCCAATATGATAATCCCATATCTCCTGAGCGCCACCAAACAGATAGGAACCACCAAAGGCAATTTCAGTAAGCCTGGATGTTTTATTAAACTGAAAATGGAGTTCCTCGACACCGCCTTTGCTTACCAGATGAATGTCGAGTAATTCATCTTCTAAATAGAGGTCAAACGCCTGATTGAATCGCTCAGAATTGCCAAGGGCAACAGTATATCCCTTTCCCAGAGGAATCTTTGTAGCAAACGAGAAAGGATTTGTCCAGAAGATACTGCGAAGATCCCAACCCTGGTTAAGGATATCAAACTCAGGGGAAATAGTAAATTCAATTTGTGCCTTATTCAACTCTCCTAAAAATGGTGTCTTGAAGGCACTCAAGTCCTCACCAATACCATCAATAGAAAATATAGAACCATTTATTATAATAAACAAAAAAAGATTCATTTTAAAACTCGCATTGTCATAATTTTAACTTTTAACCATTTTTTAATCATGCCTTTTCCTTCTACCTCTCTCCCGGCGGTTCAATATATCCGACCTTTAAACGGTGTGAACCATGAACGATCTTGACATTTGCAATATCATAATTTTCAGGTGTTAGATAAATAAATAAGCCGAAATTAGAATCCGGATGGTCAATTATCCTTTGAACATACCTTACGATGTCAATATTAAATATTGTATCCTTAACTGAAAATCTTCCTAGGGCAATGAGCGGACCCAGCCTTGTATCATATCCTTTGAGTGGTTCGGCTAACCATTTTACTCCGATCTCCAGGGTTTCCCTCATTGCAAAATATTTTTCAGGCTGGAATGTTAGTTCACCGTAGATTGCCTTCTTATCAATAAGTGTAGTATCAAAGGTAAACTTTACATAATTCCGATATGCCATTCCTGAACCAAGCCAACTTTCCCAATAGGGCATCGTATCGGCAGAAAGTATGTGACAATCCGCCTCAAGAGGGATTGGGGTTACCATGCCGTTCTTCACAATCTGGAATCGAGGTGCTGTGCCACCTTCTCTCGAATAAAAACCCACAAATCCTGAATCGTAAGGAATAATAATCATTCCTTTCGCCCTCCTTATTCGATCCAATTCGATATAATTGAACTTCACAATGAGCGAGTCGCTGTTAATTTCACCGAACCTTATCGAATCTGTTTCATAATCCCCTCCATAATTCTGCCAAAATTCATCGCTGTTTCTTTTATACCAGTTTGCCTCGACCTCATTGAAACTATTGGTCAATAGGCAAAGACTAAACTTAATGGGATCTTTGTGAAAAATATTATTACGAAACAAGGATAGTTTAATTTCATCAAGCCCCTGATATGTAGTATCTGTGAAGGTAAATTTTAATAGTATACGTGATTCATAGTTACTATTTTTGGCAAGGATGAGATTTTGCGAGGTCCCCAAGGCAATACCCTTATACTCAGTAAGCGATGCATAAAGTGGTAATTCTACAAATTGTGCTTTAAAATCGCCTCGTGCATTAAACTCTTCTTCGCCAATGTCCAATTTATTGCAGAAGATAAAGATAAAAATGTAAAGCAAGAAAAACCTCTTCATATTTTAATGATAGTCAAATTTCATGTTATGTCAAGACTGCCTAATTTTTCATCTTTGTAATTTTGCATTTGGCATAGCACTAATTCCCTTTTTGTAACGACTTTTTTAATCCATCGATGCAATTTTCGCGGTAATATTTGACTTGCTGTTAGTCCGCACCTTACTACAAAGGGTGCAATTTTAGATTCGTAAATTATAGCATCTGACCTTTTTAACAAAAAAAGTATCGTCAAAAATGCAAAACTAATAATAAATGCCTTCAATAAGCCGAGAAATGCCCCGAGAATTTTGTCTACACAGCCCAGCGGGGTGAGATGGATCAATTTTGAGATAATCCTTCCGAGCAAGGAAATGCCGATAACCACCAGGATGAAGATCAATAAAAATGAAAGAAATCTGGGAAACCCGAACGCCTCGCTATAATTAACTGCCAATATAAAACCAAGGATAATACCTGCGATATCAAAGACACTACGAATGAATCCCACAATTATTCCCTGAATAACAATGCCGATCATTATAATTAACAATACTACGTCAATCCATGTCACAAATTCATTATAAACAAGTTCATAAGCAAGTCAATATTGACAAAAAAATATGTTTAGATATAATTAGTAACATATGGGGCAGATAAAAGATGAAAAGATGGCGGAATTTATTAAGTTTATAAAGAAGGGTAAAATTGAAGAACATTATCAATTAATTTTCAAAAATATGAGCGCACTCATTTATATCCATGATACCCGGGGCATTATAACCTATGTGAATGATTATGTAGAAAAAATTTCTCACTATAAAACTAATGAAATAATTGGTAAACATTTTAAAAAATTTATTGCACCAGAAATAATAAAGACTGTTATGAAACAGTTTTTTATGCACATTAAAGGCATCGAAATAAAACCTCATGAACTGATTGTGTTGGACAAAGATAAAAGAAGGGTTTATCTTCAAACAAACGAATCCACTATCCGACGCAATGGTGAAATTATAGGGGTAATGGGGATTGCGACTGATATTACCGAATATAAAAAGACTGCGGAGCATCTGTCCAAAACTGTCGAGGAATTAATTCTATTGAATTATATTGGTAGAGAGCTAACATTTATTACTGATATAGACCACCTTTTTTTAAAAATTTTAATCCATTTAAGAAAAACATTTGGTTATGAAAGAATCTCCATCCTTATACTTGATGAGAAGACCAATGAGCTTGTTATAAGGGCGGCTGAAAAACCCTTTCCCAAAAGCGCACGAAAGATTAGATTAAAATTGGATAAAGGCATTACTGGCTATGTTGCTAAAACGGGTAAACCCTATTTATCAAATGATGTAAGTAAAGACCCACACTATTTTGTTTTTGATAAGAAGACTAAATCTGAGGTTGCGGTTCCACTTATCGTCGGACAAAAGATTATCGGTGTTATAAATGTTGAGGGTTATAAACAGAATGTATTCGATGAAGATGATATTAGATTATTAACCCTCATTGCCAACCAGGCAGCGGTCGCTATTGAAAATAGCAGATTATACAAATCCCTCGAAGATAGCTACTTCGATACAATTAAAACATTGGTCTTGGCAATGGAGGCGAAAGACCCCTATACACGTGGACATGCGGAACGGGTAAGAAGGTATGCACTTATGATTGCAAAAAAATTGAAGTTGAGTAATATAGAAATAAGAGAATTGAATTATGCTGGACATTTGCACGATATTGGTAAAATTGGTATCAGTGATTTTTTGTTAACCAAGGCAGAACCGCTTACTATCTCAGAATATGAAACAATAAAACAACATCCCAAAATTGGTCATAATATGCTCAGGGATGTGAAAGTTCTTTATGGGGCAAGTGGAATCATCAAGTCAGAGCACGAAAGGTATAATGGAACAGGCTACCCGAACGGTTTAAAATATAAAGAGATTCCAATCGGTGCAAGAGTTATTGCGGTTGCTGACGCATTTGATGCAATGACGACCGACCGTCCCTATCGCAGTGCATTAACAAAAAAAGACGCAATAAATAGATTGAAAGAGAATGCCGGCACCCAATTCGACCCGAAGATTGTAAAGGCATTTTTGAAAATAATAAAGGCAAAATAAGGAGACCCGGTTAAAGCCAGACCATAGGGGTTATGTTTTAACCTAAGAAAGTCCAGGCCAAAGTCTGGCGCCCTCGAGGGTTAGACTTTGGTCTAAGAATAAAATCACCAATGGAAAATAAAATTTTTGAAGAGATTAAAAAGTTAACTGAAGGTTATAAAGGCATTGATGACCCATTAAAGAGATTGGACTGGCTCAAGCATCTTATTGACTCATACAAAAGATATTTACCTGACCGTGTTGTTGATAAAATAAAAATTGACCCAAAGGCAAAAAGGATTGAAGGTGAAAGAAGGAATGTCACAGTTTTGTTTGCTGACCTATCTGGATTTACTGCATTATCAGAAAGACTTGATGCCGAAGACATTGCTAATATCATCAATGACTTTTTTACACAAATGGTTAGAATTGTTATCAAATATGGTGGTAGTGTTGACAAATTTCTCGGCGATGCCTTGCTGGTTCTTTTTGGTGCACCGGTTGCCCACTATGATGACCCGGAAAGGGCTGTTCGAGCCGCCTGGGAGATGCAACAGGAGATGAGAAGATTTAACATAGAAAAAAAGTTTGAACATCTCCTTGCAATGAGCATTGGTATGAATACTGGTCCGGCTGTGGCATTGAATGTGGGATCTGAAGAGAGGATGGAATACACGGTTATTGGCGACACAGTCAACCTGGCAGCTCGATTAGAAGGAATTTCTGGTCCTGGCGAAATAATCATTAGTCAGAATACCTATGAGAAGATTGCCGATGTTGTTGAAGTCGAAAAGAGACCATCAGTAAAGGTAAAGGGCAAGAAAAAACCAATTGTAAATTATCTTTTAAAAGAAATCAGAGAACATTACCGATTACCTGCAATCACCAGACTAAAAATTGTTGGCAGGACTGATGAATTAAAAATCATAAGGGACG
>Ga0315310_10000583_pt1 | contig 23562 bp, 21 predicted proteins | sample TDP5_MG_FD_203630 | JGI IMG/M metagenome (GOLD analysis project Ga0315310, IMG submission 203630) | Freshwater sediment microbial communities from Lake Towuti, South Sulawesi, Indonesia - TDP5 | ecosystem: Environmental > Aquatic > Freshwater > Lake > Sediment | place: Indonesia: South Sulawesi...
CATAAAGTTTCATACCAGGACCGTATTTCTGTGTAGTAGTTCGCTGTTGTTGGCCAACCTTTCCAATAAGCGCTGTTGACTACAAACATTGCTCCTTTGTTATGAGTGATTGGGATTTGAGGCATGTAAATTGTTACTCTATCACCTTTGTTAACATCTAAGGCCTCCGAGGCGGCTATTCTCTCTGTTATGTGTGTGGTTCATGACAGTTTTTGCTTTATTAGTTGGGGATTTCCGAGGAAGTAGAGCGTGGTTGTGGAGGCTGGAACATAATCTGTGAACTCAGTAACGTTCTCAGCGACAACTCGGTTGTTGAAAACGTCGTAGACGGAAGTTTTTCTCGGCAGCTTAAACCTTTTGTACTCAGAGCGTATAGTGGTAAGAGATAGGAAGTTCTTGTTGGCGGAGAGGATGTCTCCGCTTTCGCCGTACAGGTGGACACCAGCATACCTCGCGATGTTCCTCAAGATCTTCGCTGGGACTACTGGCGCCCCAACCCATATGGATGTCCAATCCTTAAACTCTTTAACGGCGAAGCCCGGCTTGAACCTTCCCTGATTATAAACCAGTTTGCCCAGCGTCACGGCTTCAGGGTCGTCTACGTAGAATATCGGTCCGATGTGATAGTCAGTTCCAAACCATGTGTCTGTTGGAAGAGAAGAAGTTATGGGATGATCGAAGTTCGTGATCGCTACGTTCAAGCCCCATTTATCCATGTCCACACCCATCTTAATGCCCGTTAAGTCAGAGATATTCTCCACGGAAGCCCCATGTTTATCGATGAAGCCTGAGGCGTAGATCCAGAGTATGATGTTGCCGTTCCGTTTCACCCTCTCTTTTATGACCTCTCTTTCATCCTTGGATAGGTAGAAGGTGTTCAGGAAGATGTAGAATTTGTAGTTCTTCATTGCCGGGTTCGCTAGGTCGTCATGCAAAAATAAGTCGTAAGGTGTTCCTATGCGACCTAACTCAAACTGTTTCTGTTCGAGAATTAAGGGGTACATGAGGTTCACATAAACGCTTTGGTAAGCCGGGCTTGTCTCGTCCACGATAACTGCTACTCCCCCAGATGGAGATCTATCGAAGTTAAGGCTTGCTTCACCAACACGCTTGAGCTTCGAAACGGTTTTCATGAGTACCGGATGGTCGAAGTACTTGTTCTCTTGGTCCATCCACCACATACCAGTCCCTCTTGTGATGACGTTGTTGAAGTTTCTCTGGATGACGGCGATGGATTCTTGAAGGGTGTCAGCCCTACCGTAGGGGTTCGTAGGTGAGGCGAGGAAGGTTCTAACGTCGTCTTCGTTGAACCAGAGTTTTCCGTGGAGCTTAACGGATTCGGTTAAGGACATAAAGGCTCCATCACCTCCTAATCCTCGGAAGTGGTAGCTGTAGGGGCTGCATAGGAAGTCGACGTAGGGCGAATCCAAAACCTTCTTTAAGCCCATGTGTCCAGAACGTTGGTGCTGGGTGGTCTCGTAGTCTGGGCCTGCTGAAGAAATCCTCCATCCTCTCGGCATCGTGAAGAAAGCTCCAGTCCAAGCCAAGTCCATGATGTAGCCGTAGAAGACCCCTGCTAAGGACTCGTTGTTAGATGCTTCTTTGGCTGTTTTGCATAGGAAGATTATGTCTTCGGCTACTTGGTCGGCGAAGAAGAGGTAGTAGTCGATGACGTGCATCTCCTTAGATGGGTCTCTGAAACTGTAGAGGGTTGTACATGCTTGAGCTTCCTTACTTGGTATAAAGGCATTGTCAAAGTCAACCTTGGGGTCGTTCCAGGAGGACCTCAAGGAGGCCACATCTCCGCCATATTTTTTGTGCAGCCATCTCCTGAAGGCCTTAGTCATGGGCTTACTGTAGTCGGAGTAGAATCCTGCCACGCAGTCAGGCTTTACCCATTCACCGGTTCCTCCCTGCGTAATGTGGTAGGCGAAAACGTGGTCAGCGTAATGGGAATTACTTATGTGTTTTATGTAATTTTTGAGGGCTTCTGAAACCTCTTTAAGCCATAGCTCAGATGCGAATGAGGCTTTGGCACAACTGTCAAATGAACCGTCGTGGTTAAGGGAAAGTTCTTCTGGATGCAACTCATCCCACCATGATGGGGAGTTGCAGTTGGAGCGAAGGAGGACTAAAGCTTCAGGGTCAACTTCCAGAAGTTTCCCCATCTTCGCATCGATTTCATGGGAATCATACTTTCCAGGTCCAACCCACCCAATATTTGTGCCGAAGCTGTAAAGGTGAATTCCAGCCTTAGCGAAGTCCTTTACATGGTTTGCTTCAACATTGGACGGATACCAGAAGAGAAAGGGTGGTCGAGGCTGACCATTAATGAAGAGGGCGGGGGCGCCCTTATACACTCTGACCTCAGCGACTGTGACCACTTAAGACACCTCTAGTCTTGTTACTATTTTTTGCCTACATATATAATTTCAGCTCCCAACTTCCTTAATCTCTTCACATTCTAATAGAGAACAATCCAAATGGCTCATAAATGTTTTATATTTTCAATTTTTCAAAGAAAGATTGAAATGCGCGAACATAACTTAAATTCACGAAAGCTGGTGGCAAAAAATCACAGTACGTATTTCGGCTCAACTCTCGCTGAAATTTCGTTCCCAGTCTTCGATGCTCCCTGCAACATCAAGACCAATATGTGAAAGCACGAATCTCTTTGAGAGTAGCTACATCTCTCGAGGACTTTCCATTGTAGATTTTCGAAAGACCCGCTACGTATGTTTTGTATCCTAACAGATTTCCAAGTTCTAGCAGAACTCCTTGAGCGTCCATGTGAGATCAATTTTTCATCATCAGATGCAGGATGTCCTTTGTCCTGAGGTGCTTCATCCCAAGGGAGATTGCAGACAGAAATAGGAAATCCATAAAATACTAGAATCAAGGTTATCTTTAATAAAGCGTTCTTAGATTGTATTAGAAGTGAATCAAAATGCCGCAATATTACGAATACGAGTTGGTGAAAGCAGCTCATAAACTTGTTTCACAGATGTTTAAGCTGAAAACGGGAGAAACACTCGTTATAACTGCAGACACGGAGTCCGACTCGAGAGTTGTTGACGCGACGGCTGCCGCCGCCTTCATGGTTGGAGCGAAACCAATGGTGGTGTGGACTACCTCGCCATTAGGTGTCGGCAAAGCTGCTGACCCAATGTTGCCTCTGGAAGCATTGACAGCCGCTTTGAGTGTTACAGATGCATGGGTTGAATTTAACAACGAGTGGCTTCTATATTCAACCCCATACGAGGTTGCCGAAAAAGAAAACAAGAAGCTTAGATATCTGAATGCGAGTGGAATGAATGTGGACATGATGATAAGGATCATCGCCAGAGTTGACTTCCCTACTCTCGGAGAGTATCAAGAAAAACTCGTATATTTAACTAAGGCAGCCAAACACGTTAGGATGGCGACGCCGGCAGGAGAGGATGTAGAGTTTGACATGGACCCTAAAAGGCCGATGATATGTGAATCTGGAAGCGCTGATACGCCTGGGTCCCACATGCAGGCTGGGCAGATAGGCTGGACACCAGTTTTTGAATCGATAAACGGCACAATAGTGTTTGACGGCTCAATAGTTCCTCCGATAGGCCTAGTAAGTGAGCCAGTAAGACTCCACGTTAAAGAGGGTAGAGTAATGAAGATCGAAGGCGGAAAAGACGCAACTTTGTTTGAGTCGTGGCTAAAGAGTTTCAACGATCCCCTAATGCTACGTATGGCGCATGTCTGCTACGGATGCAACCCAGGAGCTGAGTTAACCGGGAACATAGTTGAGGACGAAAGGGTTTGGGGGGCCACGGAATGGGGCATGGGCTACGTGGGTCCAATGTTGACCGGTGGCAAACCTATTCCAGCCGCATCGCACACGGATGGTATATGCCTAAACACATCCGTCTGGCTCGACGGAGAACAAATTTGGGACAAGGGCAAATCCGTCCATCTGGAACTTGCTGAACTAGCCAAAAAATTGGGGAAAGCCTAATACTCCCTTTTAATTTAACGAGGTGATTCTGCTTGATTGAAAAAGAGAAGATTGTTCAAGCCGTCGTCGACATGTTCAAAGTTAACATGGGCCTGAAGAGTGTTGAGAAAGTTCTCGTGGTCACGGATGTGCCGACCATTGAGGAATGGATGAAATATGACTGCGAGAAACTCACGGACTTTGCTGAAAGGTCTATATTGGCAAAGATGGTGAGCGAAATAGCAAAGGAGAAGTTCTCGGACTGTCCGGTTGAATTCTTCTCCTACCCATCCGTTCGTAAACACGGGTCCGAGCCTGGAAAGCGAGTTGAGGAGAGAATGAAGGCGGCGGATGTCGTGATAGCGGTAACGACTTATTCGCTTACCCACACGGAGGCACGAGAGAAAGCGACCAAGAGGGGAGCAAGAATAGCAAGCATGCCTACGTTTCTACCAGAAATGTTCTATCCGGGAGGTCCAATGGCTGCAGACTATCAAGAGATAGAAGGGGAAGCAAAGAAAATCGCCGAGGCAATGACGGAATCCAAAGAAGCAATTGTGACATCTCCGGGAGGAACAAACATGAAATTCAGTGTTGAAGGGAGAGAAGGCAGAGTTGACGCGGGAATATTCAGTGAAAAGGGAGCATGGGGCAACCTACCTTCGGGTGAGGCTTACTGCGCTCCAGTGGAAGGAACGGGGGAAGGCAGACTCGTCGTTGAGACCAACTGTTACCCGTCATTAAAGGAAAACATGACTTTGGTCTTCGAGAAGGGAAACGTCGTTGAGGTAATTGGCGGCGGCAAAGTGGGAGACGAATTCAGAAGCTTACTGGCTTTCGAGAAGAATGAGGAACCATACATATCGAGGCGGAACTTAGCCGAACTTGGGGTGGGAACGAACCCGAACGCAAGGAGGATGGACAATGTTCTCGAAGCCGAGAAAATTAGGGGGACGGTTCACGTAGCCATAGGCGACAGCTCCCACATAGGAGGAAAAGTTTCCGCTGACCTGCACCAAGACTTCATAGTACCTAGACCGACGCTGATGCTAGATGGAAAAACCGTAATGAAAGAAGGGAAACTGCTAATCTAGGCGAACCATTTTCCACCATGCATTAGGGTGACGCACGAAAAAATAGAACTAAGAACATGTAGATTTGTTTTCATATAATCTGAAAATAATCGATGATGAAAAACACATGAAAAATGCAAAAAAAGGGGGATTAGGTGGGTTTCCTGCGTAGCAGCACCGCTAGGACTGCGACCACCACTATGGCGATGCCCTCCACGGCAGCCACGCTGGTCAGCGTGCTGACCTGGCCAGCTAAGGCCTCAACACTATGATGAGTCGATGAGACATCTTCAGAAAGACCTGCCATGGTCGAATTCATTTTGTGCAGGAGTATACCTAGAGCATCTATGGCGGCCTTGTCCCTTGTTGCCGCATCGGCTACGGCTGAGATCTCAGGGGATACTGATGAAGTATACGAGGCTTTGCCCGCTAGGATCATCCTTTCAGCGTCCTGCTTGGGTATGGTCATTGCCTCTCTTTTTATGAATGGTCCGTAAGTAAGTTTGTCAGTGGCGGTGAATGCGGGAATATCGGTAGTAGCGAAAACTGTTAAGTAAGTTAATTCTACAGCTTTTGCTGGCCTCAGGTTAAGTACTAAATACCATAAAGTTTCATACCAGGACCGTATTTCTGTGTAGTAGTTCGCTGTTGTTGGCCAACCTTTCCAATAAGCGCTGTTGACTACAAACATTGCTCCTTTGTTATGAGTGATTGGGATTTGAGGCATGTCTAGCGCTAATATGTAGAGTGCTTCTTTAGCAGCCGGATCGATGACATCGTAATTGTCGGGAGAAACCGACATCATTTTTTCTATGAGTTCGTCGTATCTTGGATTACTCCAATGCGTTCCTCCGTAATCTGGTTGTCCCCAGCAACAATAGCCTCCTGGGCCTCTCACACTATGATATGTTTCTAATGTCTTTGCTATGTCGAATGTCGACCCTCCACCGTAAGAAACTCCTGTTAAATGCAGGTCATATTTACCTGGATATATGTATACGCGCCACCAGTCAGCTACACTCGGTTTAACTTCAATGTGTATACCTACTTTCGCACAATCCTCTATTATTATTCTATATTCCCATTCTTGGTCGGGCACTGTGGCCAGTATTTCAAAGGAGAGCTTCGTACCGTTCGGGGTTTCCCTTACACCATCTCCATCCGTGTCTTTGAAATCGAGCGAATCGAGGATCTCTGCGGCTTTCTCTAGGTTAAATTCGATCTTCCATCCATATTCTTCTTCGATTTTCTTCTTGATATCCTCAATCGCATCCTTATACCTTTCTAGCTCAGGACTCAATGTTCCGCACGGAGCGGAAAATGTAACGGGAAGGCTATATCCTGGAATAGCGCCCGGGTCTAGTTTGGCTATTCTTGGTCTATCTATACAGTAGGATAGCGCCCATCTAAACTCTCTTAAGGTCCACGGATATTTACCGGTGTTAACTCCAACTCCTGCGGCGCCACCCTCGCTTGGGGCTGGAACGAAGATTATGGTAGGCGATAGGTCTGGAAGCGTCCTTAAGATATCATAATTTGGGGCAGGGCGTATCACATCGCTTTCTCCCCTCACAAACTCCGCTATGTGAACGTCTACGGGACCCTTTACCTTACTAATGACGTATTTGGGAGATTGCTCGAATCCTGGAAACTGATCTTTGGCCCAGTAATTTTCGTCACGTTCCCACAGGAAATACTGAAGAGTAGGATTGGCCTCTTTTAGCTTGTATGGGCCGGTTCCTACAGGAGGATTATTGGTGAATTTCTCGGGGTCTACATTTTTCCATATGTGTTCAGGCACAATCCACGGCCACCAGTATGGATTAATCCCCGACATCCACATGCCGAAAGTATCAGCAAACCTTGGATGGGGATTCTTTAGGTGCGCTACGAACGTATAGTCATCGGGTGTCTCAACGGAATCTATCCACGCGTTAAATTTGTCTGAACCGAAAATGCGTGTATGGTTCTTTATCATGTTGATTGTGAAAGCTATATCTCTGGACGTGTATGCTTGCCCATCATTCCACTTTACGCCCTTCTTTATGTGCATTGTGAACGTAGTGTAGCCGTCACTGTATTCCCAACCTGTTATCCTCCAGAGCTTTGGTTCTCCCCTATTTACTTTATACCAGTCCCACTCGTCACTAAGTTGGCACTGCCCGCTCTGAAATTCATAAGCCCATATTAAAGGGTTGAAGCTGTCATATACGCTTAATGCGTCATTAACGTCCAATACGAGGGTTTGTTCCCTTGGTGTCGGGAGCACTGCCGCGCTGACAGTCGATGTACAGTGCGGAAACAAAGTCAGCACTAGAATCAACGATAACCCTAGGAAACACGTATTCTTAGTTCTGTTCATTTTCCTTTTCTCCTCTGCAATTTGTTGTTGTGACAACAACCTAATAAGATTTTTCATATGTAATCAGATACTGTCAAGTTTTAGATAGACTAAAATAGACTTTATTCTTTTTATGTATTATGGATTGTGTTGATGAGGCTCTTTTGAAGGTTTTAGCCAGCGGACCTAAGACTCTTACCGATCTGATTGAGGGGACGGCGCTCTCGAGAGCAACCGTCTTCAAACATCTGAGTCATCTTAGGGAGTTAGTTTCTGATGAACCCATCATAAGGGGAAAGAAGGGTAGACCCAGCCTCTCATATAGGCTTCTCAAGCCCCTATCAAGCCTGCCCACAGCCGATTTAGTATTTCTACCATTCACCAGACTCAGGCATGCATGCAGATTCGAGAAGGGAAATTGGTGCAAGGAAACGAAGAAGACATGTAACCCTCAAACATGCCCTCTCCTCACGAGGAAGAAATAAAGTCTAATTTAGTCTACCAAAACTTGACAGTATCTGTAATCATAACACTTATATCATCTTTTATCACTAAATCAAAACATATGGTAAGGATTCCTGGGTTTGCCGGTTATATTCTCAAAAAGGTGCTCATATACATAGTTACGTTCTTCTTAGCTTTCACAGTGATGTTTTGGGCCCTTCGGTTAATACCGGGAGACCCGTGGTCTCGCTTCGTAGATAACCTACGCGTCCTCCAAGTGGATCCGCGGATATCTAGAGAGTTTATAGAGGAGTACAAACGTAAATTTGGGCTCGATAAAGATGTATATACGCAATTTGCACTATATATCTCAAACGTTTTCCTAAGATTTGATCTCGGTCTTTCAATAGCAAGCTACCCCACTCCTGCTCAGGTCGTCATAATGAGATATCTACCTTGGTCTATAGGGCTGCTAGGGATTTGCGCCTTAATTTCGTGGAGCATTGGAATCGTATTAGGCGCATTTATAGGGTGGAAGCATCACAAGAAGTTGAGCTCTGCCATATTCACAATAGCTTTAGGCATGTCTCAAATTCCCTATTTCATTATGGCTATCTTACTTATTATGATCCTTGCCTATGGACTTGGGCTCTTTCCCGGCAGATGGGCATTTGCACCCGGCACTACGCCAGGGTTAAGTCTAGACTTTATACTTAGCGTTATACGTCACGGCTTCTTACCTGCCCTCTCAATTATGATAACATCCTTTCTAAGCTGGCTTGTATCTACGAGAGCCCTTACCATGACTATTCTGGGTGAAGACTATTTATTATTCGCTGAGGCCAAGGGCCTAAAGAAGATAAGAATGCTTAATCGATATGTGCTTAGAAATATGATTCTCCCACAAGCTACGGGGCTTGCTATATCGTTAGGTTTCATGGTGAATGGGGCTTACGTTGTAGAATGGATATTCCAGTATCCTGGCGTGGGAACGCTTCTCGTCCATAGCTTCCTATGGCTAGATTATAATCTGGCTCAAGGAATAATTTTGATGACAATGTTTTCCGTTTTAACTGCGAATCTTATAATGGATTTTTTTTACCCACTTATTGACCCAAGAGTTAGGACGGAAGGTAAGTGAGTTTAATCTATGTCTGAACTTTTAGGGACTTTAAAACGAAGAGTAAGCGGTTTCATATCGCTCTTTAAGCGATCACTCGCCTTACGAGTAGGAGTTGCACTTCTTTTATTATTAATCTTCCTAGCCATATTTCAACCTATAATTGACCAGTATCGACTTGAAGGCCACGAGGCTACTGATCTTGGATATTTCGAAAAGTTTCTTCCGCCATCACTTAAACATCCACTTGGCACAGATCAGTTCGGAAGAGACGTGCTCGGGCTCCATTTAACGGGGCTTAAGTTCTCGTTGATAGTAGGCGCACTTGCCGGAAGTGTAGCAACTCTGATATCTGTGTGCACAGCGATCATAGCTGGGTATAGGGGAGGCAAAATCGATAGTATACTTAACGGCGTGACAAACAGTATACTAGTCATTCCATCATTACCCATACTTATGGTTGTGGCTTTCTATACGAGGCTCGACCTAGTAAGCATGTGTTTAACTCTGGCTGCCTTTAGTTGGCCATGGTCTACACGTGTCATAAGGGCGCAAGTTCTAAGCCTAAAAGAACGGACATACGTAGACCTAGCCAAGGTCTCAGGCGAGAATCATTTTGAGATAATGTTTGCTGAAATATTACCTAATCTCATCCCTTACATTATCGTAGGTTTAGGTTTCTCTGTGATCGGCGCGATCTTCGCTGAAACTGGACTGAGAATTATAGGTCTAGGACCTACGACAGTAGTCTCATTGGGCCTCTTAATACAGCAAGCATTACAGTACGGCTTGCTCACCCAAAAACGTTACGCCGAAATTATGTCCCTTGTTCTACTTTTAATGTCAATATTCATATCAATTAATCTCATTAACAAAGGGATGGACGAAGCGTTCAACCCTAGGCTTAAGAAGGTAACTGGGGAATAGTTTATGGAATCTGAAAGTATGAGCGTGTTAGAGGTTCAAAACCTTAAGATCTATTACGAAAGTGTCTGGGGTAGTTACAAGGCTATCGACGGAGCATCATTCAAGGCTTATAGAAATGAGGTTTTCAGTATTGCGGGCGAGTCTGGGTGCGGAAAATCTACACTTGTAGATGGCATATTGAGGTTAGTTAAGCCTCCTGGATACATTCCTGAGGGTAGGGTAATATTCGAAGGCACAGATCTACTCGGAATACCTGAAGATGAGCTCCGTCGGATCAGATGGGTAAAGATTGCATATGTACCTCAAGGTGCCATGAGCTCTCTGAACCCTGTTATCAGAGTTGAAGAACAGATGACCGATGCCATGATTGACCATGGCAGTATGAATAAAGAAGAGGCTAGAGAGCTTGCAATCTCCATGCTCAAAGAGGTTGGTCTTCCGGTAGAGGTCGCTAGGATGTATCCTCACGAGCTTAGTGGAGGTATGAAGCAAAGGGTTATCATAGCTACAGCCATAGCTTTAAAGCCTATCCTCATCATAACTGATGAACCTACGACAGCCTTAGACGTCATTGTTCAGAAGGGCATTCTAGAGCTTTTAGGGAGCCTTAAGGAAAAATACGGCATGACTGTAATAGTGGTATCCCATGATATGGCTGCTCATGCACAGATAGCTGATAGGATAGCTATAATGTATGCTGGTAAAGTTGTAGAGATAGGTTCCATCCATGACATATTCGAGGAGCCTCTACATCCATATACCAAAGGCTTAATCTCAGCTATCCCCGCGATGGGGAAAAAGTCTATTAAGGGCATACCTGGACTGGCTCCCAGCCCTCTAGACTGGCCTCAAGGATGCAGGTTCCATCCTAGATGCCCATATGCTAGGGACATTTGTAGTGAGGTTGAGCCTAGTATGAAGGAGGTTAGCCCTGGAAGGCACCTTGCGTGTCATCCTTAGCGTGCGCCTGGTGAGAAGATTGTGAGTCAACCTTTAGTTGAAATTAAGAATCTAACTAAAGTTTTTAAGATAGGCGGAGGCTTAGGCCTAGTATCGAGAAGAACCATAAAAGCTCTGGATTCGGTTTCTCTCACGATACCTTCAGACAGAGCAGCAATAACGGCATTGGTAGGCGAAAGCGGAAGCGGAAAGACGACTATGGCCAGAATTATCCTAGGGCTTCTCGAACCTACCTTTGGAGAAGTACTCTATAAAGGTAGAAGAATATCCGATTGGCTTAAGAAGAATCGAATGGAGTATCTTAGAGAGGTTCAACCAATTTTCCAAGATCCATACAGCGTATACAATCCATTTTATAGAGTTGAACGTGTATTAGAGATGGTCATAAAGAAGTTTAGGTTGGCATCAAGTAAAGCTGAGATGCGAGAGATAATATCCAAAACTATGAAGGACATGGGGCTAAGACCGGAGGACCTGCTTGGGAGATATCCACATCAACTCAGTGGAGGTGAGAGACAGAGGTTTATGCTCACAAGAATACTTCTAATGAGACCCAGACTTATAGTTGCAGATGAGCCCCTATCCATGATAGATGTATCTCTAAGATCAATATTCCTAGACCACCTCACCTCTTTTAAGGATAAGCTCGGCATTTCATGCCTGTACATAACCCATGACCTTAACGTAGCTAGTTATGTATCTGATAGTATACTCGTCCTATGTCATGGTAGAGTCGTGGAAGCGGGACCTAAAGATGCTGTAATAGAAGATCCACTACATCCATATACTAAGCTCCTGATAAGCTCAATAGCTATACCAGACCCTAAGAGGAGGTGGAAAGAGAAAACTGACTTAACGTCCATCGAATCGTTCGAGAAGCTTAAAGCAGGGGAAGGATGCGTTTTCTCAGCCAGATGCCCTTACGCTAGCGAAGTATGCAAGGAGAAAGTCCCCCCGCTTCAGCAGATCAGATCAGAAAGAAAGATTGCCTGTTTCCTATAATCCTACTCTGGCAATATGCCAAATGCAACTTTTACTAGGGACTTCCCGCATAACCTTAAGATGATTGGATAACGTTAGAAATAAGCAACACGAAGAAACGAAAAGGCTGATTGACAGAGACTTTGAACCGCTGAAGGAAGAATCGGCTAAGAGCCTGCGCACCTAAAACGAGGTGAAACAAACATTATGCTAGATGGGAAGATTACGACTGCTGCCTTCTCAAGCAAGAACAGTTAGGCCACTAACCAAAGAAGCCGAGGAAATCTGTAACGGCATAGCTGAAAGAGTCGAATCCGACACGCTCTATGAAAGATTAGCTTTCTTCCATAGAGACGCGAAGAGGGCTTCCGCAAGAGAGACGAGCTTCTACGCGCCTACTTTGACAGGGAAGAGAAGAAACAGGCAGCTACCTAGCTTATCGTTCTTCAATGCTCCTTCAGAATCCCAGGTTCGATTATGTCGACGCTGTACATTTTCGCTACAAAGTCGGTGTCGTCCAGGTTGTCGTCGTCCTGGTAGTCCTCCACGTTCTTCTCATAGTACTTCGCGATCCTCCGATACCAGAAAAAAGTCTGGAAAAATATGCCGCCAAGACTATACAAAACGTCATGGCTACATTGTAGGAACTGCTCGACCATGGCGCGCAAGCGTAAATGTTAAGAATAGAGATGTATTTCACTAATTGGTATGATACAAATTACTAAAGATCAGGAAGAACAAGCCCTAGAGTTGCATAAGAAAGCAATAGTCATTGACTTCCATTGCGATGCCGTTCTAGCCACCCTCCCTGACTCAGCCTTTCCCATCGGGACAGGAGCGAAGAGGACGCTTGCCGAGAGATCAACCGAAGGACATGTAGACATCCCGAGGCTCCGCGAGGGAGGCGTTGACTGTCAGGTCTTTTCCCACTTCGTCGAGCCGATCTATAATCCGATAGCGCCTTACAGGATGCTGCAAGTAATGGGTTACTCCTTCGCCGAGATCGAGAAAAACTCTGACAAGTTAGAGATAATCACTAGAGTTAAGGAGATCTACAAGAATCACGGTGAGAAGATATCGATCATCGTGGGGTTTGAGGGAGGAGAAGCCATCGATAAAGATCTGCGACTACTAAGAATATTTCATAGACTAGGATTGAGAAGACTTACATTATGCTGGAACAATAGGAACGCCATTGCGGATGGAGTCAGTTCGCAGAGATCTAAGGGTGGACTAACAGAGTTCGGCGTCTTGGCGGTTGAGGAATGCAACAAGCTCGGGATTCTCGTTGACATTTCCCACATGACAGATCCGGGTTTCTGGGATGTCCTAGAGGTGAGCAAAGATACTGTAATAGCATCTCATTCAAATTGTCGAACCCTCTGCTCGACGATGAGGAACCTGACAGACGATATGATCAAGGCTTTAGCAGAGAAAGGAGGGGTCATGGGAATGAACTTTGGTCAGGGTTTCCTCATTGACCAGAAGGAGATTATGAGTGGAATGATTCCTACAGTTGAAACAGTCGTCGACCATATAGATCACATAGTTAAGGTTACGGGAAGTGTGGATAACATAGGTCTTGGATCCGACTTTGACGGTGTTTCCTCGGTTGCGCAGGGTTTAGAGGATGTAAGCAATCTGCCTAACCTGACGAAGACATTGGTGGCTAGGGGCTACTCCGACCAAGAGGTTGAGAAGATCCTAGGCGGAAACTTCCTACGCGTCATCGAAAAAGTATGGAAATAGGACGAGCGCCTCAGATCTAACTCCGATATTTCTAGTTACTCACTATTTAGCTAGATTACCAACATCATCAGTGCTTTTCAGGGCGTCATCAGAGAAGTCGATTCTAAGTTCCTTGATCTCCCTTAGTCTGCGAGGCCAGCTCTCGATCCTCGTGGGCCGGAGGAAGTGGATACCCAAAATAGCTTCCAACGCCAGAGATTTATAGCTTCGAATCCAAGATCGCCTCTTGGCGGGTGCTTAGTGTCACCGTTGAAGAGCTGAAAACGATCTACGAGAAGGTTTACGGCAGTTATCCATAAATGGGCAACTCACTAGCCATAATTTCTAATTGCCCATGCATAGTTCTAGTAAGTCTTAAATATACTATTCACCCCAACCATAAGAGCGAGGGGAGTAACATGTCATTCTCTTCTGTAAGTTGGAATATTTTTGGAAGCGAGCGAGAATATCCAACATACAAATGGATGGAGCTAGCACGATCCGCAGACTTCCTCTGTAGAACGATCTTGGATATTAAGTCTGGAGAAAATATAGTCATCTACGCCGACTCAGCCACCGACCCAAGGGTCGTGCAGGCGACGGCGGCAGCGATACACACTATTGGTGCCCATCCTGTAGTCGTATGGTATGAAACAAGGGGTGACATAGACCTTCCGCCACCGAAGCCTGTGGAGGCTGCTGTGTTGGCAGCGGATCTTGTCATTGAATACGCTGTCGCCTACCTCGTCCACTCGCAGATGTGGAGGAAAGCGATAGATGCCGGGGTCCCCATGACATGCCTAACAGGTATGAATGCAGACATGATGATCAGGTGCATCAATCCCGATCTCGATGAGAAGATGAGGAACTTTGGCCAAGCCTACAGAGAAGTGGTTGCTAGGGGAAAAGAGAAAGGCAGAGTCACCAATACAGCTGGAACTGACATTACATACAAGGTTCGCCCGACGCGGGTCATTTCTAGCCCCCCCGGGCGCACGCGGGGTCATTGGATGGGGCTAGGGGGTCAGGGAGGCCTCAACGAAGTCCTAGAAACCATTAACGGAACTATTGCCTTTGATGGAGCGATTTGGCCTCCGTCGGAGATTGGTGCTATAAAGCAGCCCATTAAACTAAAAGTCGTCGATGGAGTGGTCAAGGAGATCACAGGTGGATTTGAGGCTGGAATACTTAAGAACTGGTTCGCCCACTTCAACGACCCAAGATCTTACAAAATAAATCACATCTCGACAGGCTTCAACCCAGGTGTGAAGAGGATAACAGGCGACATATTGGAGGATGAGAGGGTCTTCGGCTGCGTTGAAATAGGCATTGGAAGTACCGAGGTGCCTTCGCACACCGACGGCGTGATACTCAACCCCTCCATCTGGGTCGACGATGAACTCATCGAGGATAATGGAATCTTCATCGAGCCCACTCTAAAGAAGCTCGCCAAGGAATTAGGTATGCAGCTCTGGGTCGAATAGACCCACCCCATTTATTTGAGATAGAACCTTTTTCTTATTATCCCCCTGTCTAATGAACATATTTGGGCATGTAGATCACATAATCAAGGTTACGGCAAGTGTGGATTACAACTCAGATAAACAGTATCAAGGCATAAGAAGTACAGAAACATTAGCTGAAGCCTAAAAATTTCCCCACTATTTTTGAGCTTCACGCGAGCTTTAAAATTTTATAATGCAATTTTTTGTACGTTTGAGAGACAAATCTTTCTCATTGGTCAATTTACTAATCTTACCCCTAACAATCTCTATATTAATCTCCTTAAACGTAGCTAAAGGAGAACATAAGTGATGAGCTGGGGCTTGTACTCTAGTTATCCGAATACTTCTTCAATATCCATGCAAACCATGGTTTGAGTGTCGATGATGCCCGGGATATTTCTGAGCTTAACCGCCGTACGAACTGCTTCACTGAGGCTTGGGGCTTCATGGATGAGCACGATGTCGTGTTCGCCGAAGGTTAAGTAGACGCCCTTTACATGAGGGAGCTTGGCTACATCACCCCGCGCCACAGCAAGGTATGCTTCCTTTTCCCTCGCGGCTTCAATCTTTGCAAATGTGAGGAACAACAAGATAAACCACCTTAGTAACAATTATAAAAGGAGATATAAAAAGGGTAATGGTGGCGGTTTAGGAAATTGGACGAACAGAATGAGAACTTCGAGGAAACTGCTCTGCAGATGAAGAAGCTGATGGAACCTCGTGCAGTAGCCATCGTAGGAGCATCAGGCAAGATCGAGAAGGTTGGTGGCGCCATAACACGAAACGCTCTGGATAGTGGCTATCCTGGGAAAATATACCTTGTCAACCCTAACGCCACTCAAATTTTCGGTAGGGAGGTTTATCCCAACCTGGAGAAGGTTCCTGGGGAGATCGATCTGGTGGAGATTGTCGTCCCCGCGCCTGTGGTGCCTGAGATAATGGAACAGGCTGTAAGGAAGGGGGTGAAGGGCGCTGTCATAATCTCCTCTGGGTTTGCGGAAGTGGGGAATGAAGACCTTCAAAATCAAGTTGCAAGGATTGCGAAGGAGGGAAAAATTCGCGTCATCGGCCCAAACTGCTTCGGGCTTATAAACACTGAAATCGGCTTAGATCTCTCCTTCACCTTTGGTAAACCCCTGAAGGGTTCTATTGCCTTTGTATCCCAAAGTGGTGCCATGTGTTGTGGGACTCTTGACTGGGCATATAAGGAAGAGGTAGGCTTCTCCAAGTTCATAAATCTTGGCAACAAGTGTGACGTAGATGAATCTGACGCTTTAGCATACCTAATGGAAGATCGACAAACAAGGGTCATAGCCATGTACATAGAAGGAATCAAAGATGGAAGGAAGCTCTTTGAAGCCCTAAAGTTTGCTTCGAAAAAGAAACCGGTTGTAGTTTTGAAGGCAGGCGTTACAGAATCTGGGGCTAGAGCTGCTCTTTCCCACACGGGATCTATCGCTGGATCTGTCAGCATTATCAAAGCAGCTCTAAAACAGTCTGGCGCCATTGGAGTGGAAGGTGTTGAGGAGCTCTTTGACATAACCCAAGTTTTCAGTCAACCTCTGTCTAGGGGAAGAAACGTGGCAATCTTATCTAATGCTGGTGGACTATCTGTGATGGCGACTGACTGGTGCTGTAAACTCGGTTTGTCGCTTCCCACGTTTCCAGCTGAGACAGTGAAGGAACTTAAGGCATTTCTTCCCACAATAGCCTCCGCGTCAAACCCCGTGGATATGACTGGCGATGCAGATTATGAACGTTACAAAAAGGTACTTGAGACGATCTCAAAGATGAAAACGATCGATTTAATCATTTCAATCTTCGTTTCCCAAGGTTTAGTAACCTCAGACGGCCCAGCAAGAGCCGCGGTAGAAACGCAAGAAGTCTGCGATAAGCCGATATTAGCTTACTGGATGGGTGGAAGCAGTATAATGAATGGCTTGAGGATCCTGAAGAGCGGAGGAATTCCAGTTTACTCCTCGCCTGAAAGGGTGGCAAAAGCTGCAGCTTCATTAGTTACTTACAGCGATTTTAGAAAGAAAATCGAAAGCTCACAGTTAGGAAACTAAGATAGTATTATACGAGCGTCAACAGCAATCAACCCCTTACTGTAGACAAAGAAGGGATTAATCTCCATCTCCATTATTTCATTCTGCTCCGTTATTATTCTCCCTACCTTCGTTATTACATCAGCTAAGGCTTCGAGATCCGCGGGTTCTGAATTTCGGAACCCTTTTAATAATCTAAAGCCTTTTATCTCTTGCATCATCTCCAACCCATCCTCTTTTGTGAGAGGCGCAAGCCTAAACGAGACATCTTCTAGAACTTCCACAAAAACTCCTCCAAGTCCAAACATCACAACTGGGCCGAACTGGGCATCTCTAGTCGCGCCCACAATAATCTCATACCCATGAGGAACCATCTCTTGGACAAGAACGCCTAAGACCTTCGCTTGAGGCTTCTTACCCCTTATATTGTTAAGGATCTTATTGTAAGCCTCCTCAACTTCGATTGGAGTTTTCAGTCCAAGCATTACCCCTCCAAAGTCAGATTTGTGAATAATGTCAGGAGAGCATACTTTCAAAACGACGGGAAAGCCTATCTTTCCAGCCCATTCTAAGGCAGATTCCAGGTTCGTCACAAGCCTCTCCTTGGTGACTGGTATCCCATAGGTCTTCAGGATTTTTTTAGACTCATCTTCCATAAGGTATCTACGTCCCTCTGATAGAGCCCTGTTTATGATCGCGTCGACCTCTCTTTCCGTCACGGTGAATGCCTCTTACTCAATAATGTGTTTTTACGGAGTACATGTAATAAAAGATAGAGTTCGCCTTTATTCTTTCATTTTCCATCTTGTTCCTTCCGGCGTGTCCTCGATGATGAATCCGATGGCTTCAAGTTCATCCCTTATCGCATCAGCGGCTTTCCAATCTTTTCTTTCTCTGGCTTGCTGACGAATCTTTATTATTAAATTCATCAGATGCTCTATAACCTCAAGACGTTCAGGCCTCTCAGATTTTCGCTCCTCCACCTTTATGCCCAGTACATTGGTCAGCTGATGGATAATTTCCAGTGTTCTCCTTTTGATTTTAGCTTCTATTTCTGTGTTTTTCTCAACGTAGCTATTGATCGTTTTGGTTAATTCAACGATTGCAGATATGGCTAATGGGGTGTTAAAGTCGTTATCCATGGCTTCCTCAAATTTTTCTTTTGTCTCCTCCACCTCTTCTAATAATGCTTCATCATCAATTGTGGAGTGTTCCCTCTCTTTTAGCGCTTCCAGTTTTTCAACCGTGTTAAGGAACCTTTCAAGGTTTCTTTCTGCCTGACTCAAGCTTTCATCGTTAAAGTCTACTGGGCTTCTGTAATGGGCAAACATCAGGAAGAACCTTAAAACTTGGGGGTTATACTTCTTTAAGGCTTCTTGCACAGTCACAAAGTTCCCGAGAGACTTAGACATCTTCTCTCCGTTGACTGTCAACCATTCATTGTGTAGCCAATACCTTGCGAATGGCTTCCCAGTCGCGGCTTCTGACTGAGCTATCTCGTTCTCATGATGGGGGAAGATCAAGTCCTTTCCACCCATGTGAATATCAAAGGATTCTCCTAGATATTTCATAGCCATAGCTGAGCATTCAACGTGCCATCCTGGTCTTCCCTTTCCCCAAGGGCTATACCATGCAGGTTCATCGTCTCTCTGTTTCTTCCAAAGCGCGAAGTCAGCCGGGTTCTTCTTCTTGGGGTTAACCTCTATTCTAGCCCCCAGCATTAGGGCTTCAGCCTTGTTTCCGCTTAGTTTGCCGTATTCCTCAAGCCTTGAGACGTCATAATAGATGTCGCCGTCGACTTGATAGGCGTATCCCTTATCGATTAAGGTCTGGATTAACTCGATTATCTCGTTGATGTGCTGGGTTGCCCGTGGATTGACATCAGGCTTCTTAATATTCAGTTTGGCTACGTCCTCAAAGTATGCGTCGCTGTATATCTCGCCGAGTCGCTGGAGGCTCATACCCATCTCTTTAGCTCTTCTAATCGATTTGTCGTCGACATCGGTTATGTTGCTCACAAATTGTACCTCGCATCCCTTATACTCGAGATATCGGCGGACAACGTCAGCCACAACAAATGCTCTTGCGTTGCCTATGTGTATAAAATCGTAAACTGTTGGTCCGCATACGTACATGCGGACTTCATCTTTATGTGAAGGAGTGAACTCCTCTTTCTGCCTTCCAAGCGTGTTAAAAACCATCAAAACCATATTTCAGTCCTCCATTTATTCTTCACATGGGCAATAGGCACAATTCTAATGAAGTCTGTCTCATAGAGACTTCACGTTTTTACTATCCTGTAGCCTGATGCCTTCCTTAATCTATTCATGATGGCTAGACCTAAGCCTCTCTCAGGCATCCCTTCAGCCATTATTACTTCAACCCCGTCTCTGTCGAACTCCCTGAGAAGGCTGAAAACATTCTTAGCCGCCGCCTTTAGGTCGACCCTGCTTCCCAGAGATTTGACAACGACTTGATTATACGCGGATTTATTCTCGTCAAATGTAAGAATACCCACGCTTTTGCCCTCCCTTATGTATTCATCAGCGATCTCCTGAACTTTTCTTATAACGGCGTCAAGCTCTCCTTCCACGAGGATTACTTCGGCTTTGGGAGCGTAATGCCTATACTTCATCCCCGGCGAGGGTGCACGTTCTATTTTGATTTCTCTTCTAGCTCGAACACTTGGATGCAACCTTATCCTTCCCAGAACCTTTCTTAACTCCTCGGATGTTGTCCCTCCTGGTCTCAAGATTACAGGAGGGTTCATAGTCATGTCGATAACTGTGGATTCAACACCCACGCTTGTTGGACCAGCGTCAAGTATTAGGTCTATCCTGCCCGCCAGGTCCTCAATAACATGTTCCGCTATAGTTGGGCTCGGCCTACCAGCAAGGTTTGCACTTGGAGCCGCGATCGGCACCCCTGACTCACTAATCAAGGCGAAGGCAACCTTGTGACTCGGCATCCTTATTGCAACCGTATCTAAACCGCCTGTAGTCACCCTCGGCACTATTTTTGACGCCTTTAAAACGATTGTGAGCGGCCCAGGCCAGAACCTCTCGGTTAATTTTGTCACTTTCTCTGGGACTTCTGCTGTTAGGCGTTTAACATCCTCTTTACAGGATATGTGTACTATTATGGGATTATCTGGCGGTCTCTCTTTGGCTTTGAAGATCTTCATGACTGCTTCGGGGTTTAAGGCATCTGCGCCGAGTCCATACACAGTCTCGGTTGGGAAAGCGACTGTGCCCCCCTTCTTTAATATGTCTGCTGCTACTCGTATTGACTTGATCTCAGGTTTTGAAGGGTTAACCCTGATGATTCTTGTCCCTTTTACTTCTGAATGCATGTGGAAACCTTCAGGCTGATTCATTATTTTTATGGTCTTCTCTGACTTAATATGGGAATTCCCTACTAATATTTCATGCTGCGGTAGGAGTTGACGGACATCTCTTTGAAGTGTGCCTTAGCAGTTCAATTTTCTTAATACGTTTATTTTTTATTAGAAAAGAATAAGGCAATTCTTCGCCGTTTTTATGAAGCCGTCAATAAGCATAACCCAGCCTTGCTTGATGAGTTAATAGCACCCGATTATGTTGACCATCCGCGTCAGTTGCGGGGTCTGGAAAGTTACAAACAATTAGTGACTATGCTTTACAAGAGCTTCCGAGATTCCCATGAGACAATTGAGGAAATCATCGCTGAAGGAGATAGGGTGTGCATTCGTTTGAAAGGTACTGCGACACACGCAGGCGAGTATCGTGGATTAGCCCCTATGGGCAAGAAGAATAACATGGGAGGCGGTTACCATCTGGCGTATCGTTGAAGGGAAGATTATAGAAAAAGAGTCAGCGTTATATAACGTATTGGATTTCTACAGACAACTCGGTGTTATCGAATACAAAGGATTTCCTGACGAAGTTAAGTGACTGCTTTGACTTGCAATTCAACAATCCACATGCATATCGACTATGTAGCAAAGCACCTTTAATTCTGGATATAAGGAGCATAGATTCTAAACACTGAAGAACTCTGATAAAGTTCCTGGTCTGATCTACACAAGTCTTAAAAGATTAGACCGTGGATCGGTCACTTGTGATGAGAGATGAAAGAAGTCCGAGAAGATTTAGAGAGTGCGGGAGATGTCACCACGCCGGAGAGAGTTCGAATCCCACGTTCCCCAGCAGGCCACAGGCTATGGTTGAATTTAGAGATAAGATAACGGAATCAGGGTCTGTCAGTGTAGTTATGTAGAAGTTTTTATCTTAAAGTCATAACTGGAGTCATTGTTGGAGTAATCATTGGTGCAATTCTGGGTAGGCGTAGGCGATTTCGTCAAAGAACATGTCCATTTGCTTTGTTACTATGGCATTAGCTTTCTCTCGCACCGCCGTTATCTCTGGGCTTCTCCAAAACTTTTCCCAGGTTGTATAGTCTTGGTACTTGGTTATTGTGGCGTACATGTAGCCGCTGCCCCTTGGGAAGAAGAACCCTACTAGTTCAACACCTTTAAGCTTTTCTACGACTTCCTTGAAAGCCTTTATAATTTTTGGAACCTCTTCTCTCTTCTCAAGCGGAACACTAAAGAAAAGCATATGATACATGTTTCTCCTCTCCATCACATGTCTTTCCATTCATTATTTAAGCTTCCCTTACCATGCAGGTTAACCCATATTTTATTAAGGCCTAAAAGTATTTCTGTTGAAACCTCATTTATAGTTGGGGGCAGCTCTATGGATTTGGAAGATTTCCTTAGAGAGAATAGGCTGTGGTTTAGGATCATTAATAAAGCCGAGACTGTTCATACCGCAGATGCGGCTGAGGTTACTGGAATTGAACTGCATAGGATAACGAAGAACCTAGTCTCATTAACAGACAAGGGTGAGTATGTGATGCTAATCGTGCCTGGTGATAAAAAAGTTGACTTAGAGGCAGCAGCCAAAGCACTTAACGTTCGAAGGGTTCACTTGGTTCCGTTTGATCGTGCTGAAGAGATAAGTGGTTATCCGCCAGGAGGCACACCTTCAATTGGGCATAAAACTAAGATGAGAACAATTGTTGACGAATCTATCATCAAATATGAGACAATTTATTGCGGCGGAGGATCGCGAGATAAACTGCTCGAATTGAAGACAGCCGACATCACACGATTAAACGATGCGAAAATCGCAAGAATAACAAAATGAATAAAAAGATACTAAGGTACGATTCTTTTTGTTAAATCAATTGACAGCAAAATTTTGATCCCAAACCCAAACTTATTCTCCCTATCTCTCTTTTTTCACACATACGCATGTGTGTAAGCTTAGAACACAACTTAAATACAAAAAAGAGATAATTAGGATTTTTGGTGGTGGTGATATTTTGGGTAGGATAGAAAAGTCAATTGTTATCAAGGCTTCACCTGAGAAAGTATGGGAAATGCTTGCTTTGGACAGGATGCCAGAATGGAAGGAGAATTGTAAGAGCGTGACGTTTACTTCTGAGATGCACGTTCCCGAGGACAAGTATAGAGTGGGTGCAACCGCTCACTTTGTTGACCAGCACGAGCACGGACCCACTACCGAACTGATGATGACGGTCGCAGATAGTCTCGAAAATGAGAAGATAACGTATCGCAGCTCGTATTCTTTCGTGCCTCGCATTGACTTAACTTATGGTTTGGAACTCGTCGATAAGGGAACTAAACTCACGTGCGTGGCTGACTATAGCACACGCTGGGGGGTTCTTGGCCAGATTATCTTCAAATTGATGCTAATGGCGGGTGGAAACGAGGTCGAGAAATCTTTAGAGAAGTTGAAAAGCATTCTGGAGAAATAGACGCTCATACGAAGACAACAACTATTAAGTGTTAAAAAAGAGAATAATCATTGATAATAAATAGATGATGTATTATGTCATTAGAAAAGAATAAAGCAATCATACACAAGGCGATTGAAGCCCTGAATGAGAGAAACTTGGACGCACTAGACGAGTTATATGCGTCTGATTGTGTTGACCATACACGTCAGTTACATGGTTTGGATGCTGTCAAACGATACATGAATATGCTCTTCAATAGTTCTTCTGATTTCCATGGGACTATTGAAGACATTATCGCTGAAGGTGACAAGGTGTGGATTCGGGTTACATATACAGGGACACATACAGGCGAATTGCGTGGATTAGCACCAACTGGCGAGAAAATTAAAAACACATCTATTGACGTCTATCGCATCGTGGATGGCAAAGTTATGGATGGATGGTCATTCCTTGAATTGTATAGCCATTTGGAGTTCTTTAAAAAACTAGGGGTTATCGACTACAAAGGATTTCCCGATGAGAAGGTTTCGTAACAACACATTAAAGGCTAGAAAAAGATAAGATGATACTGAAGAGGGATGATACTGTGTCGTTAGAAAAGAATAAGGCTCTTATTCGCAAGATGGTTGAAGAAGTGAACAAGAGAAACCTAGCCGT
>Ga0315310_10000584_pt1 | contig 23557 bp, 22 predicted proteins | sample TDP5_MG_FD_203630 | JGI IMG/M metagenome (GOLD analysis project Ga0315310, IMG submission 203630) | Freshwater sediment microbial communities from Lake Towuti, South Sulawesi, Indonesia - TDP5 | ecosystem: Environmental > Aquatic > Freshwater > Lake > Sediment | place: Indonesia: South Sulawesi...
CATTTGAAATATCCTTGATGTCCCACTGTACAGGAGCCCCATCCTTTCCTGAAATCTTCAGAGGTCTCCCATTGATTTTTACGGTAATCTCATAATAAGCATTGGAAATTATCGATTGATTAGTGAGTTCATCAATAATATTATAAACATTTTTCATTTTATTAAATTGAAATATGAATTTTCCATTAGAGCCCTGGAGTAATTCATCCGTTTCAGTAAATTTTATATTTTCCATTTGAGTCCTCCAAAAAATCATTGAAAGCCATCGATATGAAATAGATACAATATTTTAATGTTAAATCTTTTATGAATATTTTCGGAATAAAAATTTTAATTCTCAAATTGCAAAGTGAATTATGATAGATAATGACATGTCTTTTATGCGCGAAATGTTGCGAGAAAACGGAAATGCTCCTTTCAAATGCAGATATAGAGCGTATTGAACAAGGGACTAAGCAAATTAGACGGCAATTCGCCTATCTGAGAGCTGGCTATTTCTATTTGAAGAATAGGGGGCGATATTGCATTTTTTTAAATCAGATAAAACGATGTTCTATTTATGAAATCCGTCCGGAGGGGTGTCAATTTTACCCCATTATTTTCGATCCGTATCTAAATCAATGTGTCGTAGATAAAGATTGCACGAACAAGAATAATATTTCAATCGATCAAGTGATTGGAAAATGCCAAAATTTACGTGCCTTTATTCTTTTACTTGAGAATGAACGCAAAGCGCGCTTGAATCGAAATAAAACCAAAAAAAGGAAATAGAATGAACTTAAAAGAAATTCTTTTTATGTTATTAGCGCACCATTCGAGGGATGACCTCTCTCATACCATTAGAATTTCAATTAAAAATCATGAAATATATTTGTGTGCACGTTGTACTGCCATTTATACATCCTTGGCAATCAGTGTGCTTTTATTTATATTTTTAATCAATTTTAGCGTCCTTCCCGTATGGGGAAAAATCATCTTAGCTTTAACGCTGGGAATGCCCGTTATTCTTAGCTGGGGCAAGCAGACTTTAACCAAGAAGGAAAATTCAAATAAAACACGTATATCAACGGGAATAGGCGGCGGAGTGGGGCTTGCAATGCTTTTTTACTTGCCATCACCTATTCGAGAACTGATGATTATCAGTATCTTCGGAATAGTTTTTATTATCTTATATTTTGGAAAAATTAGGAGATTTAAGTTTAGAACTAAACTTGCCCCACTCGAATAATTTTGTGACATTTTGAACAAATAGCGTTGTAGCCTTCATTTAAGAGCTTCAGATTTTCTTCAGTAATTTCAGTTTTGCAAAATGGGCAGACTCCTGCTTTCTTAGCGACGATCTCAGGAGCAGGAGGGGTTATTGAGGGCTCTTCTTCTATAGGGGTAGTTGGCACTTCAAGACTGATATCTGTGAATAGCACTTGCGCAATTTGGCGCCCCTTCGAGGAAGGATTTGTTTTGGCAGATTTTATTAGAGATTCGGCTTCTGATTGGTTGATCTCAATTACCGTAAGTTTATCTCCAGCTCGTTCTAATAGAGAGAGGTATTTCTTACCCGAAGTTCCTGTAGGGACAATGAGAATTGCCTTATCGATATAATTAGGGACAGACTCTAGAATACGACTGGTAGCATAGAATGCCGCAACACCTCCACTCCTATCGAAGGTTTTGATACTGGGAACTTCGATGCCGTATTTCTTTTGCGCATCTTTATCTTCGATGTACCCTGCTATTTTCTTATTTTTACTGTCTTTCCCTTGGAATTCATAGTCCAATTTAACAACTAGATTTTTTCCGAGTTCCCGTGCTATTGAAGAGATTGAGTCCAATGCGGCCCCCGCTACGGAGGCTGGATTCACATCTATAACATATTCTTCCTCGCCGATTGTCATCTTAACCGAGGCTTTTGTGGGTTCTGCCAGGGCAAGTGAAGCGGGAGCCTCCTCAGTTTTAACCGTCGGTTTAATTGCTGGAACAACAGGTTTAATTTCAGGAACCACAGGCTTCGGTATCCCTTCACCAAATAGGACCATGTCCATATAATCGCGAAGAATTTTAATGGATTCACGAGGATTGCCTTTCGATCTTGCATAGACTTCTTCAAAAATGGATTGATTTAAAGGGAAGAGGGGATCATTTGGGAGGGGAACATTCTTTTCATTCTCCCAGAAGTTCCGCATTGCCGAAATATAGAATTGCTCAATATCCTCCACTCGAAATGGTTGTAATTGGACGCCTTCTGGTTTTTCCATCCGTGATTTGAGGGCGGAATCAGCGATTTCATTTAGAACACGAGCCCAAACATCCTCAAGACACGCGGTAATGATTAAAATATTCGGAATTTCATTATAAATCCGTTTTATCGTTTCAAGCAGATGCATCTCTGCTTCCGGTCCAAAGGTTCGATACGGTATCTCTAACTCATCAAAATAGAGAATGATAACTTTTTTCAGATTCTGGGCGCAAATTTTTAATGTAGCGAGGCAGACATCATCAGATTCGAGAATTGAGTTCAATTTTAACTTCTCAAGTTCCTCCTCCGAAAAGTTCTCGCCTAAAAGCCAGCGCTCAGCTGCATGTTTAAGACTTTGTTCCTTGGCCATGCCGTAAATGACAAGCGCCCGAATAACATCGACGCCAACGCCAGGGTAAAATCGAGTTGCATTATTAATGACCTCTTTCATGGAAGATCCGAAAAGCCCTTTCTTTCCGTAGGTTTCAACTATTGAATTAGAGACCGTATCGACTAAGTTGCCTATTTCATCTGCAAGGCAGGTATATATGTGTAATAAAGTGCGCACGGGGGTTGGTGGACTAGGGACATAAACACAAGTCCAATCTTTCCCCTCTGTTTCTTCAAAATCCTTCAAGACCCAGTAAAAATGGGTTTTACCAGTACCTGCAATTCCAACAATGGGAATCAGCCGTGCAGTGCCGTCAGCTATGGTAGCTCGAAGGGCACGTCTGACCGCTCTTTCCGCCTCCTCTCGAGGTGCTTTAATATCAATGCTATCACGTACATCACCCCGCGATACAAACCGATCAAACGGCGTCCCCTCCTTAAGAATATCCGTATACATTTCGATTTCATCATCAGTCAATTTCGGGCTTTCATCCATATTATCAGCTTCTTACCATTCTAATCCTCTTGAAATCCATATAAAAATGGAGAAGATTCCTACTTAGATGAACACAATTCTACCATAAAAATATTAGTTTATATCGATGAAAAATAAGTAATAAGAGCATATGGAAAAGCAAATTTAATTTTATTTTCTAACTCCCTTGTTATTGAACAATAGTTTTTTAATTGGAACTCGCAATAAAGGATAAATAATAATTCTTAAGACATAATTTAATGATATTTGATCTTCTCAAGCATCTAATAAATCAAAGGAGATAAAAGTATGGCAGAAAATGAAGTGGAAAAAGAAAAGACAGGTTTAATCGAATTGGAATCTTTGAAAGATTTGGTACATTTAATTGCTCATACTCCATTCCAGATTATCAATCATCTCGAAATTTTAGATGAACATTATTATTTTGTAATTACAGGTGGATTTCCTGGATTTTCTCGACAGATTTATTTCGTAAAAATAGATAAAATTGAAGAAAATTTCATTATCTATAATAATCTTGAAGATTCCATCGAATTTGGCGATAAAATTGAAACGAGGGGCGGTATTTCATTTATTCCAATTATACATATTAAAAGGCAAAATATTGTTAAACCGGAAGACTTCGTATTTTAATTAATATTATTATAAGATTTAAGGTCTCCAAATTTTGGCTATTTTTTGAGAATATGAATCAATAGAGGTGAAAAAGAATGAGTATGATTGGTAAAGCAATTCGCCTTGAACGTATAATCAATAGGAAAACCAAACGAACCATAATTATTCCAATGGATCATGGTATGAGTGTAGGACCTATCCAAGGAATAGAGGACTTAAAAGCGATGGTGGATCAGGTAGCAGAAGGTGGAGCGGATGCAGTCTTAGGGCATTTAGGATTACCAATCTATGGGCATAGGAAGTCAGGTAAAGATGTAGGACTCATCATTCATCTTTCTGCAAGCACTTCATTAGGGCCTTATCCTAATAGCAAAGTATTAGTTACAACTGTTGAAGAAGCGATAAAGATTGGTGCTGATGGCGTTTCAGTGCATATTAATATTGGAGACGAGCAAGAATCTGAAATGCTCCAAACACTTGGTACTGTCTCTGAAGAATGCAGGGAATGGGGTATGCCATTGCTTGCTATGATGTATCCACGTGGGAAAAAAATAGAGGACGAATTCAATGTTAAATATGTTAAAATCGCGGCAAGAGTAGCAGCAGAACTCGGTGCTGATATTGTGAAGACAAATTATACTGGGTCCATCGAAACTTTTAGAGAGGTTGTTGGAGGTTGTGGAGCACCCGTCATAATCGCAGGTGGTCCGAAAAAGGAAACCGATGAAGAATTGCTTCAAACAATAAAGGACTCTTTAGAAGCGGGTGGTGTCGGAGCAGCCATTGGGCGAAATGTTTTTCAAGCGAAGAACCCTACCAAAATGGTTCATGCAATTTACCGCATTGTCCATGAGAATTGGGAAGTTGATGAAGCTCTTAGAGAACTGGGAGAAGAAGAGTAAAGGAGAAGAGAAGAGAGTGGAAGATAATAACGAAAATGAAAGGAAAGATTCAAAGATATCTCCATTTAAAATAGTTTTCGCAGGTTTAGCTAATTCAGGTAAAACTTCAATTCTGTTAAATCTCAAAAGAGAGTATCATGGTGAGATCCTACCAACTAAGGGAATAGAACGAAGTGAAATGAAGGTATTAGGCTTTACATTGATTGAATGGGATCTTGGGGGGCAAAGCGCCTTTAGGCAAGTTTATTTGGAGCGAAAAGATGCCTTCTATGATACAAATGTGCTTTATTATATAATGGATATTCATGATGATCAGACATTTGAAGAAGCTTTCGATTATTTTAGTGAAATTTTGGAGATTTTTCGGTCTACTAATCAAACCCCTTATCTTATCGTTTGTTTCCATAAGATAGATTTGCATTTATCGCCAGAGATAAATAAAATGCTGCGAGAGCGCTTCGAATCGCTTGCGGAAGGATTTGAGATTAAATTCTTTGCAACCACGATTTTTAATACATATAGTCTTATCAATGCTTTTTCCTACGGATTACGACTCCTTTCAGGGCAAACGACTGAATTAATCAATCAATTGCAGGAGTTCGCATCAGAAACAGAATCAGAAGCAATAATTCTCTTAGAGAGTAATGGATTTGTGATTGGGGAATATTACGCGCCTGGATCGGAAAATCTCACGAATTTAACCAGAGAATTGAATCAGAACATAATAATACCATTTATCAGCACAAAATACAATGAAAAAATTTCCAGTATTCTCGATCGTATCATCATAGAACTGCATCCGGGTTACTTTATCTTCGAACCAGTCCGGATTTCCGATTTCAACATGTATGTAATTCGATTCACCATTAGCGCCGAGCATGCCATCCAGAAATATATCTTACAACCCATGATTGATTCTTCTGAAAAAATAAAGAAAATAATTGAGTATTTTTTTGTTTGATTAGCGATTTTTTTTGCATTAAAAGGTATCATTGTCTAATTTCTTTTTGTTAAATCTAAGGTCTTAACCCATAGAGAGTAATAAATTATGGAAGCCAAGAAATCTGAGGATCTTCCGAATAATCCAATCGAAGCACAAGGGCTTTTAATTAAAGCGTTTTACAAAAAATTCGGGAAAAAGGTTCTTCCTATTATTAGGGATGTGTTAAGACTTCAAGGATGTGCCCTTGGTCTTAAGATAAAACAGAAATTGCCCGATAATGAATTATCTACTATTGCAATGGCTTTTGCAAAAACTTTTGATCCTGCCTTTGTGAAGGTAATTACGCTTACGGACGAAAAATTTCATATTCAGGGAACGAAATGCCCCTTTGGGTTAGAAAACACCACTCGAGAATTATGTGAAGCCGTAATGGAAATTGATCGAGAGTATTTTTCCACAGCTTCTGATGGGAAGACGCAATTAGTGATATTACAAACGGTAGCTGCTGGGGATCCTGTCTGCGACACCATTTACACTATAGATGCATCAAGGGAAAGTAAGACTTAGTTTTAGTGAAGAAAATCCGGTTATTATTTTCAAATTTTAGTATTATCAATGTTTTTTCTTTTATAATCTCTACAATGAATTATTCGCTCTTCAGTTATGACAAAATGAACGGGAATATCATTTTGGCAATTAGGAATTGTATCCTGCATTTGAAATTGAAAAGCAAGTCCAATGAACGGAATAGGGGGGCGCACCGTGGCAAGCAATTTATCATAATAAGCAAATCCATATCCGAGTCGATTGCCTTTATAATCAAAAGAGACTCCCGGAACTACGATTAAATCTAAGATATCTACACTTATAGGACGAATAAATTTTTTTTCGGGCTCAAGAATATTAAATGTGGAAATTTTCAGCTCATGATCGTAATCGGTGATTTCTGAAAGTTCAAGAATGTGTTTCTTCTTGTTTGTGATGGGTAAAACCACACGTTTTTCTTTTAAAGCCATTCGAATGAGATTTTCAGTTTGAACTTCATTTCCTTTTCCGCTATAAAGCATAATTACTTTTGCAGCCTTATACTCGTTCATACCCATTAGTTTGGCTTGAATTTTCTCACTTTTTTCTAAGATTATCCTGTAAGGTTGGTTATTTCGCAATTCTAACATGGACTTTCGATTAAGCTGTTTCAATAATTTTGGATCTTGGGCTGGCACGTTTTATTCACAGCAACATAATATTTTAATGCGAAAAGAAATGAATAATTCACCAATAAATTTTAGATTTTTAAAGGTATCATTATTGCTTGGAGTAAATAAAACGGAGCAGTTTTCAAATGATAAAAATAAAACGGGCATTATTTAGCGTATCAGATAAATCCGGGTTGCTTGAGTTTGCAAAAGGGTTGCAATCTCTGGGTATAGAAATTATTTCCACAGGAGGCACATATACTCTTTTGCAGAATGCAGGTTTATCAGTAATTCAGGTCTCTGAAGTGACTCAATTCCCCGAAATGATGGATGGACGGGTAAAAACTTTGCATCCAAAGATATACGGAGCAATTTTAGCGAGGAGGGATAAAAAGGTCCATCTTCAAGATTTGAAGAAACATAATATTATCCCAATTGATATTGTTGTGGTAAATCTTTATCCATTTCGGGAAACTATTCAAAAAGAGGGCAGTTCGCTTGAAGAGGCTATTGAACAGATTGATATTGGTGGACCCACGCTCATTCGAGCGGCAGCTAAAAATTATGAATGGGTAGTAGTAATAGTAAATCCAAATAATTATGCACCAATTCTTACTGAACTCGAAGAAAATAATAGTCAAGTTAGTTTGGAAACCCGTCAAAAATTAGCAATAGAAGCTTTTCAGCATACAACAGAATATGATAGCTATATTTTTGACTATCTCTCGAAACAATTTCTGGCATCCTCAGAAAAATTTCCGCCCTTTCTCATTTTGCCCTTTAAAAAGATTCAGAATTTGCGATATGGAGAAAATCCGCATCAAGAAGCTGCCTTTTATTCAGAATTAAAAATAGTGGAACCCTGTATAGCTAATGCCCAACAATTACATGGCAAAGAGCTTTCCTTTAACAATATCTATGATTTAGATTCCGCCTTGGAACTCATCAAGGAATTTACAGAGCCTGCAGCGGCAATAATTAAGCATACGAATCCTTGTGGCTTTGCACTTGGGGCAAATATCTATGAAGCGTATAAATTGGCCTATGCTACGGATCCCCTTTCAGCTTATGGGAGCATTGTAGCATTTAATCGAGAGATTTCAGAGATCACGGCAAATGAAATTGTTAAAACCTTTGTAGAAGCCGTTGTTGCCCCAAGTTTTGAAGAATCCGCTCTTGAGATTTTAAAAACCAGAGAAAATTTGCGCCTTTTAAAAACGCTTCCACTCACGGCACCACAACCTTCTTGGGATTGGAAAAAAGTTGTGGGAGGCATTCTCATTCAAGAGAGGGATCTCAGGGAACTTACGAAATCGGATTTAAAGTATGTAACAACAATACAACCCTCACCTGAGCAACTTGAATCCTTATTATTTGCTTGGAAGGTTGTGAAACATATTAAGTCCAATGCAATCCTCCTAGTGAAAGAAAAGCATACCACAGGTGTCGGCGCCGGTCAGATGAGTCGAATTGATTCGGTAAATCTGGCCATTAAAAAAGCAGGTGAAAATGCAAGTGGATCAGTGATGGCTTCAGATGCCTTCTTCCCTTTCCGAGATTCAATTGATGCCGCTACAGAAGCTGGTATAACCGCCATAATTGAACCTGGAGGGTCGATACGGGATCAGGAAGTGATTGATGCCGCCAATAAATTAGGGATCCCGTTGATTTTTACAGGAATTCGCTGCTTTCGCCATTAGATTTAATCTCCTTTATCCAATTACCCTTTAAATCAGAATTGTAGAATCAAATAAAGAATAAAACAGTTTATATGGAATAAGTTTTTTATATTCACAAAATTTGGAATATTATAAGATAAATATGGTGAGTGTTTGAGATGTCTAAAGCGAAAGAAGAAGTAAAATCATTAACAATCAGTTTGCGCTTCTTTGTTTTATTGTTTTTTGGAATATTTTGGCTGACTTTTTTTCCAGCTGCACTGGTTGGATACTTTTACTTTATCATTTTCCCGTTTTCCTTCAATCTTCTTAACATATTACTTTTAATCCCATTATTTTTCTTATTATATGGTATAACGCTTTTAACTTCTTTAATCGTTACAAGAATAGGAATTTGGATAGTTCATAAACGGGTGACTTATCCTGAGCCAGGAGTTTATCCTGTTTCGATGGATAATCCACAGACACGAGCTTATATAATAAAAGGAAATATCAAAACGATTGGTCGGTGGCTTTTCAATTTTTTTCATATTCCATTTTTAAGAAAAATTTGGTTACGCAATTGTGGCGTTAAGATCGGTAAAAATGTGAAATTACCGCTTTATATTCATGATGAAGAGTTTATTGAAGTCGGTGATAATACATTTTTATCGAAGTATTGCCAAATTTCGGGGCATCTTATGGATCAAGTTGCTCTAACTCTTAATAGGACTATTGTTAGAAAGAATGTGATAATGACCTATATAACAGGAGCAGTGGGAGGTGAAGTTGGTGATAATTCTCTTTTCTTGAATGTAACAGGCGCAATGAAGGGCCAAGTTTGCCTAGGTAATGCGGTTTATCAAGGCGTTCCATGTAAAAAAGTTAGAGACAATGATTTATCTGAGGCTGAAATTAAGGCATTCAAGCAAGAAATTCGTAAAATTGATAAAACTGATTTTATCAAGAAAAAGCTTGCACCAATTAAAGTGAGTGAGTTTAAAATGGGATTAATTAAATTTACAGTGATTTTAGGAGGATTGCTTTTTGGATTCATTTTTCCTTTTATCTATGCACTATTTTTTTCGGCTTTCTATTCTCCTACAAACTTTTATATAAATCTTCTACTGTTAATACCTGTTCCAATTGTATTTCTGATAACAATTGGTCTTTTTATTGTTGGAGTTGTTATATTTATCAAAATATTTTTATCCTATTATGATAAAAAAGTAGAAATCCCGGAAGGACTATATGAATTTGGCGATCCTCGTGCAAAAATCTTCAAAATCAAATATCTTCTCCGAATATTCGGGCTAAAACTATTTCGTAATACACCGTTTAGGATTGGCGATACCTTTGTAATGCGGGTATGGGGAAACGTGTCTTTTGGGAAAAATATCATTTTAGAAGATGCAATTGTAGATCCCCAATACATCGAAATTGGAGATAATTGCATTATGGCGGGGGGGGCACGTATTCATACCCATGATATAATCAATGAAAAGCTTTATATCAAAAAGGTGAAAATCGGAAAGAATGTTATCATTGGGGCGTTTTGTCATATTAAACCAGGAGTTGAAATGGTTGATGGAACCGTTATTGCAGTTGCAGCATGGCTAAGAAAAAATCTAAAATGTAAGAGACCCGCTTTATGGATAGGCAAACCTGCTTTTGAATTACCATTAGAAATGATTACCCAATCATCTGGCACTGAAAAGAGAATAGTTGATAAATAAGATAAAATAAGATTTAAATCATTCATTCTAAATTATAAAAAGAGTATAACAAAAATGGTTCAAATTAAAAACATATGTTCCATTTTAAAAATAATTTGTTTTATAGGGATTCTTGCCTTCATTTTTGTTTCCCTGACAGGAATTTTCCCTCCTGATTTCCATTCCGCGCCTCCTTCAAATAACATTCCTCAAAATCATCTCTCCCGCCAGCACAAGGATCCGCCTACAAATAATACACTCCTCTTGATTCATGGATATGGAATCAATGCGAAAGTACATTTCCAAGATACCTATACTAACCCCTATATTTTAGCATATTATAATTCGGTGGTGCCAATTGATTATTATGGGGCCATCCCATCAAGTCCCCACGCCTATTCTTTGGGACGAAGGGATTTCAATTTCAATACTCCAATCGAAGAGATTGCCCTAGAATTAAAAAACTTCATTCTAAATCCTAACCATTCTGCACTATTTACCTCGAATATTGATGTAATAGGATATAGTATGGGCGGATTGATTGTTCGGTATATGATAAAAAATTACTATCCGGAAATTAAGGTATCGAACTTCACATTTGACGATGTGATGTTAATAGCCACACCAAATCACGGAACTTACCATCTTGCAGGTTTTTTTAATTTGTTTTTCTTATTGTACACTAGTTTAAGTATTCTGCTTGTTTTAGTCTGGCTATATTCCAGTGAAAAACTACTAAAAATAAGACTCCTATCGATTTTAATTGTTTTAATTGGCATATTTTTTCTAAATATATTTATAAATATAGCTATACTTACAATTTCAGCAAAAGAGGTCCAAGCGGGCTCGTCATTCTTGCGTGATTTAAATCTTGGCGATGAAACGCCTTATTCTGTTGATGATTATAACTCGCCTTATCATGATATTAATTGGACGACGTTTCGAGGCGATGGCGCTGGAGGGTTCTTTTTTGAAAGGCTGCTGTTATACTTTTCTAATGTTAATGAACCGGGTGATGGAGAAGTTACGGTGGATAGTGTTCCTTTGGGGAATGGTGCTAGTAATTATGGCCCTTATCATCGAAATCATGACCAAATGGTAATGTTTAACACCTCTATCGCAGAAGATCGCGCATATTTCAGTGATATATATAACGTTCTAACCGGACAATCATATCCTGGTTAAAAATAAAAACATAGTCATGATAAATAATTTAGGCAAAATTCGACGGGATAAACATGGTGCAAGAGATAGAGAACAATGAATATAAAGTAAAGAAGGATATGAGTGAGTTCTATAAGAGGGAAGAAAAAGAGTGGGAAACTGGCGTTTATCAAGACTATTGTAAGAAAAAATTTGCGCTTTTTAAGAAATATATTATTGGCAAAGTATTGGATGTGGGATGCGGCGTCGGCTATTTTTATAGGTGGTATCATGATAAAGAAAATATGATGAACTTTGATTTTATTGATCGGGATATTCCCAATTTTTGTAGTGGCGATATTACTAGCATCCCCTTTGAAGACAAATTCTTCGATACCGTCATTTGTTCCGATGTTATAGAACACCTAGAACCCCATATTCATCTAAAGGCAGTGGATGAGGTGTTTCGGGTTGCTAAGAAACGGGTGATAATGTCCAGTTGTTTTGGGAGTTGGTATACTCGCAAGGTTACAGATTTCATTCGGAGCCTAATCGGAGTAAAAGAGCATGATATGTGGAATCATTGGCGAGAGTATGATGAGAAAGAATTCACCAAAATGATGGAAAGGTATGGAAAAGTAATCGATACTTTTGATGTTAGTTTGCCATTTTTCTCGATGTTTATCAGTAAATTTGCCACATATCGTAAGATACTCTGGACTAAAATTTATATTATTGATTTAACTTAATACTTTAATCTTAATTCTTATTTTGTATTCGAAATTGCATCATTCCAGACTTTTCTTTAAAAATTTTGACTGTTAGGATGCTTGTACAGCCTAGTATTACTCAGATATTCTCGACTTTCTTATTGAGGGGTTAGAGGGGGAATAATGACAATCAAAGGCTTTATCAAATAATGTGATGGATTTATGGAAAATATAATATTCTACACTGAAATGGATAAAATAATTGGTTGTACGCAAGATAAATGCATAAATGGGGAACCTTTTTGTGATATGTGCCAACAGAAAGGGGGATTTTGTTCCTATAAAGATAAATATTTGAAAGATATTCAACAAGAATTTCAGAATGAGCGCCAATTAAAAGCAACCTTTATTAAATTATACTTAGAAAAAACACTGCGCACTTTTTGAATGAGATATTTTCCAAATCGTATTTCTAGATCTTTTGATCCAAAATAATATTTTTATTAGAAATTTGATTTTATTTTGTTTGCATGCAAATTAATACTACGATTGCAGGAATTCCAATTGGCGATTCGTATCCAGTGCGGCTTATGGGGATTATTAATCTCAGTCCAGAGTCTTTTTACGAGGGCTCTGTTTTTTTGAAAAAGGAGGAGATCATTACAAAGGTAAGGGAAATGGTTGATCAGAGATGCGATTTTATTGATGTTGGAGGAAGGTCAACTGCCCCTAATGTGAAACCCATTTCGATTGATACTGAAAAAGAACGTGTTTTACCAGTTCTAAAGGCGCTTTTAGATGAAATTTCAGTTCCTATCTCAGTAGATACGCAATATACTGCAGTAGCCGAAGAAGCATTGAAGTTAGGCTGTCATATCTTAAATGATGTGAGCGGATTGAAGACAGATCCAAAAATGATTGAACTTTTAAAAGAATATGATTGTCCAATTATAATCATGGCAACACATAAAGTACCTGGTGATTGTTTAACAGTAAATGAAATTATCCAAGCGCTTAGAATAACAATAGCCCTTTTAAATAAAAATAATATTGATTCTACCAAAATTATTATCGATCCCGGAATTGGAAAATGGGTTAGCACCAAACTCTCGCAATATAATTTGAAAATAATAGATCAATTACAGAGCTTGCGAGCACTTGGAAAACCAATTTTGGTAGGAATTTCTCGAAAGTCATTTATTGGTGATATATTACAGAAGCCAGATCCAGCAGATCGATTGATTGGAAGTCTTGCTGCAACTGCAATTGCCATATACAATGGAGCTCATATTATTAGAACCCATGATGTAGGCACTACCTATGATATTGTAAAAATTTCTGAATCATTACGGCGTGCTCTCTCGAGAAAAGAATGATTCCTTTAATTTCCAATCGTAAATGAATAAAAAAGGTTAATATCAAGAGAGTGACGTGGATTAGTATATACTTTATTTCATTTATTATAATGAACCGCTTGGTGTGAATTTATTTTGCAGAAAATAACGCTTATTGGATTGAAAACTCCCATCATTACGAAAGGGGATAATATAAGTGAAATTCTTTATAAAACCATTAAAGAATTGAAAATTTCTCTCGATAATGGGGATGTGATAGTAGTTGCAGAAACACCCGTTGCGATGGCTGAAGGAAATCTTGTGAATTTAGAAGAAATTATCCCTTCAGAAAAAGCAGAAGAACTTGCGGTTGAATATCAAATGGATCCACGCGCGGTTGAAGTGGTTATTCGAGAAGCGGATGAAGTATTGGGGGGTGTTCAGGGCGTTCTTTTAACTATCAAATATGATACATTGATTGCTAATGCAGGCGCAGATCAATCGAATGCGACTATAGGTCATATGGTCCTTTATCCTAGAAATCCTCTGGAATCCGCTCAAGAGATAAAACGGTATTTAGAAGAAAAGTTCCATAAAAAAATTGCCGTTATAATCGCAGATAGTAGAGTACAACCACTTAGAAGAGGGACTATCGGTGTAGCGCTCGCAGTTGCAGGGATGGAACCAATAGAAGATTTTCGGGGGAGAAAAGATTTGTTTGGACGCGAATTAAAAATTAAATTTCGGGCGGTTGCAGATGATTTGGTGAGCGCAGCAGAACTTTTAATGGGTGAAGCAGCCGAACAAATCCCTGCAGTCTTAATTAAGGGGGCGCCCATTCAATTAACTGAAAATCCCTCCTTTGATATGGCAATTGCTAAATCAGAATGCTTGTTTATGAATTGTTTTTCAAAGAATTAAGTTTTTTCTTCTTTGATATTTTCTACCATTTTTTGAGCTTTCAATCGGCATACCATTGCAATTGATTGATTTCCCAATCGTTCTGAAATATCCGCTGCATAGTCATATAAGACCTTTGCGGTTTCATATTGTTGTTCATCTTCGAGTTTCTTCGCTTGTGCCATAATACGACCTCTTTCAAGTTCTAGTTCTGGCAACGATTTTGATAATTCCAGATCTAATAACTTTTGCTCTATTTCACGGATAATATTCACTATGCGTTGATTTGGGTTTGCCTTCCAATTTTTCAAAGAATCAATTGTTTCGTAGATATTCCCAAGCAATAATGGCAGATCTGAGGGAATTTTAAATAAAGGAACCTTTGGATCATTAAAATTAATTTCTATAATCCAAGTTTGCTGGGCAGAAGGGGTAATAAAAATTCTTAAATGAGATATTTCATTATCAATATATTCTACTTGGTATTCATTCATGAGAGCTTCAGATTCTTGTTGAATCCGCTCTTCATTCGTTGGCATCTGCTGCTTTGCTTTACTTATATAGAAAATGCGTTGTGAAAGATCATCAATTCGTTTTTCTAACTCTGATTTTTGTCCCTGATAATCTTCCAATTTAATTTGCCCATTCTTTAATCGAATTTTGAGAATCTTTAGTTGGTCCCATGTTTCATTCAATTCTTTTTCGAGTTCGGTTAAAATTTCCCCAAATGAGTTAGAATCATCTCTCACAGAAATAAGTAAACCCGTTTTATTCTTAAATGTCTGTTGTGATTAACCACAAATTAAAAAAAAAGAAAAAAAAGCAAGTTTAGGGGTAAATATTGGTCTATGGAAATGGCCAAGGACTCCAAGGATCTGCACTGCCAGTAGCAAAGACCGATAGCCCTAATGCAATTCCCATTAGAACTATTGCCAAAACCAATAATCTACTTTCTGAAAGTAATTCTATCTTGTTCATCGAATCACCTTTTTATTGGTGACCTTTTCTCCTAAATGCGCATATTTAAACTCCACAAGAACAAATTTAATGCGCAAAAAAATCAGGGACCTCATTCAGCGGCGCATGACTTGATTTTAATGCATGTATTTGGGGAAAATTTTGCGCATTTTTTCCTTTCCGCCTTTTCAAGCCTTTTAATTAGAGAATCCAATTTTAGGTTTTCGCACAAAACTTGATTTACTTTGGGGAAACCATTGATTATTAAGAATTTAAAGCGAATAAGGTTCTTTGATATATATAAATTTTTATCATTATTTTTTATTTACTCCGTTTCATCGGCTGCACGATCAAACCAAGGTTCTGATTTTCCTCGCCCCGCGGTACTATGTTCTATCGCTTCAATCATTTGTGGAATCATTCGATAAGGAATGCTCACAATTGCATCATTGGGATCATACCCATAATGGCGCCTTGCTGTCGTATCACCCATAGTCACGTTGAAATTACCTGTCATCAAGGGATAGGTAATTGCCCCCCAGCAAAGTGAGCCAGAAACATTGGGTTTGATGGACTCTCCATGGTAAATAGCGAGATAAATTAGGCGGCTAGCCTGCCATGCATTGCCTAAAATAATCACAAGGTCAGGACGTACTAACGCTTTATTTAGAGGACTGAATACTATATTTTTTGATAATCCTAAAGGAGGCGGCGCAATTCTATGGGTTTCCTCAATGCTCATCCTTGCAATTGCCACGGTTGCCCAGAGTTTTTCCCCCTCCACCAGAAATTTTTCTAGCCCCGGCATACCTTTCCCCAGCCCGCAATGCAATTTTCCTCCCGGACAGGTGCATTTTGCTTTATTTAATTGAATAATTTCCCCATCTCGTGCAAGAAGTATCGCTTTACAGACGCTTACACCTTTCTGCACAGTGGGTTCGATTTCTTCATCGGTATAGGTTATTGCCACTGGAAACCCTCGTAATTCCAAAACTGAAATAAGTTCATCTGCAAATCCTTGCCATATTGCCGGCTCAGAAGTCATATTCAACAATCTCCTTCTCAATAATTTTTCTTCTCTTACAATCCCTTGGTTCTATATATTTTAATTAAATAGAGACAAATTTTAGAGATAAATTTATTTTTTTTAGAATACATTTTCTTTCATGATAATACGCTTTTACGGATAGTGATAACGAAAAATGTGGGAAATGCCACCCTATAGACCTCCCAGTGAAGCTTACTCTATCCTAATTCGTGCAACAAGAGGTTGTCCCCATAATAAGTGCGCTTTTTGCAATATGTATAAGCATTTGAAGTTTAAGCGGCGCCCATTACAAGATATCTTGGATGATATTGTAATTGCCAGCACTTCTTGTCCCTATTATACCACCTTATTCATTGGTGATAGTAATTCGATAGTGCTATCAACCGCTGACTTAATTCAAATTTTGGATACAGCATATGCGAATTTTTCGAAACTGAAACGGGTGACCATGTATGCAAGAGCCAAAACAATTGCAAAAAGCAAGACTTTGGAGGACTTAAAGGAGTTAAAAGAGCATGGCTTGACACGCTTGCATGTTGGATTGGAAACGGGCGATGATGAACTGTTAGCCTTAGTTCAGAAGGGAGCAACAACTGAGGATATGATCAAAGCGGGAAAATTGATCGTCGAATCAGGGATTTCGCTTTGTTTCTATATCATGCCAGGACTAGGTGGTAAGGAATACTCTAATCAGCATGTGATTGGGACTGCGAATGTGCTCAATCAAGTCAATCCGGATTATATTCGGCTAAGAACTTTCATTCCAAATCCTGGAACCATTCTTTGGGATAAAGTCCAGAATAAAGAATTAACCCTACTAACTCCTGAAGAGGTCCTGCAAGAAGAATATGATCTGATAAAAAAATTGGAAGTCAAGTCGAATTTTGTGAGCGATCACATGCTCAATTACCCAGTTTATGATAATGGACTGAAAGAACTCGATGGAAAACTTCCAGAAGATAAAAAGAAATTATTAACCCTGATTCAAAATACCTTTAAAGAGATGCATGAGAATCCGACTGTGAAAAGTTTTTATGAGGGACATAAAAAACAACGTGAACTCCAAGCATTAATGGGAACTCTGTAATTAAATCACAAATTCAATTCTTTTTGATTATTATGGTATTTTAAATTTTTCACAATTCTATTCAATATGGTACGAATATAATAAGTGGTTTTTTCTGTAAATGATACCAAATTAAAGGTGATACAGGTCTCTTGGAGGATCATACCTTCGATATGAACTCTAGATTTAAAATGATAAGTGCCGAAGTAAATAGGGAGAACTTCGATATCCCTTTTGTTCTTATAAAAATCTGAGTGAGCCCCCAGACACAATAGAAAAGGTTAGATTAACTTTAACAAGACCGTTGTTGATTCTTATCCGATTTAAGTGCCCTTTTCAGAATTATTTCTATCGAGGTATTTGGAGATGGATGGACTGAATTTATATAAATTTTCGGCATTTTTTGTCATAATGTTTAATTCTAAAGAAAATTTATATCCAAGGGAGTACTTGTGAATTTGGAAAAGTCTCTGAAAATAGGTAGTGACTAGAAAAAGATGTTGTTCAAATTAGGTAGTGATTGGAAAAATATGAGAACAGAAGTAGGTTGTGATCTCAATGGTATTGGAAAGAATGCCTTATTTAGAGGCAGAAAGGTGGAATGGATATCACACCTACTTGACAGTATTTTTGGCACTTGGTTCATTTTTTAATACCTTTACTCTTATTTTTTCTGGACTTATTTTAAATCAAATAGCGATTTCTTTTTCTTGGAATCCTAATGATATCCTTATTGTGTTTTCTATCATTTCAATTGGCGGTTTATTTACCATCATTCCTCATTATCTTACCGATCGATTTGGACGAAAGCCGCTCATTTTACTAATGAATATCTTATTCTATACCTCGATTATTGGATCGGCATTTGCCCCTGATACTCTGATTTTCATTATTTTCCAGATTATTGCGAGTATTTTTGGCATTGATCTTTATGCGGTTTGGATTTCTGAGGAAATACCAGCGCAATATCGAGAGAAAGCAATTGGAGTTGTTTCGGGAATAAGCATGTCATCTGCAATTTTAGCAGGATATCTACTCATTTTTACAGGACTATCAGAGGATATGTGGCGGTACCTTTATTCTGCAATTTCTCTAGGTGCCATCATAATTATTACTATTTTATGGGTTAAAATTAAGGAAACGCGATTATTTCTCCATTCTAAACAAAAAGCAGAGTTGGAAATTGAGATCGATACTTATAACAATGGAAATGGTTCAAGGTTTTCTAAGAGATCACTTTTCATGATTTTTCAACGAAAATATCTCAAGATATTAATATTGAGCGTTGCCCTGATTTTTCTCACGGACTGGATTTACTTAACTATTAAACGATATTTCGTTGTTTTTCTTCTCATTGAAAGACCAAACCTGAGTTTAAATGAAGAAATGCTAGGTATCTTAACTATACTTGTATATATTGGCTCAATTCTTGGCTATTATTTCTCAGGGTATTTTTCTAATAAGGTAGGTGGCAATAAAAGGGCAATTTACATTTCAATCCTCATGTACTTTGCCGGCAGTCTTATGTTCCTTTTTGATTATAATATGTATATTGTATTCATTGGACTATTCATTGTCAATCTTTCCTATGCGTTTTATCGACTGATCATCGAAATTCTAGCCGAAATCTTTTTCCCTACTAAAATACGAACTACAGGAAATGGATGGGTTTATCTTTTCGCCTCAGCAATTGGCATCGGAAGTAATTTTACGATGTATTTTCTCCTCAATATCATTGGTGAATGGGCGCTCATGTTCTTTATCATAGGAACTATTTGTCTAATTGCCTTAGGGCTTGTGACGCATTTCATTCCGGAGACGAATGGGCGCTCAGTAGAAGAAATTTACATCACAGAAATCGAAAATAATGGGCACAAGCACCAAGAGATAATTCCACCTACGCCAATGGAATTCATAATTTCATCATTAATGCCTGAAAAAGTAGAAAACCTTGAAAATCAGACGTCATTAGAAGAAATATATGCTACTACCTAGGAGAATATGCATAATATCATTTCTTGATTGCCAGTTTTCCAAGATAAAAAACGATGCCAATTATTAACTTTTAAGGGCTCAAAAATTCATTTATAGATTCTCTAGAGATCATTTAATTTTTTTTATAATCTTAAGTTTTTATGTAGATTATTCAAAGAATTTAAATAACAATATGAGATGTTTTTTCGTGAAAAAAGCAATTTAAATGAAGAAAAGATGGAACAAGAAATAAGAATCTGATGGTGTGCATGACGAGAGCAAAATGTCCGGGGCATGTTACCGGATTCTTTGAAATATGCAGAAGAAAAGATGCTCAACATACAGGCTCTCGAGGAGCAGGGGTGTGTATTGATAGAGGAGTCGAGACAAAAGTTTCGTCTACTAAAATTGAAGGAAAGAAAAATAGTAAATGCAGTGTTAAGATAAATGGTGAAGTATCATCAGCTCCTGTCACACAATCAGTGGTAAATCAATATCTTTCTTTAGTAAAAGATTCTTATTCTTTGATAATTGAGCATTATCTTGAAGTACCAATGGGTGCAGGGTTCGGCGTCAGTGGAGCTGGAGCGTTCAGCACGGCGGTAGCTTTGAATAAAGAATTCGGGCTACATATGAGCCGAAATAAGGTGGCAACCATAGCCCATATTGCGGAAGTAGAGAATAAAACAGGCTTAGGGGATGTTATTGCCCAGACGTTTGGTGGAATTGAAATACGAATAGAGCCTGGAGCACCCGGAATTGGGAGAATCGATCGGATCATATCAGCCGATGGGAAAATTGAGGCAGGGAATTTGGAACTTTTATGTGTGAGCGTAGGACCGATTGAAACAAAGGCTATTCTATCAAATCCACTCCAAGTAGACCGAATTAATCGGGCGGGGAAAGAAAAAGTCGAAGAGTTAGTGAAACATGCAACCATAGAGAATTTCTTACGACTTTCCCGGGAATTCATGGAGGAAGCCGGTCTGGCTTCGGAAAGTTTGAAGGATTTATTAGCCTATGTTAATGATTTAAATAGGAATGGTTTGCCTGCTAGCGTACAGGCATTAGGAAAATCATTATTCACTTTTGTGGAGCGCACAAAGAGCGCTGAACTGGTAGATGAAATTAAAACTTATTCTAACGACTTGACGGCTTTTACGTGTGAAATAGATTATCAGGGACCAAGACTTCTGGAGGTTGGCGATGAAGCATAAGAAAGGGGCTGAAGAAATTATTCCCCTGGATCATCCGCGCTATCTTTCTTTGAAGGTTCGGCATGATATTACACAGGGCTTTGAGGATAAAGTAGTGGCGAAAGCAGGGTTGATTGCCCATGGCCGAGGAGAAGCCCTTGATTATCTCCTTGGGGAATGCACCCATCCGCCTGCAAAGGAGGCTATAAGGGCCGCGGCCGCAGCATTGCTCTTGGCAAAATATCCCGTAATTAGTGTGAATGGAAATGTGGCAGCATTGATCCCAGAGGAATTGGTGCAATTATCGCAAGCAGTTAAAGCACCTTTAGAGATAAATTTGTTTTATTACGCTAAAGAGAGAGTCTCTGCCATTAAAAAGTATCTGATGAACGCAGGGGCTGAGCCTCAAAGTATCCTGGGAGTTAACCCAAAAAAGCAAGTTTCAATTCCGGAGCTGTCCTCGAATCGCCGCCATGTTGATCCGCAGGGTATTTTTAAGGCAGACCTGATTTTAGTTCCTTTAGAAGATGGTGATAGAACCCAAGCCCTGAAGAAAATGGGGAAGAAAGTTATTGCGATTGATTTGAATCCCTTGAGTCGAACAGCACAATGGGCAGATATTACCATAGTAGATAATATTGTGCGGTGTCTGCCCCTGCTAATTCAAGAAGTAGAGGATTTAAGGGGGAACGGATCAGACTTGACGGAGATAGTTGAGTCATTTGATAATAAGAATAATTTGGGGCAGATGATCGAGGCGATTGGGAATTATTTACATGATTTAGCAGAAAAAGGGATTTATATTCCGGAAGTTGCTATGGTATTTGCGGAAATGGAGGAGGAAGATCGGTAGGTTGCAGCGAAAACCTGTGTTGCAAGTTGCATTGGATTTTATGGAGCTAGATCGAGCTATGAAAGTGGCTCGAGAAGCCGTGAAAGGGGGCGTGGATTGGATAGAAGCGGGTACACCGCTGATCAAGAGTGAAGGAATGAATTCCGTTCGGGCTCTGAAGAAAGCCTTTCCAGATAAAGTGATTGTGGCTGATATGAAGATAATGGACGTTGGTGGTGCAGAAGTGGAGATGGCTGCCAAGAGCGGTGCCAATGTTGTAATTATTTTGGGGCTTTCAGATGATTCCACTATTAGTGAAGCCGTTGCAGCAGGAAAAAAGTATGGCGCGCAAATCATGGTGGATATGATCAATGTAGAAAATATCATTGAGAGGGCGGCGCAACTTGAGCAACTCGGCGTAGATATTATCTGTGTCCATGTTGGAATCGATCAGCAAATGCGGGGAGTGAAACCCTTAGAGGTCACTCAACAAATCGCAGAAATAATTACGACACCGAGACTCGCAATTGCAGGGGGATTAAATTCAGAAACTGCTCCGCAGGCAATTGAGGTTGGAGCAGATATTGTTATTATTGGGCATGCTATTACGGCAGCACAGAATGCCGCCGAGGCGACTCGCCTTATTAAGAAGGCAATGGAAAGTGGAAAACCTATTGTCTCAAAACTCTTCAAAAAGTATGATGAATCCGAACTGTACAAGGTTTTCGGCATGGTTTCTACCCCGAACATCTCAGATGCGATGCACCGCTTACCTGCGATGAACGGCATCCGCCCCGTCTGGCATGGAAGTAGGATGGTCGGAAAAGCAGTAACGGTGCGAACCTATCCGGGCGATTGGGCGAAGACCGTGGAGGCAATCGATATTGCAGGGAGTGGAGATGTGTTAGTTATTGATGCAGCAGGTGCTGAGGTTGCAGTCTGGGGTGAGCTTGCCTCTTGGAGCTGTAAAATGAAAGAGATTGTGGGTGTGGTGATAGATGGAGGGATACGTGATGTGGAAGATATTCAAGAGATGAAATTCCCAGCATTTTCACGCTATATCACATCAGCAGCAGGTGAACCTAAAGGTTTTGGTGAAATAAATATTGAAATAGAGTGCGGAGGGATAAAAGTTTCACCCGGGGATTGGATCGTTGGTGATGATAACGGAGTTATGGTGATCCCTAAGGATAAAGCTCAGGAGATGGCGAATCGTGCCATGGATGTTCTGGAGCGAGAAAACCGAATTCGGGAGGAAATTAAGCGGGGAAGCACTTTATCGAAAGTATTGCAATTGAAGAAGTGGGAGAAAATTGTAGGATAAAAATACGGTGATCGTGTGCGGATTATTATAATGGGTGCTGGTGCAATAGGAAGTTTATTTGGAGGATTCCTTGCGAAAGTAGGCAATGATGTCACTTTTATTGGAAGGAAACCCCATATCGATAATATTAGGCAGAAAGGGTTATCAATCGAAGGTATTAGTGGCGACCACCAAATTGAGGTTCAGGCAACCACAGACCCTTCGACTCTTGACGCACCAGACCTCATTATCCTCACAGTCAAAGCGTATGATACTGCAGAGGCAGTAGAAGATGTAAAATCATTGTTTGAGGATCATACCTATTTTCTGTGTTTACAAAATGGCTTGGGCACTGAAGACATAGCCAGTTCAATTCTCAGTGAAAACCGCATACTTCGAGGAACCACTTCGGAAGGTGCCCTGGTTTTAGAACCAGGTAGGATACGACATACAGGGCATGGTGAGACGATCATAGGATCAGTGATTCAAGCACATGATTCTATGATAAAAAGCGTTGCACAGGAATTTCAGAAAGCGGGATTTAAAACCACAATTTCAAAGGATATTAAAAGAATAGTTTGGGAAAAAATCTTTGTGAATATTGCTATAAATCCTTTTGGGGCGATTACAGGCCTTCGTAATGGTGATTTATTGAGGGTTCCTGAAATAAAAGAGGCGATGGAGGCAACGGTCTTAGAAGGAACCGATGTGACGGACCGGTTGGGGGTAAATATAAATAGGCAAGCTTCAATCGCGAAAGCATTTGAAGTGGCAGAGAAAACTGCGTTGAATAAGAATTCGATGCTTCAAGATATTGAGAAACGAAAAAAAACGGAAATAGATTTTATAAATGGAGCGCTTGTTAGGTATGGCGAGAAAGTTGGTGCTCCCTGTCCAATAAATGCAGTTTTAACGGCACTAGTTAAAGGTTTAGAAAAAAGAAATG
>Ga0315310_10000585_pt1 | contig 23552 bp, 19 predicted proteins | sample TDP5_MG_FD_203630 | JGI IMG/M metagenome (GOLD analysis project Ga0315310, IMG submission 203630) | Freshwater sediment microbial communities from Lake Towuti, South Sulawesi, Indonesia - TDP5 | ecosystem: Environmental > Aquatic > Freshwater > Lake > Sediment | place: Indonesia: South Sulawesi...
CCCCTTTCAATGATAAGCGGCGTGTCACCCAGCCAGTCCCTCATCTGGGTGAAGGGATGCCAGATGTATTTTTTATCTTCCTCTTCCAGGGAGAGATTTTTCTTCATTGATTAGAATTGGAAGCGAGGACATTCCTCAGGGCGTTCAGCGCATATTCTATATGCTCCCTGGTATGAGTGGCCATGAGGGTAATCCTGAGCCTTGAGGTGCCCGGCGGAACAGACGGAGGCCGGATCCCCTGGCAGAAGACGCCTGCAGCAAGGAGCTCTTCACAGATCTTCATTGTCCTTCTTTCCTCCCCTATATTGACAGGGATGATCGGCGAGGAAGGCGTAAAAGGGATTTTCAGAAAGCCTGCCAGCCCCTTTGAGAAGAGCCGGACATTCTCCCACAACCTCTCTCTTCTCCATCCCTCCTCCTCAATGATGTCAATGGCCCTTTTGGCTGCGGCGCACAGGGCAGGGGGGAGGGATGTTGTGAAAATGAAGCTCCGGGCCTTGTTCATGAGAAATCCTATTAGATCACGGCTTCCGGCAATATATGCGCCGGAGCATCCTATTGCCTTGCCAAGCGTTCCCATCCGGATGTCCACTCTTTCTTGAAGCCCGAGATGCTCCACTATCCCCTGTCCATATTTCCCATACACACCCGTTGCATGTGCCTCATCAACCATGAGCATGGCATCGTATTTACTGGAAAGGCCTGCAATCTCAGGCAAAGGAGCAATGTCTCCATCCATGCTGAAGACCCCGTCTGTTACAATGAGCCTTCGGCGGTGTCTTGATGCCTTAAGGGCTTTCTCAAGTGCATTGAGGTCGCAGTGGGGATAGACTGACACCTTGGCGCGGCTCAGTCTGCACCCGTCCACTATAGAGGCGTGGTTTAACTCGTCGCTGAGGATCAGGTCCCCCTTGTCAGCGAGCGCAGAGATCGTTCCGATGTTGGCATGCCAGCCGGATGTGAAGACGAGGGCAGCCTGGGTTCCCTTGAACCTGGCGATCCGATCCTCTAAGTCCTCGTGCGGCTTCATGTTTCCAGAAATGAGCCTGGACGATCCCGAACCGATCCCGTATTTTTTTATTGCCTCCACAGCAGACTCTATGAGCCTCGGATCCCCGGCAAGGCCGAGGTAATTATTGGAACACATGAGGACGACATTTTTCCCGTTATGCGCCACAACAGAACCCTGGGGCCCCTCAGATCCGGGCTGGACAAGGCGCAGGCTTCTCAAGAGGCCGTCTGCTTCCAAATCCTCTATCTCTTCTCTTAAGAATTGCACGGGCTGAGGCCCAGGTCTTTGATCAGGTTGAGATCCTCTTCCTCTGGCCTCCCCTTTGTTGTCAGGTATCCGCCGATCATGAGTCCATTTGCTCCGGCAAAGAACATCAGCGACTGGAGGCCCCTGAGATTGACCTCTCTTCCCCCGCAGATGAGTATGTCCTTGTCAGGCATGAGAAGCCGTGCCACCGAGATGATCTTGAGGCATTCCATGGGCATGAGGTCATTGCGGCCTTCCAGCGGCGTTCCGGGTATGGGGTTGAGGAAGTTGATGGGGATGCTGTCTACATTCAGGGCCTTAAGCGCCATAAGCATTTCAACCCTCTGGGCATGCGATTCGCCCATTCCAAAGATTCCACCGCTGCATACCTTAAGGCCCACCTCCCGGGCCATACGCACAACGCCAACCTTGTCATCATAGGAATGGGTTGTAACAATTTCAGGGAAGAAGCTTTGAGCAGTCTCAAGGTTGTGGTGATAATTATCCAGGCCTGCCTCTTTCAGACTCAAAAGTTCTTCTTTGGAAAGGTCGCCGAGAGAGGCGCATGTCCCAAGGCCTGCCTTTTCCTTTATGAGGCGGACAGCCTTTTTTATGTTATCAAGCTCCTCCTCTGATAGGTTGTAGCCGCTCGTTACTATGGAGAATTCCCTGGCACCGAGTTTTTTCATTTGTATGGCCCGTTCAAGGATCGCATCAGGGGAAAGGAGCGGGTAGGAAGGGATATTTGTCCTGAACCGGGCCGATTGGGAACAAAAGGCGCAGTCCTCGGGACACTGGCCGGATTTCCCGTTGATGATCGAGCAAAGCTTCACCTCCCTGCCCTTGAACTTCTCCCTGATCCTGCTGGCAGCGGCAAATAGATCAAGGACCGCCGGCCCCTCCAGGGACAGGAGCCTCAGGGCCTCATCCGGGGCAGGCACCACATCTGTGTTTACATTAAGGACTTTCATCCTATTGATTTTGCGGAATTATTTGCTCTTTGTCAATTGAAATATATCCCTGGTTGACAAAAAACCTTGTCTTTGCGAGGAGCGTAGAGGTGAACACTGTAGTTGTCCCATTTATGGGACATTAAAAGCCCGATGAATCGGGCAACTACCCCAAAGCGTCCTTGATCCCTTTAGAAACGGGGTATAGAATACCCCACATGCCGCTTTTTAAAAGGTCAGACGGGACATTGGCCGATGTGGCGCCCTATAGAAGGATCATGCCCTATCTTATGGCTGGCAGAAATGAATGCATCGTCTTTTTTGAGCAGAAGATAGACCTGACCAAGACAAACCAATTTATTGAGGAATTCAATTTAAAGAATCCTTATAAGATAACTGCATTCCACCTCTTGCTGTGGGCCGTGACAAAGATCATTCATGAACGGCCGAGGCTCAATCGTTTTATCGTTGGCAAGAGGATCTATCAGCGCAACGGGATCTGGATCTCCTTCTCTGCAAAGAAAAGGTTTGATGAGAATGCTCCTATTGTTGTCATCAAGAGAAAATTCGATCCAGCTCAGAGTTTTTTAGATATGGTCAAGGACCTTCACGGGGAGATTCAGAAGGGCAGGTCGGATGTGAAGAGCTATGCGGACAAGGAACTCTCCATCCTCCTCAGGCTTCCCCGCTTCCTCCTCAGGGGTATTATCGCTGTTGAGCGGTTCCTTGACGGCTTCAATCTCATGCCAGCAGCTTTCATCGATAACGATCCATTTTATGCAAGCCTTTTCATCGCCAACCTGGGGAGCCTCGGCCTTGACGCAGCATTTCATCACCTGTATGAATACGGAACCATTCCGATATTCGCGGTTGTTGGGAAAATTAGGCAGGAGCCTGTCGTTACATCAAAAGGGACGGTGGAAGTCCGGACTATTCTTCCGATTCGCTATTCTTACGATGAAAGGGTGGAGGACGGATTCTACTGCGCCAGGGCCCTGGATCATCTCAAGACAATCGTAGAAGACCCCGCTTCACATATTGTCTGATTCATTAAACCAAAACGACTTTTTGGACTAAAGGATTTTTATTAGGAGCAGGGAGAGGTCGTCCATGAGGGGGGCGTTATCACAGAAAGCCTCTACCTCCCTCAGGAGGGACTCTTTCATTTTATCCAGAGGAAGGCCTGATGTATTGAGGATTGCCTTCTCAAATCTATCGTAGCCGAAGAATTCCCTGTGAGGGTTGTAAGCTTCAACGATCCCGTCTGTGTAGAAGATCATGACATCACCGCGCTCCAAAGATATGGTTCCCTCCTGGTAATTGAGATCGGGCATCATGCCCAGGGGCCAGCCTTCAACCTCCAGGAAGGCAAGGTTTCCGTTTCTGAGTAGATAAGGGAAGTTGTGTCCGGCATTGGAATAGATCATGCTGTGATTTTTCGGTTCTATAAGCGTGTAGAAAAAGGTTGTCATATGCTTTTTTTCAGCCTCACAGATCACCCTGTTGAGCCGCGAGAGGAGCTCTTTTGGCTTGTTGACAACATCCAGATTTGAACGGAATGAACCCTTGACCATTGACATAATAAGCGCAGCCGGAACTCCCTTGCCTGCCACATCCCCTATGGCGACACCCAGCCCCCCTTCCTCCGTTTCAAGGTAATCATAGTAATCTCCCCCGACCTCCTTTGCAGGGATGCATATCCCCGAGAGCTCGAGGCTCACGAAACTCGGCATCTTTGTTGGAAGAAGGCTGAGCTGGACCTTTCGGGCCATTAAAAGCTCCTGAGCGGTCCTCTCCTTTTCCACCGTCTCCTCGAGGAGGCTCTTGAGTCGGACCCTCATGGAATCCATGGCCTTTGACAGGGTGCCGATTTCGTCGCCTGAGGTTACCTCAATGGGCTCATCAAGATCACCGTTGGCGATCTTTATTGTGGAGTCCACCAGACGAGATATAGGGTCAACAGCTACCTTGACGAGGAAAAATGTGGCAATGAGGGTCAGAAAAGTGATCCCTAATGTGATGGCTATATTGGAGTCTCTTATGCGCCCCATAGTCTTTGTCATTCTGGCGTGAGAAAGACCTATGCGGACGAAAGCGATCCTTTTTTCTTCCCCTCTGGAAGCTTCTGTAATGCCGAAGAGCTCCCCGGCTTCCTCGCCCTTTCTTGAGACCTCAACAATCACCGGAGATTGGGCTTCAGAGATCCTGTCTCCTTGTTCTGTGACGATACTCAGGATAGTAGGTTCGGTCATCCTAACAGCGGCCCACTTCGGGGCTTCAAATTCTTCCGGGACCCGAGCGATTATTTTTCCCCCCTCATCTTCAACGATGGCATAGACAGTATCGGCCTCCTCTTTTATCCCTTTCAGAAGACTTTCCAGGGAATCCCTGTCGTTCGTTAGGACGGGTAGGACGCTGGAATTTGCAAGGGATTTAGCCAGGGATTTTGCCCTTCTTTCAAATTCTCTGGTGAGAAGCTCTCTCTCTTTTTCTATTGAGTAATATGTGATGACTCCCCCTGTCAAAATGAGGATGGAGGAGATGCTCAGCATTGCCTTGGATGCAAGGCTCATTTAACAACTTTAATTGCTTGGCGAATTATGCTTTCAGGGAGCTTGATCCCGATGAGGTCTGCTGTCTTCATGTTTACAGCAATCTCCACTCCATCTGGAGCTACAAGTCCAATAGATTTGGGGCTCCGGCCACCGATGACCTTCTTTGCCATTTCCCCTGCCTGTTTTCCTATTTTCACAAAATCGGGGCCAATGGCAGTAAGGGCGCCCTTGTCAACAAGAGGAAGGGCAGGGACGATGAGTGGGATCTTTTGTTTGAGCGCAAAAAGCAGGATGGCCTGAAAAGCCTCTGCATTGGCTACAACTGGATCGGATGTCATCCAGAATGCATCTATCTTGTCTCGGAAAGAATCAAGTGCAGAGCCTATCTCTCCGGTTGCCCTGGCCTCCGCCCCCATCAGTTCTACCCCCTTTTCCTGTGTGATCCTCTGCGCAGCCCTGATATCAGGGGAGCCGGAGTCAGGGTTGTATATTATGCCGACCCTTTTCACCTTGGATGAGATCTTTTTAATTAAATTAATCTGGTCTTCCAAGGAGACTTCAACCGAGATCCCGAAGGAATCCTCACCGACAAGGCCGAGCTTTTCAGGATAGAGGACGAGGCAAAAGAGAAGGGGGAACTCGCTTAGATATTTTTTTGCCAGGAAGGCAGCCTTCGCTCCTATTGCGACGACGAGCCGGGGCTTGCTGGCCTTGATATCATCTGTTCGCATGTCTTTCTCATTTTCCGTGACTTGAAACTCTGCCAAATCAAGGCCTTTTGTGCTCCTGAGCCCTTCAATGACAGAATTGTGTGCCTTGATCCCCTTTCCAAAAAGCACAGCGACCTTTCCTTCTGCGGCAAGAGTGTCACAAGGAAGAAGAAGTAGGGCAAAGAGAGCAATGATTAATAGTCCGCCTGCCCGTATGAAGTTCTTTTCTGCCATTTTTGCAGCTCGAATAGTCATTCTATCATATCCTTTTTATCTTGCAAGGTCTTCTGCAGAGCATGTCTAAAACTCTCCCCTCAGATAGACCATGATGCTCCTGCTAAGCCTTTCTCCTCCGTAATATCCCATAGAGGCGGAATGGAGACGGACGCAGTCATAGGCGTCAGTATCCAGGACATTGAAGACCGTAAGGCCAACCTCAAAATTTGGCTTTGGGAATGTGTAAGAGGCGCTGGCATTGAAGAGCATGTAGGATGGAGTGTCATAGTAGCGGGGGCCCAGGAGCAGGTTTGGGAAGGTGGGATCCCTTATCACTGAGGCTCTTTCATCTATATAATGCGCCTGTAAACCGAAGGAAAATCTCTTTATCAGGCCAAGATAGATGGCGGCAGAAAGCTTGTGCCGCGTTCCAAACTGAGGCCCCTTCTCGAGATCAATATCGTTTCCCTGAAGGAAGGAATAGGATGCCATGAGCTGAATATAGTTAGGGATGATTATAAACTCCGAACCAGCCTCTCCTCCATAGAGAGAGAATGTCTGGGTATAATTTTCAAACTGGAATTTATTATAATTGAGGAAAAAGCTGTCATGCATAGTGGTGTGGAATGCATCCACAAACGCCCTGAAGCGCGGATGCCCCCACTGATACCCCAGCTCATATGTATCGTTTCTTTGATTTTTTAGATCTGCGTTGGAAATCGCAAGACTCTTTCCGAAAATTTCCAAATCAGAAAGGCCAACAACCTTGAATTGGTTTTCTAAAAAAGAAGGTTTACGGAATGACTCGCCAAAGGAAGCACGGATGCTGTGGCCCTTCAGGGGGACGAAAACGATGCTTGCCCTTGGAGAGAAACTCGGCTTGGAAAACGAATTGTAGTCGTATCGTCCTCCAATGAGAATAGTTATGGGTTCAATCGGAGAGAATTCGTCCTGGAAGTAGAGGGCTGCTACAGTTTCATCAAGGTGTCCACCCACATGAAAGGGGATTTGCGCATCGGAATATCTCAGATTGGCTCCAATGGTGAGCCTGTTGTAGGCGAGGTCCACGAAAGGAGTGTAAAACACCTCGCTGTCGTATGTATTTCCTTGCGTAGACATATTGAGGAAATCCAGCTGGGAGAATGGAGCCCCTAAAGATGGACCAAAGATCTTCCTCAATTCCTCAATAAAGGGGAATGAGAGGTCTACCTCCATGCGGGTGTAATGGAGCTGGGCATGTAGCTCCTGGCTCTCCCCTTTTATCCCCCAGCCGAGAAAGGCAAAGGGCGTGAACATGTCGTAACCGAAGATCCCAACATTAAAGGGGGAGCCTGCTGATGTCCTATCAAAGCCTGCCTGGAACTCCAGGGACTGCGAAGGAGATATATCATAGAGAAGCTTGCTTGTGACCCTGGAGGAGCTTTTGGCACGAATATGCTCTTCCCTGCTGTCCGTTGCATCGGTTGAGGCAGTTATCCTGTAGCGGAGGCTGTCGCCGCTCCTTCCGGAGGCACGGGCTGTGAGCTCTCGCGAGTTGAAATTTCCCCCTGCAGCCTTGAAGAGGAAGCCCTCTGTTTTTACCGGATCCTTCGTGATGATGTTGATGATCCCGCTGAGCGCGGCGCCGTAGAGGGCAGAGCCTGGCCCCCGGATTACCTCAATCCTCTCTATATCCTCCAAAGACACTGGCAGGGTCTCAATGATGCTAAACCCCATGAGATCTATGGTGGTTTTCCTGCCGTCTATCAGGAAGAGCACGGGCCAATTGGCCATCTCTGACGACTTCCGGATATTGATTGTTGTATAAGAGGGAGACAAGGCCAGGACATCGAGTCCTGGGACGAGCCTGAAGGCGTCAACGAGGTCGCGTATTCCATATTTTTTTATCTCGTCCGCCGTGATTAAGGTGACAGCCGAGGGGGACTTGAGCAGGGACTCCTCATGTTTTGTCGCTGAGACAACCATTTCCTCTCCGAAGAGGAACTCCTCTGCTTGGCTGATTTTCTCGATTTCGACTTGTTCCTGCCCTGATTCTTCTTGGGCGAACACCTGAATCGATATGAAGACGGACAGGGCAGCGCCCAGACATATTGCCCGGGAATATGCGGGGAGCATCTCTAAAACTCTCCCCTCAGATAGACCATTATGGTTCTGCTAAGCCTCTCTCCTCCGTAATCTCCTGCAGTAGCAGAATGGATGCGGGGGTAATCGTAGGCATCCTCATCAAGGGCATTGAATGCCGTGACACCGATCTCTATTGCGGGCCTCAGTATTTTGTAGGAAGCATTAATATTCAGCAAGAGGTATGAGGGAGTGGTTTGGGGTTGAGCGCTCTTGAGCAGTCCTGCAAGCGATGGCTCTACAACCCCGACATGCCTTTCGTCCACTGCATGGATTCTGCAGCCAAGGGAAAAATTCCGGAGAGGACTCAGGTGAGCTCCTGCAGACAGTTTTTTCCTCGATCTGAATTTAGGCCCCATTCCCACCTCGGTGTCATCTCCCTCGTATAAGGAATACATGACGAAGAGCTTGACATGGTCGGGAATAACGGCCAACTCTGATCCGATCTCGCCTCCATACATGGAATAGACCTCGCTGTAGTTGTCAAACCGGAATGTTGCGTAGTTGAAGTAAAAACGGTCATACATGCGGGTATAAAATGCGTCCAGGAAGGCCCTGAAACGCGGATGCCCCCACTGGTAGCCAAGCTCGTAGGTGACATCCCTCTCGTTGTTGAGATCGGGATTGGAAATCGGGAACTTCATCCCAAAAAATTCGAAATCGGATAGGCCGGGTACCTCGAACTGGTTTTCGAAAAAGGAGGGTTTGCGGAACGACTCGCCGTAAGAGGCGCGGAAACTGTGGCCCCTCAAGGGGACGAAGACGATGCTTGCCCTCGGAGATAAGCTTGGTTTGGAGACTGAATTGTGGTCGTATCGTCCTCCAATGAGGATAGTTAAGGATTCAATCGGAGAGAATTCGTCCTGTATGTATAGGGCAGCTATGGTTTCCTCAGCGCCTCCATTGATAACAAGGGGGGTCCGGACATTAGCGTATCTAAGTTGGGCGCCGCCGGTGAGCCTGTTATGAAAGAGGTCAGTGAATGGAGTGTAGTATATCTCTACATCGTATACATCCAGATTTCCAGGGATATTGAGGAAGTCTGTCCCTGAAGCTGCGTCACCCAAAATGGGTTTCAGGAGTTCAAGGACGGGTATTGAGAAATTTCCCTCCATGCGGGCGTAATGGACCTGGGCATGGAGTGCCTGGTCTTCTTTCTTTATCTCCCAGTTGAGAAAGGCAAAGGGCTGAAACATGTCATAACCGATTACGCCCATGTCTGAAGCTGATCCGGCCGATGTCTTGTCAAAACCGGCCTGGAACTCCAATGACTGAGATGGAGATATGTCATATAGTAGGCGCGTTGTGGCCCTTGAGGATTCCTTTGACCTGAAATTCTCCTCCCTGCTGTCTGTTGCGTCAGTTGAGGCCGTGACCCTGTATCGCAGGGTATCTTCGTTCCCTCCGGCTGTCCTGATTGTTATTTGCCTCGTGTTGAAGTTTCCACCGGCAGCGTCAAGGAGAAAACCATTTGTTTTTGCCGGGTCCTTGGTGATGATGTTGATGATCCCGCTGAGCGCGGCGCCGTAGAGTGCAGAACCTGGTCCCCGCATGACCTCAATCCTCTCTATGTCCTCTATAGAAACCGGCAGGGTCTCAATGATGGTAAATCCCATAATGTCAAATGTCATTTTTCGGCCATCTATTAGGAAGAGCACGGGCCAGTTGGCTATGTGCGCGCTCCTTCTAATATTGACCGTTGTATTTGACGGGCTCATTGCTTGGACATCAAGTCCAGGGACGAGCCTGAGGGCGTCAACGAGGTCGCGAATTCCATATTCCCGAAGCTCCTCTGCCGCGATCACAGTTACAGCAGAAGGGGATCTGAGCAGGGACTCCTCGTGTTTCGCCGCTGAGACAATCATCTCCTCTCCGAAGAGAAATTCCTCTGCCTGGGTGATCTTCTCAATCTCTCCTTCTTCCTGGGCAAAAAGGGGAGTAGATAGACAGAGGAGGAAGACGATAGATAGGCTAAAGTATTTTAACGGAACAAGATGCGCAGATGTCTTCATAGTGGCGATTTAACCTATCAAAAAAGGAAAGAATATTCAAGAAAGCGATGCCCTCCAGAGGGCCCAGGCCATGGCTGCCGGGGGGAAAACAGTGAAGAGGAGAGAAAAGGCATATAGGGCATATGGGGTGTGGAAGATAAAGATTGTGATCAGGACCGGGAGCAATGCAAATGCGAAAGGCGTAATGCCTCCAAGAAGAGAGATCCTGGCAATCTCGCGGTCTTTTTTATCCGGGAGCGATCTGCCAAGCCCTACAAGCCTGCCCGCATAGGCGATCCAAGAGAGGCCGATGAAAATCCCGTTGATAGTGTCCACTTTTGCATAGGTTTCAGGGTATGGCAGGGACATAAGGAACATGAGTGATATAAAGAGGCCAATGCCGACCGGGATAAGCCCATGATACCATCGCACGCCTGGGAGAGGGGAAGGAAAGAAAAGGGCGAGATCCATGGCAGAAGCAGGAGTCATAGTGGAAAAGAGCAGGAGTATCAATGGGATCCGATGTGAGACCGACCAGTCTGGCGCTGTTCCGACAAATCCTCCAAGGGAAAGGCAGAAGAAAAGGACAGACCAGACTGCCGGGCTACCGGGCAGAAGGATACCAACAAGGATTCCGATGACAATGGTCAGGAATCCTGAAACGAGCATAGGCCCACATACCCCAAGGTAGTCAGACAGGCGAAAGACAACCACAGGGAGCCCCTTGCTCATCTTCTCGTTTCCGCTTTTCAGAGCGACGAGGTGAATCTCACCGGGGTTCATGGAAGAAAGGGAGCCATCCAGGTCGCTGGCAGAGCGGAGCGGTTTGGAATCTATAGAGTCAAGGACCCAGGGATAGAGGACCCCTTCCTTTGGAGCCAGCCACCAGGGCGCATAAAAGGTCGAGATAAGGAGGTTTGGGAACATGAGAAAACCAATGAAGGGGCGTCCGACATACTGGTATGAATAGACCATGGAGCACAATAGAAGCGCCATAACAGGTGTGCTGAGCAGAAGCACCCCCGCGGTTTTCTTTACAGACAATGTCGCCATAGTCAAAGGGCCCTGGCCCTCCAGAGGGCCCAGGCCAGGGAGCATGGAGGCAATATAACCAGGATGACCGAATTGGCGGCCAGTCCATATGCAGTGTGAAAGAAGTAGAGAATGACCGCAAGGGGGATCAGCCCGATTCCAGCGGATATAATGAGCCCAATGAAGGCAAACCTGGCGATTTCGCGATCCCTTGTTTCTTTAGAAGAGGTGCTGAATGCCAGCCTGATTATGCAGGCGAAGCAGGAGAAAACGCAGAGGAAGGCGAGCAGGGTGTCAATTTTCACATAACTCTCGGGGGAGTGGAGGTTATGTATGAATAAGAAAAAGATGGGTGAAACCAGGATAATAAGTGCAGCAGCGATCAGCATCTGGTGCCTTCGCATTGGCGTCAATGGCGATGGGTAGAAGAGGGCGAGCCCAAAGAAAGCTGCAGGGGTCAACGAGGTAAAGAGGGAGAGGGCCCATGGAATCCGATGGGAGATCATCCAGTCCGGCAGGGTTCCCATCCATCCTGCCAGGCAAAGGCAGAAGAAAAAGAGCCATAAGGAAGTGATGCCGGCATGAATGGTGCCTACAACAATACCGGTGGCAACGATTATCATTACCGAGAGGAACAAAGACCCGCAGGTGCCCAGGAAGTCAGAGAGCCTGAAGATGGCCACGGGAAACCCCTTGACCATCCGTTCACTGCCCTTTATGAGAGTGAACAAGTGTATCTCACCCTGCTTCAGCGAAGAGAGGGCACCCTCCATGTCGCCGGAGGAGCGTAGAGGTTTGGAATCTATGGAGTCCAGGATCCAGGGATAGGAGACTCCCTCCGTTGGCGGCAGCCAGCGCGACATAGAGAAAGGGGAGACAATAAGGTTTGGATACACCAGAAAGCCTGGAAAGGGGCGGCCGATATAATTGAAAGAGAAAATAAAGGAACACACGACAAACGCCACTACAATGGCGCTAAGAATAATTACGATGGCAGCCCGTCTGAATCCAAGTTTCATCGGGTTGCTTAATTTAACAAAGAATACCGCTCAGTGCAAGGGGAGGCCTCAGGAAGGGGATAGGAAACCGCAGATGAGGGTGGCAAGGGCATCCGGCATTTCCTCTGGCACCAGGTGGCCGCATCCCTGGACTATCTCAAGGCGGCATGCAGGGATATCCTGGCAGAGCAGCTGTCCTATTGAAATGGGAAGGAACCGGTCGTGCTCGCCCCATACGACCATGGCAGGAAGCGAGAGGGACCTAAGTTTTTCCGCTATTTCATTGGTCGCCTTGCTGCTGCAGGAAACAAGGTAGCGCCTGAACCTTTCCCTTCTCTCCGGGCTTGATGTGAGGGGACGGATGTATTCCTCCAGGATGTCTGGAGTCATCACAGAGGGATTATTCACGGCCTGTGAAAGGCCGAACCTTGAACGCCAGAACCTCTCCATTAGGAGAGGAGAGGAAGACAATCCGGGCAGGAACCGGGCCATCCACGCCCTTGCCCTGACCCTGGCAACGGGCCATGCGTCATAGCCAACGCTGTCCACGAGGATGAGATGGGACACGCTTTCCTGCCATTTGACAGCAATGATCTGAGCCACGCCGCCGCCGTGATCGTGCCCCACCAATGCTGCCCTCTTGATTTTCATGGCCTCGAGAAAACCCTTGACCATTTTTGCCTGTGATTCAAGGGAGAGATCTGCATCCGGCGCGGGCTCTGTGTCTCCAAGGCCCATGAGGTCCGGGGCAAGGCAGCGAAAGGCAGCCATCCCTTTCATGACATTCCTCCAGAGGAACGAATGATTGGGATATCCATGGAGAAAAAGGACTGGCATGCCTGCCGGATCCCCCATCTCAATGTAGGCAACCGAGGTTTTCCCAACGCCAAGATGCTTTTTTATCGGTGGATTGATCTGCATCACCCCCGGATATAGTATCATTAATATTATGCCGTGGTGGATAAAGATTCTACTTGCAGCGGCGCTCCTTGCCCTCCTCCTCAACCCCCTGATTTTCCACAAGCCGTCCAAGGGGGGAGAAGAGGCATTCCTAAAGGAGCTTTTCCCCAACGCAACATCGTTTTCCTCAAAGAGGGGTGACCCGCTTCATTACACTGCCTTTAAGGGAAGCTCCAGCGTTGGATACTGCTTTGTCACAACAGACATTGTTCCAGAAGAGCGGGGATATGCCAGTGCAATTAAGGCGCTTGCCTGCATGGACAGGAAAGGCGTCATCACAGGGGTCAAGGTGCTTGAGCACAAAGAGACACCTGCCTATGCCCACAAGATTGAGGAGCCCATTTTCCTGGACCAGTTCAGGGGAAAGAATGTGCGCGATCCCTTTGTCATCGGCAAGGACCTGGACGGGATAGCCCGCGCCAGCGTGTCCTGTGACGCAGTTGCCGGGTCAATAAGAAAGAGCGCCAGGATCGTATCAAGGGCCTATCTTGGGATCTCAGTTGAAGAGAAGAAAGGAATTTCAGGAGAGGGCCTCCTGAAGCCTGCTGCTGTCCTCCTTGTTTTCTCCATCGCCTTCCTGGGCTTGTATTGGAGGAAGGCCCGCAACCTCCGACAGATAGTCCGTTGGGTTAGCCTTTTTGCGAGCCTTGTCGGCCTGGGTTTTCTCCTCCACTCCTACATCTCCATCAATACAATTGTCAACCTCATCCTCCTTCATGTCCCTCCACTCAGAACGCTTTCGTGGTATTTACTCGTCGGAGGCACGATAATCACCACGCTCCTGTATGGCAGGCTCTACTGCGGATGGGTTTGTCCCTTTGGCGCCGGGCTTGAGATCATAGAGGAGGTTGGAAAGGCAGCTATGCCCAAGCCTGCCACGAAAATCCCAAAAAGTAGGGCAGAGATGGTGAAGTTTCTTGTTCTCTGGCTTGGTGTGACAGGCTTTGCCTTCACAGACAACCTCAAGCTCCTCGGCTTTGAGCCCTTTTCCTCCCTATTCATGCTATCCCCTTTGAACAGGGCTGCGCTTGCACTTCTGCTTCTTGCGCTCGGCGGATCCCTCCTGATCCCAAGGTTTTGGTGCAGGTTCCTGTGCCCTGTTGGGGCAGGGCTTTCCCTCCTCTCTGCCTGGAGCCCCTGGAGACTCAGGAGCAACAACCTGTGCGATGCCTGCGGAGACTGCATTGAGGCATGCCCAACAAATGCCTGCTCCCTGTCCTCAGCCAAAAAGATCGTTACATTTGACCCAAAAGAATGCATTCAGTGCAATGCCTGCTCCAGGGCCTGTCCCTGTAATGCCATTGTCCCCGGCCCAAGCTGATCCTGCATTGTTTTCCCATCCTTCTCCGTGATATTTTGATCGCATGGCGCCCTCTAATCCCACAAGAAGAGATTTTCTCCTCTACGGACTCCTCGGCCTTGGTGGGGCTTTCATTGTTGGCTCCATGGGACGCGAGGCCCTCAGGCCCTATCTTGATGAATATCTCGGACAAAAGGAAAAAAGCGACCTCCTTGCAAAGATCCAAAAGGCCGGCCTTTCCATGCATGAGGCCATGTGGAGTAAAAATCGCGGGGCAGGCGTTGTCCAGTGTATCCTCTGTCCAAACGAGTGTGTGCTTCGTGCCGGAGAAAGGGGGCTTTGCAGGACAAGGATCAATATAGAGGGCGTCCTCAAAACACTCGTGTATGGCCTTCCCCTTTCAGCCAATGTGGATCCAATAGAGAAGAAACCAGTCTTCCACATGCTGCCCGGCTCAACGGCATTCTCCATCGCCACTGCCGGCTGCGTGCTTGCATGCAAGTTCTGCCAGAACTGGCAGATCTCACAGGCCTCCCCTGAGGACACGGACAACTTCTCGCTTGGCCCGGCAGATGTTGTTGCGGCTGCCCTGAGATACGGCTCGCGTTCTGTTGCCTACACCTACACAGAGCCAACAGCCTTTTACGAATACATGCTGGACACTGCCAAGCTCGTGAAAAAGGCCGGCCTGAGGAACATCATGATCTCCTGCGGCTACATCAACCCTGATCCGCTAAGGGAGATCTCTGAATGGATGGATGTCGTGAAGATTGACCTCAAGGGATTCAGGAAAAGCTTCTACAAGGAAGTGTGCGGCGCCGAGCTTGATCCAGTCCTTGAGACCCTGCGTGTTCTAAAGGAGAAAAGGGTGCTGACAGAGGTTGTGAACCTCATAGTTCCCTCCCTCAATGACGATCCCCAGGGGATAGACGACATGATCGTCTGGATCAGGGACACGCTCGGCCCTGAGACCCCGGTTTTCTTCTCCCGCTTCTATCCCCAGTTCAAGCTCACAAACCTGCCTCCGACCCCTGTTGAAACCCTTGAGATGGCAAGGAACAAAGCCATGGAAACAGGACTTCAGTATGTCTATATCGGGAATGTCCCTGGCCACGACGGTGAGAACACCTACTGCCCCAAATGCCACCGCCTCATTGTCCATAGGATTGGTTACTCAATAGGCGAGGTAAACATAAGGGATGGGGCCTGCGCCTTCTGCAGGCATCCCATCCCTGGAATCTGGTCCTGAGTTGTCTTTCTCCTCTCCCTGAAAGGGAGAGGGCTGGGGTGAGGGTTGCAAGACTATTTTCCTCTCCTCTTTGGGGATAGGGACAGCGTGAGGGGATAAAAAAGAGTTTCTCTAAACGTCCTGGTTATTCCCCAAGGATCGTCTTTATGTTCTTTGCAATCTCCTGCGGGGTCCAGATGTCGCCGGGTGTTTCCATTCCGTCCGACACGGTCATCTTGTAAATGAAGAGCTTTTTCCCCTGCACTCCGAAGATCCTGCCCGTGTATTCCTGCGAGAGATCAGATGCCAGGTAGATCACGATCGGAGCGATGTGCTTTGGATCAAGCTCTGCCCCTGCGCCCTGGAACATTGGAAGGTCCTCGGTCATTCGCGTCTTTGCCACGGGAGCGATCGCATTTACCGTTACGCCGTATTTTTGCAGCTCCAATGCCAGCACCCTTGTGAACCCGTAGATGCCAGCCTTTGCAGAGGCGTAGTTGGCCTGGCCGAAGTTTCCAATAAGGCCTGACAAACTGGAAGTGTTGATGATCCTGCCTCCCTTTGCGCGCTCCCTGAGATACTGGGCCACGGGCTGGGTCACGCAAAATGCCCCCTTGAGATGGACAGCGATGACCGAGTCCCACTCGGCTTCGCTCATCTTGTTAAAGGTCTTGTCCCTGAGGATGCCTGCATTGTTGATGAGGATGTCAACCTGTCCGAAGGCGTCCATTGCGGTCTTGAAGATGTTCTTCCCGGCTTCCACTGTTGCCACCGAGTCGTAGTTTGCTGCTGCCTGACCGCCGGCTTTTTTGATCTCGTCCACCACGACATCCGCCATGGCTTTTCCTGCGCCTGCTCCGTCCCTGGCTCCCCCAAGGTCATTTACAACGACCTTTGCCCCTTCCTTGGCGAGTGCGAGGGCGTGCTCCCTGCCTATCCCTCCGCCTGCCCCTGTTACTATTGCAACCTTTCCATCAAGTAGTCCCATCTTTGCCTCCTTGCTTAGGTTTGCTTTGTAAAGTCCACCGAATAATTTAGACCAAAGCCTCAAAAAGCGTCAAGAGAAATCGCTTTCAAATACCAGCGAGGAAGTTATCTTCTCTTTCTGTTTTTTAATGTTTGAAGGAAGCGGATGTCCTCGAGATTTCGCTCCCTCTTTAGCGGGTCAGGGGAGTCAAACTTCTTCAGGGCAATGAGGTCTTCAATGCAGGGGATGCGGACCCTGAAGATTTTATCAGGATCGACCTTTTCTTCTGAGCGTGCATAAACATTGTCAAATAAGAGCTCTTCGCCGTCGCGGTTTGTAAAACGGCGGAGAAAAAATACATCAATCTGGTCAGGGCCGACAAAGGCGCGGACCAGGGGGCGGGAGCGTTTTTTAAGGTCCGGCACTTCGGCATTGAAGAGCGACTCAAGGAGTTTAAGTGCCTTCAAGCGGTCTTTGGGATGGATCCAGAAATCATAGTCTGCCGTGACCACCGGCGCACCGTGCTGGGCAACTGCCCAACGCCCGATGAGCATGCATCGCAAATGGAGACGATGCGCCTCTTGGAGAAACCGGATCAGGTCAAACTCTGGTTCGGCCTTCATGGAGGTTCCTCAGCGTCCTCAGTTCTTTCTTCCATCGTTCACCTGTCCGGATTTTCTGTGATGGGGATAGGCGCTGGAATCGCCTGTACGCGGCCGGAAGCGATGCCAAAGGAGTAGTGCGATATGGCTCCAGTTTTTCCTTCACCCCTGCAAGGAGAAGATGGAGATACCCCTCAACAGCCCAACTCAAAGGAAGATCAGGGAAGCGCTCCCCTGCCTTTTTGACGATTTCAGGGAGACGCAATGGAGCGGATGCGCTTTCTGCATGGGAGAGGATCACGGGGTTTATTGTCAGGCGGAAGACTTTCCGCCCCACCCTTATGCTTCGCTGGGGCTTTTTCATATGTATCATTATAATGTTACATAGGAAAATTGTCAAGAATTTTCCCCTTGAAAAAATTTCCCAAGGCACATAGGATTAAGTTACTGCAAAGTGAAAAAGTATCGTCAAATCATCTTCCGGGCACTGGTCTTGCTGGCTTGTATCGCATGCGCATGCAGCAGGGGGACATTTATAGAGGAGGGCGGGGATCGCCCGCTTCATACCCCTGCGTGGGCGTTTGAGCCTTGGATCTCAAAGGACATCTCTGACCGCGATGACACCTATGCGTTCGTCCAGGGATTCATAGACCGCGACATCCCTGTTGGAGTAGTCGTCATAGATAGCCCCTGGGAGACAAACTATAATACCTTTGTCCCGAACCCCTCCCGTTATCCTGAGTTTGCAAAAATGGTCTCTGACCTGCATTCGAAGAACATCAGGATCGTGCTCTGGATTACACAGATGATAAATTTTTCTTCCTACGACCTTGAGTCAGGAGGGGATAAATACATTGGCCCCTCCCCAAATTATTTTGAGGCCAAAAACCGCGGTTTTCTCGTGAACAATGGGGAGCTCTATTCCTGGTGGAAAGGGTCAGGCGGGGGGCTGGACTTTTTTAACCCGGAGGCACTGGCCTGGTGGCACCGCCAGCAGGATCCTTTGTTTAAGATCGGAATCAACGGCTGGAAAGTTGACTTCGGCGACAGTTACATAACCACTGACATTGTCCAGACAGCCATTGAAGCTGTCCCCCATCAAAAATACTCAGAGGAATACTATCGCGACTTCTACAACTATGGCTCCTTTAAGCGGGGCAAAGACGAGTTTGTGACCATGGTCAGGCCCTGGGACGAATCATATGAGTTCCCCGGCCGCTTTTTTGCAAGGCCCGAGCACGCACCTGTGGCATGGGTTGGCGACAACCGCCGCGACTGGATTGGATTGGCTGATGCCCTTGACCACATCTTCCGCTCTGCCCGCGCAGGCTATATCGTGATTGGCTCTGACATCGGAGGGTATCTGGACCGCGATGACAAAAACCTTCTCGGCCCCGAGATCCCATTCAGCCAGGAGGTCTTTGCAAGATGGACCGCAGTTGGAGCGCTCACGCCCTTCATGCAGCTCCACGGCCGTGCAAACATCACTCCCTGGACAGTTCCGGAGCGCGTGGAAGAAACCGTTGAGCTTTACCGGTATTGGTCCAAGCTGCACCACGAATTGGTCCCGTTCTTCTACAGCCTGGCAGAAGAGGCGCATATCAATGGCAAATCCATCATAGAGCCTCAGGGCGAACCGGCTGACTGGCCAGGGGACTATCGCTTTTTGGTCGGCAATGCCTTTCTCGTGGCTCCAATCACTGACTCAACAGGCATAAGGGAAGTCGAACTTCCTTCTGGCAGCCGCTGGTATGACTGGTGGGACCCATCAGCCATTCCCCTTGAGGGCGGCCAGACGATCACATCGGATTTTTCCTTTAACCGAAAGAAGATCCCCTTGTTCGTCCGCGAGGGCGCCATAATCCCGATGAAAGTCTCTGACAGCGTCACAGGCCTTGGCACATCCGGCTCAAAAGGGTTCCTCAACCTGCTCGTTTATCCAGGCCCGAGCGCGGAGAGTTTTTATGTTCACGAAGATGACCGGGTCATTATGCAGGTGGAGGCCCAGGCAACGGACAATGGCTCCAACATTGTGCTCTCCAGCGCCCCCAGCCCTTTGATTCTCAGGGTGCGCACCTCTGCCCAAACAATAATGGTTAGCGCAGGCGAAATTGCTCTCCCGAAACTCTCGGATCGGGATGCATTTGATAAGGCTGAGACAGGATGGTTCGCAGAAGATTCAACCCGCTCCACTTGGATCAAGCTTCCAGCCAAAGACGAAGAACAGACGATCTCTATCATTTATTGAAGAAATACCTTTTATTTGAAAGGCTGCTGAAATATAATCTCATCCATGCTTACTGACCGTTTCGGAAGGGCGCTGACCTATCTCAGGGTATCTGTGACCGGCGCCTGCAATTTGAAATGCCTCTACTGCATGCCAAAGGGCAAGGAAGCTACCTGCAGCGCTTCCCAATGCCTTGACAGGGACGAGATCGTGCGCCTTGTCAGGATCGCCCTGTCCATGGGCGTGAAAAAGGTGAGGATCACGGGCGGAGAGCCCCTGCTCAGGAAAGACATCCTGGAGATCGTCAAGGGCATTTCCTCGCTCAAAGGCATAGAAGACCTTTCCCTGACAACAAACGGGATCATCCTTTCCAGATATTCAAGGGCCTTGAAAGAGGCAGGGCTCATGCGCATCAATGTAAGTTTGGACACACTCAACGGGGATAAATTCTCAAGGATCACAGGCCAGAGATATTTGAAGGATGTCATTGCAGGGATTGACGAGGCGAAGAAATCCGGCTTCTCGCCAATAAAGGTCAATGTGGTAGTCCTGAGGGGCGTGAACGATAACGAGCTTCTTGACTTTCTGGATTTTGGCCGGGACCAGGGCTGCATTGTCCGCTTCATTGAGTTCATGCCAATGGTTCAGGCCTCTGACTGGGAAAAGCATTTCATACCGAGAGCCGAGATCCTGGCGCGGCTTAAGGACAGGATCGATCCAACGATTGTGCCATGGGGCTCTACACACGAGCCTGCGAAATATTACAAAACCATTAATGGCGAGGTGTTCGGCGTCATCTCGCCAGTGAGCCACGGGTTCTGCGAGGCGTGCAACCGATTGAGGATCACGGCAGACGGGACACTCAGGGCATGCATCACCCCTGCCGGAGAAAAAGACCTCAGGGCGCCAATAAAGGCAGGCGACTCTGACGAAGAGCTTGCCTCCCTGTTCAAGGCAGTGGCAATGATGAAGCCCGCAACTCGAGTTTTCGCCGAGCCAATGCAGGACTTGCCTATGTATCGCCTCGGCGGCTGATTTCTTTCGCTGCAGTGGAAGGATAATATCCACAACCTGTCTTCTATTTATTGTTTTTTTTCGGCTGGATCGGAGTCACATTTGTTATTTCCCGTATAAGCGGCTGGTCAGTGCTCAAAGACGCCTATGGATTTTCCAACCCGTTCTCTGGAGATCTATGGAGATTCCAGTCCGCCAGCATGCGCTGGGCAATAGGATATAACAACTGCCTGACAATTGGCTCCAACAGAGAAGGACTCTACATATCGGCCTTCTTTTTCTTCAGGCCGTTTCATCTTCCTCTTTTTATCCCCTGGGAAGATGTGTCCGTGAATTCCAAGAAAATGCTTTTATTTAAGTTTATAGATGTTGGGTCTATGGAATTTAATTTTCAAAAGGTCCCGACCGTTCCGTTCAGGATCAGCAGGCGATTAAGCCTGAAAATAGCTCAGTCAGCCGGGCCTTCATGGCCCGGCCAAACCGCCCCCTGTTAGATTTCTCTGAGGCACTTTAAGTGACATTAAAACGAAGTATTTTGGGTTATTGACTTTTCTTCCCTAAAAAGTAATTTTTAATCTCCATCCTGATTTTTCCTATATTGCTTTGAAAGGAGGTGAAGAGGGTGAAAAGGTTTCTGAAGGATATCTTCTATGATGAAGAGGGGCAGGGAATGACCGAGTATATCCTCATCGTTGTCTTGATCGCCATTGCAGGCATCCTCGTGTGGAGGGCATTCGGGGATCGGATCATTGACATGGTCAGGCAATCAACAAAGGAACTGGAGGGAGTCAAGGTAAAACCGCAGAAGTATTAATGGGAATTATTAGGGTGGCCGGATTGTTCAAGGCTGCCGTTCAAGAAGAGGATTTGCGAAGCGAGCCGGGCCAGAAGGGGCAGACCCTGGTGGAATTTGCCCTTGTCTTCCCCATCCTCCTTCTATTTGTCCTGGCTATAATCCAGCTTGCCCTTGTTTACAGCGCCAAGATCATCCTGAATTACGCTGCCTTCTCTGCCGCACGAAGCTTTATCGTATATCAAGAGCATAAAAAGGCAGAGATGGCTGCCCGCCTCATTTGTCTCCCTATTTCATCAAGACCTACAAATATGATTGAGTCAGCCCTTGGTATTGACCTGCCAGGGCTTGATTCCTTCGGAGCGCTTGGGGAGGCGCAGGGCATTGCAGAGAGATACCTTTATTCCTCCTATGCCACGAATGTCCGTTTATTTGATTCCAGCGGCTCGCCCCTGGATGAAGGCAGGGTCCTTGAGCCGGGCAAGGACGATGCGACAGTGGAGGTGAGCCACAAGTTCCGCCTCACCCTGCCGATCGTCAATCGTCTTATTGGGAAAAGTATGGCTGGAGAAAAACTTGGGAAATTCTTTGATTTCGGCCTCTATTACATCCCGCTCAGCTCCCGGGCAACCCTGACAGTAGAGGATACGCCTGCTCCATCAGAGGAGGGGCCGTGTTTCGGCAATGTCTCACTTGGGTGCTGCTTCACAAAGGACGAGGTGATGTTCGTCCAATGCAGGGGGATTCCCTCGTGCAAGTCTCCGGAGTGCTGCACGGAGCGCAACAGGAGGGCATGGAGGGTCAGGTCAGAGGTGTTGAAAAGGAAGGGGTTGGGAGAGAAAGGGAGCATCGTAAAGGAGATGTTGTGCAAACCAACCATATAAAATTCCAGAGCCCCTTTAGATGCAGGGGTATTGGGAGGAACGAGGGAGGACAGGCAATGGTCTTCGCTGCGCTCGTCCTTTTCGTCCTCCTTTGCTTTGTTGCTGTTACATATAATGTTGGAAGCCTCGTCCACAAGAGGATCTCACTTCAGAACGCTGCAGATGCCTCCTCGCTCTCAGGAGCCACATGGGAGGCAAAGGGATTAAACCTCATAGCAAGCCTGAACCAGGGGATCGTCACCATGTTCGGAATCATGACCGGCTATGTGGTTGTCACAGGGGTCTCGGCCTTTGTCATGCCGGCCCTCTCCTCGCAGATGATCCAGTGCGGCCCTGATGTGCTGATCACCCTCTACACAATTGCCGGAGAGATGGCCAAGCTCGAGAAGAAGATTATTGGGGTTACACCATATCTGGTTGACGCTGAGACATTGAGGATCGCCAATGCAAACTCTCCAAGGGCTGTTGTCCTTCCATATCCCTTTATCCCCGGCGACCCTCATAAAAAGGCATCTAACCTCGGTCTGCATGTGAGAAGGGGCAAGCTAAAGGAGATTGTGAGAAAGATAGTGGACAAGGCACTGGAGATTCTGCCGAGACCCGTGAGGGATGCCCTTGATAGGGAGCCGCTTAAGAGCTTTGTTAAGGAGCCATTTTACAAGGCCATTGAGACCACTGCCGGATCATTTGAATTTGACGAAAAGGGCGCAATGAGCTTTGAGGAGACAAAGGTAGTCATGTTTGAGAGGGGAAAGGAGGGGGCAGGATACGATGAGTATTCTGAATTCATGAGCAAGGCAAAAAAGGGGAAAGTGAAAGTCTCAAAGGGTTCAGAATCACTGGTTTACGCCCGGGAAGTTTTTACCCTTGATCCCAAAAGCTGCAAGGAAAAGTCCGTTAGAAGCGATGAGGTTAAAATGGGCAGGAGCTCCCTTCAGGGGCTCTGGAATCCACCGAATCCAGTCTCTGCAGACCTCAATTCAGGGAATACCCCGAAGGAGCAAGACTATGTCCTCAAGGACAGATGGGTTCAGGATGGGCCGTGCTTGGGCAAGGTCTTCAAAAAGGAGGAGTGGGGATTCTTGCGATTCAGGGCAGAGGTAAAGGAAAAGAAAAAGGTCTCACAGGAAGTGGTTGAGACTCCACCCTTTCCTATGTTCCTGGAAGACGACTTCACGGAGCGACAGTGGCTTGCCATTGTGGCGTGGGATACACGCGAGAGCGCCACATCCCCAATTTTCCCAGCACTGTTTAAGGGATCAAATTTCTGGGGGAGTGCGTCAATGTCCCAGGCAAGGCCAAGGAGCGGTTCGACAAAGGACGGGGAACTGCTTTGGGATACAGACTGGGAAGCCCGACTGACGGCGTTTACCGCACATGAGGCGCTTTCCGAGCATCTTGGAAGGGCATCGTCAAAATTCAAGGCAATTACGGAAAAATTGATCCTACACTGATGAGAAAAGAATCCGGCCAGGCATTTATTGAGTTCCTTATTGTTTTTCCTCCGCTCTTCCTTATCTTCATGGCAGTTGTCTTTTTCGGAAAGGGATATGCGGCCAAGACAAATGTTGATGTGGCAGTCCGGTATGCAGCATGGAAGAACGGAAGGAGCCCTGGCGCAGTTGACGGGAAGAGGTTGGCAGAGCTTTATTTCCCCGGCGAGGTTGGCCGCCCTGCAGAGGAGAACCGGCTCAAGTTATATGACCCGGGCCCGCCGCCGCTCCTGGGGCTTGAAGGACTCAGGGA